>Ga0302325_10003776_pt1 | contig 35431 bp, 23 predicted proteins | sample Palsa_T0_2_FD_201948 | JGI IMG/M metagenome (GOLD analysis project Ga0302325, IMG submission 201948) | Peat permafrost microbial communities from Stordalen Mire near Abisko, Sweden - Palsa_T0_2 | ecosystem: Environmental > Terrestrial > Soil > Palsa > Peat permafrost | place: Sweden: Abisko...
GGGATACGGGTCGTACCCTGCGAGCGTGAAGTGCTTCATGAGCGAAGCGGTGTCTTCCTCGAGCAGCGGGCGCAGGTCGTCGAGCGATCGGATCGCCGGATCGATCGTGAGCCGCGGCAGGGCGCGCGGAGTCCGCGTGAGCTGCTCGCGCAGACCGGGGACGTGGTCGTACTCGGCCATCGAGCCGTCGGCCTTGCGGGTGTAGATGTGCGCGTCGACGAGCGTATGCCCGAAGAGGCCCGGCCGGATGCCGCTGAAGCGCGCGAACAGCTCGAGCAAAAAGGCGTACCCGGCGATGTTGTACGGCACCCCTAGGGCCACATCGGCGCTGCGCTGCGTCAGGTGCAAGCAGAGCAGCGGCTCGCCGCGGTCGTCGAGTTGCACGTTGAACATGAAGAGAAGGTGGCAGGGCGGCAGCTTGCTCGCCTGCGCATTGCCGGGCGCCCACGCGCTGACGACGAGCCGGCGGCTCATGGGGTTTCTTCGCAGCTCCTCGGCCACCCAGCAGAGCTGATCGCTGGTCCCGACCCGCGCAGAGTCGCCGGAGCCCTCGTGGATCGGGAAGTGTCGCCAGAAGTTCCCGTAGGCGCTCGGCACGAAGCCGTCGTCGTCGGCCCACGGGTCCCAGAACTTGCACCCGTGCTTCTTGAGCAGGCCAATGTGCGTCTCGCCGCTCAAGAACCAAAGGTTCTCGACCACGATGTTCTTCCAGGAGATCTCCTTCGTCGTCAGCAGCGGAAAGCCGAGGCGCAGGTCAATCTCGTAGTTTTCGTTGAACGTCGAGATCGTGTCGACACCCGTCCGGTTTGGCTTGCGGGTGCCGCGCTCGAGCACGGCGCGGACCACGTCCAGGTACTGCTTCATCGAAGAGCCTTCTCCTCTTGACCGAGCTGGCCGATGGCGTCGAGGCACTTGTCCGCGATGCGCCGGTAGGTGCGGGGTCCGGCGGCCGCGTGCGCAAGGGGCCCGAAGTCGATCGGCGCGCCGAACACCACATGGATGGGGCACCCGGTGCCCGTCAGTCCGCCGCGGACTTGCTGAACGAGATCGTTGCCGAGGCCGTTGACGAACACCGGCACGACCGGCACCCCCGAGGCCTTGCGGATGATGCGACCGACGCCGCTCTGGGCCGGCAGAAACGTATACGGGTCGCCGTCCAGCTTTCGCGTCCCTTCCGGGTGCAGGCCCACGAAGAATCCCCCGCGCCGCAGGAGCGCCGCGACCTCGTCGAGGCTCGCCAGGTTCAGCGCCGCCCGCCGCCGCTCGCGAAAGATCGGCGGGTACATGGCAAAGAAGCTCATCAGGCCGTTGACGAGCGGACCCAGCGGGTGGTCGTAAAAGAAGGTCGACCGCACCGGGAAGAGGATGCGGTACGGGAGACCGCGCGCCACGAGCTCTGCCGTCGTCAGGTAGAGGTCGAAGAACGAGCGGTGGTTCGCGACGAGAATCACGCTCCGCGACGGGTCCCACGCTGGGAGACGATCCAGGCCATGAACGCGGCTTAGCCTCGCGGTGGCAGCGCGAATCCACCACTGGCCGACGCTCCGCTGCAGGGCGCGAATGAGGCGGTCGGCGGGGCCGGGCTGGAGGCTCGCGCGGATGGTCCGGATCTGCGCACGTTCCAGCAGCGAGAGGGAGTCGCCTGCCGCGCCGTGGATCTCCAGCGGTTCCTGCTCGTCGAGACCCTGAGCGGAGCCCTGGCCGTTATCGAAGTGGTTCGTGAAACGTTTCGGCGTCGGGCGTCTCCGGGCCAGAATCATGACGTGGGAAAGGTAGCCTGCTCCCGCAGACTTGGGGGGCGCTTGCACCCCTGTCCCTCGACCGATGGGGCCGGATGCCCGGTGAACCGAGGGCCACGTTAGGGGTCGATGTAGGTTAGGCCGCCGGTGGCTTTCCGGTGACAACCGTTGACTCTCGCGTCCGGCTGGACGATAGCCACGCGGGTGGCCGCGAGCTTCTTCGACGTCGACGGCACGCTCACGAGCACCAACCTTCTCCATCCGACCTTTTTCTACCTCACGAACCAGCCGAACCCGCTCCGTAGCGTCGGCGCGCTGGCCCGGGCGGCCCTCGGCGCACCGCGGATGGCGCTGGCGGAACTGGTGGACCGCCGCCGCTTCAACGAGCTCCTCTTCGCCACGTACGAGGGGATCTCGCGCGATCGGCTGCTCCTCCTGGCCGACGAGGCGTTCGACCGCGCCGTCCGGCGCGCCATCTACCCCGGCGCTCGAGAGCTCGTTCAGCGGTGCCGCTCCGAGGGGCACGAGGTCGTCCTCGTTTCGGGCGCGCTCGACCTCCTGATGAATCCCCTGGCGAAGTATTTGGGCGGAGCAGCGGTCATCTGCAATCGCCTCGACTTCAAGGACGGATACGCCACGGGCAAGCTGCTTCGCCCCGTCGTCGCGGGACCGGAGAAGGCACGGCTCGTGCGCGCGTGGGCGCGCGAGCACGGGCACGACCTGGAAGGCTGCTTCGCGTATTCGGACAGCTACTCGGACGTCCCGATGCTCTCGGCGGTCGGGCGCCCATGCGCCGTCAACCCGGATTATCGCCTCGCGAAGCTTGCGCGGACCTACGCATGGCCCGTAATTCATCTTGGCAAGCGGCCCACCGCGAGCCGCCTGCTGGACCACCTGCCATGACCACCCAGTCGTCGTCATCGCCCAAGGCCAAGAAGCGCACCCCATCGGGCACCCCGGCGCCGGCGGAGGAGTCGTCTCCGCTCGTTGCCGTAACGCGCGCCCGTCCGCGCTCCGATCACCCGCTCGTTGTGACGATCGACACGAAGAGCGCGCCCCGGGCCGTCTTCAGCGGCGACCAGGTCCTCGAGGTCGACCTGCCGGTCGGCACGCGCGTCGTCTACCCCCGTCCTCCGATGGACGCCCTGAAGGACGTCGACGCGGCGATCCGCTACGCGATAAACCACCCGACGGGCACCGCGCCGCTCTACGCGAAGCTCCGCCCGGGGATGAAGGTCGTCATCGCGATCGACGACATCTCGCTCCCGCTTCCGCCCATGCGCCGCCCCGATGTGCGCGAGCGGGTCCTGACGATCGTCCTCGAGCTCCTGGCCGACCACGGGGTCGACGACGTCACGATCATCATCGCCACCTCTCTGCACCGGCGCATGACCGCGAGCGAAGTGCGCCACGTCGTCGGCGACCGCATCTTCGGCGCCTACTGGCCCGACCGCCTCTACAACCATGACGCCGAGGACCCGAAGGGGATGAAGCGCGTGGGCGTGACCGACCACGGCGAGGTCGTCGAGCTCAATCGCAAGGCCGTCGAGAGCGATCTCCTCGTCTACGTGAACTTGAACCTCGTGCCGATGGACGGCGGCCACAAGTCCGTCGCGGTCGGCCTCTGCGGCTACAAGAGCCTTCGCGCGCACCACAACCCGCATGTGATGGGCGACTGCGCCTACATGGACCCGAAGGCGAGTGCGCTCGCCGACAGCGTCGACCGCATGGGCCGCCTCGTCGAGAAGGCGCTCGACGTCTTTCACATCGAGACGACGATCAACAACCGGATGTTCGACCGCCCGCTGTCCTTCTTCCACAAGAACGAGGACGACTGGACGGCGGCGGACCGGGTGGCGTTCAAGGGCCTCGCGTTCACGCTCTCGCGCCTGCCGCAGGCGGCGCGGCAGGCGGTGTTCGAGAAGATCCCCTCCCCTTACGGCGTGACGGGCGTCTTCGCGGGCGAGTGCACCGCGGTGCACGAGCAGACGCTCGAGCGCTCGTTCGCCCAGTACCTCGTGCCGATCCACGGGCAGGCGGACATCCTGGTGTCCGGGATCCCTCACATCAGCCCGTACAACGTGAACTCGTACCTGAACCCGCTGCTCGTCCAGGTGATGGCGCAGGGTTATCTCTTCAACTTCCACCGGGGCGCGCCGCTCGTGAAAAAGGGCGGCACGATGATCATCTTCCATCCCTGCTCGGACAAGTTCGACGCCGAGCACCACGCGCCGTACATCGAGTTCGTGCACGACGTCCTGCCGCAGACGCGCGACGCCGCCGTGATGCACAAGCAGTTCGAGGAGAAGTTCGCGACCAACCCCGCGTACATCGAGATGTACCGGCGAGGGCACGCGTACCACCCCGCGCATCCGTTCTTCATGTGGTACTGGGGCGAAGCCGGCCGGCGGCACCTCGGCCGTGTCATCGTGGTTGGCGCGGACAACGACTACATCCCCAAGCTCCTCGGCTGGGAGACGGCACGGTCGTTCGCCGAGGCCCTGGCGATGGCCAAGACGCCAGGCCAAAGCCCCGAGCTCGCGATGCTCCACGCCCCGCCGATCGTCATGGCGGACGTCACGATCTGAAGGGCCGGGCCGTGCAGCAGGGCAGCACAAACGGCAGCAGAGGCACCCTCGACGTCCTCGACGTGGTGCGCGGCGCGCGCCTCGTCGTCCTCGGGGGCACGGGGTTTCTCGGCAAGATCTTCTGGGCGATGCTCCTCGACCGGTACCCCGAGGTCGAGCGCATCTACCTCGTCGTGCGGCCCAAGGGCGGCGGCACGCCGGAGGCGAGGTTCTGGCGCGAGATCGCTCCGAGCGAGGTGCTCGAACCGCTGCGCCGCACCCACGGCGACGGCTTCGAGGCCTTCCTCCGGGACAAGGTCGTCCCGATCGACGGCGACATCGAGAAGCCGTCGTGCGGCCTCGACGAGGCGCTCGTCGCCGAGCTCTCCGGCACGATCGACGCCGTCGTCAACGTGGCGGGGATCATCGACTTCAACCCGCCCCTCGACGAGGCCATCGGGGCCAACGCCTTCGGCGCGCAGAACCTCGTGAACCTCGCGCGCGCGCTCGGCGCGGCGATCTTCCACACGAGCACCTGCTACGTCTCCGGTCAGCGGCCGGGGCCCGTGGCCGAGGAACATCCGCTCGCTCACCCCTTCCCCCGCGCCGGGGAGCTCCCCGGCGATCTGTGGGACCCCGACCGCGAGATCGCCGAGTGCCTCGACGTCATCGATCAGGCGAACCATCGCTGCCAGGACGCGTTTCGCCAGAGTGAGTTCGCCGAGGCCGCGCGGCTCGCCCTGCTCGAGCGCGGCGACCCCACCCACGGACCGGCCTACGACGCCGAGCTCGCGCGGGTAAAGCGCAGGTTCGTCGCCGAGCGCCTGATCGAAGGAGGCCTCGACCGGGCCACGCACTGGGGCTGGGTGAACATCTACACGTACACGAAGGCGATCGGCGAGCAGGTGATCGCCAAGAGCGGCCTGCCCTTCACCATCGCCCGGCCCGCGAGCTGCGAGTCGTGCCTCGACTTCCCGGTGCGCTCGTTCTGCGAGGGGATCAACACAAGCGCGCCGATCCTCTACATGATCATGAAGGGGCAGCCGCACATCCTCGTGCAGCACGTGCCGCTGGATCTCATCCCGGCGGACTACGTCGTCGCGGGGATGATCCTCGCACTGGCCGAGCTGCTCGAGGGGACGGCGGCGCCGGTGTACCAGTTCGGCGCGAGCGACGTGAACCCGTGCACCGCACAGAGGTTCGGAGAGATCGCCGGCCTCTACCGGCGCAAGTACTACCGGCGCGGCACGGGCCACCCGCTGAGCGACGCCCTGAACGCGCGCTTCGAGCCGAGCTTCGTCGAGCGGCGCACCTTCGACCGTATCGGCGCGCCCGCAGTGGCGAAGGCAGCACGGGAGCTCGCCGGGGTCCTGCGCGGCGCCGGGGGCGCGCTCGCCCCGGCCGCGAAGGCGCTGGACGGCCTTTCGTCGAACTCGGACAAGATCGCCAAGATCCTCGGCCTCTTCGAGCCGTTCGCGGCCGAGGTGCAGGGCCCGTTCGACTGCTCGAACACACGCGCCGCGTACGCCCGCGCGTCGGAGGCGGACCAACGCAAGCTGCCGTGGAAGCCGGAGTCGATCGACTGGTTGGACTGGATGATGAACGTCCAGATGCCGGCCATCGAGAAGCGCGTCATGCCGGAGATGGAGCGGCGCATGAACCGCGAACCGCGGGCAAAGGCGCCGCACGCGACGCTCGCGTCTCTGGTCGACGAGATGGCCGAGCGCCACGACCTCGGGCTGGCGCTGCAGCAGATGACCGACGAGGGGCTCACGCGCGTGACGTTCCGCGACGTGAAGCGAGGCGCGGACGCTCTGGCGGCACGGCTCGCGGCGCTGGGGATCCGGCCGGGCGAGCGCGTCATCCTCAGCGCGCGCAACCACCCGGACTACGCGATCGCCTTCTTCGGGATCGTGCGGTCGGGGGCCACCGCGGTGCCGCTGGATCCGGCGCTCGACGCGGACGGGTGGCGCAACGTCCTCGCGGAGAGCGGCGCACGCGCGATCGTGTGGGACGCGGACGTGCACGCAAGCGCCGAGATCGCGGCCGACAGCGCCATTCCGACGCTCGACCTGCACCCCGCGGTCGCGCCCGACGACTCCCTCGCGCCGCCGCGCGTCGCTGTCGATGGCGCCGACGTGGCGAGCCTCATCTACACGAGCGGCACGACGGCCCGCCCCAAGGGCGTGATGCTGACGCACGCGAACTTCACCTCGCTCGTCGCCGCCCTGACGCCGATCTTCCCCCTCTCGCGCGGCGACGCCGTGCTCAGCGTGCTGCCGCTGCATCATACGTTCGAGTTCACCTGCGGCTTGCTGCTCCCCTTCTCGCGCGGCGCGCGCGTCGTCTACGTGGGCGAGCTCACCGGAGACCGGATCGCCGAGGGGCTCCGCACCGCGCGGGCGAAGGCGATGGTGGGCGTGCCGGCGCTCTGGCAGCTGCTCGAACGGCGCGTCCTGCAGCAGGTCGACGCCCGCGGCCCCCTGGCTCGCGCCGCCTTCGACCTCGCCACCGAAGCGAACCGGTGGCTCTCCGCGAACGCCGGCGTCGACGTCGGACGCGTGCTGTTCGGGCCCGTGCACGCCGCGATGGGCGGCAACGTCAAGTGGCTCATCTCCGGCGGGGCGGCGCTGCCGCGCGAGACGCAGGAGCTCTTCTTCGGCCTGGGGCTGCCCTTGACGCAGGGTTACGGCCTCACGGAGGCCGCGCCTGTGCTGACGGTCGCGCGCCCGGGACGACGCGCGGAACCCGGCGTGGGCAAGCCCGTCCCCGGCGTCGAGATCCGCATCGACGCCGCAGACGAGCGGGGCGTCGGCGAGGTCCTCGCCCGCGGCCCCAACGTGATGCTCGGCTACACCGACGAGCAGGCGACGCGCGACGCGATGGGCGACGGGTGGCTGCGCACCGGAGATCTCGGACGGCTGGACAAGAAGGGCCGGCTCGAACTTCTCGGACGCACCAAGGACGTCGTCATCTCGCCCACCGGCGAGAACGCGTATCCCGACGACGTCGAGCGGCGGATCGGCGCGGTCCCGGGCGTCGCCGAGCTGGCGATCGTGGGCGTCGAGGCGCGTGGGGGCGAGCGGCTGGCATGCCTCGCCGTCCCCGCGCCCTACCGGGGGCACGACCCTGCAGTCCGCGAGGCGCGCAACGACCGGGCACGGTCGGCCCTTCGCGCGGCGTTCGAGCGGCTCCCGCCGAGCCAGCGGCCGGCGATCGTGCACCTGTACGACGCGATCCTGCCCCGCACCGCGACCCGCAAGGTCCGTCGCGACGAGGTCCGTGCAATCCTGCAGCGAATCGTGGCGGCGAGCGCGCGGGCGGAGAATGGCACCGCCGTCGCGAGCCCGAGCCGTGCTGTCATCGCAGCAGTGCGGGGCCTCGATCCCGACGAGGTGAGACCCACCTCCACCCTCGAGGGCGACCTGGGGTTCGACTCGCTGCTGCTCACCGAGCTCCTGGAAGTGCTCGAGGGCCGCTACGGCGGCATCGACCCGGAGCGGCTGCAAGAATGCATCACCGTGGCCGAGGTGGACGATCTGGTGCGCGCGTCGGCCGGCGCGGTGGTGGCCGCTCGCGCGCGCGCCGAGGCCGGGGCGACGAGGCGCGTCGATGAGCCGATCGTCCTGCCGGAGCCCGTGCAGCAGGTCGGGCGGGCCCTCGTCGGCAAGGCGCAAGATCTCTTCTACCGCGAGGTGATGAGCCCGCGCGTCTTCGGCCGCGCCCACATCCCGCACAACCGGCAGACGATCGTCGTCGCCAACCACGCAAGCCACCTCGACATGGGTCTCGTTCGTCACGCGCTCGGCACCTACGGCCAGGGCATCGTCTCGCTCGCGGCGCAGGACTACTTCTTCGAGGGGCGGTTCAAGCGCGCGTTCTTCGAGAACCTCACCAACCTGCGGGCCATCGATCGCAAGGCGCCGCTGCGGCAGACGCTGCGCGACGCGGCGGAGGTGATCGAGCTCGGCAAGACCGTCCTCGTCTTTCCGGAGGGGACGCGCAGCACGTCGGGCGAGATCCAGGAGTTCAAGCCCCTGGTCGGGCAGCTCGCCCTCACGCACGGGATCGACCTCTTGCCGGTTCACCTGGGCGGGACGCACGCCGCGATGCCCAAGGGCGCGCCGCTGCCGATCAAGCGAGGGCTCGTGGCGCGCATCGGTCCGCCCCTGCGCGCCGCCGATCTGCGCCGGCGTACGGCGTCGATGACGCCCGCCGACGCGGCGCGGGAGGTCGCGAGGCTCGCGCGCGAGGCCGTGATCGCGCTTCGCGACGGCAGTGTGCTCGACCTCGGCGCCGCCGATCGGGAAACGTCGCCCGCGACGCGCGACGACTCGCTGCCCTCCGTCTTCGCGGAGCTGTCGGCCAAGTTCCGCGCCGGCGAGGTCGAGCGCACCGTCAGCTACTACGTGTCGCTCGGCAACGACGACCTCGCCAAATGGACCGTGCGCGTCGACGCGGCCCGCTGCGAGGTGACGCCAGGCAAGCCGGCGGGCGGCGCGGCCGACTGCGTGCTCAAGACCAGCCCGGAGCTCTTCACGCGCATCGTCCGCGAGGCGTACGTGCCCGGCCCGGCGGACTTCCTTTCCGGCGCCTTCAAGTCGAACGACGTCGCGCTGCTCATGACGTTCCAGCGCGTCTTTAAGCTCGACGAGCCGTCATGAAGTACCTCGTCACGGGCGCGACGGGGTTTCTGGGTGCGCACCTGGTGTACGCGCTCGAGGCGCATGGCCACGAGGTCGTGCCGTACTCGCGCGCGCACGGCGGCGACGTGCGCGACGGAGCGCGGGTTCGCGCGGCGGCGAGCGGGTGCGACGGCGCCTTCCACTGTGCCGGCCGCGTCTCGCGCAAACCGGAGGACGCCGAGGAGATGTACCGCGTTCACGTCGAAGGGACCAAGGCCGTGCTCGACGCATGCGCTTCGGCGCGCGTCGGGCGCGTGGTCGTCGCGTCGACGAGCGGCACCATCGCCGTCGGCGAGGATCCGGATCACGTCGCGACCGAGGACGACGACGCGCCGATCGGCCTCGTGGGCCGCTGGCCGTACTACCGCGCGAAGCTCTTCGCCGAGCGCGCCGCGTTCGAACGCAACGACGGTAGGCTCGAGGTCGTCGCGGTGAATCCGAGCTTGCTGCTCGGCCCGGGCGACGAAGGGGGTACATCGACCGAGGACGTGCGTCGGCTGCTCGAAGGATCGATCCCAGCGGTGCCTGCCGGCGGCCTGTCGTTCGTCGACGTGCGCGACGCCGCCGAGGCCATGCGCCTCGCCATGCTCCGGGGCCGCCCCGGCCAGCGCTACCTCGTCGGTGCGTGCAACCTCACCGTGCGCGACTTCTTCGGTCGCGTCGCGCGTGCGGCTGGGACGGCGCGGGGGCCCTGGCTCCCGATGCCCAAGGGCGCCAAGGTCGCCCGCGCGGGTGCCGCGTGGATCGAGCGCGCAGCGGCTTCGCTGGGCGTCAGCACGGGAGTCGACGCGGTCAGCGTCGAGATGGGCCAGTACTTTTGGTACCTCGACGCGGGCAAGGCAGAGCGTGAGCTCGGATGGACACACCGCGATCCGAGCGAGACGCTTTACGACACGGTGGAAGACCTGCGCGCCCGCGGCGTCGTGTGGCCCTCCGACGCGATGGTCGAGGGCGCTTAGCGCCTAACCTCTCCGGACGAGCGCACCAGCGGGGACCAAGGACGCCGCGCTCCGGGCCGCGAACTCGCTCGAGCTGCGCGCATGCGCTTCGGCCATCCGCTCGCGCAGCACGGCAGCGGCATCCCCATCGCCGGGCGAGACGCGGCTGCGGATGAACACCTCGGCCGCCTTGTACGAGCTGCGAACCAGCGGCCCCGACGCGACGTAGACGAAGCCCATCCCGCGTCCCTGCCGCGCGAACGCGTCGAACTGCTCCGGCGTCACGTACCGATCGACCGGCGCGTGCTTCGGCGTCGGACGCAGGTACTGGCCGACCGTCACGACGTCGACGCCCGCGGCTCGCAGATCGCGCATCGTCTGCACGACTTCGTCGTCCGTCTCGCCGATGCCGACCATGATGGAGCTCTTCGTCAGCATCGGACCTGCGGCCCCACCCGCCGTCCCGGCGCGGCCACGCGCGCGCCGGAGGACGTCGAGGGACTGCGCGTAGCTGCACCGCGCGTCGCGGATGACGCGCTGGAGGCGCTCGACCACCTCGATGTTGTGCGCCCAGACGTCGGGCCCGGCCGCGATCGTCGTGTCGACGCAGTCGAGGTGGCCTCCGAAGTCGCCGAGGAGCGTCTCGACCAGCATGTCGGGGCGAAGCTCTTTCAGCCGGCGCACCGTGCGCGCGACGTGCTCCGCGCCTCCGTCGAGCAGGTCGTCGCGGTCGACCATCGTCATGACGACGTACTGCAGCGGCATACGCGCGAGCGCGCGCGCGACGTGCTCCGGCTCGCGGACGTCCACGGCGCCCCGCGGCTGCCCCGTCGTGACGGCGCAGAAGCGGCAGCCGCGCGTGCAGGTGTCGCCGAGGAGCATGACCGTCGCCGTCCCCTCGCTCCAGCACTCGCCGATGTTGGGGCAGCGCGCCTCCTCGCAGACGGTGTGAAGGTCGAGGCTGCGGAAGGTGGCCTTGAGCTCCGCGTAGCGTTCGCCGCCGGGCGCGCGGACCTTCAGCCAGGGGGGCTTCGGGGCGAACCGGACGACGTCGGACATGACGAGGTTCTAGCACTAGCTGCGCCCTCCAGCAGACCGGTCCCAGCGTGCCGCTGTCGAGATGCAGCGAAGCGCCCCCCTTGCTGTCATCCTGAGGCCGAAGGCCGAAGGACCCCATGGGCACCGAGGATCTGTGGGCGCAGTGGGGTCCTTCGCTTCGCTCAGGATGACAGCAAAAGCTAGTGCGCCAGCGCGGCCAGGGTCTCCTCGGACGGTGGCTTCGCCTCGCCACGCTCGGTGAAAAGGGCCGTCACGAGCCGCGCGGGCGTCACGTCGAAGGCCGGGTTGTCGGCGCGGACTCCGGCCGGCGCGACGACGGCGCCCGCGAACGAGAGCACCTCGTCCTCGTGGCGCTGCTCGATCGGGATGGCCGCGCCATCGGGGCAGGCGAGGTCGACGGTGCTCCACGGGGCCGCCACGTAGAACGGGATGCGGTGGGCGTGCGCGAGGCATGCGACCCCGTACGTCCCGATCTTGTTGGCGACGTCGCCCGACCGCGCGACGCGGTCCGCGCCGACGACGACCAGATCGACCCCACCACGCCTCATGAGCTGAGCGACCATGGAGTCGGTGATGAGCGTGACGTCGAAGCCGTCGCGCGAGAGCTCCCACGCCGTCAGCCGCGCCCCCTGCAGGACGGGCCGCGTCTCGCACGCGACGACCTTCACACGCTTGCCCTGCGAGCGCGCCGCCCGCACGACGCCGAGGGCGGTCCCGTATCCGCCGGTCGCGAGGGCGCCCGCGTTGCAATGAGTGAGGACCGTCGCCCCGTCACCGACGTGCGCCGCGCCGACCTTGCCCATGGCGACGCATGCGGCGACGTCCTCGCGGTGGATTGCGCGCGCCTCGGCGGCCAGCAGCCCGACCCGCACCTCGGGTGCCAGGGCTGCCGCGTCGCACGCCGCCCGCATCATCCGGTCGAGCGCCCACGCGAGGTTCACGGCCGTGGGGCGCGTCCGCCGCAAGGCGCTCGCGGCCGGCCGCAGCGACTCGATGAACTCCCCGGAGTCCCGAGGGGCCTCCCGCGCCGCGAGGACCAACCCGTACGCCGCCGCGATTCCGATGGCGGGCGCCCCCCGAACGACAAGCCGCGAAATCGCGTCCGCGACCTCCACCGCCCGCGTGAGCGTCAGGTACTTCTCCTCCGAGGGCAGCAGCCGCTGGTCCATCATCAGCAGCTGCGCGTCGCCCGGCATGAGCTCCACAGCCGAATACGTCGCCCCGCTCAGCGGCTCCGGATGTTCAAGGATGTTTCTCATCTTCTACTGAAAGGCGCCGGGGGCGATGCTCGCCGTCGTCGCGCGCATCTTCGCGAAGATGTCGTCGGCTCGGCCTGCGAGCTGCGCCGCCTCGGCCGCGGCGTCGGCGTTCGACTGGTGGCCCGGCATCCGCCGCAGCAATGCCGCATACGCGCGGCAACTGCGGGCGAGCTCGAGCTCGTTGCCCATCGCCTCGAAGATGCCCATCGACTGCTTCACCAAGGCCGCGGCCTCGGCCAGCGCCTCGGGACTGGAGCTCGCGCCGCTGCCCGCCGCGATCTCGCCGAGCAGACGCAGCGCCACCCCTTGCTGCGCGCGGCTGCCCGAGGTGGCGTAAAGGGAGACGGCGTCCTCGACGGACCGGCGCGCCTTGGCCAGGTCGCCCCGCTCGAGATACGCCCGCCCGAGCGCGCTGCGCACCTCTGCCAGCGCCAGCTTGTCGCCTCCCTCGTCGGCCGTGTCTTCGCTCTGCTTGAGCAGTGCCGCGCCCTTGTCGGCGTCGCCCCGGCGGTGGTGCATGCCGCCGAGGTTCGTCAGGATGAGCGCCGTGCGGTTGCGATCGCCCACTTCTTTTGCCGCGGCGTAGGCCTCCTGAAAGTAAGCGAGGGCCCTTTCGTCCTGGCCCATGTCGCGCGCCACGGCCCCGAGGCTGTTGAGCGTGCTGGCGGCGCCCACGAGGTCCCCGTTGTCGCGGCGGATGCGCAGCGCCTGTTCGAACGACTCGAGGGCCGACACGTGGCTCCCGGAGTCCTGCTGAACGACGCCGAGGCTGTTCAAGCTCGACGCGATGCGCAGAGCATCGCCCGCCTTGCGGCGCATCGCGAGCGACCGCGCCGTGTACTCGAGAGCGAGAGCGTAGTCGCCCCGGAGCCAGTGCAGGCGCGCGATGTCATCGAGCCCGTCGGCCGTGCCCGTCTCGTCCTGGGCCTGACCGAAGAGCGCCAGCGCGGCCGTGAGCTGCCGGCTCGCCTCGTCGAGGCGGCCCGTGTCGCGGTAGATGCGCCCGATGCGCTGGTGCGCGATGGCGCCCATGCTCCTCAGGTCGAGCCGCCAGGCGCGCGTGGCCATTTCGTCGAAGGCCTGGTGCGCCTCTTCGTTTCGGCCGAGGGCGCGAAGGACGTCACCGTAGCGGTGCAGCGTCTTCATGCGAAGGTCCTCGTCGGCCGGGTCGCATTGGTCGAGCAAGGCGAGGCCTTTGGCGAGAAGCTCGGCGGCTTTGGCGTTGGCGTTGCGTGACCGCGCTTCCTCGCCGGCTTCGACGTACGAGACCGCCGCCAGGGCCGTGGCGCCCGCCTTCTCGCGGTGGCGGGCGAGCATCTCGAGGTACTCCTCGCTCGTATCGGCGCTCTCGCGAAAGCTCAGGCACTCAGCGATCGCGCGGTGGTGGCGGCGCGCCGCAGCGGGTGACGTCAGCCGGACAAGGGCCTCGCGCTCGAGGTTGTGCTTGAACACGTACTCCTCGTCGCCCGCGAACGTGCTGTCCGGCAGCCGCAGGACGTAATCGCGATCGACCAGCTCCGCGAGCATCGCGCGGATGGCGACGACGTCCTCTGCCTCACCGCCCTCCCACACCTCGGGCGGCGACTCCGCGAGGCGATGGATGGCGACCAGGCCGCCGAGCCAGAACACGCCCCCCATCGCGGCCGCCCGTTCGAGCAGGACCCGTTCGTCGAGGGCGAGCGCGGCGATTCGCGCCTGCACGGCGTCTTGCACCGTGAGCGGCACTTTGACCGTCACGAGCTTCTCGGTGTGCACGCTCCACCGCTCGTCCTCGAAGTCGTCGGTGACCTCGAGCACGCCCGTGTCGTGGTAGAGGCGGACCATCTGCTCGAGCAGCGCCGGGTTGCCGCCCGCCATCGTGACCGCCGAGTCGACGAGGTCGTCGACCTCGGGTGCGTCGCCGCACGGAGCGAGCAGATCGCGCATCGTGATGGCGGCGTCTCCGTCGGACAGCGGCGAGAGATCGATCGCGGAGTGCCTCGCCGCGCCGGCGCGCCGCCAGCCGTCGTGGCGCGCGAGCATCTCGGGCCGGGTGAGGCAGAGGACGAGCGTCGGCCCACGCAGGTTCTCGACCAGGTACGAGAGCAGCTCGAGCGAGTCGTCGTGCGCCCACTGCAGGTCGTCGAAGAGCAGGATGAGCGGCTCTTTGGCCTTGCCCGCATCGGTGTCGATGAAGTTCTTGATGATGGCCCGCCGCATCGATCGCATCTGCTGCGGATCGCCCTCGACGGCCTTGATGAGCGGCGAGTCCTGGAAGCTCAGCTCGAGGAGCTGGCCGAGAAAGTAGGCGACGTCGCCGACCTTGCGATCCTCGAGCACACGGGCGAGCTGGGCGCGCACCTGGGCCTTGGCCGCTTCGGGCGCCATCCCCTCGATGATCCCGAAACGCGCGCGAAGGATCCGCGCGAAGACCTCGTGCGCAGGCCCTCCCTCCCGGGCCGACCCACGGAACACGCGCGACGCCCCCTCCGGGGCGGCCTCGCGCAGGCGCAAGAGGAAGTCGCGGACGAGCCGCGTCTTTCCGATCCCGGTGGCACCGACGACCGTCACCGTGTGGGTCTGCTGTCGGTCGCGGACGGCGGAGTGCGCGAGCTCGAGCGCGCGCATTTCTGCGGCGCGTCCGGCAAGGCCCGCGCGGCGCTCGACCGCGGCAAAGCGGCTGGAGGGAAAGAAGCTGTCGGTTGGCACGTTCGCCGTCAGAATAGCGTAGCGGCCGCGTCGATGCCGTCCTGCCGCGAACTTGGCCTCTTGCGTCACCGCGTGTTTACCGTCGTCCCCGTGCGCGCCGCCCCCATCGCCTTCGCCGCGCTCGTCGCGACCGTCACGCTCTCGACGGGGGCGTTTCCCGGGCCGCGCATGCAGGGGCTCGCCTCGGGCCCGGGCCTGAACGCGAAGGTCGCGGCCGGGATGGGGATCGGGCCCGCGGCGCTGCGGTTCGGGCGCAGCCTCGGGTCACCCACCCAGGGTCGCCTCATCGGAGGCATGCACCTCACCGAGAGCGAGTTTCTGCGCATCGTGCCCGCCGACGCCGCCGGCGACGTTCGCTGGGGCCTCGAGCCGCTCGTCGCGATGCTCGACCGCGCGGCGCGCTTGGTCAAAAAGCAGTTCCCCGACGCCGTGGAGTCGGTCGGGCACCTGTCGCGCGAGGGCGGCGGCGACGTCGACCAGCACAGGTCCCACGAGAGCGGACGCGACGCCGACGTGGGGTTTTATATCCGGAGCTTCAGCGGCCGGCCGCTCTTGCCGTCGCACTTCGTGACGTTCCGCGGCGACGGTACCGCGGCGACATGGCCGGGCGCCTACTTCGACGACGCGCGCAACTGGGCGCTCGTGGCGGCGCTCCTCGGCGATCCGCAGGCGCGTGTGACCCACCTCTTCGTCGCCTCCCCGCTCCGCGCCCGCTTGCTCGCCTACGCGGAGCGGACCGGCGCCCCGACGCACCTGCGCCTCAGGGCCGCCGAGCTGATGCAACAGCCGCACGGCACCCTCCCCCACGACGATCACTTCCATGTGCGCATCGCCTGCCCCGCCCACATGACGGGTTGCGTCGAAAACCCCGCCCCGCGAATCGTTCACGCGCGCGTCTCCCCCCCGTCGCACCCCCCTCGTCCCGTCTCCCCCCTCGGGACCCGCTCCTCCCGCGACGCCGACACCCCGCCCCCCCACGCCCTCATCACCGCCGCCCCCAAACACACGCCCGGGCCCTCGCACGCCCCCGCGCCCGAGCCCACGCCCGCCCCCCCCGACACCACCAGCCCGCCGACCGACGACGCGCCCCCCGCGTCCATCGCAACACCGGTCGACGACGTCGACGGCTGACCCGAGGCAGTTGCCCGCTCGCCGCGTCGCGCCATCGACGGCCGACGCGCGCCGTTCTACCTATGATGGCGTGAACAAACTCGTCTCTTCGGCGGCCGACGCCGTGGCCGACGTCCCCGACGGCGCCACGATCCTCGCGGGCGGCTTCGGCCTCTGCGGGATCCCGGAGAATTGCATCCGCGCCCTGCGCCAGCGCGGGACCGTGGGCCTGACGGTGGTGTCCAACAACTGCGGCGTCGACGACTTCGGCCTCGGCATTCTCCTCCGCAACAAGCAAATCGCGAAGATGGTCTCGAGCTACGTCGGCGAGAACAAGGAGTTCGAGCGCCAGTACCTGTCGGGGGAGCTCGAGGTCGAGCTGACGCCGCAAGGGACGCTCGCGGAGCGCATCCGGGCCGGGGGCGCGGGCATCGCGGCGTTCTACACGCCGACGGGCGCCGGCACCGCCATCAGCGACGGGGGCCTGCCCACCCGCTACGGGCCCGACGGCAGCGTCGCGAAGCAGTCGCCCAAGAAGGAGACGCGCGAATTCGACGGCCGGCTCTACGTGCTCGAGCCCGCGATCCGCGGCGACTTCGCACTCGTCAAGGCGTGGCGCGGCGACCGCTTCGGCAACCTCGTCTACCGGCACACGGCGATGAACTTCAACCCGATGATGGCGACCGCCGCCAAGGTGACGATCGCCGAGGTCGAGGAGCTGCTCGAGGTGGGCGCGATCGAGCCGGACGCCGTGCACACGCCGGGCATCTACGTGCACCGCATCTTCCAGGGCAAGAGCTACGAGAAGCGCATCGAGCGCCGCACCACGAGCCCGAACTGACATGACGATCGCCGCGAAGACCGACGACGCCCTCGCGCGAAGCCGCATCGCCAAGCGCGCAGCGCAGGAGCTGCGCGACGGCTACTACGTGAACCTCGGCATCGGCATCCCGACGCTCGTGGCGAACCTCATCCCGCCGGGCATCGAGGTCGTGCTCCAGAGCGAGAACGGCCTGCTCGGCATCGGCCCCTATCCTGCTCCCGCGCAGATCGACGCCGACGTCATCAACGCCGGCAAGGAGACCGTGACGATGCTCCCGGGCAGCGCCATCTTCTCCAGCGCCGAGAGCTTCGCCATGATCCGCGGCGGGCACATCGATCTGGCCATCCTCGGCGCGATGCAGGTGAGCGCCGTGGGAGACCTCTCGAACTGGATGATCCCGGGCAAGATGGTCAAGGGCATGGGCGGCGCGATGGACCTCGTGGCGAGCGCCAAGCGCGTCGTCGTCGTCATGGAGCACGCGGCCAAGGACGGAACGCCGAAGATCCTCGAGCGGTGCAGCCTGCCTCTGACGGGGCGCGGCGTCGTGCACCGCATCATCACCGAGCTCGCGACGATCGACGTCACGGCGGACGGGCTCGTCCTGCGCGAGGTCGCGCCGGGCGTCAGCGCGCGCGAGGTGCAATCTCGGACGGAGCCCACGTTGAAGATGACCTCCGAGCTGTCCACCATGAGCGTATAGGTCCGAGATCGATGCCCCTTCCCGAGAGAAAGACGGTCGAGAGCGGCGCCGACTCGAAGAGGACGCTCGGCAAGGGCGTCTTCCGCAAGTGCGACGGCTGCGGCGAGACGCTCCCCTCCGAGGCGCTGCACCACAACCACGAGGTGTGTCCCCAGTGCAGCCACCATCACAAGCTGAGCGCCGCGGGATGGCGGCAGCTCATGATCGACGACGACTCGTTCGAAGAGTGGGACGCGCACCTCGAGCCGTCCGATCCGCTGGAGTTCGTCGACGGCAAGGGATACCCCGACCGCATCGCCGCAGCCCAGAAGTCGTCGCACGCCAAGGAGGCGGTCGAGATCGGCCGCGTGCTCATGGATGGCCGGCCCGTCGCGTGGGGCGCGTTCCTCTTCGCGTTCATGGGCGGCTCGATGGGCAGCGTCGCGGGCGAGAAGATCGCGCGGCTCTTCGAGCGGGCCACCGCGTCGCGCCTGCCCGTCGTGCTGCTTCAGGCGTCCGGAGGGGCGCGAATGCAGGAGGGCATCCTCAGCTTGATGCAGATGGCCAAGACGGTGGCGGCGCTCGAGCGGCTCAAGGACGCAGGGCTGCCCTTCATCAGCGTGCTCCTCCATCCGACGACGGGCGGCGTCGCGGCAAGCTTCGCGCTGCTCGGCGACGTGAACATCGCCGAGCCCGGCGCGCTCATCGGCTTCGCGGGCCCCAGGGTCATCGAGAACACGATCCGCCAGACGCTGCCCGAGGGGTTCCAGCGCAGCGAGTTCTTGCTCGCGCACGGGATGGTCGACCGCATCGTGAGTCGGCTCGAGATGAAGCGGGAGATCGGCGTTCTGCTCAGGCACTTGCTCCATTCCACGCGGGCGCCGGAGAACGGGCGGGCGCTCCCCGGCGCGTAGGCGGTCCGCCTTGAACGCCGATCCGCAGGCGACGGACACGCCGCTCGGACGCACGCTCGAGCGGCTCTACGAGCGAGTGCCGCTCGGGATGCGGCTCGGCCTGGGGCCCATGGCCGAGGCCTGCGCGCGGTTCGGCCACCCGGAGCGCGGCTTCGAAGCGGCGCACGTCGCGGGCACGAACGGCAAGGGCAGCACGTGCGCGATGGTCGAGGCGATGGCGCGCGCGTCCGGGCGGCGCGTCGGCCTCTACACGTCGCCGCACCTTTGCCGCGTCGCCGAGCGCATCCGGATCGACGGCGAACCAATCGGCGACGGCGCTCTGACGGATCTCCTCGATCGCGTCCTCGCGGGGGCACCGGACCTCTCGTTCTTCGAGACCCTGACGCTGGCGGCGTTCGTCGCGTTCCGCGAGGCGCGGATCGACGTCGGGGTCGTCGAGGTGGGGCTCGGCGGACGCCTCGACGCCACCAACGTGCTGGAGCGCCCGACGGCCACGGCGATCACCAACATCGCCCTCGATCACGTCGACCGCCTCGGGCCGGAGCTCGTCGACATCGCCCGCGAGAAAGCGGCCATCGCGAAGCCCGGCGTGCCGATGATCCTCGGCCCCGTGTCCGCCGAGGTGCGAGCCGCGATCGACGAGGTGGCCGCCGCCCGCGGCGCGACCACCGTCGCCGCCGGTGACGACGAGACGCGGGCGCTCGTGGCTTCGTCGTCGCTGCCCTTGGCAGGGGCGCACCAGATCTCGAACGCCGCGGTCGCCGTGCGCGTCGCGAGGGAGCTCCGGGTCGCCGACGCGGCGATCGTGCGCGGGTTGAGCGAGACGCGCTGGCCCGGTCGGCTCGAGCGCATCGCGCGCCCGGAAGGTCCATACCTGCTCGACGCGGCGCACAACCCCGACGGCGTCGAGGCGCTCGCCCGCCACCTCGAGGGCGCGCCCGATGGGGCCCGGACGCTGGTCTTCGGCGCGCTGGGCGACAAGGCATGGGCCGCGATGATCGACCGGCTGGCGCCTCTATTCCCAACGGGTCGCGTCTACGTCGCCCCTCAGGGGCGCGCGCCTGCGCCGCCGGCGGAGATCGCGCTTCGCCACCCGGGGCAGATCGCGGCCACCGTGATGGACGCCTGCCGGCTGGCCCGCGCGCGGGCAGGGCGGGCCGAGGTCGTCGTGGCCGGGTCGATCTTTCTGGTCGGAGAAGCCCGCGCGGCGATCCTCTCGCTGCCGTTCGATCGCGTCGTCGCCCTTTGAACGCGCCCGCCGGCGGGGGTAAGGTGACTTCGAGCGTCCATGCCGAGCTTCGATGTCGTCTCGAAGGTACAGCGCAACGAGGTCGACAACGCCTACAACCAGGCGCAGCGCGAGATCGCGCAGCGCTTCGACTTCAAAGACACGGGCACCGAGCTCGAAAAGTCGGCCGACGCCATCACGATCCGCTCGTCGAGCGAGGACCGCGCGAAGGCGGCGCTCGTCACGCTGCAGGACAAGCTCGTCAAGCGCAAGGTGTCGCTGCGCTTCGTCGAGGCGGGCAAGCCGGAGCCGACGGGCAAGGGCGGCGCGCGCATCGTGCTCAAGATCAAGGAGGGCATCGAGGTCGAAAAGGGTCGGGCCATCGTGCAAGCGATCAAGGACGCGAAGCTCAAGGTGCAGGCCTCGATGCAGGAGAGCCAGGTCCGCATCGCCGGCAAGAACCGCGACGACCTGCAGGCCGCCATCCAGCTATTGCGCGGCCAGGACTTCGGCATCGAGCTGCAATTCGTGAACATGCGAGATTGATGGACGGCCGACGGTGCGACCCCGCTCCCCTCGAGCCCCCGCCAGATGAATATCCCTGTACGGTGACGCCCTCACCCGATTCGGAGACGACTTGACGAAAAAGCACGGACACTTGAACGGGAGCGCGCCGCCGCCTGCGCGGCACCTCTTCGGCACCGACGGGATCCGCGGCGTCGCCAACGAGCACCCGATGACGCCGGAGCTCGCGCTGCAGCTCGGGCGCGCCGTGACGTTCGTCGCGGGCCGGGGCAAGAGCCACGCGCCGCGCGTGCTGCTCGGCAAGGACACGCGGCTTTCGGGTTACATGCTCGAGCAGGCGATCGCGAGCGGCGTGTGCGCGATGGGCGGACGGGTGATGCTTTGCGGTCCGATGCCGACACCCGCGGTCGCTCACCTGACGATGAGCATGCGTGCCGACGCGGGGATCGTCATCAGCGCGAGCCACAACCCGTACCAGGACAACGGCATCAAGGTGTTCGGCGCCGATGGCTTCAAGCTCCCGGACGACGCGGAGAGCGAGATCGAGAGCTTCATCACCGACGAGCGCCTGCTCGGCAAGCGCGCGACGGGCCGGGGCATCGGGCGCGCCGAGAAGCTCGAGGACGCGCGCGGACGCTACGTCGTCTTCTTGAAGCAGACGTTCCCCAGGGATCTTTCGCTCGAGGGGGTGCGGGTCGTCGTCGACGCCGCCCACGGCGCGGCGTACCGGGTGGCGCCGATGGTCCTGCACGAGCTCGGCGCGCAGGTCACGGCCATCGGGGTGAAGCCGAGCGGCATCAACATCAACCGCGAGTCGGGCGCCATGCACCCGGAGCACGTCCGCGACGAGGTGATGAAGCGCGGCGCCGCGATCGGCATCGCGCTCGACGGCGACGCGGATCGCGTGATCATGGTCGACGAGAGGGGCCAGATCGTCGACGGCGACCAGGTGCTCGCGATGTGCGCGGCGAGCATGGTGCGCGATGGGACGCTCAAGGATCGAACCGTGGTCGCCACGGTGATGTCGAACCTGGGGCTCGAGCAGGCGCTCGTTCGGGTGGGGGCGCGGCTGCTGCGGACGCAGGTGGGCGACCGCTATGTCGTCGAGGCGATGCGCGCCGGAGGGCACAACCTCGGCGGCGAGCAGTCGGGGCACCTGCTCTTTCTCGATCACGCGACGACGGGGGACGGGATGCTGGGGGCGCTGCAGGTCTTGGCGCTGATGCTGCGGACGGGCAAGCCGCTGAGCGAGCTGGCGGCGGAGGCGATGGAGCGTGTGCCGCAGGTGCTCGAGAACGTGTCCCTTCCCGAGCGGCGGCCGCTGGAAGAGATGCCGCGGCTCCTCGACGCAACGACGAAGATCACGAAGGTGCTCGGCGCGCGCGGTCGCGTGCTGGTGCGCTGGAGCGGAACAGAGCCAAAGCTCCGCATCATGCTCGAGGGCCCGCACGCCGATCGGATCCGCGACTGGGCGCGGGAGCTGGCGGAAGCGGCGCGGCTCGATTCGTCTGCGGGGGACTGAAGGGCAGTCCGCGGGGGACTGAAGGGCAGAGAGGAGGATGTCGCCACCTGGGGGACGCTCTTCGGGACTGACCCCCTCTCGGTCGGGCGGGTCCCCCCCGGTCTCGCCGCCGCCTACGGCGTCGGCTTCGGTCACAGGCCCCCCCCACCCGACCGAGAGGGGGTCAGTTCCGAAGAGCTTGTGGAGGCCTGTCGAGCGTAACTCCTCGCCGCGACCCGGCAGGGCGGACCATTTGCGCGCGATGCAGCCTCAGTTCTGAGCCGATCTCTGCGTGTTCGTCGCTCTGTCGACCACGACACAGTCGACGAATGGCCCGTGCAGATTACGAAGAGGGCGTCTCTACGTTGACCTCGGCGAGGTTGCGCATCACCTCGTTACTCCAACGAGTGGACTGAGCGACACACTCGAAGGAAATCCCATCCTTCCGAATAGAAAGCGGCTTCCAATGAACGGACCGTGCCGCCCACTCCAGGGAAAGCCCACTCTTCCGAAATGAGAGCGTCTTCCAATGAGTGGACCGCGCGACTCACTCCCTCGAAAGCCCACTCTTCCTAAAAGAGAGCCTCTTCCAATCCGTCTCGCACGTCTTCCGATCGTGCCCGACGGTCCGCATCTCCGAAGGCCTCACAGAGCTCGTCGGGGAGGAACCCTCTCGGTCGGGTGGGGGGGTCCTGTGACCGAAGCCGACGCCGAAAGGCGGCGGCGAGACCGGGGGGGACCCACGCGACCGGGAGGGGTCCTCCCCGACGAGCGATCGCCCCGCGGTCAGCCGCTGGCCGTTAGTACCGGTAATGCTCGGGCTTGAACGGCCCTTCTGTGGGAATACCGAGGTACTGCGCCTGCTCGGCAGTGAGCTTGGTGAGCTTCACCCCGAGCTTGGGCAGGTGCAAAGCCGCGACCTTTTCGTCGAGCTTCTTCGGGAGCGTGTAGACTTTGCGCTCGTACTTGGCCGCGTTTTGCCAGAGCTCGAGCTGGGCGATCGTCTGGTTGGAGAAGCTCGACGACATCACGAACGACGGGTGCCCGTTCGCGCAGCCGAGGTTCACGAGGCGGCCGCGCGCGAGGAGCGTGATGCGCTTGCCGTCGGGGAAGATGAACTGATCCACCTGCGGCTTGACGTTCTCCTCCTTGATCTCGGGGTTCTTCTCGAGCCAGGCGACGTCGATCTCGCAGTCGAAGTGGCCGATGTTGCAGAGGATGGCCTGGTCCTTCATGGCGCGCAGGTGCTCGGAGCGCACCACGTTCATGCAGCCCGTCGCCGTGACGAAGATGTCGGCGAGCGGAGCGATCTCCTCCATCGTCGAGACCTGGTAGCCCTCCATCGCCGCCTGCAACGCGCAGATCGGATCGATCTCCGTGATGACGACGCGCGCGCCGAGCCCGCGAAGCGACTGCGCGCAGCCCTTGCCGACATCGCCGTAGCCACAGACGACCGCCAGCTTGCCCGCGAACATGACGCCCGTGGCGCGCTTCAAGCCGTCGCCGAGCGACTCGCGGCAGCCGTAGAGGTTGTCGAACTTCGACTTCGTGACGCTGTCGTTCACGTTCATCGCCGGGACCTTGAGCGTCCCCTTCTTCGCCATCTCGTAGAGGCGGTGAACGCCCGTCGTCGTCTCCTCGCTCAGACCGCGGATCGGATCCGAACCGGAGAAGAGCTGCGGGTGCTTCTCGTGCACGACGGCCGTGAGGTCGCCGCCGTCGTCGAGGAGCATGTTGGGCCCCTTGCCGCCCGGGAAGGCCTTGAGCTGCATCTCGATCGTCTCGTAGTACTCCGGCTCCGTCATCCCCTTCCACGCGAACACCGGGACGCCGCGCTTCGCGATCGCCGCCGCCGCGTGGTCCTGCGTCGAGAAGATGTTGCACGTCGTCCAGGTGACGTCCGCGCCGAGCTCGAGGAGCGTCTCGATGAGCACCGCCGTCTGGATGGTCATGTGGAGGCACCCCGACACGCGCGCGCCCTTGAGCGGCTTGGTGGGGCCGAACTCCTTGCGCAGCGCCATCAGGCCCGGCATCTCGCTCTCGGCGATTGCGATCTCTTTCCGGCCCCAGTCCGCGAGCCCGATGTCCTTGACCTTGTAGTTGTCCGCCATCGTCACTTCCCTTTCCCTTGTCCGATCCTGTTCGTTTCGTGACTCTTCGAGTTTGCGCCCTCGGGCTTCTTCGCCACCATCACCTGCCAGGGCAGGTGCGCGTCGGGGCCGTCGCCGCAGAGGGGCGCCGGCAGGCCCGCCACGCGCGCGTCGACCATGCCCGCGGCCCGGGCGAAGCGGCGCAGCTCGGCGGGGTCGAAGCCCAGCCAGGCATCGGCCTGGTCGCGCATCGACTCGTCGGCGTGGCGCGCGTAGTCGAGCACGACGAGCGCTCCTCCGGGGGCGCAGAGGCCAGCGAGCTGCGCGACGACCCGGGCCGGCTGGGGGGCGTGATGCAGAACGCGCGACGCGAAGACGGCGTCGGCGCCCGCTCCTCGCTTGCCGGCGCGCGCCCCTTCGAGCCCGACGGCCTGCATCAGCTCGGGGCCGTCGAGCTCCCCTTGCACGAACGTCACGTTGGCGAACCCGCGAGCCCGGGCGCGCTCGCGGGCCCGCGCGATCTGCGCGTCGGACCGGTCGATCGCGACGACGCGCTCGTACAGCGGGGCCAGTGCTTCGAGGAGCCGCCCGTCGCCCGTCCCCGCGTCGAGCGCGAGACCGCCGCGAGCGAGCAGCGGCGCGAGCGCGGCGAGGTACGCGCCCATCTCCGAGGGCACGACGTCGACCCGCACCTTGGGCGGGCGCGCGAAGAACTCGCGCGACGCGGCCTCGCGATTGCGAACGACGTCGCCGATGCGCGAGAGGCTGCCGTCCTTCTCGCAGAGGGCGCGGCCACTCGACAGCGCGTCGGCGACGACGGGATCGAGCGGGGCCTCGGGCGCGATCCGGACCAGCGTGCGCGTCCCCTCGCGGCGGTCGCGCAGCAAGCCCGCGCTCCGCAGCGCGGCGGCGTGGCGAGAGACGTTGGGCTGGCTCTCCTCGAGGAGCTCGGCGAGCTCGCCAATCCCGAGCTCCTCCTGGGCAGCGAGGGCCAGGAGTCGAAGGCGCGCGGGCTCCGACAGGAGGCGGTAGAGCTCCCACCTCTGCGACGAAAAGCCGGCGTCCACCACAGCCATGACCTTACTCTATGCAGACATGCGCATGGACGCAACGAATCGAAAAAATAACGCCAGCATGCTGAGGTACACTGCCGACGAGTGACCACGAAAGAGCTCGGCGAACCCGAGAGGAGCTCCGGCACCCTCCTCGACGACGCGGACGTCGCGGAGGGCGACGATTTGGCGTCGCTGGACCGCCTCGTCGCCGCATCCGAGACCGACCCGGGGTGGGACGCCGAGGCGCAGGCGCGCACCCTCCGCGAGGCGGCGACCGTGATGCGGCCCGTGACCGACGGGCTCCGCGCGGACTCCCGCGCCCCGCAGCCGCGCAAAGGCCCGCCTCCCCTGCCGGGAGGTCCCGTGTCGGTCTCCCCCGCGAGCCTCTCGCGCACGCCCGATCCGATGATGGCGCGCCGGACGTCGGACGTCTCGCACGCGGGGGGATTGATCGACGTCTTGCAGGTGCGCCTGCTCGCGCTCGAGGAGCGACGCGACGCCGTCGGCCTGGCGCGCGCGCACATGGAGCTGGCCATCGCCAGCGAGACGATCCTCGGCGACGACGACCGCGCAGCGACGCACGCCGAAGCGGCGCTGAAGGCGGACCCGGGCTCCGCGGCGGCCCACGCCCTCCTTCGCCGGATGAAGCACGGACGCGCGGCGTTGCCCGAGATGCTCGTGCACGTGGATTACGAGCTCTCCGCCGCGAGCACCGAAGCGCACAAAGTCGAGCTCTACGCCCTTCGCGCACGCCTGCTCTCGGCGCTGGGCAACCGAACGGCCGACGTCGTCAAGACGTGGGAGCAGACGCTCTCGCTCGCGCCCCACCACCCCGCGGCCCTCAAGGGGCTCGAGTCCGACCTCGCCGCGAGGGCTGCGTCCGCGGGCGCCAAGGCCGACGAATGGGAGGCGCTCGCGACCCACCTGGTGCGAATGGCCCAGGCCTACGAGACAGAGGCCGGCCTCGCGGCGTGGCTCCACGTGGAGCGCGCGCAGATCCTCGAGCGGCTCGGAGGCGCGCGCGTCGATGCGGCCCGCGACGCCCTCGAGCGCGCGGTGAAGCTCGACCCGGCCGTCGGCCCCGTACGCGACGCGCTGGTCCGCCATGTGGCGTCGCAGAGCGACTGGAGCTCGCTCGTCCGCCTCCTCGACGAGGAGGCCACCGTCGAAACGAGCCCGGCGCGCGCGGCGCGGCTCGAGCTCGACGCCGCCATCATCGCGGTCACCCGGCTCGAGGATCGGCGGCGGGCGTGTGTGCTGCTGCAGCGCGCGGCGGCCCGCGCCCCGACGGTGCCGAGCGTCGATCGCCGAGTGCTCGACGAGCTCGTTCGCCACGCCGAGCACGACGCCTTGTGGGCCGACGCCGCGGTCGCGCGCAAAGCTCGGCTGGAGCTCGTCAAGGAGCCCGCGGCGATCGCGTACGAGCTCCGAGCGCTGGCCGCCGCCGCCGAGGAGCAAGGGGAGCTCGATGACGCCGTCGGCTACGTCAACCGGGCGCTCGCCATCGACCCGTCCGACCGCACGCTCATCGAGGCGCTCGATCGGCTCCTTTCCGTCGGCGGCAAGCACGAGCAACGCCTCGCCACCTGGCTTCAAGAGGCGGCACGCACGGAGGACGCTGCCCTTCGGGCCCACGCCTTCCACCGCGCCGCGCAGATCTGTGCAGAGCTCGGGCGCTCGGCCGATGCCGTACGGCACCTGCGCGCCGCCTGGGTCGTGTCGCCCGGGGATCCCGACATCCTCGACGCCCTCGCGCTGCAGCTCTCGCCCGTCCTGTCCGAAGGGTCGAGCGCGCAGTCGCGATCGCTGCTCGAGATCTACGCGCAGGCCGCCGAAGAGACGAACGACGTCGGACGCAAGACGGCCTACCTGGAGAAGGCGGCGATGCTCTGGGAAGAAATCCTGGGCGACGCGCCGCGCGCCGCGCGCGCTTACGAGCGCGTGCTGACGATCGATCCGGACCGCATCGGGGCCATCCTCGGGCTGCAGCGCTCCGCGGCGCGGATGGGCGACGCCCGAACGCTGGCGCGCGCCCTGCTCGAGGAGGCCCGCGTGAGTCCTGCCGGGGCGGGGGCGCTCGGGCTCCACGTGCGCGCCGCCGATCACCTCGCCTCGGTGGACCCGGCGCGCGCACGCCAGCTGGTGCGCGACGTCCTCAAGCGCGACCCCGCGCACGCGGCCGCGCGCGCCCTCGAGACACGCCTCGAGGAAGACGCAGGCCGCTGGGACCTCGCCGCCAAGTCGCTGGTCACCCGGATCGATTTGGCCCCGAGCGCGCGCGACAAGGTCTCGCTGCAGCTCGCCCTTGCGCAGGTGCAGCACGCGCGCCTGCATGCACCCCTCGACGCGCTGGCGACGCTCGAGAAGGCGCGCGCGCTGGATCCGACGCACCCGATCCCTCCCCAGGAAATCGCGCGCATCCTCGAGGATCACGGAGACCACCGCGCCCAGCGCACGGCCCTCGAGCGGCTCGCCGCCAACGCGCAGACGCCGGAGGAGCGCGCACGCCACCTCGTCCGGGCCGCGGAGATCGACGAGCTTTGCACCGGCGACGACGCTGCGGCGATGCGCGCGTACCGGCGGGCGCTCGACGAGTCGCCCGACGACGAGCTCATCGCCGCGCGCCTCGCGCGGGTCGCGACGCGGCGGACGCGCCGGGGCCACCGGGGCGATCTCACCGAGCTCGCGGCCCTGCTGACGAAGCGGATGGAGCGGGCGGAGTCCCCGGAGGTCGAGCGATCGATCGCGTTCGATCTCGCCTCGCTCCTCGTCGAGATCGGGCAGGAGCCCGCGCGCGCGGCGTCGCTCCTCGAGGGCATCCTGGCGGTTCGACCCGACCACGTCCCCGCACTGCGGACGCTCGAAGCCGTGCGACGGCGCAGCGGGGAGAGCGCCCCCGCCCTCGCGCGCGCGCTCACGGCGCAGGGGGAGGGATTGAAGGACGTCCGCGCGCGCCTCGGCGCGCTCTGGGATCTGGTCGCGCTCGAGGAGTGGAAGCTGCCGTCCGCGGATCCGGCGGCGACGTACTCCCGGATCCTCGAGCTCGATCCGACCGACCCGACCGCGCTCGAGGCGATGCTCCGGCGCGAGCTCTCCAACGCGCGTCAGGGCGATCCCCGCGCGCGAAAGAGCGTCTTTACTGCGCTGCGGGCGCTCGTCGCCTTCGCGTCCGACGACGACACGCGCCTCGCCCTGCAGCTTCGCCTCGCGATGATGCTCGAGGCGGCCGCGTCCGATGCGCCGGAGCCTCAGGTCGCGGCGGAGCTGCTGCGCGAAGCGCTCGATCGTTACCGCGACGCGCTCGGCATCGACGAGCTCTCCGTCGCCGCGGCCACCGGGCTGGCGCGCCTCGCGGGGCGACTCGACAACCCGGAGGCAGCCATCGCGGGGGCGACGTCACTCGCCGAGCTCGCGGTCGATCCCCGGTCTCGCGCGCGTCACCTCGTCGAGGCGGCGGAGCTCCTGCTCGGTCCCCATGGCGCCGAGCGGCTCGGTCCGGTCGGCGAGCGCCGCAACCGCGCCGCGCGGCTGCTCGAGCGCGCCTTGCAGGCCGACCCCGACTCCATCTCCGCGGCCGGACGGCTGGCTACGGTGCTGCTCGATGACGGACAAGGCGAGCGCCTCGTCACGGCCTTCCGGGACGCGCTCGTGGCCGCACGGGCGGCGGAGGCCGTCGTCATGCTCGGGTCCGAGGTCGCACGGGTCGCGCGCTCCGAGCTGCAAGACCTGACGGTCGCCATCGACGCGATGCGAAGGGTGCGCGCCATCGCGCCGCAGCACGTGCCCTCGCTGCTGACGCTCTCGGAGCTTTGCATCGAGGCCCGGGTGTGGCCGGAGGCGGTCGACGCCCTGGAGGCCGTCGTGTCGACGAGCCGCGAGGTGCCGTCGAAGCTGACCGCGTTCTACGCGCTCGCCGGCATCTACGAGAAGGTCCTGCAGAAGCCCGACGAGGTGGACCGAGTGCTGCGTGCGGCCCTGGCGGTCGACCCGACGAACGTCCGGGCGCTGCGGGGACTGCTGCGCCGGCTCTCGGCCGACCTGGAGAACGAGGACGAGGCGCATGGGCGCGCGCGACGCGAAGAGATCGCGGACCTGCTCGGCCGCCTCGCCGACGCCGAAGCCGACCCGGAGAAAAAGGCCACCATTCTCCTCGAGCTCGCGGACGTGCAAGTGCGCCTTCGCGACCCCAAGGCCGCCGAGCGCACGCTCATCGAAGCGGTGGTCACGTCGCCCTCGGGCGCACGCGCCTTCGCGCGGCTCACGGGCCTCTTCCGCCGCGCGGGCAAGACCGACGCGACCGGCTTCGCCCGCGCCCTCAACGCGGTCATCGACGTCGGCGAGAAGGTCGGGCGCGTCGACGCACGGTGGTACGTGGCGCTCGGGCAGCTCGAGCTGACGGAGCTGGCGCGCCTCCCCGACGGCATCGCGCACCTCGAGCGCGCGGTGACGCTCGACCCGGGCCTCCATGAGACCTCGTTCGAGCTCGCGACCGCCTACGCCCAGACGAACGCACACGAAGACGCCGCGCGCGTCCTTCTCGGGATGCTCACCCCGTCGGCGGCGCCGCTGCTCGCGACCGCGGATCCAGCGGCCGGCCTCTCGCTGCTCGAGAAAGAGCTCGCGGCCACCAAGCGAAGCGACGAAGCGATCGTCGTCTCGGAGCTCCGCGTCCTTGCAGGAGACCTCGACGACACGCGCCGGGCGTGGCTCGCCGCGCGCCGCATGCCCCCCGCCGAGACCGCGAACTCGATGCTCGACCGGCCGACGCTGGTCACCAGCGTGCTGCCGAGCGACGGCCGGCACATCCTGCTCGAGGTGGCCGCGGCGATCTCGGGTACCGAGGGCAAGGTGGTCCGCATGGAGCTGGCGGCGGCGGGCACGTCGACGCGCGCGCGGATCTCGCCTCGAAGCGGGCACCCGACGCGCGCGCTCCTCGACCGTGTCGCGCGGCAGTTCGGCGTCGAGGGCGTCGAGCTCGCCGTCACACCAGCGGCGCCCAAGTGGCGGATCGTGGCGCAGGACACGCCCTGGATCGTCGTGCCGCAGTCGTTCGTGGCCCAGACCGAGACGGTGCAGATTTGCGGGCTGGCGCGCGCCGTCGCCCGCATCGCCTACGGCGTGCCGTGGCTGGAGGAGCTGACGCCGAAGCAGGTCGAGGCGCTGCTGACGGCCGCCGCGCGGCAGGTGGTCAAGGCGTACGGGTCGGGCGAAGGAGAGCTTGTCGGGGGATACGAGGCGGCCCTCGCCAAGGCGCTGACGCGCCGGCAGCGCAAGGTCCTCGAGGAGCTGGCTCCCCACATCGCCGCGCCCCGCTCGCCGCCGCTCGCTGCCGATGCGTTCGTGCTGGCGCTGGCGCGCGCCGAGCTGCGGGCGGCGTTTCTCGTCACGGGCGACCTGCGGGCGGCCCTCGAGGAGATGCGACCCGGCCAGGCCGATCTCAATGCCGCGATGGAATCGCCCGGCACCGGCGCTCTCGCGGCGGTGCTCGCTCACCCACTTGCGCAGGACCTCGTGCGCTTCGCCCTCGCCCCGGAGGCGACGTCGTTGCGGCGCCGCCTGGGGACGACCTGGACCCGATCGTGACGCAGGACGGGGGGCCGTTGGAGCGTCCGAAGCCGCAGGCCTTGCCGCTGGCCATCCCGGCGGCAGCGCGCCCAGCGTCCGAGGCAGTCCCGGCGGCCACCTCGGGCGGGGCGAAGGGCGTCGTCGTCCGGGTCCTCGTCTCGTTGCTCGTCGTGATGACGGTGCTGCTGGCCGGCGCGTGCGTCACCATCCCTTGGTTCGTGCACCGGGCCGTCGTCGACGCGGCGGCCGAGCATGGCGTCACGCTGACCGTCCAGTCGGTCGAGATGCGGATGACGGGTTTCTCGCTGCAGGGAATCGAAGCCAGCGCGGATGCCGTCCACGGGGTGCACCTGGCCGCTCCCGAGATGGACGTGCAGATGAACGGCGTCACCCCGCAGAGGGTGACGCTGCACGGGGCCGAGCTGCTCATCAACGGTCGCTACGCCGCGGTGACGTCGGAGATCGATCGCTTTCTCATGAGCGAGGCCGGCACACCGGGCGGCGCTTGGTCGCCGAAGTCGCTCGTCATCGAGGGATCGCGGGTGGCGTGGCAGGGGCTCGCCGGAGACGGCGTGGGCATCCAGGCCGCGGGGCTGCACCTCGAGGCGACGTGGCCAGAGGCGGATCACCCCGCCTGGCATGCGACGTCCGACCCGGTGACCGTCGTGGTTCCGCACGGAACACTCGGGCCGTGGCGCGTCGATGTCGAGCGCTCGTCCGGCGCGGCGCGCGTCCGAGTGGCGTTCGATCCGGGGGTCCCCGACTCGTCGTGGCTCGTCATCCTGGGCGACGACAAGGCGATCGCCTCTCTGGACTTGGTCGTGCCGAGGTCGCCGCTCGCGCGGCTGGGCATCCCGCCCGCTTTGCTCGGCCTCACGGGGGACCTTCAACTCGCGGCCACCGCGCACTACGTGGCCCTCGGCGCGCGCACCACCGCGACGTGCTCGGGGGGAGTCTACGGGGCGAAGGCCGCAGACCTGCCGCGGCCGATCGACCTCGTGTGGGAGGGGTCGGCCGCGGGCGACGCCGGGGGCGCGCTCGACGTGAAGGCCGGGCGGCTGGCCGTCGGGCCGCTCACTGGGGCGGTGCGCGGTACGGTCAAGCCGTTCGACGATGGCTTTCGTCTGGACCTCGGGTGGTCGGCGGCCCCCGTCCCCTGCTCCGCGTTCGACGCGCCGCTCGACCCGACGCGGCCCTTCGACATCGGTTACGAGCTGCGCCAGCTGGCTCAGGGTGTCGGCGTCGCCAAGGTGTCGGGCACGGTGAGCGCGCGCGCGTCGCTCGCGTTCGACTCGCGCGATCTGGCGGGATCGTCGGTGACCTTCGCCCCGGACGTCACCTGCAAGCTCGCACTCTTCGGGGCGCCGTAGCGCTCCGGTTCGGCGCGGTCCGGGTCGCGAGGCCTTGGCGAGGGCGCTGGCCTGCGTTATGAGACCGGCCCCATGCGAGGTTTTTTGAGCCCGGCCGTTCGCCCCCAGGTCACCGACACCCAGCGCGCCTTCTCCGCTTTGTCGCGGCATCGTCGCACGAAGCTCGCCCGTGCGGCACAGACGACCCTCGTCAAGGCCGACCAGTGGGGACGCGGCGGAGCAGCCGCACCCGAGGTCGCAAAGGCTCTCGAGACGGGGCTCAAGGCCATCGGGAAGAAGAAGTAGCCGCCTCCGGGCCACCGCTACGGGGCGGCGGTCAGGCGTGGGTGTTCGCGAAGTCCTTCATTAAGGAGGCGAGCGCGGTGACCCAGGCCGGTTCGACCGCGTTGTACATCGACACGCGGATGCCGCCAACGCTCCGGTGGCCTTTGAGGCCCACCATCGAGTGCTTCGACGTCTCCTCGAGGAACTTCTTTTCGAGGGCCTCGGTCGGGAGGCGGAAGACGGCGTTCATCACCGAGCGGCTCGCGGGTTCGACCGGGCAGCGGTAGACGTCGGGCCGGGCGTCGACGGCGGCGTAGAGCACCTCGGCCTTCTCGCGGTTGCGCCGCTCGATGGCGTCGAGACCCCCTTGGCCCTTGAGCCAGTCGAGGACGTTTCGCACGAGGTAAATGCCGAAGGTCGGGGGGGTGTTGAGCAGCGAGTTGGCCTGGGCGTAGGCCCGGTATTGCAGGATGTGGGGCAGGTCCTTTCGGCCCCGTTCGACGAACTCGCGGCGCGCGATGACCACCGTCACGCCGCTCGGGCCGATGTTCTTCTGGGCGCCGCCGTAGACCAGCGACAGCGGCTTCACGTCGATCTTCTTCCAGAGGAAGTCGCTCGAGACGTCGCAGATCTGCGGCGCCGAACCGAAGCGAGGCACCTCGCGGTACTGCACGCCGTGGATCGTTTCGTTCGTCGTGAAGTGCACGTAGGCCGCCTTCTCGTCGAGGTCGGCCTCGTCGGGGCGAGCGACCCGGACGTAGGCGCCCTCGGGCCCGCGCGTCGAGACCGCGACGCGAGCGCGAGCGCCGACGACGTTCGCCCACGCCGCCGCCTCGGCCTGCGCTTTCTCGCTCCACGCGCCGGTGACGACGTGATCGGCCGATCCACCTGGCAAAAGGAAGTTCATCGGGATCCGCGCGAACTCCATCGACGCGCCTCCCTGGAGGAAGAGGACATCGTAGTCGGCGGGGATCGCGAGCAACTCGCGCAGCAGCGCGATCGCCTCGTCGTGCACGGCCTCGTACGTCTTGCCGCGGTGCGAGTGTTCCATCACCGACATGCCCGTGCCGGCGAAGTCGAGCAGCTCGCTCTGCGCGCGCTCGAGAGCGGGTGTGGGCAGCGCCGCGGGGCCGGCGTTGAAATTCATGATTCGACCCATGGGGGACGCAATGTAGCGGCAAAGCCGCCCGTAAACCTCCCCGGGCGTGCGCCGGGAGGCTACCCTGCAGGCCCGCCGATGGACATCGAAATCCCCCCCGACACCACGGTGCATTCCCTCGTCGAGACCGTCGTCCCGGCGCTCCACGCCAGGCTCGTGCCGCAGGGTGGCCCCGCCGAGACCCTCACCGTGAACGTGCGCATCGAGGATGCGGGTGGGTGGACGGTGCAAATCGCCGGCAGCACGATGCGCGTCTCCCAGGGTGAGGCGGACAAGCCTACCCTCTGGCTTTTCACCACCGCGCGCGCGGTCGAACTCTTCCTGGCGGATGCGACGGGGCCGAGGCGGTTCTTTCCGCGATTCCCGCCCGCGGGCAACGTGACGCTGCTCAGCGACCCGCGGCTCGTCCGCCGGGCAGCCCTGGCCAGCGGACGCATCGAGCTGGCGATGACCGACGACGACGGCGAGCGGATCGGGATCGTGTTCGGCTTCGGGGCGGCCGCCCGCAAGCGCATCGACCCGGAGGACGCCGACGTCGTCATCGAGACGGGCGCCTCGACGGTCGACCGCATGCTCGCCGGCGCCCTCGCGCCGGACGAGGCGCTGGCCGACGGCGACGTGCAGGTGCGCGGCAACCGGATGCTTGCGATGCAGCTCGCCCTCGCCGTGGCTCCCTTCTATCCGAAGCCGACGCGGTGACGCCGGTGACGTCGCGCGGCACGTTGCGACCGCGATGAGAGTGCGGGCCGCGGTCTCTCTCGCCACCCTGGCCGTCGTCGCGCCGTCTTGCCGAGGGCGGGCGTCTGCTGCCGAATGCGCGGCGATCGCCGACCACTACGTCGACCTTGCCGCGCGCGAGACTCCCGGCGCAACCGCCCTCACCGCTGGCCAGCTTGCCGCCGTGCGCGACGTCGAACGAGGCCTCAAGCGCGCCGAGCCCGCCTTCCGGCGCGTACAAGATCACTGCGAAGATGTCGCGAAAGCGGAAAGCGCCTGCGCCCTCGATGCAAGGACGACCAAGGATTGGGAAGCCTGCTTCGGAGGCGGAGACCGGTGATACCTTGGGCCGCCATGAGAACGTGGAACGCAGGTTTTTCCGCCGTGCAGTGGCTCGTCGCCGTCGCGGTGGTCTCGCCCTTGCCGCTGGGCTGCGGCGCGGGCACGCCGCCGGCGGAGAACGCGGAGAACGCGGGTGACGACGCGTCGACGGAGACCGCCGCCGACCCCATGGACATCGGGAGCAGGACGCCGCACGCCAAGGCCGATCCGGAGGTCGGCGTGACGGTCAAGGACGACGAGACGAAGGACACGAAGCCGTGCATCGGCGCCGACTTCCCCGACCTCGTCGCAACACTGTCGCAGGCCTCCTGCGAGATCCCGAGCGACAAGGCCTCCGACAAGCAGCGGGATCTGACGAGCCGCCTCGAGGTCACCGTCGTCCCCGACGCCCCCAAAGTCGCCCCCGGCGGCACCTCGAAGGTGACGATCACTCTCCACAACAAGGGCCAGAAGCCCCTGGCCCTCGACTTCGCCGTCGACCCGGAGCCTCGCTTCGAGTTCCAGGTGTATACGACCAAGGGGACGCGCGTGGACAAGCCCGCCGGGGACGCCCCGCCCCTGCCCACCGAAGTGCAGAACGCCCCGGAGGCCGACAAGGGCATCGCCCGCGTGACGCTGGCGCCCGACGGGCACGCCAAGGTGACCGCGACGTGGACCGCCGTGAAGTACAAGTGGGTTTCCAAGGAGAAGGCCAAGGGCGCACTTCCCGGCCGCGGATACCCCACCGAGCCTGCGGGTTCGCTTCCGAAGGGCAAGTACGTGCTCCGCGTCCTGATGCCGCTCCTCAACATCACCGAGGGCATCGATCACGAGATGACCCAGCCGCGGGTGCCGATCGAAGTCGGGCGGGTGCCGTGACCGCCTCAGGCACGTGAGCTCATCTCGGCCTCGCGCGCTCTTCTTCGGCTCGCCCGCGTTCGCCGTCCCCTCGCTCGACGCGCTGCAGGCCGTCGCGGACGTCGTGGGCGCCGTGTGTCAGCCGGACAAACCGGCGGGACGCGGCCTCGCGATGAGCGCCCCGGCCGTGAAGGCGCGCGCGGCGGAGCTCGGCGTGCCCCTCGTGCAGCCGGCGAAGCTGCGCACGGGGGAGTTCGCGCAATGGGTCCGCGACCAGGGCGCGGACGTCGCGCTCGTCGTCGCGTACGGCCGCATCC
>Ga0302325_10003778_pt1 | contig 35404 bp, 23 predicted proteins | sample Palsa_T0_2_FD_201948 | JGI IMG/M metagenome (GOLD analysis project Ga0302325, IMG submission 201948) | Peat permafrost microbial communities from Stordalen Mire near Abisko, Sweden - Palsa_T0_2 | ecosystem: Environmental > Terrestrial > Soil > Palsa > Peat permafrost | place: Sweden: Abisko...
ACTGGGATGGGGAGGCTGAAGAGCGCCGCTGCCTGGTTGGCGCTATTCAGGGCGCTCAACTGCTGGTTTTTATGGATGCGCCAGACCATGAAGCCGAGGCCGGCCACGAGCACGACATAAACAAGAATGCGGAGCCAGGAGCCTTTGCGAGCGGGCGGCGTAAAGGATGGGTCAAACTGATTGGAGGCGGGCAAAGATGACTGTGGAACGGTTTCAGTAGACATGGTGTCGTTTCCCGTCGTGATCTTGATGATATAAGCCGGCAGAGATGCGACCACTCGGTCAGGGCGCAAAAAAGGCGAGGCTCTAGGCACACTATTCTCTTACCACGGACGGAGCGGATTGGGTGGAAGTTTCGCTGGCCGGAAACGAGTTTGCATGGAGTGGGCGTGGATCGCCAAGCAATGCTCCCGGAGGCGGTATAAATCAGGCTAACCGGATCGGGTTAGCGCAGTCAGATATGGTTAGCCAATTAAGGGCGAGGCTGTGAAATGGGTGGCTTTACTGGGGGAGGGTTGCTTGAAGGTTTGGTGCGCTAGCTGATGGAAAGGTTGCCTTGCTCGAATGAGATTCTTCTGAAGTTCTTGATGGCGCAACTGGCAGGATGGGGCGACGGAAAACTGCATCCTTCAAGCGGGTTCGGCGTCCAAATTAGGATGAGTGAAGGGCCTTTTGTTTGAACTTGCGCCTTTTGTTCCCGTCTTCGTCTACCATAGTAGTTCAACTGCATGTTCTACCGGTCCCTGGGCGCCGCATGGCGCGGGTTCCGGAACCCGGTGAGCCGGTGAAGGCCGGGCGAGGGAATCCGCTAGACCCATTGTCCCATTGACAAGGGTACAGGCAGCCCGGCTCAGGAGCGAGTACCAGCCATATGATGTGGATTGTCCGGCTTGCGCTTCGGCGGCCTTACACTTTTGCCGTCTTTGCATTTTTGATTTTGCTGCTTGGCGTCTTCAGCATTGTGTCGATGCCGACGGACATTTTTCCGAACATCGACATTCCTGTTGTGACTGTGGTTTGGCAGTACGCAGGCCTGTCGGCTCAGGAGATGTCGACCCGCATTATCTTCAACAGCGAGCGGGGCATGACCACCACCGTCAACGACATTGAGCACATTGAGTCGCAGTCGCTGAATGGGATCGGGGTCATCAAGATTTTCTTCCAGCCGCATGTGAACATTGGCAGCGCGGTGGCGCAAGTAACCGCAATCAGCCAGGTTCAGTTGCGGCAACTGCCTCCGGGAACCACTCCGCCCTTCATCATCCAATACAACGCCTCCAGTGTTCCCGTACTGCAGTTGGGCCTGAGCGGCCAGGGGTTGGACGAGCAGCGGCTCAACGATCTGGGCCAAAACAACATCCGCACGCAACTGGCGACCATTGAGGGAGCGCAGACGCCATTTCCCTATGGCGGCAAGCAGCGGCAGATTCAGGTGGATCTTGACCTGCATGCGCTGGAGGCCAAGGGGCTCTCGCCCGTGGACGTGGTGAACGCCATCAACGCGCAGAACATCATTGCGCCTTCGGGAACGATGAAGGTGGACCGATTCGAGTACGCGATCGAAACCAACTCCGCGCCCGCTGTGGTGAACGACCTGAACAACCTGCCCATCAAAGCGGTGAACGGCGCAGTGATCTATATCCGGGACGTGGCGCACGTCCGGGACGGGAGTCCGCCACAAACCAACATCGTGCGCGTCAATGGAAGCCGCGCCATTCTGATGAGCGTGATGAAGACCGGTTCTTCGTCCACGCTCGACATTATCAAGGGCGTGCAGAACGTGCTGGCGAACATGAAGGGCCAACTACCGCCGGAGTTACGCATCAGCGCGCTTTCCGACCAATCGATCTTTGTGCGGGGCGCCATTAATGGCGTGGTCCGCGAGGCTATTATTGCCGCGTGCCTGACAGCCATTATGATCCTGGTGTTTCTGGGCAGCTTTCGATCCACGGTGATCATTGCGGTGTCGATTCCACTGTCGATTCTATGCTCGCTTATCATGCTTTACGTGCTGGGCGAAACGGTAAACATCATGACGCTGGGTGGACTGGCGCTGGCTGTGGGCATCCTGGTGGACGATGCGACGGTGGAGATAGAAAACATCAATCGCAACCTGGAGTCGGGCAAGGAAATTGAGCAGGCGATTCTGGACGGCGCAGCGCAGATTGCTACGCCAGCCCTGGTTTCCACGCTGGCCATCTGCATTGTGTTTGTGCCTATGTTCTTTTTGAGCGGCGTGGCGCGCTACCTGTTTGTGCCCATGGCCGAGGCGGTGGTGTTTGCCATGCTGGCCAGCTACCTGCTGAGCCGGACGGTGGTGCCGACGATGGCCAAATACCTGCTGCAGGAGCACGACGATGCGCAGATGGCGCGGAAGATGGTGAGCCGCAATCCGCTGGTGCGATTTCAACTGGGCTTTGAGTCGGGCTTCTCGAAGATGCGGCTGGGATACCTGCGGCTGTTGACGCTTTGCGTTGACTATGCGCGAAGCTTTCTGATTCTGTTTACGGTGTTTTCGATCGGCTCGGTGGTTCTGCTGACGCCGCCTCTGGGGCAGGACTTCTTTCCGAACGTCGATGCCGGCCAGTTCAAGATTCACGTGCGTGCACGGACGGGAACACGCATTGAGGAGACAGCGCTGCTTTGCGATCACATTGATGGAACCATCCGCGAGCAAATTCCAGCCAAGGAGCTGGTGACGATTGTCGACAATATCGGGCTGCCTTACTCGGGGTTGAATTTGTCTTACTCGACTTCAGCGCCGATCGGGCCGGCGGATGCTGATATCCAGGTGCAGTTGACCGAAGATCACCATCCGACGGGCGATTACGTAGAGAAGCTGCGCACGGTGTTGAATCGCGAATACCCTGGCGTGACCTTCTACGTGCTGCCGGTGGATATTGTGACGCAGATTCTGAATTTCGGCTTGTCGGCGCCGATCGACATCCAAATCGTCGGCCCGGACCTCTACGGCAACCGGGCTCTCGCAGAAAAGATGCTGAACGAGGTACGCTATGTTCCCGGCGCCGCGGATGCGCGCATTCAGCAGCCGTTCGATTACCCGAACATGACGGTGAATGTGGACCGGACGCGGGCGGAGGATATTGGGCTAACGCAGGCGAATGTGGCGCAGAGCATTCTGGTGTCGTTGAGCGGGAGCTTTCAGACGACGCCGAATTTTTATCTGGACCCCAAGAGCGGCGTTACATATAACGTAGCAATCCAGGCACCGCAATACCGGCTGGATTCGCTGGCGCAACTGAGGAGCCTGCCGGTCACGGGGTCAGGGCAGGCAACACAGCAAATCATGGGTGGTGCGCCGGGTATTGGAGCTGTAGCCGGCGCACCGGCGACCCATGTGCCGGGTGTCCCGTCGCCGGTGGACGTGCTGGGCAATGTGGCGACGATTGTGCCGGGAACAGAGCTGGGGACGGTGAGCCACTATAACGTGCAACCGGTGCTGGACATCTATACCAATGTGGACGGCACGGACCTGGGCACGGTGACGCGTGCCATGCAAAGGATCATCAAAGAGCACGATGGCGATTTGCCGCGCGGTTCGCACTTCATCCTGCGCGGACAGAGCGACACGATGAGAAAAAGCTACGTTGGCCTGCTGGGCGGGCTGGCGTTTTCGATTCTGCTGGTGTACCTGCTGATCGTGGTGAACTTCCAGTCGTGGCTCGATCCATTTCTGATTATTTCCGCGCTGCCGGCGGCGCTGGCGGGGATTGCGTGGTTCCTGTTTGTGACGCATACGCGGCTGAGCGTGCCGGCGCTGACGGGAGCCATCATGTGCATGGGCGTGGCTACATCGAACTCTATTCTGGTGGTGACGTTTGCACGCGAGCAGTTGGAGATTCTGGTGGGGGATGCGCGGCGGGCGGCATTGAACGCGGGGTTTGTACGCCTGCGGCCCGTAGTGATGACGGCGTTGGCGATGATTATCGGAATGATTCCCATGTCGCTGGGCCTGGGCGACGGGGGCGAACAGAATGCGCCGCTGGGCCGGGCGGTGATTGGCGGACTGCTGCTGGCGACGGTGGCCACGCTGTTTTTTGTGCCGGTATTCTTTTCCGTCGTCCACGGCTGGCTGGAAGGCCGGCGAAAGGCGACGGCTGGCGCGGGACGTGCAGGGACGATTGACGAGTTTGACGAGCTAGCGGAGTAGCTATCGACATGAGCAACGAAAACAAACCGAATACGCATGTGGCTCCGCAGGCGAGCCACGAAGGCGGCCATGACACGGAGACCGCGCCGGAGCAGAAGCCGGTCTCGGGCGGCAAGGCGCTGGTGGGCGTGGCGATTCTTCTTATCGTGGCCGCGGTGCTGGCGGGCTGGGGCTTATGGAGCCGCAAACAAGCCAACACGGTGCTGGCCGAGCACACCACGGACCTGGCTGCGCCCGCGGTGATTGCCGTGGTTCCCGAGCAAGGCGCGCCGACGGACAGCTTTGTGCTGCCGGGCAACGTGACCGCGTACACGGATTCGCCCATCTACGCGCGGACCTCGGGTTATTTGACGAAGTGGTATTTCGACATCGGCGCGCGAGTGAAGCAAGGGGCGCTGCTGGCGGTGATTTCGACTCCCGAACTGGACCAGCAACTGTCGCAGGCACAAAACGACCTGGTAACCGCCGAGGCCACTGCCAACAATGCGCGCATTCAGGCGGATCGGTATACGGGACTGGTAAAAACAGACGCGGTGTCAAAGCAGGATACCGACACATTTGTGAACCAGGCGGCGGCAACAGAGGCGGCTGTGAAGTCGGCGCAGGCGAATGTGCAGCGGTTTAAGGAACTGCAGGGATTTGAGAAGGTGTATGCGCCGTTTGACGGAGTGGTGACGGCGCGCAGCGTCGACACAGGGCAGCTGATTACAGAGGGCGGGACCAGCGAGCTGTTTCACATGCAGGCGATTCAGACGCTGCGCGTTTATGCAAACCTGCCGCAGAGTTACTCGGCGAATGTGAAGCGCGGAGCGAAGATCGACCTGACCTTTGCAGAGCACGCGGGGAAGACGTACCAGGGAACGCTGGTTCGGACGGCGGACGCGATTGATCCTGTGAGCCGGACGCTGCTGGTGGAGATCGATGTGAACAACCGCGATGGCGAGCTGCTGCCGGGCTCGCTGGCGCAGGTTCACTTCAAGACGCCGGCGGCTGGCCCCACGTTTATTGTGCCGGCGTCGGCGCTGATCTTTCGCAGGGAGGGGATGCGGCTGGGCACGGTAGTCAACGGGAATATTGCGCACCTGGTTCCGGTGGTGATTGGCGAGGACGATGGGGCGACGGTGCAGATTGTGAGCGGGCTGAATGGCGGCGAGAAGGTGATTCAGGATCCGCCGGACTCGCTGATTGAGGGCGAGAAGGTGTACGTGGAGAGCTCTGGGCAGAAGAGTGATGCGGGGGGCAAGTAGCGATGCCGGGGCTTCACATTGCGAAGGGTCAGGCGGCTTTGAAGAAGCATGGATTGAGCCGTGCTGCAAACGGGCCGGCCGCGGACTCGGCATTAGCCTCGAAGGGATTGCATTTTGCTGAGAAAGCATTCCCTCAGGGGCTAAAGCCCATCGCTTCTATTCGCGCGACTTCGGCACGACTAAAGTCGTGCCCTGTTACAAAGCGTTCGCGCATCTCCGCTGGAACAGGTTTGGCTGCCGCCTGTATTGCCGCGCTGATGGCTTTCGCCGGTTGCAAGCCGGTGGGCCCGAACTACAGTCGCCCCACGTACACAGCGCCGCCAGCTTACAAGGAGACAGGTGCATCGACGGTGTTGACTCCGCCGCCGAATCCGCCGGGAGGTGGATGGCAGGCGGCGAACCCGTCGGATGGGATGCTCAAGGGGAAATGGTGGGAGATTTACCAGGACCCGCAGCTGAATCAGCTGGAGGAGCGAATTGCGAACTATAACCAGGGATTGCGGCAGGCGTTGGAGACGTATCTGGCGGCGCAGGACCAGGTGAAGGCGGCGCGATCAGCGTTGTATCCGACACTTTCACTCGATCCTTCTGTTACTCACGACAAGAATTCGGCGAACAAGCCGCTGGTCACACCTACTACGGTTTCGAACTATAACGACCTGATCCTTGCGGGTGGCGGCAGTTGGGAGCCGGATTTCTGGGGTCGCATTCGCCGGACGGTGGAGGCGGCGCACGAAAATGCGCAGGCCAGCGCGGCGGATATGGCCAATGTGAACCTGAGCCTGCAGGCGACCATGGCCACGGACTACTTTCAATTGCGCGGGCTGGATGCGCAGATCAAGCTGCTCAACTCCACAATAAAGGACCAGGAAAGCCAGCTGGATCTGACTGAGCGGCGACTCAAGGGAGGCATTGGGACCGCGGTGGATGTGGCCCAGGCCCAGACGCTGCTCGAAACCACGCAGGCGCAACTGGTGGATGTGGGCGTGGCGCGGGCGCAGTATGAGCACGCGGTGGGCACTATTGCCGACTACAAGCTGCCGGATTTCAGCATTCCATTCTCTCCGCTGGATTTGCAACTGCCGAAGATTCCATTGGGCGTGCCTTCGCAACTGTTGGAGCGGCGGCCGGACATTGCCGCGGCGGAGCGGCGGACGGCCGCAGCCAATGAGCAGATCGGAATTGCGGTGAGCGCGTTCTATCCGACCATCGATTTGACGGGGCAGGGCGGATTTGAAAGCACACATGCCGGCACTTGGATTCAAGGTCCGAGCGCGCTGTGGTCGCTGGGAGCGCAGGCGACGGAGCTGCTGTTTGACGCCGGGCAGCGACGGGCGCTGACCGAGCAGGCAAAGCATCAGTACGAGGCGCAGGTTTCAGGCTACAAGGGCGTGATTTTTCTCGCCTTTGAAGATGTGGAAGACCAGCTCTCAGGGTTGAGGATTCTGGAGCAGGAAGCGAGCGCGGAGCAGAGAGCGGTGGATTCGGCGCAGCACTCGTTTGATATTTCGAACCAACGCTACAAGGGCGGAGTGACGAGTTATCTCGAGGTGCTAACGGCAGAGGCAACGCTCGAGCAGAACGAGCTTACGGCTGTGAATTTGGAGACGCGGCAGTTTGTGGACAGCGTGGGCTTGGTTCGATCGCTGGGCGGGGGATGGGATACTTCGCAGTTGCCTAAGTAAAGCAGAGGCGGATTGCGGATGACAGTTTTCACAATGCTGCTGTGTTTCGATTCAGGGCATGCGATTGCATGAGGGCTCACATCACCCCTCCGGGGCGAAGGGTCTCTGCTGTGATGCTTTCCCAGGGTTCCCGTCCGCCGTTGCGGACTCCACCCTGGGCTATTCTCGCGCCTCCCTCCGGGAGGGAATCAGTCGAGCTGATGCGATCGGCGGCGAATTGAGCAAGGAGACGCGATCAGGGGAGAAATCCGGAGAGCGTGATCGGTCGAGCGGAACGGGAATTGCCCCCACAACAGATTGATCACGCGACCGGCTTGTCACCTGCGGTGGGTTCGCCGTGCGTTGGGAGCAAGTGCGGTAGTATTGGAGGCAATCCATATCGCCACCCAAGGCCGCCTTTATGCTTTCCTATAAATTCCGCACATCCGCGATCGGTGTCTGCTTGCAGATTCCGTTGTTTCTGGCGTTGTCATTCGCCATCCCTCCCCTCGCTCACGCGCAGGAGCCCTCCTGGACGCTTGTGGGACCGGCCTTCAGCGCTTCGGTGGAGGAGATCCAGAAGGCCGCGGCGGCGGTTCCTGCTGAAAAGTACATGGAAGCGACGGTCCTGTTCGAGCGGGATGCTTACACGCTGGACATGCAGGGGCGAGTTACGTACCGGCACTCGATGGTTTACCGGATCGAAGCACAGAGCGGTGTTGAGGGATGGTCAGAGACGGAGGCCCGTTGGGAGCCGTGGTACCAGAACGAGCCTGAGATTCGCGCCAGGGTAATTGGGGCGGACAGCAAGGTGAGCCCGCTGGACCCGAAGACCGTGACGGATGGACCGGCGAACGAGGACGACGAAGAAACCTATACCGATGCCCGCGTCCGCAAGGCTCCGCTGCCGGGATTGGCCGTGGGCGCCATTGTGGAGGAGGAAACCACCACCTCGGACAAACTGCCGTTCTTCTCCGGCGGTGGAATTTATCGCGACAGCTTCTCGCGGAGTGTGCCGATCATCCACTCCGAGTTGCTGATCGACGTTGGGAAAGAATTCAACCTGCAATATCGCGTACACCTGATGCCGGCCGTCAAGATTTCAGATGAGAGCCAGGACGGGGTTCGCCATCTGCGATTTGTGCAGGAGTATCTCAGCGCGCACGAGGATTCGGACATCGAGCTGGCGACGCATAACTTCACGGCACCGCTGATCGAGTTCTCAACGGGCGCATCGTGGGCTTCGGTAGCCAGCGCATACCGCGCCCTAGCCGAGGCCCATATCGATCCGGAGAAGGTGAAGGCGCTGCTTCCCGCTGTGCCGGCGGGGACAGACCGCATGGCGACCATTCAGCTAATCGTTGCGCGTCTGCACAAGGACATTCGATACACGGGCATCGAGTTCGGCGAGGCGAGCCTGCAACCGGCGACTGCCGCTGAAATCATCAAACGGCATTATGGCGATTGCAAGGACAAGGCCGCGCTGCTGGTGGCGATGCTGCACGCATCCGGCATTCCGGCCAGCCTGGCGCTGCTTGACACGGGTCCGGGCGTGGATGTGACCGCTGAATTGCCGGGGATGAACGAATTCGATCACGCCATCGTTTATGTGCCCGCGGCGGGCGGCGGCGATCCGTTATGGATCGATGCGACCGCGGAATATGGGCAGGTGGGCACGCTACCCTCAATGGACGAGGGGCGGCTGGCGCTGATCATTGCCGAGGGGACGACGGCGCTGACGCTGACGCCGACACCCAAGCCGGAGGACGACCTGCTGACGGAGCTGCGCGATGTGACGATGGCCGAATACGGGTCGGCGCACATCAGCGAGACCTCTCTGACGCATGGCGACATCGATGCTTCGTATCGCGAAGACTTTGGCGGCGCGGAGACGCGCGAGAAAAAAGCCAACATGGAGAAGTACGCGAAGAATGAGTACCTGGCCAAGACTCTGGCGAGCGTGGAGCACGGAGACGGCAGAGATTTGACGAAGCCCTTTGTGCTGAAGCTGGATATGAAGGAAGCCAAGCGCGGCAACACGATGATGGACGATGCTGCGGTGGCGATTCCCTTCTCTGAGATATTCAACCGGCTTCCGGAGTGGTTCAAGACGGATCCGAAGGTTGAAGGCGAAAAGCTGACGCCCCAGCAGGAGGAGAATCGAAAGCGCGCGGTGCAGGCGCGGACCACTGAATACGATGTGCACCCGTTCGCGACCGAATGGCATTATACGATTACGCCGCCCGCCGGCTTTCAACTGCGCGCTTTGCCTGAAAACAAAAGCACAGACATGGGACCGGCAAAGTTGACGCAGCACTACGAAGCGGATTCCGCGGGCATCATCAAAGCGGTGTTCCACTTCGATACCGGAAAGCCGCACTACACCGTTGATGAGGCGCTGGCGTTGAGAGATGCGGTGCTGGCGGCCTACAAGCAAGACATGATCCTGGTGCTTTTTGATCAGGCAGGGTCGAAGCTGGTGGCTGCGGGGAAGATTCGCGAAGCTCTTGCTGCGGACCGGGCGCTCATCGAACTGCATCCGGCGGAAGCGCTGCATCACGCACAGATCGGTTACGCATTTTTGCATGCCGGAATGGGGGACAAAGCGCGGCAGGAGGCGCAGCAAGCAACAAAACTTGATCCGAAGTCGGCAGTGGGCTTCAGGGCCCTGGGATGGATTTGCCAATTCAATAAGATCGGCGTCGAGCGTGCGCGGGGGTTCGATTGGGATTGTGCGGCGAGTGCGTACAAGAAGGCGCTGGAGATTGATCCGGATGACTCCGACACGGCGGTCAACCTGGCGGTGCTTGACGAATTCGATCGCGACGGAGAACGCTACAGCGCGAATGCGAATCTGGCTGATGCGATTCGCGGTTATCGATCGGTGAAGCAGAAGGACAAATCCGTCGGCGATCAGTACGACGACAACATTCTGTTTGACCTGCTATACAGCGGACAGTACAAGGAGCTTCTGGACGAAGTTGCAAAGCTGCCTTCTTCTGTGACGCGGCAGGCTCTTGCGATTTCAGCAACGGTGGCGATGCAGGGAGGAGCGAAGGGCGTTGCAGCAGGCATCGACCGTGCCGACCACCTGGCCGCGGGAGCGGAGGACAGAACGTCCGCCCTTGCTTCCGCTGGAACACAGCTTCTGCATCTGCGAATGTACCCAGAAGCTACGGGGATCTTGTCGGCGGGCGTGGAGGGGCAAAGCAATTCCGCGGCTGTGGCGCAACAGATTGCGGTATTTCGCGATCTGAAGCCGTGGAAAGACGATTATTTGCCTGCCAGCGATCCGCGGGCTGTGGTGCAGCGGATGTTCATGACCGTGGTGACAGCGGAATTCAACGAAAAGACCGCGGCTGAAGTTCTCACGCGGCACGCCTACGGATCGGACGAAGAGTGGCGCCGAAACCTGGAAAAAGTAAACGAAAGCAACGGCATGCTGCACGCTCTTGCGACGCAATCGGGACTGCCCGCCAGCGTGCTACTGGATGTGATTGCGGGGAATTTGAAGCTGACGGTGGAAGGCGACGACGAGACGGGCCACAGGATTTCAATGCAGAGCCTGGGGTCGAACACGCAGCAGTTTTTTGTCACCAAAGAGGACGGCGCATACAAGATTGTGAGCGACGGAACCACGCCTTCGGAGTCGGGAAATGAGGTGTTGTATCTTTTGCATGCTGGGAGAGAACGCGAGGCGCGATCATTGCTGGACTGGACCAGGGACCGAATGCACAAAGGGGGCGGCGACGATCCGCTTTTTGGGTCGCTGTTGCCGCGATTCTGGAGCGTAGGCGATACGGGTGATGCGGCTGCCATGCAGTTGGCTGCAGCCTCGCTAGTGGCTTCGAATGACGGCATCAAGGATCTGTTGCCGGGGCTGCGCGCGAGTTGGGAAAAAGCAACGTCGGATGATGCGCGGCTGAATCTGGGACTGGTGCTGGCCTCGGGCTACCTGCATGTGGAGGATGGCGAGGATCTGAAGACTGTGAGCGCAGAAATTCTGAAGAAGTATCCCGACTCCTACGTGGCCATCGCATTTGCGGGGAGCGCGGATGGGATGCTTAAGGACTGGAAGGATTCGAGCGAGTTGATCGAGTCGCGGCTGGCGAAGCATCCGGATGACGAGAATCTGCTGCGCTTGAAGATTCAATTCGCAGAAGAAAAGAGCGACTTTGCGCTTGCTCGCACGACGGAGCAGACGCTGATCGACAAAGGCAAGGGAACTGCGGGTGACTACAACAACGTTGCGTGGCTGGCGCTGTTCGATGACAAGGTGGATGCAGGGAGCGTGAAATCGGCGCAGCAGGCAACCATGCTGACCAAGGACTCAACCTTTGCCGAGCTGCACACGCTGGCTTGCATCTATGCCTACGAAGGGAAGAGCGCGGAGGCGCGCGATATGCTGCTCAAAGCGATGACCGTGGACAATCTCTCCGAGCCCAATGCCGAGGTGTGGTACGGGTTTGGCAGCATCTATGAACAGTATGGCGTGAACGATGCGGCGGTTGCCGCGTACAAGAAGGTGGAGAGGCCGGCAGGCAGGATTGGCACGACCAGCACGTATTCGCTGGCACAGGCGAGGCTGAAGACGCTCGGGGCGGCGGCGACTCCGGCTTCGGTGCGCTGAAGCACTGCGATCCTGCCCAGGCTTCAGGAATCGTTGCGCTCCTGCTCCCATGGGTCCACGGGTTTGCGGTCGATGCGGTCTTCGCGATCCTGGCGCTCCTCCTGTTCGCACTGCTTCTCGCGTTCCTCGCGCTCTTCGCGGCCATCGCTCATAGGCGCCCTCCTTTCCTGATTGTACGAAGATGAGCCGCATTCGATCTCGCGGTTTCATCGGCCTGATTTTCCTTCGGTTTCGTTTTGAGGATAGGATGGATGTGCGCAAGACGGGAGAATCGGGAGCGATGACGGCGGCTGCACAAGCAAACGGAGCGGGCTTCAGCAAGGTGTGGCCGGATGCGCGAAGCGCACTGGATGGCATTGTGCACGATGGGATGCTGCTGGCGATCGGCGGCTTTGGCTTGTGCGGGGTGCCAGAAGCGCTGATTGTGGCGCTGCGCGAGACTGGGGTGCGCAACCTGACCATTGCCAGCAATAACGCGGGCGTGGATGAGTGGGGCATTGGCATGCTGCTGCAGACGCGGCAGGTAAAAAAGATGATTTCGAGTTACGTGGGAGAGAACAACGAGTTTGAGCGGCAGTATCTAACCGGCGAGCTGGAGATTGAGTTTGCCCCACAAGGCACGCTGGCTGAACGCATGCGGGCGGGTGGTGCGGGCATCCCCGGCTTCTATACGCGAACCGGGGTTGGAACGCTTGTTGCCGAAGGGAAAGAACACAAGGAGTTCGATGGGGCGACGTACATTCTTGAACGCGGCATTCAGGCCGATGTGGCTTTGGTGAAGGCATGGAAGGCTGACCGGCTGGGAAATCTCATCTACCGGCGAACAGCGCGTAACTTCAACCCCAACGCGGCTACATGCGGGAAGGTTACGGTGGCTGAAGTGGAGATTTTGGTCGAGCCCGGAGAACTTGATCCGGATGAGATTCACACGCCCGGAATTTTTGTGCATCGCGTGGTGCACAATCCAAACGCGGAAAAGCGCATTGAGAAGATAACCACACGAGAGGCGTAACGAAATGCCCTGGACTCGATCTCAAATGGCCGCGCGCGCGGCGCAAGAGCTGCAGGACGGCTTTTATGTGAATTTGGGAATCGGCATTCCTACGCTGGTGGCCAATCACATCCCGCATGGAATCACGGTAACTCTGCAGTCGGAGAACGGGCTCCTCGGCATGGGGCCGTTTCCGCTTCCGGATGAAGTCGACGCCGATCTGATTAACGCGGGAAAGCAGACTGTAACGTTTGTTCCGGGCGCGTCAACATTTTCGAGCGCTGATTCCTTTGCCATGATTCGCGGCGGGCATATCGACTTGGCGATTCTTGGCGCGATGCAGGTTTCTGAACGCGGGGACCTGGCCAACTGGATGATTCCAGGCAAGCGCGTGAAGGGGATGGGCGGAGCGATGGATCTTGTGTCGGGCGTGCAGCGTGTAATTGTGGTGATGGAGCACGTGGCGCAGGATGGAAGCGCGAAGCTGCTGCGGGAATGCACGCTGCCGCTGACGGGAACTCGTGTTGTGGATCGCGTAATTACAGATTTGTGCGTGCTGGATGTGACGGCGACGGGATTTGAAGTGATCGAGTTGGCTGACGGTGTTACGCGCGAGCAGTTAGTGCAGAAAACAGAGGTTTCAATACGCTTCAGCGATGCGCTGACGGAACCGGCGTGAAGTCTACTTCGACCAGACGGGTTTTCTTTTTTCTAGAAATGCGGCAAGGCCCTCTTTGAAATCGGCCGTCTCGCGGGCCTGAGCACTCGCATCCATTGCGAGGCCGATGGCTGCATCCAACCATGCTTTTTTCTCCGCAACCAGCAGGCGTTTGGTGGCTGCAAGCGAGTCGGGGCTGTTTGCGGCCAGCACATTCGCGAGAGCATTTACACGTTCGCCTAGAGCATCCGGCGGCACCACTTCATTGACCAAGCCAAGACGATGCGCCTCCACGGCGTCAAAGAGCCGGCCGGTCAGAAGCAGGTCGCGGGCACACTTTTCGCCAACCAGCAAGGCGAGAAATACGGACACGAGAGCGGGGACGAAGCCGATGCGGGCCTCTGTGTATCCAAACTTTGTCGTAGGAACAGCGAGGGTGAAGTCGCAGATGGTGGCCAGGCCGGTGCCTCCGGCGATGGCCGGGCCGTGCACGGCGGCGATGGTGGGCTTGGGCAATTCGTACAAGGTGCGAAACAGTGTGGCGATCCGCTCCGCATCTGCGTGGAGATCGGCGGCGGATTTATTGTGCATGCTTTGCAGCACCGCCAAATCGAGGCCGGAACAGAATGCGTCGCCCGCACCGCGAAAGACGACTACGCGGCAAGTGTCAGCGGCCGCTTCGTTCATGGCAGTAATCAACTCGTCCTGCATTTCAGGAGTCATGGCATTGCGGCGGTCGGGACGATTGAGGGTTATCGTTCTTACGTCCGCGGCCTCCGTAACCAAGATCGTCTTGTAGATCAAGCCGTTCCTCCAAACCTTTGCCCATTCGGCCGAGAATGCGCGTGAGATCTCTCAGGGGCTAAAGCCCAACTTATTCTAAGCCTATTTTGGCACGACTGAAGTCGTGCCCTTACACTTCGCGGCTTCCAAGTGGAGTCGATTTGGGGCTCTCGATCCTTCGTGCAGATCGTCAGTTTTCCCGAACCTTGCGAGATTCCAATCAGTCTGCTTTCGTGCCGAAGTCCCGAGCAAATTTGACGCTGTCTTCAATCAAGCTTTCAAGCGGCTGTAACTGCGGGAGCTGCGCACCCAGTTGTTTTAGTTCTGCGATCAATATTTCGGTTGGGATATTGCCCACGAGCGCATCCTGCGCGAACGGACATCCGCCGAGACCGCCGATAGCGGCATCGAAGCGCCTGCAACCAGCATGATACGCTGCGCTAATCTTCGCTGCCGCATCGTCAGGACGGGCGTGGAGATGAACGCCGATCTCGATGCCTTCAGATGCTGTGAGCGCAGAGGCTACGGTCTCCGATATCTGCCAGGGCATGGCGAGGCCGACGGTGTCAGCCAATGAGACTTGGCGGATGCCTGACTCGATTAGAAGCTGGCACGCGGCGGCGAGCTGGTTGAGGCTCCATGGATCTCCGTAGGGATTTCCAAATGCCATTGAGACATAGGCGACGATATTCAGCCCCGCGATGTGCCCCAGTTTGATGATTGATTGCAGGATGCGTAGAGATTCCTGGGGCGTTTGGTTTTGATTGCGGCGGAGAAACTGCGGCGAGATTGAGTATGGAAAGCCGAGGGTTTGCACGGCGCCGGTCTTGATTGCGCGCTCCGCGCCTCGTTCGTTCACGACGATTGCGATGAGTTCAACATTTTTGGGAGAGTCGAGAAGCTGCAACACCTGTTCGGAGTCGGCCATCTGGGGGATGGCGGCGGGAGAGACGAAGCTGACCGCGTCGATGTGCGTGAAGCCCGCGGCGATCAGGGCGCGCAGATGAGCGGCTTTTTGCTCAGTGGGAATTAGCGCGGGAAGGCCCTGCCAGGCGTCCCGCGGGCATTCTACGATTTTGACCAGATCACTCACTGTTTTTTCTCGAATCGATACTTGCTTGAGGAATCTCGGGGTCCTTGATTTCGACTTCAGATTTGCTCTGGGGCTAAAGCCCAGTGGGTTTTGTCGCGATTGCGGCACGACTGAAGTCGTGCCCTGATACAAAACCGACTGTTGAAAAACCTGAATAGAAATCATCCGCGCGAGGGGTGTACTTTGAGGATCTCTCTTGCGATTACCATGCGCTGGATCTCGCTTGTGCCTTCGCCGATGGTGCATAGCTTTACGTCACGATAGTATTTCTCCGCGGGATAATCTTTGATGAATCCATAGCCGCCAAACAGCTGCACAGCATCGTTGCAGATGCGTACCGCAACTTCGCTTGCGAACAGCTTGGCCATCGCCGACTCGCGCGTCACCTTGCGTCCCGCATCCTTAAGGACAGCGGCGCGCTGGGTGAGCAGGCGGGCCGCATCCAACTCGGTGGCCAGGTCGGCGAGCTTCCACTGAATGCCTTGAAACTCGGCGATGGCTTTGCCAAACTGCCGCCGCTCCTTCACATACTTCAAGGCGGCATCGAGCGCGCCACGGCCAATCCCCAACGCCAGCGCGGCAATCGATATGCGGCCACCATCGAGAACGCGCATGGCATCGATGAAGCCTTCGCCCTCAACGCCGAGCAAGTTCTCCGCGGGGATTTCGCAGTCCTCGAAGATCAGCTCGCTGGTATCGCTGGCGCGCAGGCCGAGCTTGTTCTCTTTCTTGCCGGGACGAAATCCCGGCGTGCCTTTCTCGACGATGAACGCCGAAAGGCCATGCGTGCCCTTGCTCTTATCGGTTACAGCGATGATGACCGCTACATCCGCGTAGCGGCCGTTGGTGATGAACGTCTTGTTTCCGTTCAGTACATAGCGATCGCCTTCCTTTACAGCGGTTGTCTTCGCCGCGCCTGCGTCCGAGCCCGAACCTGGTTCTGTGATGGCCCATGCCGCTAGCCACTCACCGCCGGCGAGGCGCGGTAGATACTTCTTCTTCTGCGCCTCATTGCCGGCGAGAAAGATGTGGTTGGTTCCGAGCGAGTTGTGCGCAGCCACGATGATTCCGACCGACCCGTCAACGGCGGAGAGTTCTTCAATCGCCAGAACGTAGTCGACATAGCCGAGGCCAGCACCGCCATATTCGGGCGGAAAGATTATGCCGAGAAGGCCCATTGCGCCGAGCTTCTTTACAACTGCCGCGGGAAACTCACTGGCTTCATCCCACGCCATGACGTTTGGGGCGATCTCGCGCGCGGCGAATTCGCGAATCTCGCGGCGAAGATGCTCCTGATCTTCGGTCAATACGAATGGATATAGGCTTTCAACGTGTTCAAGATCGACGCTCATGTTTGGACTCCTTTGTTGTTCGCGGCGATGATCTGCTCTTCTAATCGGTAGGAGAGCTGGTTGGGATTTGTGGTCTCCCACCCATTCGCCAGAAACAAGGCGAATGGATGGGGCACGGTACTTTGGTGGCGCGATCTGTGCATGTTCACGTTTGCAACACGCCGGGATTGAATTTGGGTACGTCGGGATTCAGGGCGCAGGCTTCAAGGGCGGTGATCAGTACGTCTCTTGTTTTTGCCGGATCGATGATGGCGTCGATCCAGAGGCGGGCGGCGCCGTAGCGTGGATCGGCCTGCGCATCGTAAGTGTCCTTGATCTCGTCGTAGAGAGTCTTCTTCTCTGCTTCAGACAATACTTTTCCGCCCCGCTCCATCTGCTTGGCGCGGACTTCGGCGAGCGTGCCGGCTGCCGATGCGCCGCTCATGACCGCGTAGCGCGCCGTGGGCCAGGCAAACAGGAAGCGTGGGTCGTAGGCCTTGCCGCACATGGCGTAGTGGCCCGCGCCAAAACTGCCACCGACGATGATGGAAATCTTGGGCACTACGCTGGTGCTGACAGCCGAAACCATCTTGGCGCCGGCGCGAATGATTCCGGACCACTCGGCGTCTTTGCCTACCATGAAGCCGTTGACGTCGTGCAGGAAGATGAGCGGGATGAGATTCTGATTGCAATCCATGATGAAGCGGGCGGCTTTCTGCGCGCTTTCTGTATAGATGACGCCACCGACTTCGATGCGATTCATTCCCGCGGTCGGACCCATGGCTACGGTCTGGTTCTGATTGGTCTTCTGGTTGGCGACAATACCCACGGCGCGGCCGCCGATGCGGGCATAGCCGCAGAGGACGGTGCGGCCGAAGTCGGCCTTGTATTCATCGAACTGGCTGCGGTCGACGATGCGGGCGATTACTTCGCGCATGTCGTATACATTGCTTGCGCCGGGAGTGGGATTCAGGAGCGAGTACAAATCTTCAGCTGCGAATTTGGGTGCATCGCGCACTGCATCGAACTCTTTCGCGCTGAATACTTCTGGCTCCGCTTCCCATTGGGCTGTTTCGACGGCGTGGCGATGGCGCGTGCCGATCTTGTCGACCAGGGAACGCAAACGGGCGATGCAGAGATGATCGTTGGGTTCCTTGAAGTCGACGGTGCCGGAGATTTCAGCGTGCATGGTTGCGCCGCCGAGTTCTTCGGGTTCGGTTTTCTGGCCGATGGCGGCCTGTACAAGCGAGGGGCCGGCAAGAAACAGGCCGGAACCTTCGGTCATGAGAATGGTGTCGGTCATGACGGGAAGATAAGCGCCGCCGGCGACGCACATGCCCATGATTGCCGTGATCTGCGGAATGCCCAGCGAGCTCATCACGGCGTTGTTGCGGAAGACGCGGCCAAAATCGTCGGTGTCAGGGAAAACATCCTCCTGCAGCGGGAGAAAAATGCCGGACGAGTCAACCAGATAGAGAGTCGGGATTCTGTTTTCGAGGGCGATGGTCTGGGCGCGCAGCACTTTCTTGGCGGTCATGGGAAAGAAAGCGCCGGCTTTTACAGTGGCGTCATTGGCGATGATCATGCAAAGGCGGCCACAGACGCGGCCCAGGCCAGTGACGACGCCCGCGCCGGGTGCGCCACCGTATTCCGAGTACATTCCGTACGCGGCCCACAGGCCGAGTTCCAAAAAATCTGTGCCTTCATCGAGCAGAAGCTTGAGGCGTTCTCTGACTGTGAGACGGCCTTTGGCGCGCTGGGCCTCCGCGGCTTTGGGGCCGCCGCCCTGGCGAATCGTATCCTCTTCGGCGCGCATCGCGGCCATGAGAGCGGCGAGCGCCTGGCGATTGGCTTTGGCGCGGGGTGCGTCAGGATCGAGCCTGGATTCAAGGGTGTTGTTGAACTTCAAATCTTCTGCCATCAAACCGTCCATCGAAACTCGAAGACTATAGCATGTCCTTTATTTTTGCGCATCCTGGGTTGCGACGGCGTGCGCGTGGACAAGGTGCGACGCGGTTCGCAGCGCCCCTCCAGGGCGCGCTGCCTTTGGTTTGATGCTGTTCCCAGGGGTGCGCTGCGCTTCCCCTGGGCTATTATCGATTCCTCCCTGCCGGGAGGAACTTAGAGCCTGTCCAAAATGATTTCGAGGGGGCAGGTGTGGGTTCGCGGTTTCCCACCCTTTCGCAAGAGCGCGCGACCCTGAGGGTACCCCGATGGGGCACGGGACTATTTTCGCGGCTCCCTTCGGGAGGAGAACAAATTGGCGGCGGGTTCAATCGTCGAGGCGGGAGCCGCGGGCGATGCGGGTTTCGATCGTACGCACGGCTTCGTAAATCTCGTCGAAGCTTTCGATTGCGAAGAGCAGGTGGTGCATCTCGTCCACTTTGACCGGCGTGCGTAGGACTTCATCGAGGACAAACGGGCGCACCTCGCAGCCGCGATCGAGCACGTTGGAGCATTCGCCGTTGGAACTAATGAGGCCGCTGCCGTAGACCTTGACCTGGCCTTCCTGGCGAATGAGGCCGAACTCCACCGTGTACCAGAAAACTCGGCCGATGCGTTCCAGGATCGCTTCGTCGTGAATGCGGGCGCAAAGCTGGCCGTAATGCTGCAGAAAGTCGGCGAAGACGGGGTGGGCGTGCATGGGGACGTGGCCGAAGACGTCGTGGAAAATGTCGGGCTCGGGTGTGTATTCGAGGGAGTCGCGGCTGCGCAGCCAGGTGGTGGTGGGAAAGCGGCGGGCGGCGAGCATCTCAAAAAAGGCCGGAGCGGGCATGAAGCCGCTGACGGGCGTGGCATTCCAGCCGGTGCGGCGCTCCAGCTTGGCCGAAACCGACGCCAGGTTGGGGAGGCGGTCGTAGGGCAGGCAGAGAGAGTCGAAACCGTCAAGATACTCCTGCGCGGCGTGCTTTTCCAACTGCGGCATGCGACGGCGCACCAGTTCTGCCCAAGTGCCGTGCTGCTCGGTGGTGTAGGACGCGTAATCCTGGGCAATCAGGAACGACGAAGCAGTGGGGAGGAACGGCGCGGCTGCAGGCAGGCTGGGCGTGGTTTTCGGTTGCGCGACCGCAGTGGCCATTAGAGGTTGCCCCGGAGCGCCTGCTCCCGCTCGATGGCTTCAAAGAGCGCCTTGAAGTTGCCCTTGCCAAAGCTGCGGCTGCCCTTGCGCTGGATGATCTCGTAGAACAGCGTAGGGCGGTCTTCGACGGGGCGGGTGAAGATTTGCAGCATGTAGCCTTCGTCGTCTCTATCGACCAGAATGCCAAGCCGCTCCAGCTCTTCGATTGGTTCGTCGATGGGGCCTACGCGGGCGGCCAGTTCGGTGTAGTAGGTGTGTGGGACTGTCAGAAACTCGATACCCTGCTGCTGCATGCGGGAGACGGTGGTGAGAATGTCGTCAGTAGCGAGGGCGATGTGCTGGACACCGGGGCCCTGATAGAAGTCGAGATATTCCTCGATCTGCGACTTGCGGCGTCCTTCGGCGGGCTCGTTGATGGGGAATTTGACGTAGCCGTTGCCGTTGGACATGACCTTTGACATTAGGGCCGAGTATTCGGTGGAGATGTCCTTGTCGTCGAAGTGCTGATAGAGTTGGAAACCCATGACGTTGGCGTAGAAATCGACCCACTCATCCATGGCGTGCCAGCCTACGTTGCCGACCATGTGATCGACGTGCTTGAGACCGGTGGGGCGGGCGACCTTGTCTTCCATCTCGGCGCGGAAGCCGGGCAGGAACGGGCCGTTGTAATGGCCGCGCTCGACGAAGGTGTGGATGGTGTCGCCGTAAGCGGCGATGGAGCTGGTGATGATGCGGCCGTGCTCGTCGGCGGTCTCGGTGGGCTCGGCTACCGAGCGGGCGCCGCGAGCGGTGGTTTCGATCCACGCCTGGCGGGCGTCTTCCACTTCGAGGGCAATCACGCGAACACCGTCACCGTGCTGGGCGACGTGGTCGGCGATGGGGCTGCCGGGACGGATGGAGGTAGTGAGGACAAAGCGGATCTTGCCCTGCTGGACGACATACGAGGCTCGATCGCGCTGGCCGGTTTCGGGACCGGCGTAGGCCACCAGGCTCATGCCGAAGGCGGTGCGGTAATAGTATGCGGCCTGACGGGCGTTGCCCACGTAGAACTCGACGTGGTCAGTGCCTTTGAGGGGAAGAAAATCCTGTGCGGTGTTGACCGTACTGGGGGCGAAGGACGCCATGGGAACCTCCGGTCGGCGTGTGTGGGGCCAAACTACGGGGTGAGCTCCATCACATCTGACCATGAGGATAGGCCGCTGAGTGGACGACTTTGAAGATCGGTTAGGCGAAAAATCCAAGGTGCAGCTTGCTTTTTCTATGCTTGAAGCGCCTTATGACTTAACAATCGAAGGTTTACTCAAAGCGCGGGAATTACCAGGCCGCGGCACTCGCCGAGGGAGACGTCCGGGAAGCCCTTGCGACGGCAAAGACCGCGCAGAATGACTTCGTCACCGTCTTCCAGAGCGGCGCGGATCTCGCCGCTAGGAAGCTGAATGGGCTTGACGCCGCCCGCCGTGAGTTCAAGCAGGCAGCCGGCTGAGGAGTCTTCGCGGCCGGAGACGGTGCCGGTGGCGAGCAGGTCGCCGGGAAGCAGGTTGCAGCCGTTGCTGGTGTGGTGGGCAATGAGCTGGGCCGGCGTCCAGTAGAGATTGGCCAGGTTGGCCTGGCTCAGCAAGTGGGGCGCGTGGCCGGCTTCACGCATGGCTGGGGTGACGATAAAGGCTTCCAGCGTGAGGTCGATGGCGCCGGTGTATTGGTCAATGGCGTCGAAAAGGTAGGGGAGGGGATCTGGATCGCGAAGCTGGGCGGCATAGCGGAAAGGGGCGAGCGCAGCCATGGGGACTATCCAGGGAGAGACGCTGGTGGCGAAGCTCTTGCCTAGAAATGGGCCGAGGGGTTGATTTTCCCAGGTCTGGATGTCGCGGGCTGACCAGTCGTTGAGTAGCGATAGCCCGAAGATGCGGCTGAAGGCCTGGCGGATGGAGATGGGTTCTCCGAGCGGATTGCCTTCGGCAATGTACATTGCTACTTCGACTTCGTAATCGAGGAAGCGGGTGGGGCCGAAGTTGGGTTCTCCACCCTGGGCGGCGGGTTTGGTTTGACCTTGCGGGCGGCGGATGGGCGTGCCGCTGGCAACGATTGACGACGCGCGGCCGTGGTAACCGATGGGGACGTACATGTAGTTGGGGAGAAGTGGATTTTCCGGACGAAAGAGACGGCCTACGCGGGTGGCGTGATGGATGGATGCGTAGAAGTCAGTGTAGTTGGCCGGCTCTACGGGCTTGAGGAGCGTGGCGGATTGCATGGGGGTGAGAGCGGCGCTGACGGTGTCTCGCGTGGCAAGGTCTGCCGATGCGTCGAGAAGATCCATGAGGCGGCTGCGCAGAGCGGTGTGGGCGGCTGATCCGCTGGCAATCAGGGGGTTGAGGATGCTTCCCTGGCAGGCTGCTTGGAGATCGGTCGGCAGGCCCTCAAAGAGGCCTGCGCCGCTGCACCAGCGGAGATCGAGGATCGATGCGCCGATGCCGATGCCGGGGCGGGGGCGTCCGTCATCTCCTGTGAAGATGCAGTAGGGGAGGCTTTGCAGGGGGAATCCGCAGGCTGGGTCGTTTGCCGACTCGACCCAGCTGGTGCGGAGCCATTCGGATTTTGAGAAGAGCTCCATTTGGCGTCGCGCTCCGGGAGTGGCGTGGCATTGGCGGCCAGGAACAAAGGAGGTCCCTCGACTCCGCCGCCTTTCAAAAAATTACGCCGAGGAATTCGGCGGCCCCTACGGGGCTTGCCGAATCTTTGGCGCGGCTATCCCAGGGCTGCGCTGCGCTTGCCCTGGGCTATTATCGACGGCTCCCTCCGGGAGCAGAAATGCTCAGAAGGGCGATCAATCCCATGAAATTAAGAAAGAAGCTCGTTTGGGACTCAGATAAAGGCTCATCCTAAGGCACATAACGACTCATTCCGACTTTAACGCTGTGCTCCGTGGAAGTTCTTCTTCAGGGTCTGCCAGCATTCATAGTATTCGTGCTGGAGGATTTTTTCTTCCAGGGCGAAGCGGGTGGGGCGGACGGGAAGGCGGGTTTCGAACATGAAGGCCAGGGTGCCGTCGATGTAGTGGGGCTTCAACTCGGCGTGGCTGGCGCGCTCGAAGGTTTCGGCGTCGGGACCGTGGCCGGACATGCAGTTGTGCAGGCTGGCGCCGCCGGGGAGAAATCCTTCGGCCTTGGCGTCGTATTGGCCGAGAATGAGGCCCATGAACTCGTTCATCATGTTGCGGTGGAACCAGGGTGGGCGGAAGGTGTGCTCGGCGACCATCCAGCGCGGGGGGAAGATGGCGAAGTCGACATTGGCGGTGCCGGGAAGGCCGGAAGGCGCGGTGAGAACGGTGAATATGGATGGGTCGGGGTGGTCGAAGCTGACCGTGTTGATGCAGTTGAAGAGGGCCATGTCGTACTTGCAGGGGGCATAGTTGCCGTGCCATGCGACTACGTCGAGCGGGGAGTGATCGATCTCCGCTCGCCATAGCTTGCCGAGGAATTTGGAGATGACTTCGAAGTCGCCTTCGCGGTCTTCGTAGGCGGCGACGGGGGTGAGGAAGTCGCGCGTGTTGGCTAGGCCGTTGGCGCCTATTGGTCCGAGATCAGGCAGACGGAAGGTCTGGCCGTAGTTTTCGCAGATGTAGCCGCGGGCGGCGCCGTCGGGCAGCTCGGCGCGGAACTTGATGCCGCGGGGAATGAGAGCCAGCTCGCCGGGGGCAACTTCGATAATGCCGAGTTCGGTGCGCAGCAGCAGCTTGCCCTGCTGGGGCAGGATGAGCATTTCGCCGTCGGCGTTGTAGAAGAAGCGGTTGTGCATGGAGGCGTTGGCAACGTAGAGATGAATGCCGACGCCGTCCTGCATGGCCGGGTCGCCGTTGCCGCCGAGGGTGACAATTCCTTCGACAAAATCGGTCGGCTCCTCGGGCATGGGGAGCGGGTTCCAGCGCATCTGGTTGGGCGGGGTGGGCATTTCGTTGAAGGGGCCGCTGCGCATGCGCGTGGATTGGACGAACTCGCGGTAGGGCTCGTGCATCACCGAGGGGCGGATGCGGTAACTCCAGGTGCGGCGGTTGAGCAGGCGAGGAGCGGTGAAGGCGGTGCCGCTGATTTGCTCTGTGTAAAGGCCGAGGGGCGCGTGCTGCGGGGCGTTCTGGCCTTGCGGCAATGCGCCGGGGTGGGCTTCGGTGGCAAACTCGTTGCCGAAGCCGGTTTGATATTGATGCTGAGCCATGGGGAAGCTCCTGGTGGTTTGTTGGATCGGTCCGCGAAGAGTTGAGGTTTCCCACCCTTTCGCGAAGAGCGCGAATGGATGGGGCACGGAGGCCTGTGCGTTGACGAGGCCGTTCCGTGGACGACGGGCAGTATCGCATTCACGCACGATGGCTGACAACCCGATTCGACAGGCTGGCCGAAGCTGGCGGTTTACTTTGTTAAGAAAACGGTGATATTGTCCGTTCAATCGAAGGAGTGATGCCATGTCTACCAGCCGCAATCGACCTCGCTATGAGCCCGCGGAGTTGGATCGCATTTCATGGAAGATTATTGAGGAGCTGCAGCAGGATGCGCGGCTGTCGTGGGCGGAATTGGGCAGGCGGGTTGGCTTGACGACGCCGGCGGTGGCAGAGCGGGTTTATCGCCTGGAGAAACTGGGCGTGATTCGCGGGTTTCACGCGGACATCAGCCTGGAGCGGCTGGGCTTGCCGATTCTGATTTTTGTGCGGCTGTCGATTGCCGGGCCGGAGTCCACGGTGCGGGCATTTCAGTTGCAAGTGGTGAAGTGGATGGAGGTGCTGGAGTGCCATCGGGTGACTGGCTCCGATTCTTTCATCCTGAAGGCGCGGGTGGTTTCGGTTGAGCACCTGGAACGTTTCCTCGACACGCTGGGACATTACGGGACGACTTCCACGTCGACTGTGCTTTCAACGCCGGTGCAGCAGCGGGTGATGACCGAAAAGGTGATCGACGAGTTTCATGAGGGCGCTTGAAGTGCGCGGAACGACGATGAACCAGGCCGGTTGAGTGTCGAGGTCTCCCACCCTTGGCACAAATACAAGGACGTGCCAAGGATGGGGCACCCATGCTTCTTGGTTGGTTTGGCGATTCTAGAAATCCACCCTCAAACCGAATTGCATGCGGCGGTAGGTGGAGAGCGGTGCGTCGTAGGTGCCAAGGTTGGGGCTGGCGGATGATCCGACGAGACCTGCGAGGCTGGTGTCGAAACGGACGGTGTTGGTGATGTTGTATGCCTCGGCGGCGAATTTCAGCTTGGCCCAGTCGCCCAGATTCCAGCTTTTGCTGAGGGCGGAGTCGATGTCAAAGTAGCCATCGCCTCGGAAGGTATTGCGGTCTCCGGCCTCACCGGCGTAGGGCAGGCGGAGTGGGGTGCCGAAGTAAATGCCGTTGCCGATTTTGGAAGCCTCGCTGGGGTCGATGGCGTGAGGAATGCCGTTGATGATGCTCCGGTGAGTCTTGACGTTGCCGACGTTGAAGGTCATGGCGGGGTTGTCGTAGTTGGTGGGGTAGGCGGGAGACTCGATGGTAAAGGGCAAACCGCTGGTCCAGCGCCACAATCCGGCCCATTGCCATCCGCCGACGATGGCGTCGGCCACTCGATTGACGCCTCCGAGGACGGCCTTTCCGCGACCGAAGGGAAGGGCGTAAACCCAGTCGGCGGTGAAGAGGCTGTGGGTATCGAAGTCGGAGACACCCTTGTTGAGCTTGGGGTTCCAGGTGTTCTGGATGGCGAAGTTGGTGTAGGCGTCATCGACGTCGGAGAAGATGTTGGAGCGCTCGGTTTCAGAGCCAAGATCGAGTGATTTGGAGAAGGTGTAATTGAAGTCGATGGTCAATCCGTGGGAGGCGGGGTGACGGATGGTGAACTGGAGAGCGTTGTAAGAGCTGTTGCCAATGGAAGAAAGCGCGTAGAGCGAGGAGAATTGGCTGCTCCAGAAGGTGGAACCCTGAGACCCGGCAGCGAAATTGGGGCTGCCGGGGAAGATTCCGAATACGTCAGCTATGGCAAGCGCCAGGGTTTCGCCATTGGTGTAGCGCTCCGGGGCCCAGGCGTTATTGAACATGGCCTGGGTGGCGCTTTCTCCCATGTAGTCCTGGTTCTTCATGTAGGGGAAGACATTTTCGAAGTAGGGGATGGCGGGAATGTGTTCGTTCACCTTCTGGAAGTTTCCCGCGAAGATGCCATAGGCTTCGGTACCGAAGGGAGCGGCGTCCACCTCCTTGGAGAGGATTCTCGCGGCGGAGAAATAATCGCCGCCGCCGCTGGGATCGACGAAATCGGTTGGGTCAGCGAGGTCGAGCTCCTGGAGCAGGTGGCGGCCGAGGCGACCGACGTAGGCCTCTTCAAAGGTGAACCCGCCGGGCATCTCGTGCTGGAAGGAGACATTGAACGACTCGGCGTAGGGAGTTTTGAGGTGGCTGTCAATGCCCCAATCGATGTCAAAGCCCTCGAGTGGAGGAGTGAACGGGAAAGTCTGCGTGGGTGAAAACGGCGGCAAAGGGATGGGGGGCAGGTTGTGTGGGCCGGTAAAGCGGGGAGAGTTTTCGAAGCCCAGCTCGTCTGCCGCGTTGGAGATGCCGGCGGTGAGGCCATAGGAGCCGTTGGTATCGAAGGTGTTGACGAGCGCCTCGCCGTAGTGGTCGTAGTAGAAGCCGGCGCTGGCGCGGAGGGAGGTTCTCGCATTGGGAGCAAAGACGACGCCGATGCGCGGGGCAAAGTCCTTTTTCTGGACGGGCCAGTAGCCGGGCGCACCATTGGCTTTGCCGGAGGGCGCGAGGGAGATGATGGGCTCGTAGATCTGGCTCTGCTGAGCGGCGGACTCGCGCTTCAGGTACCAGGTATCGGTATCGATGGTAGGAGAAATCTGCTGCTTATTGGTTTCATAGGGGGTCTGGAGGAGGGTGTAGCGGACCCCGTAAGTGACGGTGAGATTGTGGCGGGCATGCCAGGTGTCCTGCACGTAGCCCTCGAGCTCGTTGGCGTGGAAGTTCTTGGTGACGGACGCGCCTTCAGGCAGGGCGACGCCGGTGGTGGCGCCGGTGATGGTGTAGTCGTACACGTTAAAGAGCTCGGGGATGACGCCCATGAGATCGGCGTAGGCAAGCTGCCAGGCGTTGCCAAAGCCTCCGGCCATATTGGAGGGAGTGGGAAGATCGCCGGCGCTTGCGTATTCGTAGTTGGTCAGTGCGCCATCGAATGAGTTGGTATTTCCAGCGTGGTGGTTGGTGATGCCGCGCCAGTTTCCACCGAAGGCGAAGGTGTGGGAGCCCTTGTTCCAGCTCAGAGTGTCGGTAATGTTGTTCACCGGCACGTGGAGCAGGAAAGTGCCGGTCTGGGCGGTGGGCTGGGTGAGGCCATAGATGTCAACCCACGCGCCGGGAGCGATGCCGCCGCTCTGATATCCCTGCCGGACATAGCCATAGCGCAGGTCGTTGACGATGTGCGAGGTGGGAATCCAGGTGTAGCCGGCGCTCAGGCCCTTGGTGTTGTCGTCGTAGAAGGTGGCAGCAGGCTGGCCGGGGAAGTTTTCGTCGCCGGCAGCGGTATCTTTCTGCAGGTTTCCACGGACAAAGAAGTGGTTCTTGCTGTTCATGTTGTAGTCGAGCTTGAGGATGCTGGTATTGAGGGTTGATGGGGCCGGGGAAGCAAAGAACAAGGCACCGCTGTTGTATCCGCCGTCGCCGAGGGGCGATGTTCCGGGAGTGGCAGGCGTGGCGGTGGGCTCGGTGGAAAGATAGGAGAGAAGGGCCGCGTCGGCTCCAGGACCGTTGGGGCAGACGGGTTGCCCCTGGAAGGTCTGGCTCTGGCAAGGCATGTCCATCGCCGCCACCTCCGGGGCCGTCAGGGTGACCGGTGCGCCGCTCGTATCCTGATACACCAGCTCGCCTGACATGAACGATTGGGTGGGCACAGTGGCGCCGACGATGTCAGAAATGGCCTGACGTTTGCCTTCGTAGTTGAAGAAGTAGAAGAGCTTGTCTTTGATGATGGGCGCACCGATGGCGCCGCCGAAGGTGTTGAGGACGTACTTCTGCGGGATGTTGGGGTCCATGGAGCTCAGCTCCTCATTCTTATAGAAGTAGGAGTTGGCGACGGTGTTGGTGGGACGGTAGTACTCGTAGAGCGCACCGTGATATTTGTTGGTGCCGCTCTTGGTGATGAGGTCGACCTGTGCGCCGGAGGAGCGGCCGGAGGCGGCGGTGCCATTGGATGTGGTGACGCGAAACTCCTCGGTCGAGTCGAGCGTGGAGCGGAGGATACCGGTGAATGCTGCGCCGCCGATCTGGTCATTGTCGTCGAGCCCGTCAAGGGTTATGTTGCCCTGGTCGGAGCGACCGCCGGCCACTGCGCCCTGACGGCTGTCAGAGATTTCGTTGCCTACGTAGAGCACGCCGGGCTGCAGGCTGAGCAGGTTGATGGGGTCGCGGCCTTCCATGGGGAGGGCCTCGATGGTGGTGTTGCCGACGGAGTTGCCGATGGTGGCGTCAGTAAAGTTGAGAGTCTGGCTGGCGGAACTGACATCGACGGTTACCGTCTCAGCCTTCACGCTGAGGGTGAAATCGATGGTGGCCGGCTGGTCGACAAGCAGCTCGGCGGTTCGGCTTTGCGTGGCAAATCCGGTGGATGCGACGGTGACGTGGTAATTCGCGGGAGGAATGATGGGGAAGATGTAATAGCCGGCGGCGTTGGATTGAGCGCTATGCGATTCGCCGGTGGCGGAGTCGGTCAGGGTGACGGTTGCTCCCGGAACCAGCGCCCCGCTGGAATCCTTGACGACACCGCGGAGCGAGGTGGTTGCGGTCTGAGCGAATGCAAAGCTGGCGATGGAAAGGATGCAACAAAGCACCCATCCCGAAATGGTTTTCTTCACAGCGTCTCCTCCCAAAAGTACTTCATTTTGATTTACGACGATGCGTTGGCTTTTTTTGAAAGCCTCTGCTTGCCGGCCTGAAGGGGCCGCTGCGGTGGCGAATCCGGCATTTCGAAGGAAAACCTCTGCTCTCCAGCGAACGGGTCCGGGGTTAGAACCCGGGGAGCAAGGCAAAGAGAATCAGATCTTTCATAGACGCTGCCAAGGACAGGCGCGCCCAGAATGAATTGTCTTCTGTTCTATAGGAAATTCACGCAGGATTCAAGACGAATGTCATTTTTCGCAGTAGAAAGCAGGCCTGGAAATCGCTTGGCATTTTTGCGAAAGCACTTGTGAATGAAGAGCGGGGCTGGCGCGAGTGGGCGTGTTTTCATGACTCGCGGGTAGTTCACGTTCAGAGAAATTTCAAGGATGGGTGTAAAGCGCGCTCGTATACTCAATGGAAAGTATGACGACTCGGCTGGATACAATTCTTGCCTCAACGCGGACAGCGGTGGCTGCGGCGAAAGAGCTTGTGTCGCTTGCTGAATTGGAGCGGCGAGCAGCCGCGCACCAGCCGCGCGGCTGGGCTGCGGCTTTGCGGAAGCAGGCAGCGGCGGGGCCGGCGGTGATTGCGGAGATCAAGAAGGCTTCGCCATCCAAGGGGCTGATCCGCGCGGATTTTGACGTGGAGTGGCTGGCCAGGCGCTTGAGCGCGGGTGGCGCGGCGGCGCTGTCGGTGCTGACCGATGAGCCTTTTTTTCAAGGCAGCCTGCGCAATCTGGAACTGGCTTCGAAGGCGGTCAAACTGCCCTGCCTGCGCAAGGACTTCATGGTGAACGAGTATCAGATTCTTGAGGCTCGCGCGCACCGGGCGGATGCGATTTTGCTGATAGCGGCGGCGCTGCGCGGGGCGGAGATGAAACGGTTTGCAGCACTGGCGCACGAACTGGATTTGGACGTGCTGATGGAGGTGCATACGAGCGAGGAGCTTGAGCGGGTGCTGGATGCGCTGGGTGAGACTGGCGCGGATGCGGTGGGCGTGAATAATCGCGACCTGAAGAGCTTCGAAGTAAGCCTCGAAACTTCGCTCGAACTGATCGATCGGATACCGGCAAGCGCGGTGCGTGTGGCGGAAAGCGGAATCGCGACGGCGGAGGATTTGACCAGTTTGCGAGCGGCCGGGTTTGATGCATTTCTGATTGGCGAGAGCCTGATGCGCCAGGCTGATCCGGGAGTGGCGCTAGCCGGGCTGCTGGCCGGGGTTGTGGCGACGCGATGAGCGTGTGGATCAAAATCTGCGGCAACACTTCCCTTGCGGACGCGCGGATGGCGGTGGAGGCCGGCGCGGATGCGGTGGGATTTGTGTTTGCACCGAGTCCGCGGAACGTGACGGTTTCAGAAGCTGCTGCGATTGTTTCTCATCTACCTCCGATGGTGGAAAAGATCGGCGTGTTTGTGGATTCGAGCCTGGAAGAGATCTATTCCACTGTGCGGGCGAGCGGGCTGACAGGAGTGCAACTGCACTTCGAGGCTGGGGAGGAGATGCCGGCGAAGCTGCGCGCAAAGCTGGGGGCCGCGGTGCGGATTCTGCGCGTGGTGCATTTTGGCGCGGGGATCTCGCCAGGGGTTTCTGCACACATTAAGAAATATGCCGAAGACACAAGCATTGATGGAGTGCTGGTGGACTCACGCACGGACACAACCGTGGGCGGCACGGGCTTGGCCTTCGATTGGACGGAGGCGCGCAAGACGATCTTCGGGGAAGATCGCAGGGTGAAGCTGATTGCCGCGGGCGGCCTGACTCCGGCCAACGTGGCGGAGGCCATCGCAACGCTGCGGCCGTGGGGCGTTGACGTGGTTTCAGGTGTGGAGGCTGCGCCGGGTCGCAAAGACGCGTTCAAAGTGAGGGATTTTGTGGTGCGCGCGAGGGCTGTCTAGTACCGCGACTCTATGGATAAGTGGTCTCCCAGGTCTCAGAAGCGAGACCTGGGGCACCCAAAGTTGACGGTAGAAATGCAAAAGTTGGCGCTTGAAATGCCAAATCAAACTTTGGTGGCACAAGTTCGACCGGGATTGAATCGTTAGAATGGTTTGATCCCGAGGTCTTGCCCATGCGTTGTTTCTGCTTGCGAATTTTATTTCTACATACATTCGTTCTGATTATTACTGCTGGCTGCGGCGTTTTCGGCGGCGCGCAGACCGTGCGCGTGGATATGAGCGCGGGGAAGGCTATCGCGTTCGATCCGGACAAGTCGATGGGGACATCGATGGATATTCTTTCCGCGAAGAATTTCGATGCCGTGTTTTCAGAGCCGGCGATGAAGGCGGGACTGTCGGCGGGGTGGGGTCCAATCACGTACCGGCAGAACACCGAGCTTACTTACGACGCGTGGCACTGGAATCCAAATGGGACGTGGAGCGACGCGGCACACAAGAGCGGATATTTTGTGGGCAGCGCGGAGCCGACGGGGTTTCTGCGCGAGTCGTATGGATACCGGCTGGCGCACCGGGGAACCACGCGCAGCGATTCTGGCCAAGATGAGTATTCGCGCATGACGGATGGCGATGCGCAGACTTACTGGAAGAGCAATCCGTATTTGACGAGCAAGTTTACGGGGCAGCCGGACTCTGCGCATCCGCAGTGGGTAGTGATCGATTTTGCGCAGCCGCAGGCGATCGACGCAATCAAGATTGCGTGGGCGAATCCGTACGCGACGAGCTACGTGGTGCAGTACTGGAACGCCAAGACGGATGCGCTGGAGAAACCGACCGAGGGCGAGTGGGTGGAGTTTCCCGAGGGTGATGTGACAGACGCCGAGGGCGGCGAGAGCGTGCTGCGGCTGGCGGATGAGCCGATTTCCGCACGCTATCTGCGCATCCTGATGACGGCGTCTTCAAATACATGCGACACGCACGGGAGCGACGACGCACGCAACTGCGTGGGGTATGCGATTGACGAAATCGGCGCAGGAAATTTTAATTCGCTGGGGCAGTTTATCGACCTGGTGAAACACATACCGAGTCAGGCGCAAACCGTCACGCAGGTATCTTCGGTCGATCCGTGGCATACATCGGAAGGGATTGTTTCAAGCAGGATTCAGACGGGATTTGATTTGTTTTTTACCAGCGGATATACGAATCATTTGCCGGCGCTGATTCCGGTGGCCATGTTTTACACGACGCCTGAAGACGCCGCGGCAGAGATTGCTTACATCGAGAAGCGAGGGTATCCGATCTCAGGCGTGGAGATGAGCGAGGAGCCGGACGGGAATCAGATCATGCCGGAGGATTATGCGGAGTTTTATCTGCAATGGGCCACGGCGCTGCATAAGGTGGATCCGAAGTTGAGGCTTGGAGGCCCTGTGTTTACAGGGGAAAACGAAGATATCAAGGTGTGGCCGGATGCGCTGGGACGGACTTCGTGGCTGGGACGGTTTCTGGACTATCTGAAGGCGCACGGCAGGATGAGCGACCTGAGTTTTGTTTCGTTCGAGCACTATCCGCTGGACCCGTGCCAGATCAATTGGTCGGATCTGTATCGTGAACCGCAGTTGTGGAGGGGAACTCTGGAGGCGTGGCGCCAGGACGGCGTGCCGGCGAATGTGCCGCTCTACAACACCGAGAGCAATGTGTCGTGGTCCCTGACTGACCCGATGCAGGATGTGTTTGCGGGATTATGGCTGGCGGACAGTGTGGGCTCGTTCCTGACGAACGCGGGGCCAGGCGCCGAGTATTACCAGTTTTTTGTGAACCCGGACCCGCTGGTGTCAGGATGCCAGAGCTGGGGCACGTTCGGGAACTTTGTGGCCAACGACAAGCTGGAGATCAAGGGATATACGGCGGAGTATTTCGCCGGGCAACTGTTGAATCTGGATTGGGTGAAGCATGGCGCTGGAGTGCATGAGCTGTATCCGGCGGCTGGGGATCTGGAGGACGAGGCGCATCACAAGCTGATTACCGCCTACGCGGTGAAGCGGCCGGATGGGGATTGGTCGCTGCTGATCATCAACAAAGACCCGAGCAATGCGCACGAGGTAAAGATCGCCTTTGAAGACGGCGGGAAAGAGACTTCGGCGCAGTTTGCGGGGCGCGTGAAGATGGTGACGTTTGGGGCGGCGGAGTATGTTTGGCACTCGTCGGGGGCTACGAGCCATGCTGATCCGGATGGGCCGGCGAAGAGGAGTGAGGTGGCGTGGAAAAGCGGGCAGAAGGTGATGTTGCCTGAGGCGTCAATTACGGTGCTGACGGGAAGGGTGGTCGGAAATTAGGAACCGGGAAAGCGTTCGATCGCACATCTGAGAAACGAAATGTGGGACATGCCGCGGAACGGGCGATTATGGGTGACGTCAATGTTGAGCGTGCCCTATAATCCGATGCCTGAGCCTGCGGCGGAAAATCGGAACAAACTGAAATTGCGAAAGGAGAATCGTCATGGCATTTCATGGTTATGTGTCTTTCAAGGGGACGAAACAAGGACAGTTGAAGGGGAGCAGTAGAAAGTCAGAATCGTCAGCCAAAGAAGTGCTGGAATTCCAGTGGGGAGTTCAAAGCCCCCTCGATTCAAATACCGGCAAACCCAAGGGCCCGCGAACCCACGACCCCATCACGATTACACGCGAGGTCGATGAGGCATCGCCGCTGCTATGGGCCGCACTTTGCACAAACGAAGCTCTTGAGTCGGTGAAGTTCACATTTGACAAAGCTGGCTCAGGCTCCCCTGGCCCCAAGTTCACGCGGCCCAGATTTCGCAGCATCGAGTTGAGAAATGCCCTGATTTCCGGCATCCTGCAGGCGCCAAGGGCGGGCGGAAAAAGGCGTGAGAAGCTGACCCTCAACTTCGAAGAGCTGTTCATCAATGGCAATCCGCAGCTTGTGATGCTCCATTATTCCTGATTGGGATTACGACCCGGGGTCGCATTGGTTACAACTTCGTGCATTGCACGCGTGTGGCTCACGTCTCAATCTGGCTGCTTTCGCACCCTTCGACGAGAAGACTTCGGAGGGGTGGTGCACCTTGATTGGCGGGAAGTCGAGGGTAGGGCGCACGGCAATCGATTCCCGGTTTCGCGAATGAACGGATTTATCTCGGGGCCAATTTGGAAACCAAAAAGGAAAAGCCGAAATCCGTGAAGGCCGTGAACCCCTGGGCCACCGCGCCTCGAATCATGTCCGTCATTTTTCTGCTGGCCGTATTCTTCACGTTTGCAATACTGGCGCTCGCCAACGACATCATGGCCCTGGGAAACGCGCCGCCATTGCGCCTTGCCCTGGCGATCATGATTTCGGGCCTTTTTGCTGTCTTCTACGCCATCGCGGGAATATCGCTGCGGCATAAGTTCTGGAAGGCGTTTCTGCCGCTGCTCCCTCTCCAGATCCTGTCCATGATTCTTCTGGCAAACGTGTTTCCAGACATTCCTCGACCCGCGCAGCCAGACGCCGCTTACATGAGCCGGGTGCAGAGCCGGCTTACCTTCGATGGCATCGCCACGATTACCCTGATCTGCCTGAGTTATACGGGGTTCGTCACCGTCTTCGTGAGCGAAGGGCGACGCCATGGCCGGGTGCACGCGGAGATGAGCCGACAGCAGACGCTGCTGGAGGGTGAGTTGGCAGCGGCTCGCGAAGTGCAGCAGGTCATCCTGCCGGAACGGGTCGAGGCTGTGCCGGGTTTCAACGTTGAAAGCGTCTACCAGCCCGCACGCCAGGTGGGCGGCGACTTCTTCCAGGTGCTGCCCGCGGGCCAAGGCGGATTGCTGGTTGTGGTCGGCGACGTGGCCGGGAAGGGATTGCCCGCCGCTATGCTGGTTTCCGTTCTGATTGGAGCCATTCGGGGCGTGGCTGAGTACACCAAAGATCCGGTTGAAATTCTCGGCCGCCTCAATGAACGGCTCATCGGGCGTACCCAGGGCGGCTTTTCGACTGCGTTGGCGGCGGTCATTTCGGCCGATGGCAGCGTGGCGATCGCTGACGCAGGACACCTTTCACCGTATCTCGATGGCCAGGAGATTGAGTTACCCGGGGCTTTGCCGCTCGGCGTTGTCAAAAATGCAACCTATCAGGTCACACATTTCCATCTGCCGCAGGGGAGCCGGTTGACGTTTTATTCCGATGGCGTGATCGAGGCTCAAAACGCGAAGGGCGAACTGTTCGGATTTGAGCGGGGAAAGGCAATATCCACCCAGCCCGCCGCCGCGATTGTGGAGGCAGCCAGACAGTTTGGGCAGGAAGACGACATCACTGTGGTCACCATCGAGCGCCTGGCGAGCGGCGATGGATCGACCGGCCCGGAGGCTGCGCGAGTGCTGGCTACCGCGTGAAGTGCCGCTCATACCGATGGCGTCCAGTTTTTTCTTTATGGGAAAGGACAACATGCCCTATTGCGCATAATGCGCTTTATGGCATAATGGTTCTATGAGCTGGTCCGTCGACTTCCATCCGAAGTTCAAGGAAGAGTACGACAGACTGTCAGAGGCGGTGCAGGACGAACTGGTCGCCGTCCTCGTCCCACTGCAGAGGCTTGGACCATCCTTGGGGCGGCCTGATGTAGACACCCTGAACGGTTCGCGCTACGCCAACATGAAGGAACTTCGATTTAGAGCCGAGGGAGGCGTTTGGCGAGTCGCCTTCGCCTTCGATCCACGGCGCAACGCAGTGCTGCTCGTCGGAGGAGATAAATCGGGCGTGAGCGAACCGAGGTTTTACCAGCGGCTGATTGACAAAGCCGACAAGCGGTACAAGGAGCATCTCGAAAATCTTGCGTCAAAGGGGTAACTGCAATGTACAGACCTATTCCGGTTGAAGAAGTGATTGCCGCCATGCCAAAGAAGCGGCAAGAAGCTATTGCGAAAAGGGGAGCAGAGCTGTTGGCCAAGGTGAGGCGGCGCGTGACGCTTGCGGAACTGCGCAAGGGGCGCA
>Ga0302325_10003779_pt1 | contig 35397 bp, 35 predicted proteins | sample Palsa_T0_2_FD_201948 | JGI IMG/M metagenome (GOLD analysis project Ga0302325, IMG submission 201948) | Peat permafrost microbial communities from Stordalen Mire near Abisko, Sweden - Palsa_T0_2 | ecosystem: Environmental > Terrestrial > Soil > Palsa > Peat permafrost | place: Sweden: Abisko...
AACGGCTCGGCGAGGACGAGGCACGCAAGTGCAAGCCCGATTTGAAATGGGACAGCGCTCCCAACCGCCGCTTCATCCGTATCGAGCGCGGTTGAATTTCGCACCGCTGGCGGGGTCAGAACCGGTCTGTTTTGAGCCTATGGGGTGGATCAACTGTCGTCATCGAGGGCTTTTTCCCCTTCGATCGTGCGGCCGTACAGCACTGCGCCTTCCGCCCCCTCGTTGGGATCATATCCCAAGCACACGACCCACTTTCGTTGAAGAAGCGTTTGGAGTGCCTTCGACATTTTCTTAGGGGTCGGCTTCAGCATGGGAATGCTTTCCAGGACGCGGCGCAGCCTTTTGTCCATCGCCATCTGTCACGCTCCGCTTGTACAGCATGGAGACGTAGCACGGCCTCTCACGCCGTCAACGGGTGGGTGCTCGTCGCTTCGCTCGTGAGGCTCGGGTCCCGGGTGTTCGCGTCTAATGGCCATTACGGAAATCGCACCCGTCGCGCAATTCCTGAATTTTGCGCAGGACGTGGGTTCAAAACCGAACGGTCTTAAACCTGCATCCGGTGGGCCTTAGCCGCTCAATGCAGGAAAAGCGGGCGGCGTTGCCGCCGCCCGCGTGAAGCTCACTTGCGGCGAAGGATGCTCGCCACAAGCCCTGCATTGGTGTCGATGCGGGAAGCGCCGCCGCCATAGGACTTGAATGGAAACGTCATCCAGCCGGGAAGCCAGTTCTCGGCCTTCGCGCGTCCGTTACGTCCTTCAAGTGCATCGCGGATGACCTGCTTCTGGGTGGCGGTCTTTTCCTCCGCGTTGCCCTTGGCAGCGTCCTTGCCCGCGACTTCCGCCACCATGGCATTGATCGTGGCGCGGTCGCGGATGAGATCGAAGAACGCCGCGTCCGGTTGCCAATTCAGGTGCGGATCGACCTTGAGAACCAGACCGGCAACCTCGACGGCGGGGCTTCCCGCTGCCAGCGTCTCGGCCATCGTGAAGGCAGCGATGCGTTGCACATCGCTCTCCGGCAGAGACAGAAGCCGTGCGAACACCCGCGCCGTGAGCGCGTCGTCGCCGTCCTCGTCGCTGTCGGGCAACGCCAGAAGCGCCGTGACAGCTTCCCGTTCGGCGGCGAACGCCGCCTGTGCCGGGCTTTGCGCGATGCTGGCCTTGATTTCGTCGCTGCGGGTGCGCTGCGGATCGGGTTTCACTGTCCAGTTGCCGGACGATGCCACAGCGTGAGCGACAAGCAACCGCAACGCGGTGTCGGGGGATGCCAGCAAGGCAAGCCGGACGGACGCGTGGCGGTGAAGCTCAAGGTAGTTCTCCATCGCCTGCGTCATGCCGGGACGCGCGGGTGCTTCGGTCTTGTCGGCAGATTTGCCGTTGGCTTTGCCGGTCTTGCGAGATTCCCGACGCGACAGCCAGCCTTCATGCACTTCGATCTCGCCGCGATGGGACACGGTGATGAACACCTTGCCGCCCTTCTTCTTGGGTGTTTTTTCGTGCGCCCATTGGTCGAAGCGTTCGCCGGTGTCCAGCACGATCACTTCGGGCCACTTGGCGGCCAGAAGCGCCTCGCGTTTGGCGGCCACGGCTTTGCCCTGCAATTTCCAAAACAAGTCCGTGTCGGCGAAATAGCTGTCCTCTCCGAACAGGTCGGTGACGATCTGCCCGGTGTAATCTTCAACCGGGAACAGCGCCGCCTTGACGGCGATGGACTGTCCGCCGAACAGCCATTGCTTGAGTTGATGACCGAAAGGCGCGTTGCCGTCGCCGTCCGCGAACAGCACCAGCCATTCCTTCTGTTGCGCCTTCGTCGCCATGGTGAGATAGCGCAGCGTCTCGCTGTCGATCTCGTCGGCGCGGTAGGCTTCCCTGATCTTGGGAAGCAGATTGCCGAGCGCGAGGCGTTGTTTGACCATGATGTCGGTCAGGCCGAACGTGGCCGCGATGCTCTCGACGGTGCGCCCTTCCTTGATGAGCCGGGAGAAGGTTTCGTACTGGCTCATTTCGTCGGGATCGAGCCGCGCCACGTTCTCGATGAGCGAGGCTTCAATCGCCGCCGCGTCGTCGCCCGGTGCCATCACGGCGCAGGGAAGCGGTGCGATCTCGCCAAGTTCTTCCTTCACGGCCTTGGCGCTGAAATAACGCCGCCTACCGGCGACGATTTCATAGCCGTCCGCGTTGGGCCGTACCAAGAGCGGTTGCAGAATGCCGCGCGCGCGGACGCTCGGCAGGATGTCGGAAACATCGGGCGCGCGCTTGCCGTAGCGCATATTGAGCGCGGACAGATGCAGTTGGTCGAAGGGGATGTGTTTGAGTTCCATTTTAAGTCTCCGTTGGTTGCCGCTTCCGATGCTGTTTCAGGAAAAGAGCCGCTGGAGACGCACCACGCGCTCCAAAAACCCGCGCGCCTCTCCCCGGAAGCAGGGTGGGCGGCGTTTAGCGACCGTTAGGCCCGCCGAATTAGGCGGGCCGCATCCGAAGGACCGGAACGAAGAGGAGGACTCGGCACTTCGCCGAGTTGCGGCACGCCGCGGGGGGCCTAGAAGGGAGCGCCGCCTACCCGGCGCACCGGGGAGGGCCTAAGAATAAAGTCATCGCGCGTGCGCGATGCCCTTAGATCCTTTTACTTGCGCCAGGGGATCGACGCCGGCAGGCCGAGACGGCTTCCGAAGGTATCTGAGGAAGGCGGCTCGGTTCACGAGAGCCCGGCGCGCGCCCTGACGCGCGGGCGCCAGTTGACCCCGACGACTCCACGATGCTCTCTTGGCAAAGGTCGTCGAGGGGCGCCGGAGCATGTCCGCCGAAGTGGGAACGAGGGTGCCAGGGCCGTCTAAAGCCCCGGACATCCACGAGATTCTCGGCCGGCTGAGCGCCGTTGACGGCGGCAACGGTGCGGCCGTCGCGATTGCACCGCCGACCCTGCCCTCGCGTTCTCGCGAAGCGCTCGCGCTGGGCACGTCCGAATGGATGCTGCCGGACGAAGCGGCGCGCAAATTCGGTTTAGATGCGCGGATGTTCTCCGAGAAGGAGAGCGGTCTTTGGGAGGCGCGATCGAACGGTCAGGTCTGGTTCGGAAATTCGCTCGGCGACAAGCCCATTCCGCTCGGCTATCGCGACGATCGGCATGTGTGCCTCGTGAGCGGCACGCGCGGCGGCAAAGGTACGAGCATCATCATTCCGAATCTGTGCCTGTGGCCAGGTTCGTGCATCGTCATCGATCCAAAAGGCGAGAACGCGAGCGTGACGGCAACACGTCGCGGGAATGGCTCGACCTATGCGCACGCACTCGGTCAGACAGTCCGCATTTTGGATCCTTTTGGCGAGGTGCAGCTCGACCCGTCACTCAAAGCGCGTTTCAACCCGCTCGACGTGATCGATATAAACAGCGATTTCGCGGTGGACGATGCGGGCCGGATCGCCGCCGCGCTGGTGCCGATGCAAAACGCATCGGATCCGTTTTGGGAAGAGTCCGCGCGGTCGCTCATCAAGGGCGTGATCCTGCATGTCCTCACGTCGCCGGACTTCGCCGATCGAAAGAATCTCATCACGGTTTGGCGATTGTTGAAGCAAGGCGACTGGCTGAGTGTCGAGACCCTGCAGAAAATGGATCACCCGAAGATTCCTTCGGGCTTTGATCTGCTGTGGGAGGGAATGCGGCGAAGCAAGGCGTTCAATGGCCTGATCGCCGGTGTCGGCGAAGAAATGATCCACATTGCCGAGAAGACCGGAACGGGCATTCGCAAGGTGGCGAGCGAGAATCTCGAATTCCTCGCCGGGCCGCCGATGCAGCGCCTGCTCGAAGCGTCCGATTTCGACCTGGCGGCGCTCAAGACGGACCCGAAGGGCATCACGATCTACCTGACGCTGCCGCAGCGTTACATGAGCACACATTATCGGTGGCTGCGCGTGATGATCGATCTCGCTGCCGGCGAGATGGAACGGATCAAGGGCCGGCCGGCAACCGGGCATCAGACATTGTTCGTGCTCGATGAGTTCGCCGGCCTCAAGCGCATGGAGCGCATCGAGGACGGCGCGGCCCAGGCCGCCGGCGCCGGCGTCAAATATCTCTACATCGTGCAGAATCTCCCGCAGATCAAAGAGACCTACAAGGACAGTTGGGAGACGTTTCTCGGCAACGCGAGCCTCAAGCTGTTTTTCAGCATCGAGGATGATTTCACGCGATCGTATCTCAGCCGCCAGCTCGGCGAGACCGAAGTGCGGCGTATGACGGAATCGCGCTCCACGTCCGTCTCGGACTCGCGAACGCTGACAAGCGGCGATTCAAAATCCAAGACCGACGGCACGAGCAAATCGGACACGAAGGGAAAGAGCACGAGCACCGGCACCACCACGGGCGAAGGAAAAACCTGGCAGCGTGGTCTTATCTTCTTCGGATTCCACAAGGGCGAAAACGTGTCGTCCGGCACGTCGCAGTCGGTCTCTGACTCGAACTCAACCGCGCGCTCGTCCTCGGAATCGCTGTCCGTCTCCACGTCACGCTCGGAGGCAGTCGCACGAAGCGACGGCAGGACAGAGGGCCACAGTGATACGGTCCACAAGAGGCCAATTCTAAACCCCGATGAAATCGGCCGCTTTCTGGCGCGCGTGGATGATCGAACCCATTCGGCCTATCCGGGTCTCGTGCTCGTTCTCATAACGGGGGAGCATCCGCTGCTCGCCCGGCGCGTCAATTATTTCGAATCACGATTGTTCGCAGGCCATTTCGATCCGCACCCGGACCACGATTCGCCGCGGACGCTTGAGTTTCTCGCGAACTTATTGAAGCCAAAACCGCAGCCTGCGGCCGTACTGCCGCCGGCGACGCCAATAGAGAGCGAGCGTTCAAAGAGGCTTGCGAAGATTCGCGCGCGCATTGTCGCGGCGATGCTTTTCAGCGTCGCGCTCGTGTTAGGCGTAATTCTCGCGATCAGGGTTGCTTACGCGATGTTGGTGGCTATTGGTGCGTTCTTCGGGGCGCTCTTTTGAACGCGACCAACCGTTAGCGTTCGTGCGACTGCTGCTGTTCCTGGCCCTTGGCGAGCGCCTGCTCTTGCTGCTGGCGCGCCTCCACACCCTGCGTCAGTTCCAGAGCGCGCCTTTTCTGTTCGTCGGTGGGTTCCTTTGACTGGCTTTGATCGGGTTGTTGATCGCCTTTGAGACCTTGCGATAAGTCGGCAGCTTGCGTCGCTGCTCGGGTGTCTATCTCGGAACTGCGCGCTCCGGGATCACCACTGGCGTGAGCGTGAGCCTGATCCTGGCTCCTCCCTGCGGCTTCCATGTCTACGACCTTCTGGTTGTCTTGCACCTGATGCTGATGGATGACCTCGCGGATGGCGTGCGGGTCGTTCGGGAATCTTTCCTTCGTATCGGCGATCTTTCGCTGAAGCTCTCGCGTGTCCCGCGTGATCTCGTCGTCAATTTCGTATTGGTGGACGGGCGGGGATTGTGAGGGTTGCTGCTGCTGATCCGCCTGCGGGGCGGATTGATTTTGGGCAACCTGCTCGTGCGTCTGCTTCAGTGGCGCGTAACGACCGGCTTCTGACATGGCGACGGGTTCGCCCAAAAGAGCTGCGCCGTCATTCTGATGCGATTTTGCGGCCCACGGCTAGAGCCGGCTAGGTAGTTTGGCCGTCGGTCGGTGCAGGCGGTGATAACTTAAGGATGGCATCCTGCAGCCAAGCGATCCGATCAAAGGACATGCCGTCCATCGCAATGAGTTCCTCGATGATCTTCTTGGTTTCCTGGCGATACAGGTTAAATCCCCGAAAAACGGCGTCGTGGTCGGCCCTGAGCTTGGCCAGGTCAGCGCGCATTTGGGCAAGCTCCGCTCGGAGCGTTTCGAGTTCGGTGTCGGCCATGTGCTTTTGTACACCATTTTCGCTGTTGTTGCCACTGTTCAGTTCGTGCATGTGACTCTCCTTTCGCAGATAAGGCCACGCGGGTCGCGGCCATAACTTGCGCCTGTGGCACGCGCGGAAAGCCGAGCTGTCAAAAGCCGGAGGCCACCGCCGTAATGGGCTTTGCCCGTTCGGTTTTGATAGCGAGGCGCGCGCGGGCATTTTCCCGTCAGGCCACGGCCCACGCGTGGCGGAGATGGATGCGAAAGAGATGAGCAAGAGCGGCTATCGCTCGTGTGATGGCCCGTCGCGACCTTTGCCGCTCTGCTGCTGGCGCCCCTGGCGCTCATTGATGCTGTCGGCAAGCGAAGTTGCCCGCTGTTCGCGCGTCTGCGCATCGCCGGCGGCGGATCGCGGACGTGCTGCCTCGTCGCCCCGGTTGGCAAGTGTCTGATTGAATCGCGCGACGACTTCCCTCGGCGTCAACGGCTGAGTGAGCCCCAGCTCATGCGTGTGATGGAATTGCGAAGCGGCACGGCGATCGTCCACGCGAGCCATTTGGCGGGCAAGCTGCGTCAGGTCGGCCGCGGTGTTGCGCGCGACGAACAGATGCGTGGCGTCGCGATGACGGGTCAGCGCGACGTAGCTTGCCGCCGATCGCCAGTGCTCGGAATGATAGAGGTAGGTTTCATCGAGCGTGCGCCCCTGCCCTTTGTAGATCGTGCCGGCATAGCCGTGCCGGAATTTCTGAAACTCGTTTGCGTCGAATTCGACAGGACGCGTCTGCCGGCCGTCGAATTGCACGGAGAGCTTGGTACCCTGGATCTCCTGAACGGTGCCGACGGTGCCGTTATAGAGGCGGCGGCCCTTGTCCGTCGCTACGATCTGAATGCGGTCGCCGGCCGCAAAACTTTGCTTGCCGTCCGCTGTCGGCAGTTTGTGATCCGCGCCTAGCTCGCCGCGGCGGCGCATCACGTCGCGCAGCTCGGCATTGAGCCGGGCAACGTCGTCGTTGGTGTAGGCGAACACGAAGCGGGATTTCTCGGGCGCCGCTGCCACGTCGCGCTTCCATTGGCTGACAAGCGCCTCGCGCGCCTGTTTCTGGCTGCGCGTCCAGGTGATGGCGCCGTTCTGGTCGTACATCTCAAGCGCCGAATGGAAATTGCCTTCTGCGAGCATTCCCGCGGCCCGCTTGTCGTCATGCGTGCGCTGCCGGCGCACTTCCGTCAGAGCTTCGGCGCCGTAGCGGTCTTTCAGTGCGCCGAACATGCCGCCGCGCTCGATGCTCGATAGCTGGCGATCGTCTCCGACAAGGATGAGTTTGGCGTGGGCGTGATAGGCATGGGAGGTCAGCATGGCCATGAGCTTGGTCTCGACCATTGCCGCCTCGTCCACCATGACGACCGTGCGGTGATCCCATTGCTTGCGGCCGTTGTTGAGCGCGGTCAGCTCGGCGTGAACCGTCGCGGCGTGGGTGAATCCATCCCGCCGCATGTCGGCCGTGACGGCGTTCGTCGGCGCGAGTCCGATGACCGTGCATCCGAGGGACTCATAGCCCTGCCGAATGGCTTTCATCGTATGGCTCTTGCCGGTGCCGGCCTGGCCGTCGATGAGCGCGAGCCCCTCCTCGCCGGCAGCATGGCGGAAGGCGTCAAACTGCTCGCGGCTGAGCCCCGCTTTGTGATGCTCGAAGTTGGCGGCAATGCGCTCGCGTATCTCCTTGCCGACCGAATGCCCGAGCTGATGCCGCAATCCCTCGGCCGCCAGGAGCACATGCTGCTCGGCCTCAAGGACGCTGCGGGTCGTGAGGCGCGTCGTGGCGCCGCCCGCCTGGTCGGACAGGCGCACGATGTCGGGATGAGCGAGAATCTGCTCGGTGAACTGCGCGCGGTTCGCCTCGCCTTTGACCTGCTTGGCGAGCACCCGGTCCAGCTCGACCGCCGTGAACGTGGCGCGCTTTTCGGTCAGAAGATCGAGCACGCGGGCGGGGTCGCGTTGCTCGATCGCATCGCGTAGCCGGTTGGCCTCCTCGCGGCGAAGGCAGATGACGCCGCCGCTGAATTCGCGCTCGTAACCCTCCGCCCATTTCGAGAGGTCGAGGTAATTGCCTTTGAGGTCATAGGCGCGGTTGGTGTCGGGATTGATCTTCGACGCTACGATATGAACGTGCGCGTAGTCTTCGTCGTTGTGCGAAACGAAGATCGCCTTGGCGTTGGCCATGCCGATCGCGTCGAGGGCGGCGTGAGCCGCGGTTTCCATCTGCGCCCGCGTCGGCGTTTCGCCGGGGCGCCAGGACAGCGACAGATGCACCGCGTCGTTGACGCAGGGCTTGGTGCGGCTGCCCTGATTGAGCGCGTCGAATTCCATGATGCGCCGGGCCAGCTCGGCATCCGCCCGGTTCGTGATCTCGAATCCGAATCCGGTTCCGCCGATCCAGGCAACGCGGCTCTCGTCGCCGGGGGCGAGATTGTCGTTGCCTGCCCCCTGCCCTTCGCCGAGCACGTACCGCGTGGCGCCGGTAATGCCGCGTCCGACTTTGCAGCGGGGGATCATAGCGCGATCACCCTGGCCATCGCCGCTTTCAGCTCGCGCAGCGTCGCGGCCAGCTCGTCCGGGCGGGTGATTTCTTTAATGACGTTTGTGTGCCGGGCGATCTGGTTCAGGTTGTTGCCGATCGCGCGCAACTCCTCCATCAGCTTCTTTGCTTCGGGGTTGCGTCGAACTTCGGGCGGTGCTCCGCCCCGCCGCACCAGGCAGCTCTCGCGCATGTAGTCGCTGACATTGCCGCCGCGCGTAGCGGCGGCGGTCTCTAGCGCCGTCTTCTCGGACGGCGTTAGTTTCACGCGCACGGAAGCGGTGCGGCGTTCGCCGGTGTAGCTGCGTTCATAACGCGGCATACGGCGATTTTCCCCGTCCGGGGCCAGAGTTATTGTGGCAACAATAAGCTATCTGGCTACCCTTCGTTTCGATGCAACCCTATCCTAAATTTCAATTCGCTGACAATCGCCTGACGAGGTGTTTTCCCGTTACCAAAGCAAGCCTCGTAATCGGTTTGGTGACAGCACGTGCCACGGTGCCCCAAAGCTCGAACAGGTAGCGTCGCCAGGCAGGACGTGGGACAGGCTGAGGGGCTCTTGCGATCGATGCTCTCGGGTCTGCATCATCGTTTTCGAGCGCGGCAACGATCGCTTTCAGTTGTTCGACGAGTGCCTTGCGTCGGCTGTTTCGCTCCTTGGCAGCTCGGCGGTCTTCGCCAGCGTGCGAGGCATAGCCCACGCGCTCAAGAGCCGTCGCGATGGCGCCCTGTTTGGGCTCGGGCTCCCGATCGATGCCCTGGTCGTCGAGGCTGCGGTGATCGACGCGCGCGGCATGGCCGGCCGCTTGGAGCCGTCGATTGACGGCCGCCGCCCATGCCTCCCGCCAGCCTTCCAGGAGCCCGCTGTCGTTCCATTCGCGCACCTTCGGCCCGAACCCGCGGCCCAGGAGCGCCCGCATGGTGAGCAGCACATGGGCGTGATGATTGCGATTGTCGCCGCGATGGTCGGGCGCATGAATCGCCACGTCCGCGATCATGCCCCGCGCGACAAACGCCTCACGCACAAAGTCCCGCACGAGGTCCACACGCTCGGCGTGGATCAGCTCGTGGGGCAGCGCGAGCACCAGCTCGCGAGCGAGCTGCGCATCCTTGCGCCGTTCGGCCAGTTCGACGGCATTCCACAGCCGCCCCCGTTCCTGCATCCATGCCGGCGCGTCGGCCGGCGTGAGTATCTCCGTATGCAGGACGCCACGCTTGCGGCTGTAGTTGAATGCGAGGCCCGTGCGCTCGTCGCTGAGCACGGTCGCGGCACGGTAGGCTGCGGCGGCGGTCGCCGAGCGGCCTGCCGATCGCTGCACGATCTTCGCCTCAAAGCGATAGATCGCCATGTGGCCGCCACTGGCCGGTAAGGGGTGCAGGACCGCTCGTCCTGCCGGGGGCCGGGAGACGTACTCCCGGTCGATGGTGTCGGAGCGCGAAGGCTCTGACGCGAGGGTCTCGGGGCGCAAGGCTCCTGAGTGCAGGTCCAGGGCGGCAAAGCTCTGGCGCGTGTCCAGTCGGCGCACGGCTGGTCAGGGTCGAGGGGCAGGAACGCTCCTTGTCGTGGGTGCAGGGACGCGAAAGTCCATGCCGGAGTGCAGAGGCAGCGCCTATGCCGCGGACGTTGCAAAGCAACGTATAACCGCGCACTTCGCGATTTTTTAACTGCCCTTGTGATACGTTTGCCTGCATTGGATTTCGCATTTTTGAATACTTGAATTGCCTTATGGAACACTGATGGTTAACACCGAATTAACCAGTGCTGGCCGTGCCGCCCCCTCGCCGCCCCCCGGCCTCTCCGCGCGGCGGGCGCTGCTTCTCAGGCGTAAGGAGCGCATTGAGAACCAGCTCGCGGCACTCGATGCACGCAAACGCCATGTCGATCGCAAGCGCGATACGCGCCGGAAGGTGATCGTCGGTGCTGCGGTGCTCGCGCACGCAAAACTCGATGCCGAATTCGCTGCGCACCTGCACGACGTGCTCAACCGTGCGGTAGTGCGGCCGGCCGATCGCGCGGTCCTTGCTGAGCATTTGACATCCTGGCGGTTTACTGCGTCCGAGACGACGAAGCATCGCGGGGCGCTTGGCAATCACCGAGGCTCACCGAGGTCCGGCAGCGTGTCGAAGATAACCACTCCTGCTACCAAAAAATGGTAGGGAGAATTCGGTTATTACTTTCGCCGTCTCGTGCGATAACGTCTGTATGCGGACTATTGCATCTTCGTCGAAAGCGGTTTCGCCGTTGCGGGCCGGCGTTGGCACAGCGATGCTGTTTGGCGGCGTCGTGGTGCTGTTTGGCTTGGCTGCGATCGTAATCACCGCCCCGCCGGCTGCCGCAGTCGTACCAGCGCTCATTGGCGTAACCAAAGCTGTCGCCATCGCAGGAGGGTTTGGTTTTGCGGTAGGTCTTGTGGGTGCGGTTCCGATCTATGCCTTCGACCGAGTTTCCGAATTCATTTCGCACCACTGCCGGCGGAAGCCGCCTGAAGCGCGTCTCTAGAGGAACCGCGAGGCGAGCATTTCAAGCTGTGGGTGCCATGCCCCTTCGTTTAAGAGCATCCAGTTGGCGAGCATGAGCGCGACAAAAAGGGTCAGCGTCATCATAGAGGAACGCCACGCAATCAATGGAGACGCCAATACGAATACTGTCATGTAACCCAGCGTCCCCGACACGACGAGAGTAAAAATAAGTAGAAGCAAAAAAGGAATTCCAGGAAACGTTGCGATACCGGCGATAATGAAAAGAGAGGGTATCGTACGTCTAACGACTAAGGGTAAACGTTTGCGAAATCTTTCGCCCTTATGAGTCCAAAACAAAAATAGTCCAACTACAAACAATTGGCCGATCGCGAATTCAGCGACGTTGGACCAAATCTTCAGCCACTGAGGCAGCCACCCGAAATAAGCAGGACCAAAAAGAATGATCGGCCGCCAGACGGCGTATACCACCACGACCGTCCATCCGAGCGAAAATACGAATGGAAGAATTGGGCCAAGAATGTGTTGGTCCGCGGACATATGCACGAGTCGATTGCGTGCGAGACTGGAAAAAATTCCGGCTCCGATACTTTCGGGCGCTGTACTGGGAGGAAGATCGACTCCATTGCGACGATATTCGCGGTCCCACCGTTCGTCGTCAGCTCGCGTCCTCGTAAAGGCCGCTCTCCATGACGCGCGAAATACGTTCACAAGGAGCAATTGTCGATCGCGGACCAGGGACTCGAAATTCGCTGCGGCGAACGCCAAGCCGAGGATTGTGATCGGGTCTCTCAGAAATGCGGGCAGATGCCAATTGACGTCCAGAAACGAGGCGGCAACCTGAAATACGTGGTCATATAGGGGGTAAACGTTTGAACGGTAATAGTTGACGGTTTCGAGAATCAACGGGTGCCACTGAAACCCGTACTTGCTGACTGCGCTCGCCAGTCCGGCAAACACACCGACGTAAGCGCAAAATATGCCGACGGCCCCGAGTACCAACCGCAGCCAAACAAGCCACGTGACGCGCCCCTCAGCCGAATGAATATTGCTCACATCGGTCTGTTGCCCTGAAGACATGCCCCTTGTGGCCTCTCAAGCTTCCGCGGAGAGGGTGAAGCTCGAATGCGACCAAATCGCGACGTGAATGAACGAAGGGCGGCGCGAGGCCGCCCTTCGCCGGCTTTCAGCGGCTCCAAACGAGCTGCTGCTTGTTCGGGTCTTCGCCGAAAATCAAGCGGCAGAGGATCGCAGAAGCGAAGCTAGGATCGTCGAGCTTGACCGAGAGATAGGGCTTGTTGGCCTTGCTCGTCATCGACCAGGCGGCGCCGATTTCGATTCCTGCGGAATAGACGCGATAGTCGGGCGCCTGTTCGCTGGATTTCTCGACCGGCTTGATGCTGGCTTTCGCCTTCAAGGTCAGCGTCGTGATCGTACCGACGAAACCGTCTTCGTTGCGTGTGAATGTACCAATGGTCGTCATGTTACTCTCCTTTTCGGTTCGTCGAAGCCGCTCCATGCGGCCTCGCTGCGCACCGTTCGGAGCCGACCGGATGCCGATGGGATCAACCCGCAGGGCTTGCTGGAATTTTGAGAGCGAAGCGACCGCGAGGAATGGCCACAGGCCAGGGGAAAATTCTTGTTGAACCCGAGGCTCAAGGCTCCAGGTTTGCGCCCTTTCGCGAGGCCCCTTTGGGCGGCCGTAAAGCCGGAAAGGGGCATGACGCCCGATTGGATCGCGAAGCACGAAAGCACGAATTCGTGCTCCACGCCCTGACCGCGGGCAACGCCCGCAGCCGGTGGGAAACCGCGCCAGATGCCTCACGCCCGGCCTCGCTCCGTCCGATCGCGCCTGTCGGAACGCAAGCCCCACAAGGTTCGATCGAGATGCAACTGGCCCTTCTTCGCCCGCTCGATCATGCCGTGGAAGTAGTGCCCGGCTGTGCGCGTGAAATGCTCGGGGTCCTTGGTGGAGACGACGGCGAGCGCAATGGCGGCCATCTGCCGGCCCAACACGCTGCACGCTTCGATCCACAGCGGCCGTGACACATCGAGGTCCCGCCGCAGCATGTCGGCCGCCTCCACGATGTCGGACCATTTTGGATCTCCGACGCGCAGATATGCGCGCAAACGCGGCGCCACAACGGCCAATTCGTCAGGGTGTAGTCGCAGCACCCTGCCCCGTTCTTCGTGTTCGGTTGGCTCCGTTCGCCTCTGTGGTCTGTTATTGGGCTCTACTGTCCCCTCAAACCCGCTACTACTTCTCTCGCTGACAATTACCGTATCCTTTTTAGGATTTAAGGATTCTTTGTAGGTATCTATGTGCGGGCCGGAATCGGTCCCCACGGGGTCTTTACTCACAGACTCATTGTCTTTGGCGAGCTGTGTTTGGAGACGCTGCTCGGCTTCCAGACGCCGGCGTTCGAGGCCAGCGACGCCGATCTCCATCTCGTCCAGCCGCTCCACGCGCTTGAGCGCCCGTGAGAGCGTGTGTGCCTCGTCCGACAGTGCGCGCCAGGCGTCATCGATAAGACCGAATTCGCTGACGGCTTCGAACACCTGCACAAGCGCCTTGCGCGCGATCGTGGCGCGCCGGCGAAGCTGCCCCATGCGCGCGCGCTCCTCCCTGCCCTCCTCCGACACGCGCTGAAATTCTTCGAGACGTTGCGCAAGCGGTGAAAGATCGAAGCCATAGGCTTCGATGATCTTGCCGTCGCGGTCGCGGCGGCCGTAACGCTTGCCGTTCGGACTGTCTTTCGCAGCAACCAGCCCAAGCTCGATGAGAAGCCTGTTCAGCGCCTTTACGCGCGTTGCCGAGAGCTGCAGCTCCTCTTGCTGCATACGCGCCGAAGGCCACACCACGGGCCGCGCGCCTTCGAGCCAGTCCTGCGGCGCCGTGAATCGAAACAGCCAGTCAACGGCGTGTACGATGCGCGAGCCGAAGCCCAGGAACGGCGCTGCGGCCTTGAACGCGGCTAGAATGTGACCTGGCCGCGGGCCGTTATGGCCGAAGCCGCTGAATTCCCGCGCCTCACTCTCGGTTGCCATTGAAGCAACCGTGAGGCGACGGAAGCCGGTGGGACGACCGGCAATAGTTCCCACTTGCACGCCAGCGGCGTGCATTTCTGTACTCATCGGACCCTCCTTCGTTACGGGTCGCGATGGGCAAACCTCCGGCGCCGGCAGAATCAGCGATTCTACTTGCGGCTCGGGTCTTCGACGGCTAGATTCGGATTGCTTGATTTGTCCGAACCGGGCCGCCTAGCCCATCACGAATTTCGCAAAGCCTCCGCGCCAACGGAGGCTTTTGCATTTCAGGCGCTTTCCTGGGTGGCCTCTGTCCCCTTTCGTGCAGGTTGAAGGCGCGTCGATCGGCGCGACCGCCGTTCGACGTGATCGGGACGACGCGAGCGTCGTTCGATTGCTGTGCGCGTGCGCGCGTAACGCCCCCGCTCGCGCTGGCGAGCTGTGGGGTCGATCGTTCTGAATTCGATGCACGTCATGCGTCACCTCGTTGGTCTCTGCGAGGCGACGGGCAATACAAATCCGTTGCGAAAACCGGAGTTTTCGCTTGTAACGGACGTGCGTGCGCCCTAGTTTCGGAGGTGTTGATTCGCCGAAGACGGGCGCCTACCCGTCGCTGGTTTTGCAAAGCCCGCTCGCCAAAGCGGGCTTTTGCGTTTCTTATGCATTCGTTTTGTCGGCAAACCTCCTTGCACTGAGCAATGGTGCGAAGACCAGACTGCCGGTTGTGGACGAATAGCTAGACGTGATTCTCGCTATCCGTCGAGGAATTATCGGCGAAGCTGAGAAGCGTTCGAGTTTTGCGTTCTCGAAACGAATCACGGGCACCACTTCGCGGTTGTACTCGCTCTCGATCATGATGCGCCCGCTTCCCCTTCTGCCCTGCCCTTTTCAAATTCGGCATGGAGAGCGCGCACGCGCGTCAGGACGAATTCTGCAAACTCAGGCGCCTGCTTGCGATCGACGGTAAGCACGATGCGCTCCGCGCTGGAGACGATCCTGCCGAGCTTCTCGCCGGCGGTGCCGGACAACAATTCTGTTTTCGATTTCGGCGCTGCTGATTTGATCGCCGCGAGGATGGCGTTGAAGCGCGCATCGCTGTCGAGACGCTGCAATTCGGGCGCGGCCGCGGCCTTGCTGACAGCTTCGGCCGTCTTGGGATTCTTCATCAGCTCGGCCAGTTCGATCCAGCCGCGCCGGCCGATCTTGGCCGCCGGCCCGATCGCATTGGTCACCTCTTCGCCGATGCGGTGCGCGACCGAAAGCATGTTGGAAAGATCGCTTTTGTAGACCGACATCGCCTGCATGATGGTTTCGCGGCCGAAGCGTGCTTCGAGGCGCTGCGCGAAGCGCGCCTTTTCGATGTAGGACAGGTCCTTGCGTGCGCTGTTTTCCTGGCCCTGCGCGATCACCATTTCTTCGTCGGTCAGCTCGCGCACGATCGCGCGTACCGGAATGCCGATGATGGAAACGGCGCGGATACGACGGTGGCCAAACGCCGTCTGGTAGCGGCCAGACTTGTCCGGATGCGGTCGCACCAGGACAGGACTCAATTGCGTGTTTTCGCGGATCGTTTCGACCAGGCTCGCGAGACCTGCTTCATCGAGCGGCATGCGGTCCACGACGAAAGACGGATCGATCAACGCCGTATCGAGTTCGACGACGACCTGGCCGGATGCGAGTTTCTTTTCGATGTCTTCGGCGTGCCGTCCGCGCTCGCTCAATTTGCTGAGCGAGGCGCCGATGGCGCCGACCGGCTGCACGCTGCGCGCTGCCGCAGCATCCGTTGCGGCGAGGATCGGCCTTGTCCGCAGCGGGTTCGGTGCTGCTGCGATCTGCGTCTTTGGTGCATCGACGGGCTTCTTGCCGGCGTCCGTGGCGGCAGGGCCGAATATCTTCCTGCTCATACCGCCCTGCCCCACGCTCGTTTGATGAGCGTTTCGATTTCCGCGTTGACTTGGTTCATCGATTCCAGCGCGCGGTCGTAGGTCGTTTTGGTGAACTGCTTGCGTTCGACCTCGAAGATGGTCTGGTTGGTCAGTCCTGCATCGGAGATCGCCGTGCTCTTCAGCATCGGATGATTGAGAACATGGTCGCCGAAAATGGAGCGCAGGAATGCGACCATCTGGTTTTGCGGACCGTCACCCGGTTCGAAGCGGGTGACGAGGTATTTCATCCAATCGTAGTTGGTGGAGGCCCCGGCCTTGGCGACAGAGTCGAGCAGCCCGCCGGTCATTTGCAAGAACTGGCTCATGGACATCACATCCAGCATTTGCGGATGGATGGTGATGAGAACCGCTGTTGCGGCCGTCAGTGCGGCGAGCGTGAGATAGCCAAGCTGTGGCGGGCAATCGATAACGACGACATCGTAGTGATCCTGGACTTCGCCAAGAACCTGCCCTACCCGCGCGAAGAACATCGTGTCGTTTGGATCGCGGGCCAGCAATGCGCGCGGCGTGTCGTATTCGAACTCTTGGAGTTCGAGATTGCCGGGGACGATGTGAAGATCGGGAATGTACGTCCCGCGGATGATCTCGGCGATCGGCCGCGGCGCGTCATAACGGATGGCGCCGTAGAGCGATTCGTTCGGGCCGACATCGAGTTCGGGTTGATGGCCGAAGAGCGCCGAAAGGCTCGCCTGCGGATCAAGGTCGAGCGCGAGCGTGCGATAGCCGTGCAATGCGAGCCACTGCGCAAGATGGGCGGCGGTCGTGGTCTTGCCGCTGCCGCCTTTGAAATTCATGACCGTGATGACTTGAAGGTGCTCCCCTGCCCTTCTGTGCGGCAGGTAGCGGCGCGCGCTGCGGGCGCCCTGGTCGAGCTGCTTGCGCAGCTCGGCGATGTCGGTGACGGCGTAGGATCGCCGCCCCTTCTTGGGCTCGGCCTCCGGTGCTCTGTCGGCAGCGATCTGGCGAAGATAGCCCTCGGCGATCCCGAGAAGCGCTGCGGTTTCTGCCGGGCTGAAACTGCGGATGGTCTTCTGCGATTCGGGAGGGAAGATGTTGCGATGATGGGCCTGCAATTCGGCGGTCAGCCGCGAGCCGTGGCTCTGGATGAGTGCCCGGAGTTCCGGACGGTCAGCCTCAATTGCTGGTTTCTGCGCCATACTTATTGAATCCCCTGATTCGGCCAGATGCGGTCTTGCACGCCGAATGCGCAAAAGACCGCAGATAGACCGTTTGCGCCGAGTCGGCGCAGGCTGGCAAGGAGTTTTGTGTTAACAAGAACTTAACGGGTGCGACGGCGCTTAAGGGATTGGCAGCCAAGACCGCTGCACCGGTTGGGAAGTTAGCCGCGGCTAACTTCCGTGACTTCAGATCGAGTCCCGGCTCCGCCAGTTAGCCGCGGCTAACTGGCCGCTCTCAAGGCATTGGCGCAGGGCATAACACTGCCTCTCGTGCCGTCAACGGGTGGGTGCTCGCCTCGGAGCGTAGCTCCTGCGGCTCTGCGCCCGCTTCGCGCCATTGACTGCGCTTTCGGCCGCGTAGGTGGGGCAGGGTCGGGACGAGGGGCGTCCCTAAAACACGCGATCCGCCTCCAGCGGGGATCGAACAAGGGGCGGGCGATAGAAGGCAGAAAATCCGACCCGATCGAGCCTGTGGCGGGCTCGATTACCCGCCGCGCGCGGCGCGTTAGGTGAGCGTGCGGGTCAATGCTCGCAGTCGAACAGCAAGGGCTCCAGGTAGCGGCCGGCGGCCGTGCGCTGCACTTTCGGCCGCGCGTCCTCGATGAGCGGAAAGAGGGGAGGTTGCCGCTCCTCGCGCAGGCGGGCGAGCTGCGCCCGCCTGAGTTCGAGGATATCGCGCCAGAGATGGCGCTTGCCGTCGATAACGATGAAGCGAGGCGAGGGCAGGGACCGGCTCATGCCATGAGCCGCCCGGTACGCCGCGCCTCCTGCATGTAGCCGCTGAGGGTCTTGGTGGGCTCGAAGTGAATATCGCGCTCGATGGTGAGCCCGCCTGGCCCGCGCAACGCGGCCAGCTCGGCCAGCGACACGCGGCCGATCTCGGGCGAATCCATGCCGAGATCACAGAGGCCAAAGGCGATTTCGGGGTCTTCGGGGTCCAGCTCGGTGAGCAACCAGGTGGCGCCGCCCCACGGGCAAAACAGCTTCAGGACGGGGAAATAGTCGATCGTGTCGCGGTCCTGCTCGGTCAGCTCGGCGTTGCGTTTGCCGTTGCAGAGAAGCTGCCGGCGTTGGGATTCGGTCAGTAGTTTCATAGCCTTTGTCCTTGGGCATGAGGTTCGCGTCGTGAACCTCTGCCCGTCGGCGAGACTGGGGGGTAGCAAGGGGAAGGGCGCGGGCAGGGGAGGGGGATCACCCAGGCTGGCAGGGAGCGCAGCGACCGAAGCTTGGGGACACCCCTGGCCGCGGCAGAGCGAACCCTTCCGCGCGCGAGGGGCCAGCCCCTTAGGTTGTTAAATCGTCAATCACAGAGGGAATGGGACAAACGATATCCGTGTTCCTGGTTGTACCAACCCCATTGACTCTCACGGGGCACCCGCTATAAAAATCCCAGGTACAACGTGGAGCAACGACAGTGGCACGACAACAGTATACGGCAGCAAAGACGCGAACACAGGGTAGAGCAGCTTGGGCGATCAGCTTCCGCCACCCTGCCAAACCCGACCCTCGCACAAATTCCGGCATGAAGATTAGGCGAGGCCTCGGCAAAATTGAGGACGCCGAGGCGGATCGCTTGGTAGCGGAAATGAATCAGCTATTAGGTGATGAGTCGTGGTGGAGCATCACACAACGCGATCGCGCTGAACGGCAATTTTCGCCGAATATCGTAGCTGCCTTTTACGATCCGCTTGAACCCGAAGTTCAGGACACCTCGATCTTACGAGAATCTTTCATAGCTCTCAAAGACAAATCGGAGGGTTACGTTCGCGTTCAGTTTGTCGGCACGACAGGTGCCGGAAAAACAACTCTGCTCCGACACATGATCGGCTCAGACCCAAAGAAAGATCGGTTTCCGTCCACATCGACCGCAAAAACAACGATCGCTGACATAGAGGTCATCACAGCACCGGGGCCGTACGAAGCGATCGTGACTTTTTTTGATGAGTGGCGGGTACACACGAACATCATCGAGTGCCTCATTGAAGCGGGAAATGCCGTTTGGGAAAATCTCTCGGATGACAAAATAGCGGATCGCCTCCTGCACCACAGCGACCAGAAATTTCGGCTGAGTTACGTCCTTGGCAGTTGGAAGCCAAACCTCGCCATCGCTGTTTCCGACGACGATTGGAGTATGGCGACGAACGCCCCGATCAGCGAAGCGGGAAGTGATGAGGATGGGACTCTATCTTCCGACGACCAAAGGAAGTGCCAAGATTTCCTCGAAGGCATGGTAACCCGAGTCAAAGAAAGCGCCGGTGCTGTCATTCAGGAAATGATCGAGCAATTTGGGCCAGATGCAAATGATCCGACCGGTAATGACTACGATGTTTATCAGGACATTTTCGAGTCCGGGTTCGAGGACAGCACAAGTTTTGACGATATCGCCAAGGATATAATGGATGAGATCCGACAGCGCTTTGACAGCATTACCGGCAACCTGCAGCGCCGAAAAAGCGGCTGGCCAGAAAGCTGGAAACTGGTCACAGATGATCGCGATGATTTTGTTCGGCAAATTCGTTGGTTCTCCAGCAATCACGCTAAAGCCTACGGTCGGCTGCTGACGCCGCTGGTGGACGGAATTCGCGTAAAAGGGCCGCTACACCCCAGATTTTCAAATCGCCAGGATAAACTTGTGCTTATTGACGGTCAGGGGCTTGGCCATACTCCAGATTCGTCAGCGAGCGTGACGACTCACGTTACAGATCGTTTCGCGTCAGTCGATGTAATCCTCCTGGTCGATAGTGCCGAACAACCTCTGCAAGCTGCTCCGCTGGCTCTTATGAGGGCAGCGCTTTCGAGCGGTCACCAACGCAAACTGGCTATTGCATTTACGAAATTTGACAACGTCAAAGGCGATAATTTGCCGGGTGCGCGCGAGAAGCGCGCACATGTCATGGCGTCTGTACGTAATGGCGTAACGAGCTTTAAGGACATGGGGCAGATCGCTGTAGGGGCGCTTCAGCGAAGCATCGATAGTCGTTGTTTCATGCTGGGATACCTCGACCATCCTTCAGAGAATCTGCCGAAGGCATTCGTAGGCGAGTTTGATCGCCTTCTGGACTTCTTTCAGTCGTCCATCGTGCCGATTGAGGCAATCGACCTTAATCCGATCTACGATATGTCCGGTGTTGCATTCGCTGTGCGCGACGCCGCAGATGACTTCAACAAACGGTGGGCGGGTCTTCTCGGTATGGAAGCGGGATATGGGACCAAGAAGGAGCACTGGACACGGATTAAAGCTCTTACTCGGCGGTTCGCTCAACAGTCTGATGTCGAATACGACACACTCCGTCCGGTCGCGGACCTGCTGAAACGCTTGGAGGAGAGCATTTTGGTCTTTTTGGAAAAACCGCTGGGTTGGTCGCGGCGGCCGAGTGATGAGGATGAAGCTGAGGCAGTTCTATCCGCGATCCGTCAGCAAGTTTCGGCTGCAATGCGCGAGCTTTCGCATACTCGGATCGCCGCGCAACATTTAGCAGAATGGGTTGACGCTTACCATCAGCGCGGAAAGGGGTCTACCAATGATCGATCGCGGCAAATCATGAACATCTATGATGCTGCTGCACCAATCCCCGGAACGCTTGTGGATCGCATTGCCGTGGAATTCTTGCGCGAGGTGCAACAAACGGTACGTAAGGCAATCACAGACAACGGCGGAATAATCGAGAACCCTTGATAGTTGGCAGGAGCGCGACATGACTGACGATATGTCTGGTAGGCCGGTGCCTGCGGAGCTAGATAAAGCGCTCCGGCGCACATTCGCAACGCTCGGTGAAATCATGGAGGACGGTCGTAGCTTTCTGATCGAGCGCCTCTTCGACCAAATTAAGGATTTTCGTTGCGAAATCTTCCCAAACGAAAGCCAACATCGTGGTCGGCCTCACTGCAAGATGACCGCAGACGAGAAGAGTGCTGTATTCGATATTAGAACCGGCGAAAAGCTTGTTGGCGATCTTGGCCGTTGGGAGCGAACAGCTTCAAAGGCAGTCCAACTACATTCGGCTGCGTTGTTGGACTTCTGGATCGACTTGCGACCTGATGACCAGAAGCTTTAGTGAACTGTTCGCGGCGTGTTGCGCGAAGGATCGTGACCGGAAGGACGAGACCCAAACGGCGAAGCCGAGCAGGGGGCTCGGTGAGCGAAGCGAGTAGAGCCTGGCCCCGAAGGGGCGCGGTCGGACTCTTCTGCAGCTTGATATTTTTGCATCTTTGCTGCGAATTTGGCGCTTGAGTTACTTATGCGAATTGTCGAAGAGCATGCGGTCGGCTCCATCCTTCTCCAACTGTTCCAGCCCGCTTTCGACAAGTCGGTGAAGCAGCCACGATTTCGAGACTCGGTATCGCGACGCGAACTTGTCGAGCGCCTTGGCGGTGCTGTCGGACAGATTGACGGACAGGCGCTGTGGCCGCGGCCGGGAAGGGGGAGGTCTGGTCATTCCGGTAAGATGCGAACGTCAGAGGCAAATTGCAACGGCTTGCATCCGAGTGCTGCATAGTGCATCATACTGCTGCACTTTACTCCGGGAGCCTCCCCATGTCGTCAGTTCTTCGCGTGGCGGGCGCTGGCCTGGTCGGGTTGGAATTGCTGAGCGGCATAAAATTCGGCTGGCTGACGTTCCCGCTCGGCGGCAGCGAACTCGCCCAATTGGGTATAGTGTTCGGTTGCGCGTTCATCGCCTGCGAGCTGCTAGACTCGATGTTCGTCGGAAAGCGCCGGCGCCGTCAGAAATGAGCACTGGCCGCCGTTTTGAGCGCGGTCGCAAGCTGCTAAGCCCTTGGCTCGCAACATGGCGATTGACGCCTAGTAACACTTGTGTTACTCTCTCCCATGCTTGAGCTTCGCTACTATCTCGGCGCGGACGGCCGTAGCCCCTTCGCCAGGTGGTTCGAGGACCTCGATCCGATAGCGGGCGCCAAAGTTGTGCGGGCGCTGGCGCGGATGGAGCAGGGCAATCTCTCCAACGTGAAATCGGTGGGGGAGGGCGTGCTCGAATACAAGATCGATTTCGGTCCGGGCTACCGGGTCTATTTCGGCCGCGACGGCGAGCAATTGGTGATCCTGCTCACGGGCGGCACGAAGAAGCGGCAGCAACGCGATATCGAGACGGCCGCCATGTTCTGGCGGGAATATAAGCGCACGAAGCGATCGGCGCGGCGGACGGAGTGAGTAAGATGGGTGAGACCCGTAGTTTCAAAGAACTGGTGCAGGGTCGCGTTGCGCGCGATCCCGAATTCGCGACGGCACTTCTGCGCGAAGGCGTCGATGCGATGCTGAGCGGCGACGTGGACGCCGGCAAAAGCATCCTGCGCGATTACATCAAGGCAACGGTGGGCTTCGAGAAGCTCGGCCAGGCGACGGGCACACAGCCCAAGAGCCTGATTCGCATGTTCGGCGCCCGCGGCAATCCGCAAGCACGCAATCTGTTCAGCGTGATCGGCTACCTGCAGAAGCGCGCCGGAATCGAGCTGCACGTCAGCGCAGGTCCATAAATTATGATGGGGCAGGGCGCCATGGCTTCGGCAGAAATCACCGTGCGTGATGTTCTCCGCCTATTGCTGGAGGCGGATTCCTATCCACGCCAGAGCAACACCGATTGGCGTGACGCCGACGAGATGGAAGCCGCGGCGCTCGCACAGGCGGAAGGCGCGGTTGGATCACCTGGCGATCCACCGGAATTTCGGGCGTGGCTCGAAACCTTGTGCAAGTCGAACATGCGAAACGACGAGTGCGAAAATGTTTATGCCGCGATGCGGGACTATTTTATCGGCGAGAGCTGAGCGCCGTGAGCCTGAGCAAAAGGGGGATCGGCCATGAATTTCGACGTTGAAGGGCCTTTCGTACTTAAGCGGTACGGAAAGAAGAAAGTTCTTGCTAAAAGTACATTGGCCGATCTTGAGGAACAGTTGGAAGTTCGCGACGAACGATTACGTACGGCGTGCGGCTGCTATCTTTTTGCTTTACGGGCGGCAAAAGGATTCATCCCGTGGTACGTCGGTCAAGCCTGCAAGCGCCCTCTGTCGAGAGAGGCCCTAAACGGGACGAACCTCACCAAGTACAATGAAGTCATGTCAGATCACAAAGGCACACCTGTTCTGTTCCTGCTACCGATGATGACGCCTGAATGGCGATATAGGAAATTATCGAGAAAATTAGGCGGCCTCGCAGCGCTGGATTTTCTGGAAAGATGGCTTATTGCGACGGCAATTCAGAAAAACCCGTATTTGATAAATAATAAGGAAACCCGGTTCCTCAGAAATATTTACGTGCGCGGTTTTTTCAATGCAGGGCATGGCGATTCGACGCTTCGGTCTCAGAAGTTGACGAGCGCCTTATGGTAGCAAGCTTCTCAATCGGACACTGCTCGGCGTTCACCCGCCTGCAAGGCCGGAGAGAAACGACGCAGCCTCCGACGCCTTCGACGCCGCCGTGAAGATCGCGCGCTTGTCGGCCTTAAGGACGGAAAGCCACGAAGCTAGATACTGCGCATGGTCGGCGCGAGGTTCAGCGGCGATCCCGAGTTCGGAACAGAGAAACGCAGCACCAAGTTCGGCGACCAGTTCCTCCATAGCGTAAGCGTTGTCGCCAAAGCGCTTGCCAAGCTGGCGATTGCAGCGCTTTTCGTGCGATGTGTAATGGGTCAACTCATGCAGGACCGTCGAATAATACGATTCGGCTGCGGTGCTGGTAGCGCTGCCGATGAAGGCTTCGCGGGGAGGGAGCTGGATGCTGTCGGTCGAAGGCCGATAGTAGGCGCGTGTTCCGCCGTGAGCGATGCATGCGCCCGTTGCCATCACGAAGGCATCGGCTGCTGCGATCGGTTCAACCGGATTCGGATTGGCGGCGACGGGAAGTTCGTAGCCGTCCACTTGTTCGGCGGCAAAGACCGGCGTTGCGCGGGCGAAGAGGCGGGTTTCGGATTCGGCGTTGGCGTCATGGTCGGCAGAGTCGCCGGCGAACTGGATCTCCTTGTAGAAGACGATGTAGGAGGATTTCTCGCCCTTACGGACTTGAGCGCCGACCTCGGCCCATTGGCGGTAGGTTCCCCAAAGGCCGGAGCCAAAACCGTTCTGCTCGGATGCTGCCCAGAGAGCGACGATGTTCACGCCACGGTAGGGCCTCTTGGTGGCGACGTTTGTGGGTCGCGTGATGGCGCCGCCGCCGTGCCAGGGGAGGCGGAATTCGCCGGCGCCGCGCTCGATCGCGGCCACGATCTGATTGGTGATGTGCTGGTGGATGTCGAAACGCTCTTTCATGGCACTGGCCCTTTCGCTACGGGCCGCGTGATTGCGACCTCGTGGGGTAGGGCAGGCCGGAAGAGGGGAGTTGCGGTTTCAAACGCCGCGCGAATGCGCGCCGCGAAGCGGGGCGGAGCTGCACAAGCGAAGTGCGGAAGCGAGCCGCGTTGAAAGCGCAGCGCTTCCGGCTAGAACAACTCCACAGGTGAGGGCGCAAGCGGCCCGGCGAAGAGTTATGCCGTGCTGCAGCGGGACATTAGGTCTACGGGGCTAGAGCCGAAGATCAGGAGGCGATAGCGGGCTGCAATTGCTAGCTGAGCAGCTCGAAAAGGGCAGCGAAGGTTCCGTCTTACCGAGCAAAAGTTATTAACAGCCCCCTCAGCGCCTTAACCTATTGAGGCACATTTGCAACACAGGCTAATCCGTGCGCGTTGACGCATGGCAGCGACTCACATTGAGGTTGCGCGAGGATTCACCACTGTGGTGCTATCTGGTGAACCGTGGTGCTTCGATGAAACTACGAAAAAAGCCGGGGACGACTAAACGCTCGCGCGCCGAGGCACATGTACGCGCAAGCATCAGTTTTCCTTCTGAACGCTACGCATTGCTCGAAAAGATTGCGAAGCAGAAAAAAGTATCGCTGGCCTGGGTCGTCCGAGAAGCGGTGGACGCGTATGTGAGTGACAAGTAGCCGTTCGTAACCGGCGGACGTATCGAAATGCTTTCTGCGTCGGTGGTGTAGGAGCACAAATTCCAGAGGGCACAAAATGTCAGTCGCCGGGTCGCTCAAAAAATCGATTCAGAACGAACGCTTCGCAGCAACAATGCAGCGAGCGTCACAGGTGCGAGACGCACCGGCGCTGCGAGACGCAGTGAACTTCGATGAGAGTCGGTCGTCCCCAATTCATCGCTGGTTCAAATATCGCGAAGGCTTCTCCCCCGCGATACTCGACAAGCTCAATGGCAATCGCAGAGTTTTTGACCCGTTTTGCGGCTGCGGTACGACACTGATCGAAGCGAAGAAGCGCGGTATCTCCGCGGTCGGAACCGACGTAAACCCTTTGGCGGTTTTCGTGGCGATCGTCAAAACCCGGAACTATCGCGCCAGCCATGTGCGCGAATTTGAGAAGTGGACAAAGTGCGCATTTCAATCCCGCAGCTCGTGGCCCGCGCCAGAGATGCCTTTGCTGCCAAAACTTTTTCAACCCGAAGCGCTCCACGAGTTGCTGAAGCTTCGCGCCGGGCTAGAAAGGTGCGAAAATGCGCATGTCCGGGACCTGCTTTTCCTTTGCTGGCTGAACATTCTCGAACGGTGCTCGAACATATTTAAGGAGGGCAACGGCCTCAAATACAGAAATAAGAAACGTCAACCTGGCCGATACGCGACGGTGCCGGATGATGTTTGGATACCGAAGTACTTTGGGACCTCAATTAAAGATTTCGTGCGGCGCCGATGGCACGAACAGTGCGCAACCGTAAGCAGTGATCTGGAGAACCTGACGGGTCGCGCGCGATCGGAAATTGAAATCCTCGAACGTTCGTGCCTGGATGACGCGGTTGCCGATGCGGTGCAGAAATGCGACGCATCGGTGTTCTCCCCGCCTTACGCCAATCGGTTCGATTATTTTGAAGCGTTCAAAATTGAGCTTTGGATGGGCAATTTCGTGACTAGCGCGAAAGAGATGAGAGCGCTTCGAAACAAAAGCATGAGAAACAACCTGACCGTTCAACCGGGGAAGGTGACTCGAAGGTCTGATCTCGAAAAATTCCTCGATCTGATGGATGACGATGCCAGCAGCGTCCGCATGGGAATACGGGAAACCTTGAAGGGCTATTTCGAGGACGTTGCGCGCCTGGCCGCGAATCTTCATGCAGTAGTGCGGCCAAACGGAAAGGTGCTATGCGTTGTCGGCAACTCGGCGTATGCCGGGGTGCTGGTTCCGACAGACTTGCTTTGCGCCCGCATTTTTGGCGAGGCCGGTTTTACCGTCGAAGCGATTGAGGTTGCCCGGCATTTGCACGTAAGCAGTCAACAACGCGGGAAGATGGTCAGTGGCCTCGAACCCTATATGCGCGAGAGCGTGATCGTATGTCGGCGATAGGCGCTCAAAGACAGATTCCGCTCGAATTTGCGGCTCGCCAAGAGCCCCAATTCGTGCTCGACGGCCGCTGCGTAGAATTCCCCGAGGGTTTACGGACAGCGGAATTTACGCATACGCTTCACAGGTTTCCCGGCAAGTTCGTTCCGCAAGTGGCGCGGGAGTTATTGAATCTCGTGGACGCAAACGAGCGCTCGGCGATCGCCGACCCTTTCTGCGGCTCCGGTACTTCTTTGGTTGAGGCATCGCTGTTGGGGATTCCGTGCGAGGGCATCGATTTTGACCCCTTGGCAGTGTTTATTTCGACGGCGAAAACGACTGCGTTGTCGTCGCGCCAACTCAAGGAATTAAAGCGGTGTTGGACGGTTGCAATAGGGGAAGACGACACGGACGAGCTGACCGATGCAATACCTAATTTTCATCACTGGTTTAAGCCACACATTGCGAGGCAGTTAGCGTTCATCAAGCGCCGAGCATTGCAAATTGACGACGACGCCGTGAGGCATTTCTCTCTGGTCTTGTTTTCCTCGATCATCCGGCGTGTCTCGAATGCCGATGATCAGACGCAAAAAACCTATGTATCGGGGACACTGAAAAAAAAGCCACCGACGCCAAGCGAATTGTTCCCTGTGTTTTTGGATCGCGCGGTCAGTGGAATGGAGGATTACGCGATTTGCGCAAAGGGCATGGTGGCAGCGACGCAAGGTGATGCGCGCGCGTGGCGGAGCCGGCACAAGCTCGATGGAATCGTAACCTCGCCGCCATACATCGATTCAATCGACTACGTATACAACCAGATGCTTGAATATTTCTGGCTCTACGAGGTTTTGGGATTCACATCGGCACGCGAGGTCCAGCAACTTCGCAAGAAACCCGTGGGGTTCCGGGCTGCAAACGTGGATCAAGAGCTTAAGCAACTGGCAACGCACAGCCCTGATACCGCGGCAATGATCGAACCGATTGTCACCACCATACGGCAAGTCAGCGTGAAAGAAGCGCAGAACGTGGTCGGTTATTTCGAAGATTTTGCGAAACATCTTCGTGCTGCAAGAGTCAACATGAAACCAGGCGGCATCTATGCTCTTGTCATTGGCGAAAGCCACATTAGGGGCGCGACCGTGCCGACGCCGCAAATTTTGGCGTCGTTGTTCGAGTCGCACGGATTCAAGAGCATGGGGTCGTGTTCATACGCGATCAAACGTCACTACATGAAGTTCCCGCGGCGTTCGAATAGCGGAAAGATCAATACTGACCATGTGTATTGCTTCAAAAGTCCATGACCTTCGTCTGGCCAACATCCCATGTAGGTATGTTGCATCCCCTTGCCGCGATTGGCTCTAAGGCGCGAACGCAAGGCGTGTCGTTCCTACAAATGGCCGATGCCGCAGCGAAAGGGCGATCATATGATGAGGTGAAGGGGGCATTCGGCGATGTAGACCACGCAACGGTCGAAACGCGGAAATCACTGTACGAAGAACTGGGCTTGCTCTACGTGCCGAGACATTCAGGTACGCTGCACCTGACATCCGTTGGCCGGCAGCTTCTCGAACTGCTCGGGACTGATCCTCCCGCCGATCCATCCCCCGATCTCCGGCGACAGGTAGATTCTCTGCTTTGTTGGGCGATGACGCACACGCAGATCAATCGGCCCCAATCTTACGGAACTCCGGCAATCACAGCGGATGAGCGAGCGCATTGTGACATTCGTCCGTATGCGGCATTATGGCAAGCGATGTTTGAATTGGGAGGAAGGTTAGAGTTCAACGAATTCAGCAGCGTTCTGGCGCACGTTCAGAAGGTAGACGAGTTTTCGCCCGCGATTAGAATGATTTTGGAGGCACGTCATACCGGCAAGCTTCCAAACGCTTCCGCGAAATCGGGTAACTTCGGAATATACTGGCGGGCGCATGCAAGCGTCGCGGACGCAGTGCTTAGGATTGACGACGGGACGTTCACGTTCGGAGCGGGGCGAGAGGACTTGCTCAGATCGATTCTGCAATTCCAAATGGGGTGCGAGGGGGACGATGTTGCCGCCGCGATAAAGTCCAGGTCCTGGACCGATGTCAAAAACTACTATGACTTCGCCGGGCAAGAATGCCCAACCTTCATCGCATCGGGCCAGGTTACCGTCGTGTCTTTCGCCGGTCAAAGCGTGGTGATGTTGAAGAGCTATGCGTTGCAAAAAGACGCATCGGGCTATTTTGTTGACGCCGGCATGGAGCTGTGCGCTCTCAAGATTGGGATGCCGTGTTTCCACTCGTCCGAGCTAACGCGAATGCTGCGTGTGGATCGAAAGACAGGGCAGGGAAATAGCAAAATTAGAGTCAGATTGGGACTTGGTCGGCCAATAAACGATTCGATTCAACTTCTTCAACTATGGGGTGACCAATGAGTGCTGCGGAACCTGCGACGACTCTGGAGACGTTGGCAAAGCAGGGCACTGTACCTCCCGACGATTTCACGGACTGCCCGGAAAGGGTCGCTGAAATTGCCGACGTTCCCCTGGAGGTTCCCGATCTGCAGGCGGCCGCTGACCGGATCGTCACGCAGGGGTTTTACGACAGGGATCGTGTGTTGGACGCTTTGGTATCGTTGGTGATCGGCAACGTGTTGTTCGCGGGTCCACCGGGGACGGGAAAGACGAAGCTGTCGGGATTAGTTGCACAGGCTTTTAACGTTGAGTTGAACAGGGAAACCGCAAATCCCGAATGGTCTGTTTACGACGTCATCGGGTCGCAAGCGCTAAACGTGCAAGGAGGCACGAAACCAAAGCACGGGGTGGTTACACGATCTATTCTCGATTGCGCTGCCGGGACGGTCAAGAATCTGGACAAAGGCAGCGGTCCCCAAGGTTGCTGGTTATTGATTGATGAGATGAATCGGGCGGAGATCGACAGAGCTTTCGGACCGCTTTTTACCGCGCTGTCGGGCGAGGACAAAGGGAAGTTCACACTCGATTACATGGATGCTTCGCCAGCTATCACCATTCCGAAACGGTTCCGAATTCTATGCACGATGAACGATTACGACACGCGGTTTGTGAATAGCATGTCCGGCGCGTTGCGCCGGCGATTCGCTCGGGTGCTCGTGCTGCCTCCCGAAAACATTGACGGAATGATTCCCGAGGGAGAATGGGCAGCCGCGTTCGGCGGTGCACATGAGATGACATTTGCACGTTTCGGAGAGCGAGCGAATGTGGCGCGCGCAGCGCTGGCAGGGCGTGCCCATCAGCTCCGAAAGATTTTTGCAGGCATCCGAAAGCTGGGCCAGTTGGATGGCATTGCGATAGGCACGTCGCAGGTAATCGATTGCTGCACTTATGTTATGGCGTTCTTGGCATCAGGAGTGAACCCGGATTCCGACGTAGCTTGGTGGTCTCTGCTGGACCGGGTGTTGGAAACCAGACTCATCTCGGGCCTTGAAACTGATAGCACGCGCATCAGGTTGAATGACGAATACGTCGCGGCCTTGGCAAAGGAATTCGCGATGTTGCCGCGAACTACAACCAGATTGCGGAATTTTCTGAATGGTTCGATTTGAGGACACGAATAAGTCGCAAGCCTTATGGGCGGCTGCGTTGCGCGATGCTGCCGGGCCACTGTCAGCGTACATAACGCCAGCCGCGTTCGCGCTTGAGAAGGTGTCTGTCCAGGCAGTATTGGAAAGGGGCGCACATGATTTTGCTGCGGAAATAGAGTCGCGACTTGATCTGGGTCGAGCGCACGCGTTTTTGGAGTTGCTCGATCATTCGAGCGTAACGGTCACAAGCGTGTATCGGCACATGCTGATTTATTCGCTCGGTGCGATCCGCGGCAAGATACACGTGCCACGATTTGTGCTTGGGATCGCTCGGAACGAGGGGAGGGGCATCCCGGTTGTACAAGCACGGCGACAGGTAACAACACCCGAAAACCTTTTGGTGTCTGAATGCTTCCGCCTGTGCATCGCCTCAGCCGAATTTTGGAAGCGCAGGGGTGGCGCGGAGGCGGTATATGCGGCGGAACTCTGGCGCGGGCTTCTGGCTTATGAGAGCACATTTCCGTGGAACGAGCTGCGCACTAAAGCGCGACCATCTCTGGCCGAATTGATTGGAATCGTTGACGGGCGCATTCGAGCCGGCCAGGTGGAGCCGGGTACGTTCTACGAGCACGTGGCGGCGCTGTTTTCGGAACGGCCGAACAACCAGGCCGCCTTCGAGAAGGCGGCAACGCCGATCGCCCTGTTGTTGACGCAGGCGCCGGAATTCGAAGATCGAGTTTTTGAGCTTCTGTGTCTGGCATGGACCATCAGCGCGCTTCGATCTCAATGTTCGAACTTTGTCGTGAATCCGATCGCTCTACGAGGACCCAAAAAAGGGCCATTGGCTATGGGCGATTGTAGCCAAGCGCGGATTTCTTTGTTTTATCAACAGAGCGCGGGGCTGCTGCCCAAGCCCCGTTGGATTGATCGTCGAACCTCCGCGGCATTAGCTGCTCTGCCTGACATGGTGATAAGGATCGAGCACGGCAACGCAATCCGGCTTCTGATCCTCGATGCCAAGAATAGGACTCTCGCGAGCGAGAGCGACGTGGCGTACAAGCTGATGGGCTACAAAGAAAATCTGGGCATCGAGGAGTTTCAAGCGGCGGGTATCTACCCAGCTTACGGGACGCGCCTCCGCTTGCGACGGTTGGAAAAAGGCGACGAGCGAATTTTTCTAGCGCACGTGCCGCTATCCGACGGAAGCCGAGTAATGCGAAGGCTTGCGCGCTGGGCGCTACGGAATGCGGTGGAGGTCGATTAGCGGTTTGGGCGCACTTGTAGGCCCCAAATCCGAGGATTATAGTGTAACATAAAGGACGTTATGTTACACTAACGGCATGAATCAGCTCGTGACAAAATCGGCCGCTCGGACGCTTGCCGCATGGGAGTCCTCGGCAATCGTCCCCGTGATGATCGCCGGCGCCGGAGAGCACGCCGCGCGGCGCTTCCTCGAATTCTTCGCGGCCACAATCCGCAACAAAAACACGCGGGAGGCTTATTACCGGGCGGTGTGCCGGTTTTTCGCTTGGTGCGACCACGCCAAGCTCGGCGCGCTGGTCGATATCGAGCCCATACACGTCGCGGCCTACATCGAGGCCCTGCAGCGCGATTATGAGAAGCCAACAGTGAAGCAGCACCTTGCGGCGATCCGCATGTGCTTCGACTGGCTCGTCACCGGCCAGGTGATCGCCACGAATCCGGCCCATGCCGTGCGCGGCCCCAAGCACGTCGTCAAGCGCGGGAAAACTCCCGTGCTGACAACGGATGACGCGCGGATGCTCATTGACAGCATCGACGCGTCAACACTTGTCGGTCTGCGCGATCGCGCCCTGATCGGCGTGATGACCTACGCCTTCGCCCGCGTTAGCGCCGTCGTCGGAATGCGCGTCGAGGACTATTACCCGCAGGGCAAGCGTTGGTGGCTGCGCCTGCATGAAAAAGGCGGAAAGCGGCACGAAATGCCGGTCCACCACAAACTTGAGGCCTATCTCGACGAATATCTCGCCAAGGCGGGCATTCGCGAGGCAGGCCGAAGCGCCCTGTTTCCGTCGGCCGTCGGCAAGACTGGCGAGCTCGGCCGCGAGCCGATGCACCGTGTCGATGCCTACCGCATGATCCGGCGCCGCGCCGCGGACGCCGGCATAAAGATCAAGATCGGCTGTCATACATTTCGGGCGACAGGAATCACTGCATATCTTGAAGCTGGCGGCACGCTCGAAAACGCTCAAGCGATGGCCGCCCATGACAGCCCGCGCACGACCAAACTCTATGATCGCACGGGGGATGAAATCACGCTGGATGAAGTTGAGAAGATTGCGATCTGAAACAGGCAAGCAGTCCCAAACGTCTTGCTGTTGACAGTGCGGAGCGCCAAAAAATGCCTTTCTTCGATTCTCGCGGACTGCCCGAGAACCCTGCCTCGGAATATGTAGTGTGGGTGGATGTTATGGGAACACAGGCGAGAATGTCCCGCTCGCTGGCCCAGACGGCCAATTTCGTCTTTAAGCTACACGCTGCGGCGATTTCGGTTGCAAATGACCTAAACATTTACCCGGTCATGGACGGGCTCTATGCGGCCTCCCCTTGCCAGAAAGTGATGCTCGACTTTCTCCGTAGCGTCTTTCGGTCGATCGCCGATGATTTCAATCAACAAGATAAGCAAATATACCGATTTATCATACGTGGTTGCCTCGCCTTCGGGCCAACAATTCATGGGCGCGATGTGCAGGATAGCGCATCTCGGGAACTCGCGGCGCATCAGGATTATCGGAAAGCCATTCTTCTTGGGTTGCCGATGGTCCAAGCTCACAGCAATGAAAATCGCGCCCCTCCATTCGGAATCTACGTACACGAGTCGGCACGTTCTTTCGCTCCTGATCGGGAACAGCCCCTACATGAACTCTGGTGGCGGTGGGCGAGGGACACCGACGAAACATGGGTCGCTCTTAGCAAGAATCTGATGCAGCATTATGCTTGGTGCGCAGCGCGATCGCTGACGCTCGACTATCGAAACGAGCGTATCGAAACCCACAAGGCGATGGCGAATCAATATTTTATGCCGCCGGACGAGTCTGCAAACGCTCCTGCACGAGAAGCTTAAGTGTGCCGCACAATTGCCGATTTTTCGGCCCAGAGAAACCTATCCAGACCTTTCGCGCTCCGCCCTTTCGGTAGCCTCTTCCCGTAGCTTATTGAGACGATCGCATTCTGCCCTAACCACTTGAACGCGCATTGGATCTCGCACTAAGCCGTCCCCAAGTGTGTATTTGCCGATTCTAGCTGCATGCCGGATTTTTAGCAGCTTCGGCATGGACAAACGTCTTACGTGCGGCTGCATCTCCAACAGCACACCACGACCCAACGGCGTTTCTGTGAGCGCAGGACGAGCTGGCCTCACGTCATCCGAACGTTTCCGAAATGCCTCAAGGGTCGCCTGCACGCGAGCGGGAGACGCAAAATAGAGATTTTCGTATGCGCTGCCACATTGCGCCAGGTTCAGCTCGATTACGTCCCGTCGGCTGTTCAGGTTCACCACTCCGGTGGAATTCCTCTCCACTTTGTAGGCCTCGGAGTCACTAAAGAGTAAGAGTGCGCGCGGCGATATCGGGTAAATGATTATCAGCCCTCGGGATGCAAAACCGATTCTGCGACCGGAGCCATGAGCAGGTGGAAGGCTATTGCAGCGAGCGACAGGGTGATCGCTGGTCAAAAAATCCTCATTGGTATTATTCAACAGAAGCGTGGAGTCCAAATCGTCGATGAGCGGGTACATTGCAAAGTGCTGCGTAACAGCATCCATTACGGCATCGGGCATCGTGATCTCAAGCTCGGGCAAATGCTCCAATAGATCGGTGCGGCCTTCCTTTGTCAGGTGATGTTCCAGAATGGCCTTCCCGAATTGATTGGTCAGATGGTCCTCATTCGCGACGGTCGTCGCTGTTCGGCCGGCCTGAAACATCAGGCCGAAGGACAACGAGCTTCGGTCAGTAGACCCGCGTGCAGGAACGCTGTGTGAGGCGATAATCTCGTCGAGCAATTTTTTTTGTTGGGTTTCGATCTTCGCGAAACTGTCCTCGAAGACAGGATTTTTCGTGTAGAAATAGTCGCGTGAGCACTGTGACTTTATAGGTGCAGCCGCCACAGTGCGGCCGGACTTGAGATTGTAAAGTCCAATCTGCCGATCGCTCCCCGAACAGAACCGTTTGAGGTAGCTTTTCGGTACGAAGTGATTGTTTTTCTTTTTTGGCGTAGACGACAAAACATATCACGGCTGCGAAAGCCGCCCTTCACTCAACGCTCATCATAGCGGAACTTATGTACTTTCCTCAGTGGGGGCGTAAAGCGGCGATTCCTTGCGCGGTCATTTCGCGCACAATGGCGATACAGACGTGGGCGGCGCAATGAGCGCCGCCCACGAGAGACGTTCACTTGCGGCGAAGGATGCCCGCCACAAGCCGTGCATCGGTGTCGATGCGGCAAGCGCCGCCGCCATAGGACTTGAACGGAAACGTCATCCAGCCCGGAAGCCAGTTTTCGGCCTTCGCGCGTCCATTGCGGCCTTCCAGCGCATCGCGGATGACCTGCTTCTGCGTGCCGGTCTTTTCTTCCGCGTTGCCTTTGGCAGCGTCCTTGCCAGCGACTTCCGCCACCATGGCGTTGATCGTGGCGCGGTCGCGGATGAGATCGAAGAACGCCGCGTCCGGTTGCCAATTCTGGCGCGGATCGACCTTGAGAACCACACCGGCAACCTCGACGGCGGAGCTTCCCGCCGCCAGCGTCTCGGCCATCGTGAAAGCAGCGATGCGCTGCACATCGCTCTCCGGCAGAGACAGAAGCCGTGCGAACACCCGCGCCGTGAGCGCGTCGTCGCCGTCCTCGTCGCTGTCGGGCAAGGCCAGAAGTGCCGTGACGGCTTCCCGTTCGGCGGCGAACGCTGCCTGTGCCGGGCTTTGCGCGATGCTGGCCTTGATCTCGTCGCTGCGGGTGCGCTGCGGATCGGGTTTCACCGTCCAGTTACCGGACGATGCGACAGCGTGAGCAACAAGCAACCGCTGCGCGGTGTCGGGCGATGCCAACAAGGCAAGCCGGACGGATGCGTGACGGTGAAGCTCAAGGTAGTTCTCCATCGCCTGCGTCATGCCGGGACGCACTTGTGCTTCGGCCTTGGCGGTTGATTTGCCGTTGGCCTTGCCGGTCTTGCGCGCCTCGCGGCGCGACAGCCAGCCTTCATGCACTTCGATCTCGCCGCGATTGGACACGGAGACGAACACCTTGCCGCCCTTCTTCTTAGGCGTTTTCTCATGCGCCCATTGGTCGAAGCGTTCGCCGGTGTCCAGTACGATCACTTCGGGCCACTTGGCGGCCAGAAGCGCCTCGCGTTTGGCGGCCACGGCCTTGTTCTGCAATTCCCAAAACAAGTCCGCGTCGGCGAAATAGCTGTCCTCTCCGAACAGGTCGGTGACGATCTGCCCGGTGTAATCTTCAACCGGGAACAGCGCCG
>Ga0302325_10003780_pt1 | contig 35393 bp, 28 predicted proteins | sample Palsa_T0_2_FD_201948 | JGI IMG/M metagenome (GOLD analysis project Ga0302325, IMG submission 201948) | Peat permafrost microbial communities from Stordalen Mire near Abisko, Sweden - Palsa_T0_2 | ecosystem: Environmental > Terrestrial > Soil > Palsa > Peat permafrost | place: Sweden: Abisko...
GCGCCGTTTCCGCTTCGCGGTGCTTGTCTATCGCATCACGTGGCTTCCCTGGCGTGCCATCGCCCACAGAATCAGCAAGGCCAGGAGGCGTGAGTCGTTTCTCAGCATCTACGGTCCCCTGTCGCTCCTGATTCTCTTTGTGCTTTGGGCAGCGGCGATCGTTTTTGGATTTGGACTGGTATATTACGGGGTCTCCCGGGGAGCTCCCGCCGCACCCGACTTTTCTACTTCCGTCTATCTGAGCGGCACGACCATGTTCACGCTGGGAATCGGCGACGTCGTGCCGCACACCTGGGCGGAACGAGTGCTGGTGGTGGCTGAAAGCGGTCTGGGTTTCGGTTTCCTGGCTCTGGTGCTCAGCTACCTTCCCGTGATCTATCAGGCGTTTTCGCGGCGTGAAGTAAATATCGTCCTGCTCGACGCGCGGGCCGGATCGCCGCCCACCGCGGTTGAGCTGCTGCGGCGGCATTCCGGAGTGCAGGGCGCTGAGGCTCTCGACCGGCTCTTGCGGGATTGGGAACGGGCCGCCGCCGAGATTCTCGAAAGCCACGTTTCCTATCCTCCCGTGGCCTACTTTCGATCCCAGCACAACAATGAATCCTGGGTGGCAGCTCTGGCGGCGATTCTGGACACCACTGCGGTGCTGCTGACGTCGATCGACGACACGAACGTGCGCCAGACGCGCCTGACATTTGCCATTTGCCGGCATACCGTCGTCGACCTCGCCCAACTCTTCCATCTGCCTCCCCACCAGCCGCCCGTCGACCGGCTGCCCGATGAGGACTTCGATCGCATACGCGGAATGCTTTCCGGCGCAGGTTTCGCCGTCCGGGAGAGCGATGCCGCGCGCACCAAATTGAAAGAGCTTCGCGAATTGTATGAGCCCTACGTCTACGCTCTTTCGCTGTTCCTTTACATGCCGCTCCCGCCCTGGATTCTCGCCAAGGAAATCACGGACAACTGGCGCACCACTGCGTGGGGACGGATAAGCGGATTCTCTCCCGCGCGAAAAGAGCAGGACGACCACGATTAGCGATCTTTCGCGGCCCGCGGTAGCGTCCAAATTGGACTCTGCCGCGCGCTCGTCCGGGCGGAACGGACTCAAAAGTTAGAGGAACGCCCTATGCTACAATGCCGGTTATAGGGCTATAAGAGCGGAGCGTTTCCCGAACGCCGGAGAGTTTTATGAGCCTGTCGAAGACGGAAAAGATCTGGTACAACGGCAAATTCATCCCCTGGGACAGCGCGCAGATTCACGTCCTTTCCCACGTTGTTCACTACGGCTCAGGCGTCTTTGAGGGCATCCGCTGCTACGACTCTGTGAGCGGCCCGGCGATTTTCCGCTTGCGCGATCACATGCAGCGTCTGGCGAACTCGGCGCACATCTATCGCATGGATGTTTCGTTCTCAGTGGACGACCTGTGCCAGGCCGCCCTCGAACTGGTGCGCGCCAACAAAATGACCGCCTGTTACATCCGTCCCATCGTTCTGCGCGGTTACGGCGATGTGGGCGTGGACCCACGAACGTGCCCGATCGAGGTCTACATGGCGTGCTGGGAGTGGGGAAAGTATCTCGGTGAAGAAGCCCTGCGAGACGGAGTCGATATCTGCGTGAGCTCCTGGAATCGCCCGGCGCCGAATACCTTGCCGCAGATGGCCAAGGCTGTCGCGAACTACATGAGCTCGCAGCTAATCCGCATGGAAGCAAAGATCAACGGGTACGAGGAGGCCATCGCGCTCGATGTGAATGGCTACGTGAGCGAAGGCTCCGGTGAGAATGTCTTTCTGGTGATGAAAGGTACCGTTATCACTCCGCCGTTTGCGAACTCCGCGCTTCCCGGCATCACCCGGGATTCGATCATTAACATTTGCCGTGACATGGGCATTCCTGTCGCCGAGCAGACCATTCCCCGCGAAATGCTCTATCTTGCCGATGAAGTCTTTCTTTGCGGCACTGCCGCCGAGATTACCCCCATCCGTTCGATTGACCGCATCAAGGTGGGAGGCGGCGCGCGCGGCCCCATCGCCAAACGCATCCAGGAAGAGTTTTTCGCCATCACCAGCGGCAAGAGACCGGATCGCCACGGCTGGCTTTCGCTCGCCAGCGTCCCGGCCAATGTTCCGAGTGGTGTGGCGGTTCGCTAGACCACCAAGGACGATTCCAGCTTCTTGCCCAAGTTTTTTGACCGCTCGTTCCTGAATCCATTAGAATCCGTGCGGCTTGATTCCTGCCCTACGTGTGGAGCTGCCCTTGTACAACTTGCCGCAGAAGCTGGCCGCTGAGTTCATTGGAACGTTTGTGGTGGTATTCACCGCGGCGGGTGCGATCTGCGCGGAAGAATACCTGCGCGGCGCAAATCAGAAAAGCCCCGGCGCGTTGGGCTGCGCGCTCGCGTACGGGCTTGCCGTTGCGGTCATGGTCGGAGCCATGGCGCACATCTCCGGCGGACATTTGAATCCCGCGGTGACCGTAGGCCTGTGGGTCACGCGCAGGCTGGGTTGGCTCCAAGGCCTTCTTTATTGCGTCGCGCAACTCCTTGGCGGAGTGGCCGCCGCCTATGTTTTGATTGCCGTATTGCCGGACACCGGCTGGCGTTTCGATGCGCTTCGATGGATTACCCCCGAGACGATGACGGACTTCTCTCGCTGGAACGCCATGCTGCTCGAAGGCGTGCTCACATTCATCGTTGTGTTCGTCTATTTTGCGGCGGTTGTGGACGCTGCCGGCGTCGGCGGGACCTCCTCGCGGGTGGGCGGCTTCGCCGTGGGGCTCACGGTGGCTATCGAGACTCTTGTGGCCGCGCCCTTCACCGGAGCAGCGCTGAATCCCGCCCGCAGTTTCGGTCCGGCTCTGGCCACGCACCACTGGCAGAACCACGGCGTCTACTGGGTGGGACCTCTCTTCGGCGGCGCCCTGGCGGGCATGGTCTACAACGCCTTTTTCCTCCGCGATCAGCCCCATTCGTAGCCTCCGGCAAACTAATGCTCATATCGATACCCGTCGCGCGGGGTTCTTCATCCCCTCTCCTAAAGGACAGGGTTGTCCCCCTAGAAACTGCCCCGGCATGGCGCCTTTCCTAGCCCTTCCGGCGCATGCTAGCGTTACTCGAACGAGCTTATTGCGCTCTTGCCATGGCCATCAACGTAGACGATCTCCTTCGCCGCGCTGTCGAAAGCAGAGCTTCCGATCTGCATCTCAAGGTTGGCAACCATCCCTATCTGCGTGTCGACGGATTGCTGAACGGGCTGAATGACGTTCCTCGGGTCACGCCCGAAGAAATGCTCTCCATGGCCTTCAGCATGATGACCAACCGGCAGAAGCAGAAGTTCAAGGAAACCGCCGAGCTGGACATGGCTTACGGCGTCGCCGGCCTCGGACGCTTCCGCGTCAACGTGTTTCAGCAGCGGGGCAACGTCGGCATGGTTCTGCGCGTGATTCCCACGAAGATTCGCACCATCGAAGAGCTAGAGCTGCCGCGCATTCTTTCGCAGATTTGCGAAGAGCAACGCGGCCTGGTGCTCACCACCGGGACAACCGGCTCCGGTAAGTCCACCACGCTTGCAGCCATGATCGACCGCATCAATTCGCTGCGTCCCGAGCACATCATCACCATCGAAGATCCTATTGAGTATCTGCACCGCGACAAAAAAGGCTTCATCAATCAGCGGGAGGTCGAAGTGGACACTTCTTCGTTCTCGACCGCGCTGCGCGCCGCCTTGCGTCAGGATCCCGACGTGGTGCTGGTCGGCGAAATGCGCGACCTGGAGACGATTTCGACCGCGTTGCTGGCCGCTGAAACCGGCCACCTGGTTTTCTCGACCTTGCACACTCTTGACGCGACCGAGACGATTCAGCGCATCATCGCCGTCTTCCCGCCGCCCGAGCAGAAACAGATTCGCTTGCAGCTGGCCTCCACGCTGAAGGCCGTCATCAGCCAACGCCTGGTGCGCCGCAGCGACGGAGAAGGCCGCGTACCCGCCGTCGAAGTGATGATCTCGACCGGGTATATTCGCGACTGCATCATCAATCCGGATAAGACCCGCATGATCCGCGATGCCATCGCCGCCGGCACCAGCCAGTACGGCATGCAGACTTTCGATCAGTCGCTATTCGATCTCTACTCGCGCAACCTCGTTACCCTCGAGGAAGCGCTAATGCGCGCATCCAACCCGGACGACTTCCGCCTGCGCGTCCAGGGCATCCGTTCCTCGGCCGACGCGGCTCGCGAGGACATGGAGCGCGCCATGAACGAATTCGAACGCCTCGGCAGCACCCGCTAGAAGCATTTTCCGGAGTCCGCTCCTTTCTTTGCCTCCTTGCCTCTCGCTTCTTGTCCCTCTATGCTTCCCTCGTGCGTTCCCGATCCGCCCCACGCCAAGTTTCAACCGAACAGGAACTCTACGCCTCCGCCATCAGCGCTCTGATGCGACGTGCGTATTCCATCCACGAGATGCGCGTCTATCTCGACCGCCGCACGGAAGAAAAGGACCTCACATCGCAGGTAATCGCTCGGCTGCGCGAACAGAAGTACCTCGATGACGATCGCTACGCGCTCGACTACGCTCGTCAGCATGCGCAGTTGCGTAAACAGGGACGCTTTCGCATCGCAGGCGAGCTCCGCACTCGCGGCGTCCCCGATCGCCATATCGAAGCGGCGCTCGACGCCGTCTTCGCCGAAACGGATGAAGCCGCTTCCGTGCGCACCCGCCTGAAGCGCCGCATGACCCACATCCGCGGACCGCTGGACCAGCGCAAAATCGCCTCGCTATACGGCAGCCTGCTGCGCGCTGGCTTCTCTTCGGACACCATCCGAGCGGAGTTGCGCAAGCTCACGAGCTTGCCCGTGCCGCAAGTTGCAGAAGAATTGCCGGAAGAAATGAAAGATTAGGTCGAAGAAAAAATTAGCGCGCCGACGCAGTTGCCTCGCCAGGAGGATGTCCGCCCGCCAGCGCGTCGGCGGTAACAAAGATCGGCTCGATATCCGTGGGAAGTGACTTCAGCCGCTCGAGCGCATTCTTCACCGGAGGACGCATCTCGCCGCTTGCCATCAATTTCTTCGCGCCTTCATAGTCCCCCGTCGCTTCCAGCGTGAGCAGGTCGTGGTCGAGTGACGCGAACGCTTCCTTTACCTTGGAGAAGTTCACGGAAAAAGTCCCGTCTGCATTGGCCACGAATCCGCCTCTGTCCATCAAGTAATTGAACTGCATGGCCATGCCTCGGGCATGCGAGTCCTGCAGGCCAAACCGCACGGTTCGGAAGCCGGAAGCGAGATAGGTAGTGTAGAGCTGCCGCTCGGCATCCGGGCCGTGCGCCAGCGGCGCTTGAATCTGTCCCTTGTCTGCCTGATTCATCAGAAACTGCAGCGCGAAAAGACCGGTCACATCCGCCTTAGCCTCTTCGATGGCCGCATACTGCTCCTTGAGCTCCAGGCGTGGATTCGTTTCGCGTCCGCCGATCGTGATCTGGTGTGGTCCCAGCCCGTGCATCAGCTCGTGTGCGACGATGGCGGTAAAAAACGCATCAAAGTTCACGTCTTTCTGATCCGCCGCGCTCAGCACGACGCGCGAAATCGGTAGCAGCGTGGCTTCGAACTTGGCCTCCTGCACATTTTTCAGCATCACGCGCTTGGCGCCCTTCTGCTGCACTACTTTGTCGTCGTTGGGAAGATTGTATGCGGCCGTCTGCACCCCATGGGCGCCGTCTCCCGCGGCGAACACTTCATTCACCACGCGAATGGGCGCAGCGGCCCCGAGTTTGGGGCTGCGATACTTGGCGTCCTCGGGAAGATTGTTTTCGATGTCCTGCAAGTGCTGCGCAAAGAATCCCAGACGCGCGCTCTCTTTATCGTCCCGCCGGTTGATATATGCCTCGAAAGCCGCCTTGTATCCGAAGATTTCATCGTTGTAGGTCTCGTAGGGGCCATAGGTGACGTCGAGCGGTGCGTCGAGGTCCATCCACGCCATGTCGCTGTCGAAGTAGTTGTTCGAAATGAGCGAGTCGGCTCGCGCGGTAAGGAACTTTTTCAGTGTGGCATTGTCCGTCGACGCTGCCGCCTCTCGCAGCAGCTCGGCCGCCGCGGTCAGATCGGCTTTGTACTCCACGTTGTACGGCACGATTTTCAGTTTGCGGTCCGAGCCGCGCCGGATGACGGTGAAGAATCCCTCGGCCTGATCTTTTTGCGCCGGCGAAAGCGTCTTGACCCAGGTTTCAAATTCCGCCTTGGTCATGCCCTGGGGATAGAAATTCGATCCCAGTGGTTTGCGCGCCGGCACGCCGAAAATGAAAGCCTTGTGCTCGTCGATCTCCGACCACGGGCCTTTGTTCAGCCAGAAATAGTGCAGTCGCGCGCGGCCCAGCGGCGTATCGTCTCGCTGCAATTCTTGGTAGAGCGCTAGATCCCCACTCCAGAATTGCTCCATGAAAATATGGTTCACAATGCGCGATGCCTCAATCAACTTGGTCAGAGCCTGAAGGTCGCCCGCGGAAAGACCGGACACGTCTACTTTTAGTGGTGTAGGGGCAAACCGCGCCTGCATCGCTTTGAGTGCGGCCAAATCCGGAACAGCTGTTGCCGTGGTTCCCTCGCCTGCCGAAGCAAGCATGCCGATCATCGCCAAAAGCAATACAGCTCGCATAGCCGTAACATAGCACTTCGCGAACAGCGATGGAATCGCCCGATTGGCAACCCAGGTTAGCGATTCGAAATTCGCCTTTCGTCGTGCATCAGAATCGCGGTTGCCGGGTTTAATCTTGGGGAAGCCTATGCGCCCGCTCGTCGTCATTCTTCTGCTGTTGGCAGCCCTCGGGCTCTTGGCCGGGTCCGGCCGCCGATGGTCGCTGCTTGCGGAGGTCATCAGGGCCGCGCGCCAGGATGCCAAGCATACGATTGAGGTCGGCGGCACCGAGCGCAGCTACCTTCTCCACGTCCCTGCTGCCCTGCCAACTGGGCGGGGCGTTCCGCTGGTCCTGATTTTCCATGGCGGCGGAGGCCATGCCTGGAACATGCCGGGATTCACGCATTTTGACGACCTCGCCGATCGCGAAGGCTTCATTGCCGCTTACCCCGACAGCATCGGCGGAAACTGGAACGACGACCGCGAAATTTCGACCACGGATGACGTGGCTTTCGTTCGCGCCGTAATCGAAGACATCGAGCGCGACCACGCCATTGATCCTCGCCGCATCTACGCCACTGGAATATCCAACGGCGGCTTCTTTTCGAATAAGCTGGCCTGCGACCTGGGCGACAGAATCGCCGCTATCGCGTCCGTTGCCGCCACCATGCCTGAAAAGCTCCTGGCCAGGTGCAAACCTTCGCGCCCAATGTCCGTTCTCTACATGCATGGGACCAATGACCCGCTAGTGCCCATCGAGGGCGGGAAAGTCGGCTTGCGCCACGGTCGGAGCCGCGGCCAATGCGTCTCGCTCACCGATGCCGCCCGCTTCTGGCGCACCGAGGATCAAATCGGGGCTGCCGGCGACCCTGACGCCGACGACCTGCCCGATCATGTGGACGACGGGACACACGTGCACCGCGAAACTTGGGGCGGCGGCAGGGACGGCACTGAAGTCGTCGTCTACACCATCGAGGGTGGAGGCCATGCCTGGCCCGGAGGCGCGCAATACCTACCTAAATTCATAGTCGATGTCGCCAGCCAGAACCTCGACGCTACCCGCACTATCTGGGATTTTCTCCGGACCCATTCCCTGCCCTAACCGCTTCGGCCGCTTGGCCACTGAAATCGAAGAACCATCTGCATCCTCGCGAAGTACCTTTTCCCCGGATTGCCGTCTATAGAGGGCATCGAAAGGCGTCTTCCGATGACAAGCCATAAAAGACGCCCCCTTGAGGAGATACACATGAAAAATGCGTCGCGTTTCGCCCTAAGCTTTGCCGCTCTCCTCGCGCTGCTGGTCGGCGCCAATCCAGCACACGCGCTAGGCCAGTCCACCGCCAAATCAACCGACGCTACACCACCAAGCTACGACCTCAAACCGCAAGCCCTGCTCGACCTGCAGGATTTACAAAAGAAATTCGTCAGCCTGGCGCAGGCTGTCCCGGCGGAGAAATATACCTGGCGGCCCGGCCCGGGTGTTCGTTCCATCGCCGAAGTCTATCTGCACATAGCCGGCGCGAACTTCACGATCACCTCGGATCTTGGCACCATGCCGGCGCCCACATCCGCCGCCCAAGCGAAGGGCTACGAAACATCGACCACCGACAAGGCCCGCATTATCGATCAACTGAAGCAGTCATTTGAATATGCTCGCGCCGCTATCGGAAAAATGTCCAACGCCGATTTCAAGAAGCCGGTCAAGAAATACGGGCCCGACGCCTGTGAAGGCGACATCGTCTATCTGATCGTTACCCACGCGCACGAGCATCTGGGGCAGTCCATCGCCTACGCACGCATGAACGGCGTCGTCCCGCCGTGGACAGCAGCGGCTGAAGCAAAGGCCAAAGGTACGAAGGAATAGCCTCACTACGAAACTGGCCCCTATATGGCAACAGCACAAGCTTGATGAATTCGCGTCGAGACCGGGCACTTTTGGCGACCATCGGGGTCAAATCTGTAAGGTTATCCGTGACTCCGATTCGCCACATCATCGGTCGAGGCTTTGGGTTGGTGCTTCTGCTTGCTTGGGCAGCGGCGCCGCTGCCGGTCCCGCTGGCGCAGTCGATCCACGCCGAATCGCCCGCTCATCAGCAGTTCCTGCAAAGGCTTGTCTCAGCAGCCGTCGAAAGAACGCATCACTACGTCCGTTACGACCCCGCCTACGTGCGAATTCCCTATCCTGGCGGCGACGTTCCCGCGGATACCGGAGTATGCACGGATGAAGTGATTCGGTCATATCGAGCAGTAGGCGTCGATCTGCAGAAGGAAGTTCATGAAGATATCGCCCGGGACTTTTCTGCCTACCCTCGCCGCTGGCAGGGATCTCCTGGGAAGCCCGACCCGAACATCGACCATCGCCGAGTTCCAAATCTGATGGTCTTCTTCACTCGCCAAGGAGAATCACTTCCGATTACGAACCACGCGGACGACTATTCGCCCGGAGACCTGGTTTCCTGGGATCTCGGCGGCGGGGTTCCCCACATCGGTATCATCGTGGATCGCAAGTCTCCACTAACGGGCCGCTATATGATCGTCCACAACATTGGCCAGGGACCCCAAATGGAAGAACGTGCTGTTTAATTGGAAGATCACCGGTCACTATCGCTACTTCGGTCCAAATTCTTAGGGGTTCTCTCTTAGTGGGTCGGGGCTTCAGCCCCGACATAACTCGATGGCGCGAAGCGCTGACCGATGCACTGCTTTACCCGCAGCAAGTCGTCCCTGTCACCACACCCCCGCGCGTCCGGCGCTGCAATTCTAGGTATAATAAACTCCTCGACCTGAGGACGCCTTGACCGGAAACGAAGTCCGCAAGACATTTCTAAAGTTTTTCGAGGAGCGGGGCCACCGTGTCGTGCGCAGCAGCTCGCTGGTCCCGACGAACGACCCCACGCTTCTTTTTACCAACGCCGGGATGAATCAGTTCAAGGATGTTTTCCTCGGCCTCGAGCAGCGTGACTACCGCCGCGCCACGAGTTGTCAGAAATGCGTTCGCGCGGGCGGCAAGCACAACGACCTCGAAAACGTCGGTTTCACCAACCGCCATCACACATTTTTCGAGATGCTCGGCAATTTTTCTTTCGGCGATTACTTCAAGAAAGAAGCCATCGCCTACGCCTGGGAGCTGATCACCAGCAAAGAGTGGTACGGAATTCCAGTTGAGAAATTGTACTTCACGGTTTTCGGCGGCGCGGAGGTTGCGCCCGGCCGGAAACTCGAAGCCGATAGCGAAGCTGCCGCTCTCTGGGCCAAAGTGGGCGCGCCCAAGGATCGCGTCATTCCCATCCCAGGCCTGAAAGAGAATTTCTGGGCCATGGGCGACACCGGCCCCTGCGGTCCGTGCAGCGAACTCCACTACGACATGGGCCCCGCCGCCTCCGATCAAGGCCATGCGGACTGCGCCTTTCCCTGCGACTGCGGCCGCTACGTCGAAATCTGGAATCTGGTCTTCATGCAGTTCAACCGCGACACGAGCGGCGCGCTCAATCCCCTGCCGAAGCCCTCCGTCGACACCGGCGCGGGCCTCGAACGCCTCGCCGCAGTGATGCAGGGCAAAATCAGCAACTTCGACACCGATCTCTTCACACCTCTTATTCATGAGGCTGAAAAATTCGTGCCGTCGAAATACGGCAGCGATCCCAAACTCGATGCCTCATTTCGCATCGTCGCGGATCATGCCCGCGCTACGACGTTTCTGATCGGCGACGGCGTTATTCCCTCGAACGAAGGGCGCGACTACGTGCTGCGCAAGATCATGCGCCGCGGCATGCGCCACGCGCGCCTGCTTGATCCGCCGAAGCCGTTTTTCAGCGACATGGTTCTTGCCGTTCGCGAGCTGATGGCCCCAGCCTATCCCGAACTAATGGGAGAAGCCGGCGCCCACATTCAGAAAGTCGTCTCCGAAGAGGAACGGCGCTTTCAGCGCACCGTCGATACCGGGCTGATGAAGCTGGAAGACGACCTGAGCCAGCTCGCCGGATCTTCCAACCGCACCTATGCGGGTGAAAAGGCGTTTCGCCTGTACGACACCTACGGCCTGCCGCGCGACTTCATCGAAGACGTAACTCGCGACGCGGGAATCGTAGTCGAGTGGGCCGGCTTCGACAGCGCCATGGCCGAGCAGCGCACCCGCGCGAAGGCCTCCTGGAAGGGCGGAAACAAGGACGTCGCGAACCCCGCCTACGCCAAGCTCGCCGAAACATACAAGACCGAGCCCGATTTTTACTTCGGCACAGCGATGCGCGATTGCCGCATCGAAGCGATCATCACCAAGCAAGGCCCGGTAGATGAAATCAAGAAGGGCGCCGAAGCGGAGATCGTTCTCGACCGCACGGCCATCTATTCCGAATCCGGTGGCCAGGTCGCGGACACCGGCGGCTTCTACGACGATTCGGAAACGCTCGAAGTAGCCGAAGTAAAGGGCGCCTATTACCCGGTCACCGGACTGATCGCGCACCGGATCGTCGCCAAAGAGGACTTGCGAGTCGGCGACCGCGTGGCCACCGTCGCCGATGCGGCACGCCGCGCCCACAACATGCGCAACCATACCGCCACGCACCTGATGCACGCAGCTCTGCGAAATATTTTAGGCACGCACGTGAAGCAGGCCGGCTCGCTCGTCGCGCCCGATCATCTGCGTTTCGATTTTTCGCATTTCGCCGCGCTCGACCGCAGCGAAATTGCCGACATCGAGCAGCAGGTGAACCAGGAAATCCTGCGCAATCCCGAAATCCGCACGGACATCATGAATATCGACGACGCCCTCGCTTCCGGCGCTCTCGCCTTCTTCGGCGACAAGTATCCCGACAACGTTCGCGTCGTCACCATTGCGGACGCCACCTCTCCGCGCGGCTTCTACAGCAAGGAACTTTGCGGCGGAACTCATGTCACGCGCGCCGGCGAAATCGGTATCTTCAAGATCGTCGGCGAGCAATCGACCGCCGCCGGTGTCCGCCGCATCGAGGCCATCACCGGCGACGCCGCTCTGGCCGACTACCAGCGCGCACTGACCACGCTGCGCTCCGCTGCGGAGCTTCTGAACACCACCGAAAGCGGCCTGATCGACACGATCGAGCGCCAGTTGGAATCGACCAAGCAACTCGAAAAGCAGCTCGAAGGCCTCAAGCGCAAAGCCAGCGGTTCGCAGGCCCAAGGACTCCTCGACGGCGTCCGCGACATCAAAGGTGTCCGCGTACTCGCCGCTTCCGTTACAGCGGACCGCGAAGGCCTGCGGCAGATGGTCGATAGCCTGCGCCAAAAGCTTGGCTCCGGCGTAGTTGTCCTGGCGGCCGCCGAAGACGGCAAAGTATCTCTAATTGCTGGAGTTACGAAGGACCTAATCCCCAAGCTCCATGCCGGCAAGATTATTCAGGAGCTTGCCAAGCTGGTCGGCGGCTCTGGCGGCGGCCGGCCCGATTTGGCCGAGGCTGGCGGAAAAGACACATCTGGGATAGAAACAGCCTTGCGGTCCGTTTACCCCCTAATAGACCGGTTGTTATAATCCTCTTGCCAGAACGTCACGCTGCGAACGGAAGTAGTTCGCGAGCGCCCTATGCCCTATTCCTATTTGAGATTAAGAGCATCTGCCTTCCCCCTTGTGCCCCTGACCGGGCGCGGCGCCAGAACTAGGACTGCCGGTCTTATTCTCGTCACTATATTGGCGGCTGGGTTATCGCTAGCCCAGCCGGCACGCGCTCAAGTTCAGGTTTCGATGGATAGTCGAGGCAAAGTGGTCTATACAAACGAAGATTCGCCTACCGCCCGCGCCAGAGGTACTATTGGCTCCCCCTCTGGGCTGTCGAGGTCCCGGCCGCAGACTCGCGCCGCCGCCGAGACCGATGCCCGGTTGGATAGCATCGTGCGAGAAGCGGCTGAGCGCAACAAGATCGATCCCGCGCTGGTTAAGGCGGTGATCAATACCGAATCCGGCTGGAATCCGCACGCGATTTCGCCCAAAGGCGCCGTCGGGCTCATGCAGTTGATTCCTTCGACCGCGCAGCGCTACGGTGTGGGCAATTCCTTCGACCCCGCGCAGAACGTCGAAGGCGGCACGAAGTATCTGCGATCTCTGCTCGATCGCTACAACGGCGATCTGACCAAGTCGCTTGCGGCATACAACGCCGGCGAGCGCGCCGTGGATCTTAGCAATGGCGTTCCCGCGTATGCGGAAACGCGAAGATACGTACAGAAGGTGACCGACGCCTATTTTGAGCCGAATTCGGGCCGCAACCACTCTCTTTGGGAGCCGCCCCGGCTGGCAGTGAGGCGCGAAGTGGACTCTAGCGGGCGCCTGATTTTTACGAATCAATGAAATGAAACGCTGCGTTTCGCTTTCGGGGGCATTGCCCAACGCCCGGCCCGGCATCGCTTTTGGGATGGCTGCGGCGCTTCTGGTGTGCTTCGCCCTCCCTCTCCGTGCCGACAAGAAATCCGACGCCCGCGACCAGTTCGAACGCGCCGTGGGGTTGCGCACCCAACTCGAGGGCTATCTCGAGAAGGATCGTTCGATCACCGACTACAAGCAGACCGTTTCCGCCTATCACAAGGTGCATTTGATCTCCGCGCAGGCGGAGGAAGTTACCCCCGCCCTGATCGCCGAGGGCCGCTTGTATCGGGAGATGGGCCGCCTCTACGATCCCAAGTATTTTCAATCCGCGATCAGCGCCTGCAACTTCCTCGTGAAGCAGTATCCCGGCAGCCACTATCGCGGCGAGGCGCTTTTCACCATCGCCCAGATTCAGAAAGACGATCTCGCGAAGCCAGATGATGCAACGGCGGGCTTCCAGGAATACCTCAAGCGCTTTCCTCACTCGGAACGCTCGGCCGAGGCCCGCGCAGCGCTCAAGGAAATCGCTGGTGGACCAGCCGCACCGGCCGCCAAGCCTGCTTCCGTCGCGGTGGCCTCATCGGAGTCGAGCCCCTCGAGCCTCGGTGCCGACAATTCCGCTGCTAGCGCTGTCCCGCAGCCTCCCGAGGTTACCGGCACGCGCGTCGATCCGCAGCTTGCCGCCAGCGGCACACCGGCTGTGAAAGACGTCCAGACATGGAACGCGCAGAACGCCACGCGCATCATTGTGGCCTTGGACGGCACCGTCAAGTACGATGCGGTGCGAATTGCCGCCCCTGACCGAATCTATTTCGATCTCTATAAGGCCCGGCTCATTCCCAAGCTCTCCAATAAAACCTGGACAATCGACACCGGCCTGCTGAAATCCCTGCGTGTTGCGCAAAACAAACAAGGCGTTGTGCGGCTGGTACTGGATGTGGATGGCGCCAAGAATTACTCCGCGTTTCTGGTGGCCAATCCCTATCGGCTGGTGATCGACGTGCGCTCGGCCACTGCTACGCCGGCGATCGCGAAAAACGGTGTGGCTGCCGATCCGTCGCCATCGTCTCCTGCTCCAATAGGGCTCTTGCCGAAAACGCAAACTGCAACCCTCATACCGCACGCGGACACGGCCAGCGCGCTTGCCAAGCTGAATTCACTGCCTCCAAAAACGCCCGCGAAATCAGATGCCGCGAAGGTCGCGGAGCTTGCGCCGCCCCCTGTGCCGAAGACGAGCACGCCGAAGCTCGCGGAGCTTACACCGCCGCCGGTGCCGAAGCCGACTCGGGATGGGCAGCGTTCCCTCACGCGCGCGCTCGGCTTGAAGATCAGCCGCATCGTCATTGACGCCGGCCACGGCGGCCACGATACCGGCACCATCGGCCCTCATGGCCTGATGGAAAAGGATCTGTGTCTTGACGTGGCTCTGCGGCTCGGAAAACTGATCGAGGATAAACTGCCCGGCGCGGATGTCGTCTACACTCGCAAAGACGACACGTTCATACCCCTGGAACAACGCACGGCCATCGCCAACGAAGCCAAGGCGGACCTGTTCATTTCGATTCACGCCAATTCCAGTCATGATCCAGACGCCCGCGGAATCGAAACCTACTATTTGAATTTCGCCAATTCCGAAGACGCCATGGAAGTGGCCGCCCGCGAGAATGCTAATGCCCAGGAATCGCTGCACGATCTGCAGGACCTCATCAAGAAGATCGCGCGCAACGAAAAAATCGAGGAGTCTAAGGAGCTCGCCGGCGATATCCAGGACACGCTCACGCAGCGACTCCAGTTGGTGAGCCGCAGCGAGCGCAACCGCGGCGTGAAGAAAGCTCCCTTCGTCGTCCTCATCGGCGCGGATATGCCTTCTGTGCTTTCGGAAATCTCTTTTGTCAGCAACCCCAGCGATGAAAAGCTTCTGCGCAAGACCGATCAACGGCAGCGCATCGCCGACGGCCTCTATCGCGGCATCGCCAGCTATCTCGACAACATGAATAGCCTCACCGTCAACAAGCAGAAGCTCATCTCCGAGAACCACACAACTCCGGACGGTCGATTTGCTCCCACTGCTCTGGCATCCGCCGGGAACCCCAAGTAAGATTGCGGCATCTAAGAAGGGTGTCCATGCGCAGATATCTAGCGTTCCTGATCGCATTCTTGTGTCTGGCCGTTTCGCCTGCCTTCGCGCAACAGATCCTGCCTGGCTCTTTCGCCGGCTGGACCTGCTCGGCGCGGGCCAAGCTTAACCTTTCGCAGCCGAACGGCTTCGTGGCCGGAGACCCCGCGAGCATCGCCGCCGAGTATGGATTTGGCTCCGGAGAGCAATGCGCCTACAACCAAGGCTCGGATTCCCTTCAGGTGCAGCTCTACGTCATGAAGGACCCTACAGCCGCCTACGGCGAATATTCCTATCTCCGCACCGTCGACATGCCTAAGGCGGGACTCGCCGAACACTCTTCAATGTCGCCCCGCCGGACTTTGGCCCTTGATGGCAATCTCGTGCTCGATGTTTCAGGTGATGTCGCCAAGTTCCAGGAGGACCTCAAGGCCTTGCTTGCCACGATTGCGTCGCACGCGCAGGAGGGCCCTCTGCCGACCCTCTGGCAGCATCTGCCGGTCGACAATCAAGTATTGCGCTCCGACCACTACATCCTGGGTCCAGCCGCGCTTGCACAGTTCTATCCCCTGGCTTCTGGCGATTGGCTCGGATTATCCACTGGGGCGGAAGCGGAAGCAGCGCATTACATGTTGGGCGGCCAGGACGTGACTTTGCTCGTCGCGGACTTCCCCACTCCGCAACTCGCATCCGCCAAGCTTGCAGAACTCCAGCAGAAATTCGGCATAGGCAGTGTTTCTTCGAGAGCGTCTCCGAAGATATTTGCTAAGCGCTCGGTTACGCTGCTGGCTATGGTCACCGGTGCTCGCAGCCAAGCCGAGGCGGATACCCTGCTGAAGCAGATTGAAACCGGCTCTCAGATAACCTGGAATGAGCCTGCCTTCCAATTTAGAGAGCCCAGCATCGAAATGATGATCGTTGGGTCCATCATCGGGACCGGAACAATCTGTTTGTTTGCTCTAATCGCCGGTCTCGCCTTTGGAGGGATGCGCATATTCATCAAGCGCGTGCTGCCGGATAAGGTCTTCGACCGCAGCAGCCACCTGCAGGTCTTGCAGATGGGATTGTGCAGTAAACCCATCAATTCAGAGGACTTCTATGGCATCAGCGGGAAGGTGATGCCCACCGACACCGTCGACAAAAACATCCCCGACCGCACGGCTCTGCGAATATTCCGTTGAAACATAGAGACTTAACGCCCAGGAAATAGAGGGCGGGGCTTGACTTCACCTTTCCCCGCCACTACACTGCGGTCGAGGAACGAGTCCTATAACCATACCGCGCATTGGCGCTGGGCTTTCTCCCTCTGAGGCCCGCCGAAAGGCAAGCCTTCTGCTTTCACCGCATTTGCTTGTCGTATAGGCATCCGCCCAGGCGTATTTTCCTCGTCCCGAGCCCGCCGAGGGGCGGCGGCGGCGCAGTAGACTTTCCGGGTGCCCCGTCTGGCGCTCTTTCTGCGACAGGCAGGTCTTGGTTCTGACTTGCCTTTGTAGCGGCCGCCTTTAGGCGGGCGTCTTTCGCTTCTTCATAGCGTCGAACACCCAAAAGCAGATTCACAGCGGTCGTGGCGCGGGAGCGGGACCGATCCACGCCCACATGGGATTCAGCCCGCCGCAGTCCAAACAAGAGGTCATCGGATACTGGGCCGCACAGGAAGGACAGACGGCTTGCGTTTGGAAGGTGTCGAATGGCTGTTTGCAGTGGCCGCAAATCCAATGCGCTCCCAGCAGCGGCGCGGCTTTGCATGACGGACAGACAAACCCCGCACGGCGCGGCGACTTTGCCATGCGTGACAACACCAGTGCCTGCTGCAACCCTTGCCAGCAATTCATTAGGATGAACACGGAAAGAATTGCAAACCACGCGGATCGCATCCACACAGCCAACGCAATGAGCCCGGCCACTCCCACGAAGCCGACGATCGTAGCCACCAGCAAACTGCGAGCGCGTCCTAGCACGAACCACAGCAGGGATCGAAAAATCTGGCCACCGTCCAGAGGATAGATCGGTAGCATGTTGAAAATGAGCAGGCCCAGATTGATGAGCCAGACCGCGTGCAAGAACGCATAAGCGTTCGGCATGGAATCCGCCCATCCCGACGCGCGGCCCACCGTTCCCAGCGTCCACAAGATCGGAACCAGCGCCACGTTCACCAGTGGCCCCGCGGCGATGCTCCAGAGCATGGCGCCGGGCCGAGGCGGCGGGTTCACGTACGCCACTCCGCCGAGAGGCCAAAGCACGATCTGATTCGACGTTCCTCCAACCTGCCGGCAAGCCAGCGCGTGGCCGAACTCATGAACCATGACGATTACAAACAGAGCGACATACTCCAGCACGTTCCACGTAAGAGAGGAATATCCTCCGGCCCGGTTTTGAATTTCGAAGGCGGCAACCAGGAACCAGGACCAATGCAGGAATAGATCGATCCCCGCAAAGCGGAATAGACGGATCGATCCTTGGCGAATATTCATCGCGCGACTTTCCTTTCGCAGAATCCTCAACGCAGGACCCAGCCTGTATCGAGGGCCAATTCTTAATTTTACACCACATCCCAATCGAGCACCGGTGCCGCGCGTGCCACAGTGCTTCCGGACAAACGGTTGTGGAAACGTAGGCGGCAATCCGGGTTAGAATGGCGGCAAAGGCGACGCCTCTCAGACCAATGGCTGCAACCGATACGACTCCGGCATACACCGACCCGGCACGCACTGAGAAGACGGGTAGCGCGCGAGCCGCGATCGTGTGGGCCGTCGTCGTGGTGCTCGTGGCCGCTTATGCGATGGAATTCGGCTTGCAAACGCTCTTGTGGACCGAATCCCACGAATGGGCGTCTGTGAATTCTTCGCTTTCCGAAGTCCCTCAGCCGCTGCCCGCTTCTGCCGCTTTGCCTCCAGGAAACTCGAAGGGTACGCTTCTGAAATCCTATGACTACGAATTTCGCGTGCCGTGGACCGGGAAGATGACGCAAACGCCTCCGATGGCTACCACGGCATTCCACTTCGATTCCGGCCAGATTGTCACCGTCTTCGATCCCGACGCTCAGTTGGACGTGTTGCGCGGAATTCGCACCTCGAAGTCTCAGGAATATTTGAACTTCGCGGAGGTACTCGCCGGGCAAAACGTCGACTCGAACTGCGCGCTCTTCCGCACCGTGTACAGCGCGTCACCAGCGCAGGTTTCTCCGTTCATGCGCCAAAGCGATGCTGAGCGGATTGCCATTCTTTTACAATGGAAGCTTTCCTTCGGAGTCGACGCCGCCCCGGGAATCTATTCGTTCGATTTCGGCGCGAATCACGGCCTTCAATTCGGTAGCCCGGCCAGTGGACACCCGGCGGCCTTGCGCATATTCGACGATCAGGGCAAACAACTTCGTCTGATTTTTGCAGCTGCGCCAGGTTCCTCCGCGCAAATCACGCAAGACGACATCGACCTCGCCGCGCAATCACTGAAGGCTGTACCTCTGCTGGAACAATAAAAGAAGCGATAAAAAAACGAAGCGAGCTAGCTGGCGGAGTGGGCTGCTGAGCCGACGGCGTTCAGGACTTTTTCGTAGTAACGCTCGTACATGGGAATGATGTCGTTCGCGCAATACTTTGCGCGGGCATTGTTCCGCGCCATCTGCCCCATCAGCCGCCCACGATCGGGCAGGGCTAGAATTTCCAGCGCGTACTTGGCGGCGGTGGACACGTCGCGCGGCTCAAATAGGTAGCCGTCCACTCCGTGCGTAACCACTTCTGGCAGGCCGCCCACATTGGTGGCGATGACAGGCCCCTCGCGGGCCTTTGCTTCGCGCGCGGCCAACCCCCACGACTCCTCGTCGCTGGGTAACAGGAACAGATCGGCGACACCCAGCTTTTCGTGAATGCCGGCCTGCTTGCCGAGAAAGAAGACATCTTTGCTCAGCCGCTTTTTCCGTACCAGATACTCCGCAGCGCCGCGGTCCGGGCCGTCGCCGATCATTACCAGTTTCGCGGGCATCTTCTCGCGTATGAGAGCGAAGATTTCCACCACATCGGTGACGCGCTTCACCGGACGGAAGTTCGAGAGGTGCATCAGGATGGGTTCCTCGTTGTGCGCCCACCGCTTTCGCAGAGAAAGATCCTCGGAACGCTTGTATAGGTCGCAGTTCACGAAGTTGGGAATCACTTCGATGGGGTGCTTGACCTCGAATTCTCGTATGGTTCGGTCACGCAGGTAAGTCGAGATGGCCGTCACGCCGTCGCTCTGTTCGATCGAGAAACGGGTGATCGGCAAATAGCTGCGATCGCTCCCAACCAGCGTGATGTCCGTGCCGTGCAGCGTGGTGATGAATGGCAGGCGGCGCGGGGCGCTCATCATGCGCGCCAAAAGCGCGCTGACAGAGTGGGGAATGGCGTAATGCACATGGAGCAGATCCAACGGAACTTGCTCGGCGACCTCGGCCATTTTCGTCGCCAGCGCCAGCGTGTAAGGCGGGTGATCGAACAGCGGATAATTGGTCACTTCCACTTCGTGAAAATGGATGCGCTCCATAGCGCCGGTTAATCGGATCGGCATTGCATAGGCGATGAAATGGACTTCGTGATTCCGCGCAGCCAGCTCAATGCCCAGCTCGGTCGCGACAACTCCCGAGCCGCCGTATGTTGGATAGCACGTAATCCCGATTTTCATGTGGGGTTGTGTTGGTGGCTATTTGACTGTAGAGAGTGGGCTCGGCTCGGATGCCTGGGCGCTATTCGGCGCTATTGGCCGTTGGAGCCGCCTTGTGACGCGTCTTCGCCATCCTTGTAGACGTACTTGATGCAGTGCTTGTAAATCAGAAGATTGGGATCGCCGTTGCGGGTCAGCTTGATGCAATCACGGTCGTACCATTCGACCGTGCCGCGAAGCATTTCACCGTCCTTGAGCACCACGGCGACAGGCGTACGCGCCTGCATCTGCTTCACATAGTAAAAATTTTCCGCGTAGGTCTGGTCGGGAGGCGCCGGCTTCTTTCGCTGCGCCGACTGCGGCGCGGGCTGGCTGGCGGCGGGGCGCGGGGGCACGAATTGATCTTTCACTTCGGTAAGAGTAGGGCGAAAGAGTTTGCGGTTTACCATGAAGACTCCTTGGGATTATTGCGGCTCAATGCTAACTCATATGACTACACGGAAGCTGAATCGGTTGCAAAAATTCGGTAAAACTTCCGCCGGATCTAGATATTCCCGGGTCAGCGAACCGCGAGCGAGATCATCAGCGCGTCCAGACCAAGCTGGCGGCCGATATTGCGACGCAAGCGCCCGTCCAGCACGTCAACGGCGCGCGTCGCTTGAAAAATCCAATCCCCATTCACTTTCTTGCCGAGAGATGCGATCTCAGCCTGCAAGTCGGGGTTACGCGGGACTCTGCTCTTGAGACTGAGGGCGGACTCGAGCAGGTCTGTGAAAAGACTATAAAGCACCTGCAGAACATTTTCAAACGATTCGTTTTCCTGCTTGGCTAGCTGGGCGGTGGCGGCAAAAACGCCGGCATATTTTTCACCCGCCGCAGCGCGGTCGAGCAGAGCCAGCACGGTCTTGCGCAGGCGCACCGAGCGCTCCAGATCGAGCGCCAGCGCCGCTCCCGGACTTCCGCAGGAAAGCTGCGCGATCAGTTGGCGCTCCGCCGCTTTGCCATGCCCGGAATCCTTTAGGAATTTCTCAACCTGCTCGACCGGAACTGGCGCGAAATGGAACTGCAGCGAGCGCGACCGGATGGTCGGCAGAAGCGAATCGGGCGTCGGAGCCAGCAGAATGAGCGTAGCGGACTCCGGCGGCTCCTCGAGAATTTTCAGGAAAACGTCCGCGTCGTTCCAGCGCATGGTGTCCGCGCCGTCAAGGATGAACAAACGCCGCTTGCGCTGCGGCTTGAAATACGCGGCGCGCTGCACGGCGCGCAACTGGCCCACTCGAATCATGGGCCGAGCAACGGGCGTGCGAAGACGAACAGGATCGGGAACGATTAACCAAACGTCGGGATGAGGCTCGATGATCAAAGGCGTGCGTTCGACCGCGGCCGCGTCAGCGCTCTCACCGCGTTCCGCAAGGCCGGCCTCGATGAGCGGAGCGGGGTCGGCGAGCAGCACCATTCGCCGGCAAGAATCGCATTCGCCGCAAAAATCGTCCTGAAGCCGCTGGCAGTTGGCAGCCTGGGCGAACATCCGCGCGAGCGTGTATTTGCCGATGCCGCGCGGGCCGGTGAAGAGCAAGGCGCTGGGAACGCGCCCGCGTCCCAGCATGCCGCGAAGCGCGCGTACGATACGTTCGTTGCCGAGAAATGTGTCGAAACCCACCCTCTTATCCATGGTGTCAGCCTCTCGCCTCGAGTGCGGATGAAATGTGCGCTTCGACGGCGGCAAGAACATCCTGATGAATGGCGGCAGGCGGGCGCAATGCGCCGGAGGCATCCATACATTCGATCTTGACCCAGTTGGGCTGGCGCGCGAGGTCGTCGTAAAGCGCGGCAGCCGCTTTGAGATGCGAGAAGTCCGCTTCCTGCAGATCGCGGCGCAGATTCGTATAGTTGCGCGCTGTCTTTTCTCCGATCAGACGATGCGCTTCGGTCACCGGAACGCGCAAGTAGATGACCAGGTCTTCGGCGGGCAGCGCGTAAATTTTATATTCGAGCTGCTTAAGCCACGTGAGGAACTCCGCGCGCTTCTCGACGGGCACGCGCGAACCCTGATGCGCGAGGTTCGAACCAATGTAGCGGTCCGCGAGAACGATTTCTCCAGACGCAAGAGCGGCCTCAAGCAGTGGTTTCGATTCCAGTCGATCGCCCGCGTAAAGCAGCGCGGAAAAATGTGGATCGACGGCATCGAGCGCGCCGAATTCGCCGTTCAAGAACCGGCCGACGAGCTTGCCGAAAAGACCTTCGTATTGGGGGAAACTGATCTCGGTCGAAGCGACCTGGCGTACCGAAAGCTCACGCGCCAAAGCCTCAAGCTGCGTGCGCTTTCCCGATCCGTCGATCCCTTCGAGAACGATCAGTTTTCCGCGGGCAGGCATGGAATTGGCGGCCAGTTTAGCACAGGAGTTGCGGCCGGGCGGGAGTCGGGAGGTTGTAGAAACTGTGATTTGTGAATAGTGATTGGTGGGTAGTGAAAGGCCGGCGATGCGGACGATGGACGAAGGGGCCGGAATAAAGCCCCGGGCTGGGTCGACCCCGATCTTTTGTTTTGTGACTGACGCTTGGTTTCCCGTTGGGCAGTACGTGGAGCATAGAACGCGCCGAGGCGTTCGGGTTCTGGCACCTGTGCTGAATGAGACAGAAATCAACCGGCTTTTGACGCATGGTCATTACCACCGCGATTCCGTCAGCGGCCATAGCGGATCGGAGGAACATTATGAGCAGTTCTGATCACGGGATTTCTGATCAAAGTGTTCCGTTATCGCATGAACTGAAGCGGCCACCTCCCTTCGGTTCCGGCAAACCGGTGCAGGTGGAAGACATCGTAATCGCGAATCGCCTTCATCTGCGCGATGGGGCGTCTGATCTGCGAGGCGAAGGTAGGGCGCTTCAAATCCTTGTGCGGGAGATGGAAGCGCTAAGACAAAGCCATAATACGCTGCAAATCCTGGTGGATAAGCGGACAGCCCAATTGCAGCAGCTTACCTCAACACTGATGACCCTGCAGGATGAGGAACGCAGGCGAATCGCGCGCGAGTTGCATGACAGTGCGGGTCAAGACCTCGCTGCGATCGAGATGAATTTAACTTTTCTAATTGGAGAAGATTCCCAGAGGACTGCCAGCGAGGTATCTTTTATTTCTGACGCTTTGGAAGCGGTCAGACATTGCACGTCAGAAATCAGAACGCTTTCCTACCTGCTTCATCCCCCGCTGTTGGATGAATTTGGACTGCTTTCAGCCGTGGCACACTTTGCAGAAGGTTTTTCGCGGCGCAGCGGAATAGACATACATCTGGACATTCCGCAAGATTTGGGACGATTTGACACCAAGATTGAAACAGCAATGTTTAGAGTCGTGCAGCAGAGCGTGGCTAATATCCATCGGCATTCTGGCGCCTTCGCAGCCGAAATACAGATGGAAGCAGACGCCGAACAGATCTGCGTACAGGTGCGTGACCAGGGCCGCGGGATAACGCCTGAAGTGATCGCCCGCATCAATTCGAGTAACCAGATTGTGGGCATCGGGATCGCGGGAATGCGAGAAAGAATCAATGGCTTGGGGGGGCGCTTTCATGTCCGATCCGGCAGGGATGGAACCGTCGTGGAAGTGAGCCTGCCGGTAGTACAAGAGCAGTAGCGATTCTGCGCTTCCCGACACTCACTCCTCATATTTCGCAATCCGGTCACCTTCCTCCTAAGGCTTCCCGGAACACGGCTTGAAGTCTTCCGTGTATGTCTTTACCTGTCCAAGAAACGTACGGTGGCACAGGTGCTCGAATGGCTAGGTGGGTCCTAATCTGCGGTAATTGTAAATTGACGTTCACGCACTCGGCGATCATCGATGACAGATCGGCAGCATATATTTTCAGTGAGCCCCTCAAGCCTCAGGTCGAGCCTGATGGAACTCAGTTTAAGTGTCCTCATTGTGGGCACGACGGAACTTACAAACGTTCTGACCTCCGGTATATAGCCTAAGTCCCTGATAAGCCTCCTTTCGTCCGCCAAACGCCATTTCACCCCGCCCCTCCTCGAAAGAAACGGTGACCCATTTCCTCGCCCGGACTGCGAGCAGCTCACATAATTCTGAGCGCCGAGATAGTGTGGGTCAATGACGAAGGCCCGTGAACATTCGTTAGCGGGTCAGTTTCCGGTGACCGCATTGCTCGAGACTTGGGAGCCGTTCATTGATGAGCGAGGCCACAAACGCCCCTAGCAAAAGAAGAATCGCGAAAGGACGGTCGTACATTGAAACCAATGGCCATCTCTTTGCTGAAAGACTTTCACACAGGGGCGATCCCGCGTAGGGCACTGCGAGACCGAAAAAAATTCCTTACGGTCGTTCTAAGAACGCTTAAAATACTTTTCCCCCAACCGTTCAACCAAAAGCTGAAGGGGAAGAATTGCAAAACACCCCGACGGGCGGATGCTTCGCGCCGGGTTTTGCAACGGGTACGAGGATCACATGAACCGAAGGGAATTTGTGCGGCTTGGATGCGCCACAGTGATCGCGGCGGGCGCAGGCGAGCTGCGCCCCGCCTTGGCGCAGTCGCTAGCGCTACGGCAGATTTCGGAGCCGCCAACGCATTCGATCGCGACGTTGGAACCGAAGCCCACCGGGCAGGCGGCGGATTTCACCCTGCGAATCGCACCGATGATGGTGGAGCTGGCCCCTCAGGTTGTGATCAGCACGATCGGCTACAGCAACAAGGTCCCCGGTCCCCTGCTGCGGATGCGAGAGGGTCAGCGCGTCACCGTCGAGGTTGTGAACGAAACGGACGTTCCGGAATATGTGCATTGGCACAGTTTGTTCGTTCCCTCGGACATGGACGGAGCGGAGGAAGAAGGCACACCCCCGGTACCTCCGCATGGCCGCCGGCGTTATCAATTCGTGGCCAAGCCAGCGGGTTCGCGATGGTACCACTCGCATACCGAGGCCGTGATGGATCTGCATCGCGGCGCCTATACCGGTCAGTTCGGTTTTCTCATGATTGATTCCGCGAATGACCCCGGGCTCTACGATCAAGAGGTGTTTCTGGCGTTGCGCGAATGGGAGCCTTTTCTGAGCCCGATGGACCCGGACGAGGAGCAGCCGGATCCCAACGATCCGATGCCCGAAAAACCCACCAATCCAGACCAGCGTCCCAACGGGCTCGAAGTCAGCGCTGCTCTTTACTCAATCAACGACAAAATCCTCGGCGCGGGGGATCCCCTTCGGGTGCAGTCGGGTCAGCGCATCCTGATGCACCTGCTCAACGCCAGCGCTTCGCAAATTCATCGCGTGGCTTTGCCGGCCCACAAATTTCAGGTGATCGCTCTCGACGGCAATCCCGTGCCCGCGCCTCAGCTGGTCAGCGTGATTGAGATCGCGCCAGGTGAGCGCGTGGATGCGATCGTGGAGATGAATCAGCCGGGCGTCTGGATTTTAGGGGAGCCGCGCGATGTCGCGCGGCAATCCGGCATGGGCATCGTGGTGGAGTACGCCAATCAACAGCAGCAGCGCGCGACTTGGCTTCCACCTCCGAACGCGCGCTGGGACTATACAATCTTTGGCAAGACCGCGCCGCATCCCGCGCCAGACCAGACCATCGATATGGTCTTCGAAAAAGTGCCGGGCGGGCCCCATGGGATCAATCACTGGCTGGTCAACGGCAAGGAATATCCGCATGAACGGGAATTCGTGTTCCGGCAGGGACGCCGCTACCGGCTGGTATTTCACAATCGAAGTGACGACAGCCACCCGGTGCACATCCACCGGCATCTGTTCGAGCTTGTCGAGCTCAACGGCAAGTCGACCGCCGGCCTTATGAAGGATACGGTGGTCGTTCCCGCATTTGGACGCGCCACCGTGGATCTGGTCGCCGACCAGCCGGGCCTCACGCTGTTTCACTGCCACATCCAGCAGCACATGGACTTTGGCTTCAAGGCATTGTTTCGCTACGCCTGAGCACCGAATCGCCTGCAAACCGGCGCACGGGCGATCGACCTGCCAAATAAATCATTGTTACAACTTCTTCACACACTTTACATACACGCGAAATATTAAAAGATAAAACTCACCGCTCTCGCAACTATCCAACTATAGATCCGAACCGGAGGAACCGCATGAATATGATCAGGGGAAGGCTTCGAGCGGCAGTGCTCATGGCAGCAGCCTCCTCATTGCTCGTACTTGCAAGTGGCGCAAACGCACAGAATCAAAACGGCAACGGAAACGGTAATGGCAATTCCGATTCCAACGACAATTCGTGGCCTTACGCCGCGACAGGTAAATCGCCCGTGCTCGCGGTGGTTGGCGACATCTCCTGCCAGCCAGGCACGGAGGGAGCCGGTGAGGCTGCGGATGAGGTCTGCTCCGACGCCCCAGCCCCCTACACGAGCACCTCTCTGTGGAAATCCCAGGAGGGCACTGCGAATCAGATTGAGGCTATGAAACCTGACGCCGTCGCAATCCTCGGAGATCTGCAATACCAGGTAGGTCGATATTCGGACTTTGAGGGATCGTTCGATTTGACGTATGGCGCTTTTAAATTTCTCCACCGGCCCGCGCCCGGCAACCACGAGTTTTATGACGAGCATGGTCAGACCGGCGTTGCCGGCTATGGCTACTTCTCCTACTACAACGGATTCCAGCTCAATGCCGATGGTAGCCTTCCCCTGACTACGATTTCGGACCCGTGTCCCGTGCCATCGGCCAGTTGCAAGGCGGGCAAAACCCCCACGATAGACCTGTCTGCCCAACCCATTCCGCGGCCGGACGGACAGGCGGGGCACTTCGAGGAGTCCGGCGGACTTCAGACCACCATACCGGCGGGAGGCCCCGTCGGGGTCGGAGATGGCTGGTATTCCTATAATCTGGGCACGTGGCACCTTATTTCACTTAACATAGAGTGCTACACGCAGCCCGGCGGCTGTTCGGATACGGGGTCATGGTTTGGCGCCGAACTCGAATGGCTGAAAAACGATCTCTCCTCGAATCATTCAGCGTGCACGCTGGCCTACTGGCACCAGCCCACGTTCAGCCCTACTAACGGCATCAGCCAAGAGGGCACGACCGCTCAGGCCTTTTGGCAGCTGCTCTACGAGTACGGAGCCGACTTGGTGCTCAACGGACACGACCACCTCTATGCCCGCTACCGCCCGCTTGACCCGTCCGGGAATTACGATCCAAGGAAGGGCATACGCGAATTCGTCGTGGGCACCGGAGGCGAGACGCTCGATCCGGTTGTCGCAGCCGGCGCAGCCAGCGAAACCGCAGAGGACCCCGGCATGCACACGAACTTCAACAAATTAAATCTCGAAAACGCAACCGGGGACTATTGGGGTGTGATGTCCCTGACGCTCGACCAGCACGGCTACCAGTGGGATTTCGAGTCGGCACCGGGACTGGTAGGTCCTGTGAACAATGGCCAATTGCCACCGGTAGCGCCGACTGGGTCCTACAGCGACAAGGGCGTCGGCACCTGCCACGGTCCGGTCAACCAGCGTGATGACGACCAAGGTCATAACGATCACTAGGTCGCCTTCGCGAGATTGTCTTTGACGTTCGTGACTACCGAGCGAAAACACAACAGAAATGCTGGTGTCCACTTCGACGGGATCGCCGTTCAACTGCGGGAAATCTCTCCGTGCTAGAATCCCGGCCGTGAACCAACAAGATTCCGAGATTGCAGCGAATCTGGCCGAAGTGCGCGGCCGGATCGCGCGGGCGGCCGAGCGGGCCGGACGCCGTGCCGACAAAATCACACTAATGGCGGTGTCGAAAACGTTTCCGGTGGAGGCGATTCGCGCCGCGTACGATTTAGGGGTGCGGCACTTCGGCGAGAATCGCGTGCAGGAGCGGGAGGCCAAGCAGCTCAAGCTTGCCGGCCTTGCGGATGCTGTGTGGCATTTTATCGGGCACTTGCAAGGAAACAAGGCGCGGCGCGCGGCGCATCTTTTCGACTGCATCGACAGCGTGGACGATGCGGGGCTGGCACGAAAACTCGACGCGGCGTCAGCGGCGGAGGGCAAGCGACTGCCGGTGCTGATCGAAGTACATCTGGGCGGCGAAGAAACCAAGAGCGGAGTCAACGAAAGCGAAGTTGCGGCGCTCGCTGATAGCGTTCGGGCGCTCGAGAATCTGGAACTGCGCGGGCTGATGGCGATTCCGCCGTATTTTGAGGATGCGGAGCTGGCGCGTCCTTATTTTCGCCGGCTGCGCGAGTTGCGCGATGACATCAGTCGGCAGGCCGTCATGGCGTTGCCGGTGCTGTCGATGGGCATGAGCCATGACTTCGAGGTTGCGATCGAAGAAGGGACGACGGAGATCCGCGTGGGGACGGCGTTGTTTGGCGGGCGGGGGGCGTAAGACCACAGGGCGGGTCACAGACCCGCCCCTACGGAGGGCGGAATATATTCGAACCGGCCAGAACGCCGCCTCCGTTCAAAAACGCCGATCGGGAGATCGGCGCTCCCAGGAAAATCGTCGTGAGAACGCGATCGTTTAGTCGGGAAGGGTGTGGCCCTTGGTTTCGTAGCCGAAGGGAACGAAGAGCAGGCCCACTAGGAAAGCAATTGAGGTAAGCGAAACGGGAATGCCGATGGTGTGGAAGTGGGCGACCCCCGCGCCGACGAGGAACGTGAATCCGGCGCCAATGAAGCGTCCGACCGAGGTTGCGAACGCAAACGCGCTGCCGCGGCACTCGGTGGGATATTGCTCGGGCAGCCACAGCGTGTAAACAGCGAAGCTGGCTCCGCCGAAGCCCAGGAAAAATAGGGCGACGATGAATGCGCTGAGCGCGTGCTGCGGAAGATAGAAAATGTAGCCGAATCCGACAGCGATGGACACTCCAGTACAAACGAAATACGACGCCAGAGCCTTGCGGCGCCCAACCCGCTCGGCGAGCCAGGCCATCGGCAAACAGCCCAGGATGGTGCCGATGGACAAGACCATGGTCGCGTATGTAGCAAGCCGCGCCGCGGATGACGAGATCCCTTCCCTTGCGGCGATTTCGTTTACCGAAGCCGGAACATAGACCGAGCCGGCCCACAAACCGATGATGGACACCAGAACGCACAGCGAGTTGACGATGGTGCGGCCGCGGAAGGGAGGCTGGAATATTTCGCCTAGAAAGCCGGAGGCCGTTCGAGTGGAAACTTGCGCCTTTTGAGCTTTCCAGCGCGCCGGCTCCGTAACGCCCAACATCAGGTAGCCGACGAGCACTGACGGAATGGCGCCGGTGAGAAACATGGCCCGCCAGCCGTACGTTTCCCCGACGAAGTGATTCGCGATTGCGGCGAGAAAGAAACCGAAATAGTATCCAGTGTGCATGAGGCCCGCGCCGGTCTTACGGCGCTGCTCGGGCCATTCTTCGGCCACGAACGTGCCGCCCATTGCCCATTCGCCTCCGATCCCGAGGCCAGCCATGAAGCGGTAGGCCGCGAGCTCCCAAATGTTGTGAGCAAAGGCGCATAGGAGCGCGAAGATGGCGTAACAGAGAATGGTGAGAAAAAGCGTGCGCGCGCGGCCGAAACGGTCGGCGATGGGTCCCCAGAGAAGCGCCGATCCCCAGCCCATTAGAAAAATAGCGAAGAGCAAGCCACCGTAGAAACCTGTATTCCCTGCGTTGACCGCAATGCCGGACTTGGGAAGAAGCTCGCGAAGCGCCGGCACCAGGACGAGGGCGTAGATGAAAGAGCCCAATCCGTCGAGCGCCCAGCCGGACCACGCGGCCCAGAAGCCGCGAATCTGGTTGGAGGTTAGTTTCACCGCTGCCGGGGATGAGGACGTGAGCGTCGCCATAAAGGAGCGGGTGGAGCTGAAAATCGCGCAATAGTAGCTGATTGCACGTTGGAAAACTAGATGACGAGCGGCGCGCCGGGATAGGTATGGAAAGATATTCTTGAAGGCTTAGTGCGTTTGAAGGCGTATCTGTCGGCTGTTAGAATCGTGGCCGGCGAAGAAGAGCAGGACGAAGCGCGTGGAGAGAGAAGGACGCAATTGGTCGCTGATTGCCAAGCATGAGTGCCGGGCACGGCATGCCGTGCCCCTACGACCGGATAAGGGCGAAGAGTTCTGACGATGCCGGATATCAAAGCAATACAAGCGGAGTTGCGGGCCAGCAAGATCGACGGATGGCTTTTCTACGATCACCACCGGCGCGACCCGATTGCCAATCACATTCTCGAAATTGCCGAGGGTCAGATGGCCACGCGGCGATGGTTCTATTTCATCCCCGCGCGCGGCGAGCCTCGCAAGCTGGTTCATCGCATCGAGCAAGGGATGCTGGATGCGCTCAGCGGGACGAGGCAGGCGTATTCCAGCTGGGAGGAGCTGCACAAGGGGCTCCGGAAATTGCTTTCCGGCAGCGCGAAGATCGCGATGCAGTATTCGTCGGAAAACAATATTCCGTACATCGGGCTGGTGGATGCGGGCACCGTAGAGCTGGTGAGAAAGCTGAAGAAGAAAGTTGTGACGTCGGCGAACCTGGTGCAGAAGTTCGAAGCGACATGGACGCCCGATCAGCTGGAATCGCATCTCGAGGCCGGACGCACGATCGACCGCATCACGCGCGGGGCCTTCGAGCGCGCGGCGGAATTCGTGCGAAAGGCGAAGCCCATCACCGAGTACGAACTGCAGCAATGGATGCTGGAGGAGTTTCGCGCGAGCGGAATCACGACGTCGGACTCGCCCATCGCCGCGGTGCAGCCGAACAACGGGAACCCGCACTACGAGCCCAAGGCGGAAGGATCGAGTGTGATTCGCGCGGGCGACCTGCTGCTGCTGGACGTATGGGGCAAACTGGATCGGCCGGGGAGCGTGTATTACGACATCACGTGGACGGGCTATCTTGGAGTGCGTGTGCCTGATGCGTATGCCAGGATTTTTCGGATCGTGCGCGACGCGCGCAACCGGGCGATTGAATTCGTGAAGGACGCGGTGGCGCGCGGCCGAGTGGTTCACGGATGGGAAGTGGATCGAGCGGCGCGAGAAGTGATTCGCAAGGCCGGGTACGGGAAGTATTTCGTGCACCGCACGGGACACAGCATCGGGCAACAGGTTCACGGCAATGGCGCGAACATGGATGGCTTGGAAACGCGCGATGACCGTCAGATCGTGCCGCGGACGTGCTTTTCGATCGAGCCGGGAATTTATCTGCGGGAATTCGGGATTCGCAGCGAAGTGGACGTGTACGCGGACGAACGCGAGGCGCGCGTCACCGGGGCGATCCAGCCAGAAATTTTGGCGCTGCTCTAGTTTCGCCGATTTACGCCAAGTCTTCGGGGCGGATGGGCAGGCGGCGAATGCGTTTGCCGGTCGCGGCGAATATGGCATTGCAAACCGCGGGCGCGAGACACGGAACGTTGGGCTCGCCAACTCCCGTGGGCTTTTCCGTGCTGGCCACAATGTGCCCCTCGACCACAGGCATTTCATTAATGCGCAGCGCCGGAAAGTTATTGAAGTTGCTCTGCTGCACGCGGCCGCGGTCGATGGTGATCTCCTGCTTGATCATGGACATGGCGAAGGCCACGCTCCCCTGCATTTGCGCCTCGATGGTCGCGGGATTGACGACCTGGCCGCAGTCGATGGCGCAGACCACGCGATGCACTCGGTAGGTGCGCGCTTTCTGATCCACCGACACCTCCGCGACTTGCGCGACGTAGGTCTGGAATGCCTCGAGAACGGCAATGCCACGATAACGGCCCGCCGGTAGCGGAGTGCCCCATCCGGCCTTTTGCGCGGCGAGATTCAGCACGGCCAAACGGCGCGGAGCTTTGGCCAGTAACTGGCGGCGGAACTCGTAGGGGTCTTTCTTAGCGGCTGCGGCCAGTTCGTCGATATAGCTCTCGAGGAAGAAGCCGTTCTGTGAAGTTCCTACCGAACGCCAGAAGCCGACCGGAATAGCAGTGTCGGTGAGCTGGTAATTCACGAGCAAGTTGGGAATGTCGTATTCGGTGTCGGCAATGCCCTCGACACTCTGCGGGTCAAGGCCATTCGTAATGGAGCCGGGGAAGAAGGAGTTGACCACCGAACCGCAGGCGATGCTGGAGCTGAGCGCTGTGATCTTACCGTCGGGGTCAAGGCTCGAGGAGAAGGCGCAGTACGAAGCGGGACGGTAGAAATCATGCTGCGTGTCGTCTTCGCGAGACCAGGTGACCTTCACGGGCTTGCCCACGGCTTTCGAAATCTGGACGGCTTCCGCGAGGTCGTCGTTGTTGCCTTTACGCCCGAAACCACCGCCAAGAAACGTGGTGTGGAGGACGACGGCCTCGGGCTTCACGCCAAGAATCTTAGCGGCTATGGCCTGGCCGGTGGTCTGAAACTGCGTGGGAGCCCAGATCTCCGCGCCGTCGGCACGCACATCGGCGGTGCAATTCAGGGGTTCCATGGCGCAGTGCGCGACGTAGGGAGCTTGATATATGGCTTCGATCTTTTGCGGCGCGGCGGCAAGCACGGCGGGAGCGTTACCTTCCTCGCGCGCTGCGACGCCGGTTTGGGCCGCGCGGTCAGCGAAAAGCTTGAAGATCTGGGCGGAGTCGAGTGACGCTGCCGGACCTTCGTCCCATTGAATGTCGAGCGCCTTACGTCCCTGCAACGCGGACCAAGTGTTGTCGGCGACGACGGCGACGCCGCTCTTAATCTGCAGGACGTCTCTTACGCCCGGAACGGCCTTAGCCTTGGTGCCGTCGAAGCTGGCCACCTTGCCGCCAAACACGGGGCAGCGTGCGACGACGGCATAGAGCATGCCGGGGCAGCGCGCGTCGAGACCGAATTCGGCGGTGCCGTCAACTTTGACCGGCGTGTCGAGGCGCTTGGTCGGCTTGCCGATGAGCTTGAAATCGGCGGAATCCTTGAGCGGAACAGTCTTGAATTCAGGAGGCGGCAGCTTCGCGGCGTCGGAGGCCAAGCTGCCGTAGGAAGCAGTGCGCTGGGTCGGCTTGTGAACGACCGTGCTCTGTTGCGTGTGGCACTCGGACTTGTCGACACCCCACTTGGCGGCCGCAGCCGAAACCAACATCGCACGCGCGGACGCGCCGGCTCGGCGCATCGGTTCGTAGGAAGCGCGGGTGCTGGCGCTTCCACCGGTGCCCTGCACACCGAAAGCAGGATTGATGTACACCTTTTCGGCTAACGCGAATTCCGTGCGAACTTTCTTCCAATCGCAGTCGAGCTCTTCGGCGGCGAGCATGGCGAGCGAGGTTAGAATTCCCTGCCCCATCTCGGATTTGTCGATGACGATGGTGACGATGTCGTCCGTGCCGATGTGAATCCAGGCGTTCAACGCGAGCGGCGAAACAGAAGTGGCGGCTCCGGTCACAGCAACGGCGCCTTCGGCAAATGCTTCGCGCGGGCCGGGCAAATAAAAACCGACGATCAGGCCGGTCGCGCCCGCAAGTCCGGTCTTAAGGAAACTGCGGCGATTGAAGGCGCTGACGGAGCGAGTCGTAGAGGCGCTCATTCCGCACCTCCGGCGAGCGCAACGAGTGGCGCCCGGCCGCCTGGCACCGTCGAGGCGTGTTCGACGTCCGGCGCAGGCTCAGCTGCAGTGGCCTTTGAGGGCGCGGCTTGCATTTTCGCCGCCCGGTGAATGGCTTCGCGAATGCGCTGGTAGGTGCCGCAGCGGCAGATGTTGCCGGTCATGGAGGCGTCGATCTGCGCGTCGGTTGGCTGAGGATTCTTGGCTAGCAATGCGGCGGCGGACATGATCTGGCCGGACTGGCAGTAGCCGCATTGCGGGACGTCGATCTCGATCCAGGCGCGCTGCACGGGGTGGCTGCGGTCCGCAGAAAGGCCTTCGATGGTCGTGACCCGCTTGCCAGCAACAGCGGAAATGGGCGTAATGCAGGAACGGGCGGCGGTACCCTCGATGTGTACCGTGCACGCGCCACACAAGGCCATGCCACAGCCGAATTTGGTGCCAGTCATGTTCAGCGTGTCACGCAATACCCAAAGGAGCGGCATATCCGGGGGAACATCCACGGTATGGGATTTGCCGTTTACGAGGAATTGGACCGCCATCGGAGCCCTCCGTTAGAAGTGTGCAATTGTGGCCGGATCGAAATTGCTGTTTTGCGTGCGATGGGTTCAACGTACGCCAAGGGTACGGGAGTGTCAAGACAGGCGGGACAAGCGGGGTAACATGGCCAATCGATACGGAAACATATGATGAAAATCGTATATGCCGAGCGCGTTGCAGCATCGGGGGAGCGATGTTAGATTGGTTTGAACGCCGAGGTAGCTCAGTTGGTAGAGCAGCCGATTCGTAATCGGCAGGTCCCCGGTTCAAGTCCGGGCCTCGGCTCCACCCATCCCTCAGCAATTGAGGTAGTTGCGGGGTGCTAGTTTGGAAGGGTAGTTCCGTTTGTTGTAAGGTTGTTGTAAGTTTGCTTTCTCAGCTCCGCGCCCAACAGATCCATCGCATTGATTCCAGACGCTTTGACGCTCTTGACATACACATTCATCGTGAGTCCGATGTTGCTGTGCCTCAAGATCGCCTGAATCGTCTTGTCATCCACGCGAAGCCCATGAAGGTTGGTGGCCAAGCCGCGACGGAAAGCGTGCCAGCCCTGCCACTGCAGAGTCTTGTCCAACTCGAACATGTGGCCTTCGGTCTTGTGGCCGGCTTCTGACTGTCGACACTTCATGCATTTTTCAATCGCCGGAATAATCACGCGCCGCGCTAGGTTGTCAAGATTCAGAGGCTTTCCGTTTCCGGCCTGGAAGATTGGGCCGACCGCTAGCTTGCCCATTCTTTGTCGGTGATCACTCAGTGAATCAGCCAACTCTTTCACGACCGGTACCGGCGCCGCGCTTCTCCGCGTTTTGGGCGAATTAGTCACGCCCTTCCACACGGAGCGGTTGACGCACAATTCCTTGCCGTCGAAGTCTTCCCAACAGAGGCCCCGGATTTCACCTTTCCGAAGGCCGGTGACCGCAGCCGTGAGAACAACGGTGCGTGCCGCTTCGCCGAGCGCTGATAACATTCTCGTCACTTCGTCGAGACTGTAAGCGTAGGTGTCCTCGGGCTCCTTTGCACGGGGGATGCTGACATCGTGTATTGGATTGATGTTGTCGAGAATCCCCAGGCGCTTAGCTTGTTTGAAAACGCCCGAGAGAAAGCTCTTGATGCGTTTCAGTGAATTGCGACCCAGATTCGTGTCGCGAGCGATAGACGAGAGCAATTGCTCACCGTCCACTGTCCGGAAAGCGCGCAAGGTCAGTCTGCCGAGACGGTTCTTCACATGATCGTGCCAAATGTCCCGATAGCCTTTCCTCGTGCTGGCCCGCAGGTGCTTGTCCGCATACTCTGGCAAGAATACGCTCTCAATAAAAGTCGTAACCAGCATAGTGCTCGACGGATTGAGAACACCGGCATTGACGGGCGCTAGAATCTCCTGAGCGAAGAGTCTTACGCTCGCCTCTGTCCGGTATTCCCCACCATATTCGACTTCCAGCTTCTTGCACATGAGCTTCCGCTTGATGGTCCCATCAGGTTTCAGCACATCATCGCAGTAACGCAGGAACCACGATTTACCGCGATGAAATAGATAACCGCTTTGGTGCCTTCTTTGTTTCATGTTTTTCCTCCAAAGAGCAGTTTTCGCAAATAGCTCGAAACGGACAGGCCCGCTTGCTTTGCCTTTGCCGTCAACTCGCGGTATTCGACCCGGGTAGTCCGAAAGTTCACGACTCCAGACTGTCTTTCGGATGCCGGCTTTGGTGGCCTG
>Ga0302325_10003781_pt1 | contig 35391 bp, 33 predicted proteins | sample Palsa_T0_2_FD_201948 | JGI IMG/M metagenome (GOLD analysis project Ga0302325, IMG submission 201948) | Peat permafrost microbial communities from Stordalen Mire near Abisko, Sweden - Palsa_T0_2 | ecosystem: Environmental > Terrestrial > Soil > Palsa > Peat permafrost | place: Sweden: Abisko...
AAGATCTCCGACTCGGTCGGACGCTGGGTTCGATGAGAAGGCGTTTGCGAGCGAGGACGAGCGAGAGACCCATTCAAGATCTGAAATACAAAGCATAATGGAGCAATTCAGTGAAGATGGCCAAGGGCCGGGCCATGAGGAGGTTATGTCACCCAGGCTGGAGTTTGCTGGACCTCTACTATCGAGTCCGGTTCAACACCCCCCGAGGAAGTCTAGTCTGGAACCGCTAAATGCAAGCAACATAAACATTGCTCAGAACATGCAAGACTTGCGGGTTTCCTCAAGCACTTCATTGAATCGTCAATCTCTGGATCATTCAGATATTGGACCCACTGTCCCACCTAAACCAGGCTCTATTCGTAGCTTTGGACAGCCAAATGAGCGTTATCCACTCTCAGACACTCCTATGTCGCCACCTTTACATAGACCTCCGCCCCCAGATCCGGAACCAGAACCGGATCTACCTTTCGATTTCCATCGATTTTTGGAACAACTCAGACACAAGACTGCCGATCCAGTAGCCAAATTCCTGAGGTCCTTCCTAGCAGAATTTGGTAAGAAGCAGTGGATGGTTCACGAGCAGGTGAAAATTATCGGGGACTTCTTGGCTTTCATAACGAACAAAATGGCTCAATGTGAAGTTTGGCGCGAGGTTTCTGACGCCGAATTTGACAATGCTCGTGAGGGTATGGAGAAATTGGTTATGAATCGACTGTATACACAAACCTTTTCCCCTGCAATACCCCCACCTCAACCTATTCCAGGGACCAGACCGAGACGGAGAGGAGCGGAACGTCCAATGGGCCCTGGGCGGCGTGGTCAACATCAAGAAGATGTCGAGCGGGATGAAGTCCTGGCGCAAAAAGTCAGCATTTATGGTTGGATCAAAGAAGAGCACCTAGATATTCCAGCTGTGGGTGACAGTGGTAAACGGTTTTTAGTCTTAGCTCAAGCGGGTTTGTTTCGCAACGCGATGAAACTTCTCAAAGCTAATTCTAGGCAGAGCTCCTCAAGATCAAGACATACAGAGCTCCTCGAGATAAAATAATTTGTGTTTTAAACTGCTGTAAAGTCATTTTTGGTAAGAATTGTTAATTCTTTGTTCGTATATAAGCTAACGACTTGGCTAAGGTCTGCTCAAACACTCCAAATCTGACTCGTCCGCGGACTCGTTCATGCCCTTACTGATATATGTCGTCCTACAAGCGAACCCAGAACACTTGGTATCAAATGTGCAGTACATTCTGCGATTTAGAAATCAGGAGAAGCTCGGTGGAGAAGCTGGATATTACCTTTCATCCCTAGTAGGTGGCTTAAATTTCGCTGTCTTTCCTCAGATGACTGACTTTGCTAACTATTGAAAGCTGGGAGCTGTACAATTCATTGAGAATTTGGATCGAACAACGTTGACTATCTCCGACGAAGAATTTGAGCGGAATGTCGAACGGGCAGTCTCTGCTATTGCTGAAAAGCACCAAGCAGAGACCGCAGAACTCCCTCTGTCTAACCAGTTCTCTGAAAAAGCAGGTCCAAGCAGGGCGGAGGTGACCTCCCGGCAATCAATGGAGGGAGAATCTTCGACACCACGAAAGTCGACCTCCTCAAATGAAAATGATAGTAGTGATGGGCTTGACGAAAAGGCTGCCATGAGTGGCCTGCTTAGAACAATTCAGCGGCCCCTTTCTTCAATCGGCCGCATATTCTCTGAGGAGCCCGGTATCCCGCAATCGGGCCCAGCTAGAACACCTTTGCCAGGTAACACACCACGTCTGAGCCCTGCTCCACGAGTGAGTTCAGACAACCCACGAATCCAGCACCAGCAGCGCACAACTTCTCAAGATGCGAGTATCCGGAATCGAATGAGCGCAGAAGATGCAGCTGCAAGACAAGCTAGCGCCGAAACTGCCGAAGCTCATCGAATCCAACGTGCGGAACATTCGAACGTTGTCGAGACCCTAGCAGGCATGTTTCCGGACTTGGATAGAGAAATAATCAGTGATGTCGTAACTCAGAAGGACGGAAGGTTAGTTGCTTCCGGTTCTCTTCCTGATATGAGACTAACTCGCTCTAGGGTTGGTCTGGCAGTAGATGCGTGCCTCGCACTTAGCTCGTAATTGGCTTCTTTGAGGCTTGATATATCCAGGAAATACATGGCATTCTTGGGGGTTCGGCTTGTCAACATGACAAAAACTTTAGCATCTGATTTGAGCGTAGCATGGCGTTTCTTTGATATCCCATAGCCCCTTTGATATGATTGCGAAAGGAGAGCAGCGGCATAGAGATTCCACCAGAGGATAAACTACATAGTAGTGATAATTAGATAGTGAAGTGAAGTTTGGTTACTCAGTCAAAACAAATTTGTGGCCAGCCCCAGCTTCTGGAAGGATAACCGTGGCTAAACTTCGGAAAAACCGACCTCCGTTCCAATGCCAGACGGACCTTAATAAATTAAATGTTTCGGAAGAGATTTTGATCCAGCAAACGACACATTCGCTGCCGACCCGATTGCAGTATTTCTTATTTGGAATACCTCCTGAGCTATGGCAAAGAAAAAGAACAAGAGCCAGAATGTTGCTGACTCCTCAGAAAATACAGTTTCCCCTAGGCCTTCTGCGTCAACTACAACAACAACGAAGGCGAAGGACGGAAAGACAACACAGCCCTCGACATCGGCTCTCATAATTTGTCGAAATAAGTATGATGCTCAATCTCTTAAACGTGATTTCATCTTCCTATAGTAAAGGTCTTCTTTGTTAGATCCATGGATCAGAACCATTGCCTCTTCGAGGCGCATTGCACAAAGTGCAGATAGTGTTTGCTTAATTCTACTTGCTAATGAACAACATTGTAGACATTGGCGGTACATCTCGTCCTTCCACGGACCATGGCTACAATTGCCCCCAGAAGTCCTTGAAAGCCTTGCAAATAACAATTACAATCTGCCTCGACCTCGACCCATTGACCCCGCAGTATTCTTCGACCTCCTCAAAATTCGACAGCTCGTTGACGAAGCTACCAATCTTTCCGTACGCGCAGCGAGCGGCGTCACTTCATCCGCACTTACGAATTCCCTGAATGCTGGCAATGGGTTGTTGGGCAATGGCGGGGCAGCATTGGGACTCGGACTCGGCGGCGGAGGGGGCAATGCCAAGTTAAGCAGAGAACGAAAACACCGCATGAGGGAGCAGGCCACTCAAAAGCTTTCGAAGGCATATCATTTGGATGAGATTGCATGTAGCGTTGCAACAATGCAGTCGGCTTCCACGCTGGAAGACGTTGCCCAGCTCGTTTTGCAGAGAAACCCTCTGGATGCAGATGCAAAATACGTGCATTTCTTCCATGAAAAGATACCCTCACGCCAGCTTGCAGAGTGTACGAGCCTACAACCACTTGACGAAGTCATCGCAGAGCGCCCCAGTGAAGGTGAAATTTTGAGAACCCGTGCGGTTACGAAGATATTCAAAGAGGACTACGTTGGTGCGGCACAGGATCTTACAGCGGCACTTCAAGTGTGTAGATATTATCAGAGCCAGCACAAAGCCGGGAGACAACAACTCCAGTTGGCAAGTGAGGCGGCCGCAGAAGCACAACGCAACAGCAGATGGAAGGAGGAAATCAAGCTTGATGAAGAGGATCACCCAAGCAGTCTTGAAACTCAACTTCTATTCCACCGAGCTGGTGTCTACTTAACGATTGCTTGCCAACATGTCAATGAAGCTCTTCCGATAAAACCATCATCCAATGGAGCCAATGGTGTGAAGACTGAGCATGTAAATGGCAATTCAGACTCCAAAATTGAGGAAGTCGAGACGGTTCCAGCCGAAAAAGAAGCAAACCGCAAACGTCTTGAAGCGCGCAAGATCGTCAAGACTAATGCAAAGAGGGCTCTAAGGGATTACATTGCATATCTATCACATTTCGATTACACTCCTGGTCTACCAGCTGAAATCACCGAGGGGTTTGTCCGCAAAGTAAACCAAGCGGCGAATGGTTTTAAGATCCCCAGGGCACAGAATCACGGCAGGAGCCTTGACCTCGAGAGCAACTCTTCTCTTAGTAATGGCCAGCTTTCTGATGCTCTTGTATCGCAGAATGGATTCCACGGCAGTCGTAACTGCCAACATCCCGGGACTGCTCGTGCTGAGCTTCCAAGCCTTCCACCTCCGGTCGTTTATCAAATCTCAGAGCTGTTCTCCGCAACTCCACCAGCTGATCTTCCTCCCTACCCTGAGACGGCCACTGCACTTACTACCAAGCAGCAATTGCAGTCGACACAATCCGAGGCTGCAAAGGCCATTTTAGCGCAGACAGACTGTCACGAAGCATTAACCTACCACCCACTGCTCACAGACGCCCTTCATTCTTTGCTTCTTTGCCATTGCCTTGTTCAAACCTCAGCACGCGAATTGCAACGTCACGCACACATGGTAGCGAGACTTGCTCGAGTATGCGACGGCTATCCTATTTTCCAAGCGGCCCGTTCTCCAAGCCGTGCTGATTGGATAGAAGTTGTACGTCGTGGCGATAATTGGATACAACTGCAACAATCGTGGGAATCTCTTTGTGCTCCAGCTCCTCTTCCTGGCCAAGCACCACCGAATCCGCAGAAAGAAACACCCGCAGAAGAGAAAGAGCGCCTTAAGCAGCAGGCCATTATGGAGGCATTAGAAGATGATCGAGTTCATGATGAGGCAAGTTTCCATGCGGCGGTAGCAGCTAGACAGCGTCGCCAGGAAGAAGAGGCCCGAAAAGCTGATGGCAAAGAAATGCCAAAACGCTGGGCGCAGGAGGATGGGAAAGAATATCCTATCAGTACTGAGAGAGCGGCAGCAATTGTGCGGTGGGTCAGGGAAGCCCCCCTCGGTGGTGAGGCTGGTGGTCCTCGTAAGAAGAAAAGGTCCGGAGCCAAATGGAAGGGCAAGTCCAAAACTGGCGTCGAGGACTCAAGTTCTATATTGAACGTTGATGATATCAATGATTTTGAGCCTGTCGAGGAAGAAGTCGATTGAGCTTCGATTTAGGAAAGAAATAGATCATGTAAAATAATCAATGGATTTCAACAAGATCTGCGTAACCTTTATGGAGTGCATTCGTGGACCGATGTTGCCCCCGCCCTTAAATTGACATCCCGCCCGATTCCTAGGCACGAGGTGAGCTGCAGGGCGCACAATACAAATAATTTCATCATCTTTCCCACCAAGTTATGAACTTTGTATGCTGACTGCATTACCCCACTCTCACAATCCCTGTATGAGCTGCACTTACTACCAGTGCACTAGGGGGAAAGTTTTAAGTATAAAGTGCTTCCTGTTCACGAGCTGCGAGCCTGCGAATGTTCACTTTCTACCAGATACATTTCATTTTAACATCCAACACCAATTCTCCGATTCCAATTACATTGCTGTCATGGGGAAAGTCCGAGATGATGACCCAGCAAAACTCACTGACTTCAAGCTTTTATCGTTTGATGTTTACTCGACTTTGGTAGATGAGAAAGGTGTTTTTCTTCTTCCCTCCTCCTTCCATTTTCGTCCGGCGTCTTCCCAAGATCTAATTGTCTCTAGGCGGTATGTTTGCGGGCCTCCAGCCTCTCCTATCCCGCCTCCCCACACCAAACCCCTACGTCGGGGATAAATTTCACACCCTCTCCACCTTCCAAGCCTTCGAATGGGACATCCAACGCACCCAGCCTACTCTCCGATACAACGAGCTCCTACCCCTGGCCTACAAAGCGTTCGCGGCCTCCTTATCCCTTCCCGAGCCCTCAGAGCAAGAAGCCCGTGACTTTGGCTCTCAAATTGGTAGTTGGCCTGCATTCCCTGACACAGTGCCCGCTCTTAAGGCGCTGAAGAAGCATTACAAACTTGTCATGCTCAGCAATATTGATAATGATTCCATTGCACGAACGATTGCTGGTCCATTGGCGGGTGTTGAATTCGACGCTGTGTTCACAGCTCAAGATATTGGATCTTATAAGCCTGACTTGAAGAACTTCAAGTACCTGATTGAGGGAGTGAAGAAACTGGGGGTGGAAAAAGAAGAGATTCTTCACACGGCGCAGAGTCTAACTCATGATTGTGTTCCGGCCAAAACGATGGGGTTGAGCAGCACCTGGATTGATAGGGAGAATCAAGAAGGGAAGAGGCAAGAACTAGCCGACAAGCTCAATTTTACCTGGCGGTTCAAAAGCATGGGAGAAATGGCCGAGGCAGTTGACCAGGAGTTCGAGGAGATGAAGTAATGATGAGGGTTTTTACATAATTCATGAACGTTACGACGTCTATTGTAGTCAATGCTCGACTTGCACGTGGAAATCAGATCTGACCGCCCGATCATGTGCCGAACCCCACACTGGATTTATGCTTCGCAGCACCTCCTTTTACCTACTCCCAAGACGCCGACCCTTCCCGAAGCGCCTAGAACCAACCCGCTGGGTTCCAAAGTGATGTTGATATAGATAATCAATGGTTCTCCGTACAGCCTGCTATGAGAGAGGGCGCCGCTGGGCATAAGTCGTATTTGTCTGACTAGATTTTCCGAGCTTCCTTAACTCTTCACTGGTGTTTTATTCTTGTGGCCAGAACCTGACCAAAAGGTTAAATTCGATCGGCGAAGTTTACTTTTTAAAGCTTTATGGAAGATTCGTACCCGCTGTTCGTGAAATTCATGAAATTATCAATCTCGGTCAAGCCATCGGTCTCAAGGCTCTGCAGCAGGTCGAGCTGCTGCTGTTGTGAGAGACTTCCCTGCCTCATCTCTGTGTCGAGGTTCCCCTCTCCGTAAAGATGCGCTCCAAATGAGTACGCTCCAGCTTGCATGAAATAAGATGGATCCGCTATGGCAGGTTGTGGAACATGTGTTGGCGGTGGTGCAGACATCTGGTGGGATTGTGAGCTTCCTGAAATCATTGGATTCCAAGCATTCGGCAGAGTTCCGGGTTGAGTAAATTCTGGTGGAAAGTAGCTGAATCGACGATCTGTTTGCATGCTTGACGGATTTGCGAATATGGAGTTCGATCGGAAGGATGGTTGAGGGGGCCCGTAGTCAAAATTCGAGACAGGTTCGGGCATTTGATCGAAAACGTACCCAAACTGAGGCGGTGGTGAGTGGAATGTTTTCTGGGAAAATGCAAGTGAGCCGGTTGTTGCGCTGGAGTGTTCGGATGCTGATGGGGAATTGGCGTCGGTAAGAGACGATGGGGAATTGGCTGAGAGTGATGATGGTGGGTGAGAACTATCTCTTACATCATAAGCTCTCAAGCAAGCTTTTGCAAGTTTGGAATAAAGCTCAGAAGCAGCCGAAGTTCCTGGCCAACGTTCTCGACACTTGACAATAATATCAAGTGCGATTTCAATATTCTCCTCGAGCTCTTCCTTACTATGCAAGGCGCGAACTTCGGGATAAGAGATCGACCAGAGGATGGTGTTTACGGCCTGGAAAAGGGTCAGGACGAAAATCCACGTGATATCCACCATTGCAGTGTCCATTTGTTTGCTGAGGCCCTTGATGTTGGTAGATGAGGCATCATAGCACATCATTGCCGATCGTACTGAGGGTTTAGGGACCTGAGGTGAAGGTCTAAGAAGAGTTACAATTATAGTATTGTATCTTCCAGCAAACCTAGTCAAGTCGTCAGTAAATTACTGTAGTCATGGGAATGCAAACGCACCATGCTGGGGCCCAGGCAGGGGTCTGGGGACAATCATTGAGCCAATCTTTAGTTTTCTGCTCCATCCGGGCATACCAAGGATGATCTTCGCTTTTGGGTTCCGGCCGTTTCTTTTGATAAAGAACCCGCCGTATCTCTGCCTGCAACAACCTCATTCGAAGGAAGTGGATGGCTACCGTCTTCTTTTCCGAAACAGGCCCAGGTAATATACCTTCGTCGGTAATGTACTCGTCATCTATGGGCTCAAAAAATTCAACATCGACATGGTCTTGACCAGTAGCAAAGGCATTAGGACGCCCCATACTGTGTGCGAGACCGAACTCCATAGATAAGATAATCCAAGAAAGACGGCGTCTCATGTCTAATTGAAGAGGAGTGACAACTCCTAGTGGCTGAACGATGGTCTTCTCCTCGGTCAAGCCTAATTGTTGGCAAAGCCTCGTTGCGAGGCCGACGATATAGTAGATGGCCGTCCGAGTGGGGGTAAGCAGAGAATATAGAGCCACTAATACCAGGCACTGGAGGGTCTTCAAATCCTTAGGACGAATCACGTCCTCCATGTACGCCATCGCAGCCAGGTAGTAACTATCTGCCAAGCCAGCGTACTGAGGATCCAGCTTTTGCATACTAATTGCTAGCATCATGCGCACCACAAAGTTTTGGTAAGGATCGCTGCTCCCATCGTACACCTGTTGCATATCTTTGAGAAACGACGGCTCGTGTAATGTAGGCATTAAATACTGAGCTGGACTTGTGTTAACACTTTCCTCAAGGTAACGTGATGGTATAAAAGGGGTTGGTGGGGTGCCCGTAGCGCTTACCTTTTTGGTTGAACACTTCCACCAGCTTGTCGGCCACCAGTCTGCTGGGCAGGTTTTGTGCTGGAACAGCACTGATCATGGGGTAAGACTTTTTCCGTCCAGTAGATGATTCAGGCGATTGCACAGGAGTTCGACGTTTGCGGACATCGGGCACGAGCTCCCGAATAGTCCTCGAATCCGTGTATTTCTTCGCCTCTTCCATGACCAGCCTCGTCATGGCAATACCACTAGATGGACCTAGAAATCGAGGCGTTTCATCGTCTTCATTTAGACGAACCAGGCCACCGGGCCGGACGATATCTTCAGTATTTTGCGGGAACCCCTCCTCTTCTGTATATTGGCTAAGTTCCGCCTCCAATGCCCGCACTTTGTCTTGAAGTCGAATGACATAAGTCCGGGATATCTTCTTTCCCTTCGTCGTGTCAAAATACTCGCAGATTGCTCCAGCTCTTTCGCAAGGCAAACACCGCGGCAGGTTTGGGTCGCATCTTGTCTTTCTCTAGGGAGCATTAGTACCATAATCAAAAAGCAAGGAGCTCGGGATGAGTAGTGCGAACCTGGCGACACCGACAGCAAGCTGTCAGAGTATGAGCAATCCGTGGCGAGTGGTCGTCGCTCTCATGGCTACTCTCTCGCACTCGAAAGGATTTGGCTTCTCGAGCCCGGTTGACAGAGCTTTGCGCCTGCCGGAATAATTCTGCCGCATCCATCGACAGCGTTTAGGTCTCTCTATTGGGCCGAGAAGGTGGAAGTGATAAGGCGCACAAACTCAAGGCCTTCACCATCATCGAATGTAGTCTCAGGTAAGAATGGGTTTTATCCGTGGAACCTTGTTCATAGAGCGAGCGGGCTGGGGAAGGAAGAGGCAGAACTCGACGAAAGGGCCACAGAAGCGCGGGGGACAGGAGGCTCGGATTGTGGATCAGGGGTGCATTTCCGAGTTCCAGTCCAGACGGATCTGGAGGACTGGGGATGTAATATTGAGGATCTGTGCGACCAAGGGTCCAGGTTGCAGGCTTACAGAGCGGTTGGTGAAAGGCGCCTCAGCGTTCAATGTTGCTGCTTTCGTGAGGCGACAGTCGACACAAGTCACCGGCTGCAAATGGGTACGCGGTTTGATTCAGCGATTGGACTGACAACGGGGCAGTCAGCGAGGGCGAGACCAGAGCTTCGGCAGCGAGAGGCAGACAATGGAAAGGTCTTAGCCTTACAGGAGCAGGGACAAAGGACAATGGAAAAGGCGCGGAGCGGAGCTACAGGAGAATATAGTGGAGCGAAGGCCAAAGCACGACTAGGACGACTAGGACGACGAGGACGACGACTATTCACGAGTCGATTCGAGTCCCGTCCCTACTGTCCCCGACTGCAACTGCCCTCTGTGGGCAACTGTGAAAGTGTGCGACGTGAAACACCAATACCTTACCCTCGCACCCTCTCGCTTGCTTCTTTGGCCCGTAGAAAGTTAGAAACACTCCTACGCGGCATCACATCCCTGCACGCTGCTTATCGGGCTGTCTGCTCACGATTCCGATCACGGGACCTGGCCTTGGGCCCGACGACCAGATTCAATTCTTTTGCCTTTGCCTTCTGGCAAGCCTCAGTTCACATCCCCTCCCCATTTCCCACATCGCCACACAGACTCGGCTTCTGCGGCGGCCCACGACACGGCTCAGGCTGAAAGACCGACTGATCCGCCACCAACGTTTTAGACGCCCTCGATTGAGACTATGTAGAGACACACACCACCCCCGGCTTTGAGTCAAGTTGCAGCCTTGCCTTCGCCCAGGCCACAAACCACAAAAAGACTGTGTGGGGAGACAACCGGATTGGAGTCGCACAGACCAGAGTCTTCTTCATCGGGTGAGTTTTCAGGTCGCACTTCATCTAGTCGTCTCTCTCGCGGTTACATCGCCGGCCGTTGATTTCCAATGCCGCTCTGAGCATTCAAGTCCCGAAGAAGAGAGCGCCTCTCGATCAGAACGTAAACTCTGTGTAACACGGGAAGCTTAGAGGACTGCATGACAGCGCAAGGCGCTTGCATTGCCGTCTCTCGTAGCACCAATTCTTGTCCCAGCCTTCCTCGGGCTCATTTTCGCACGAGACTGACGCAGTCTCCAGAGCAATCTAAATGAGGAAGATGGGAATTGTGGAATCGATACAGCTTTAAGAACTACTTGACCCTTAGCTCTGGTAATAAAATAGGAAAAATGACCCGCTCAGGCCCAAGCGCTGCGGATACGCCGCTCTTGAGAGTGTCGAGGCCAGTTTCTGCTTGCTCGAGATGTAAGCACCAAACTTTGCCTCTTTTGGATCTCATGATCAATGTCTAACTGTGTGAACAGGTAGAGCTGCAAAAATAAAGGTTAGAGTTACTTGCTTCCCTGGTGATGTGATAGGAAGCCTGATTTGAAAAAGTGCGATGGCAAGTTGCCGGCTTGCACTGCATGTGAAAAGTCAGGACGAGCTGGGGAATGTTCAAGTGCCAATGACCAATTCGCAAAAGGAAAGGAGAGAAGGTTGGTGCAAGAAATCTACAATCTCATTCACGATACTCATTTGTTCAGTTATGTAGCGTCTCTCGAGTCCCGCGTTGAAAAACTTGAGAGGCGACTCGCCTACGCCAGGTCCAGAAAGGCATCCGTGGCGATGCATGATGGGGATGAACCGGTAGAAGCCCCTGACCGCAAAGATTCGCTTGCAACCATTCGTGCCGCTATCCATGGCAAGGCTGCTCGACGAAGAGAGGCGGCAGACGTGAACGAACTTGTGTCCGACTTTGGCTTCCTGTTGGTATTACTGTGCGTTCTATGCCATCAGAAACTAATCATACACAGGTCGGTCAATGCTACCACTCGTGACTTTGAGTCCTCTACTACGAATATGACCTTCGCACGCCTCATTCTGGCAGCAGCAAACAATGAACCAGTTCCCAAGTCGAAGCCTTTCCAACTCCCATCAAGACCGGCCGCTATGGCTTTGGTCCAGTACTATCTTGATAACGTGTTTGCTCTTTTCCCAGTGTTTTCTGAGACAGCTTTGTTCAACGCACTTGATGCAGTTTACCAAGAAAACGGTCGTCCTGTAACGGACTTCGAGCACTGGCTATTGTATATGGTACTTGCGATCGGAGCCACAGGCCAGTCTCGAAGCAATCAGGATGCATTTTATGCTGATGGTGTTATATGGGTTGGTCGTGCTTTGCGTTACGCCGATCGGGTTCTTATGCCGGGGTACGTTTCTCAGATACAGGCTTTGGTCTTGCTTGTTCAATACTCCATGCTGGACCCTGCCCATTTCGACAGCTGGCAATTAATTGGATTTGCTTGTCGTGCGGTGGTAGATCTTGGATTTCATCAAGATCCTCCTAAGGAGCAGCAGACCGACAAAAAGACACTCGAATTACGCCGGAGGATATTCTACTGCGTTTATTCTCTTGACAGGCAAGTTGCCCAATATATCCACAGGCCCAAAAGCTTACCGGGAACAGGTCAATAAGCATGGTTCACGCCAGATCTTTCTCATTCACGGACGACTCGACCAGTGTAGCTTTCCCATCAGCACCAACTTTGTCCTCCTCCGTAACATCAGGAAGCTCAATGAATGGGCCTCATTCTATTGACACTGCCCTCCTTCTTTTCCAATTGCGGCAAGCTCAGTCATCCTGGTATCAAGAACTGTTTCAGTCGAGTCGAGATCCTCTCCAAAACTCCTCCACGTATATTTGGCAAATGTGTCAGGAGATGCGCGAATGGTCCGAGTCCTTCCCTGACAGTTTGCCATTGGCATTCAAGGAATTCTTTGACCTTGAGCTTCTCTATAGCTATGTATATTGTCTTGCACCGTCCTGCAGAGTCCAAGCTGTAACCACATATGGGAAGACGTTGATCTTCGAATACAGCATAGCGTACATGCAAAAGATATTCCCTATCAGCAGAGACCCCATAAATACGGCTTTCTACACATATCATGATGCGCTGCGGGTCTTCTTTGTCGGCAGTCAATTTCTCGCAGTTCTATCCGAGAATCAGGATGACCTCCTGAATGGCGTAGTGCCTTATACTCCAGCTCTCGCTGGCGCCCCGCCACCGCCTCCTCTGCCGAGTAACGCTGGAGTCGATAATATTGATAGGAGTATCAATTGTGTTACTCATATCAGAGAGACTTTGAAGACTTTTGGTCATCGCTGGGACGATTCAAAAGCTCTTCTATCGAGCTTTGAAACTCCAGCAGAACTTCTGCTTTCCTCCCTTCGCAATCGAAAGCGCCACATGGAAGAATTCTCACGCAACAGCCATAGCCCTTCAGCACACATGTCACAGCCTACCTTCGATTCCAACAACATGAGGTCGGCGTTTGGAAATGGAGGAGGGTTACAGGGAGGACATCCAGGATATTAGACAGTTACTATCGCCCCAATTTTGTTAATCAAGCAATTCAATACTTTTGATTAGTAAAGGCGTTCAGAAAACGGTGTTGACTAGATTGTGCAGTTTTTTCCATTGAAAATAGTGGAAAAGCGGTCCTTGAGCCTTCGCGTCGCTCTTTCCCTCGATGATCCATCTAGGCATTGGGCTCTCTTCTGCCTCTCGCTGTTTTGCTTTCTTCAATACTACAACCGCAGTCTTACAACAGAGCATTTTTCACTTTATCAATCGAAGGGGTTATGTACTATCGTGGACTTAGAATTAAGACCGTCTGCGAGTCTGCGTTCATGTTCAAGGCACCATCAAGCTTATTCTTTTCATTAAGCTAACCATTCGAACACTCCGACTTACTGAAGCACGAAGCATCCGGCGCCATTGCGTCGAGCACCTGGTAAGCATTTACAGTACCATTAAATGCAAACAGATTAACTAGAATGCAGACTTCGTGCAATGATGAACCATTATCCTCTTCGTCCGGGCAGGACTTCCGCGCGAACCAGCTCACACTGCCTCAAATGGACCTCCATCGCCATTCTCATAATTTTCATCAGCATTTCAACACTTCCAACGTCTGCAAATCTTGTGCAGCACGAGGAGACTACCCTACCACGACATGAGATAGTTCATCGTTTGGACTCTGGACCTACATCGAGCATATTGACAACGACGATGAAGGCCTTGCTTCACCACATGCCCGCCAGGCGCGCTGAAAGCGTTGATCATGAAGCTCTTCGCAGTCTGACACTGGAGCCGGATCCAGTACAACAGCTAAATCAACACCACGAGACTTCCGATGAGCCGCGTCACAAATACTGCCGTCCGGTGGCGCACACGTGTGTGAAGAAAGAAATGGAGAGTGTCACTGAAGAGAGTACTTCTCATTTCAGATCATCGGATCCCTCACAAAAGTGGAAATACTACGAATCAAAGGAAAGCGATGTCGAAAACGTTGTCTGGGATGAAAATTCAGGTCAATTTGAGTGTGACTCTGCGGAATACCTTATATCTGAAACTAGACTGGCCAAGAGAAGATATCGAAGCAAATATCAAGGTCCAAATGCTGGGATCGACTCTGACACGTCATCTGGAAATGAACACGGTTCAAAAGACCCTATCAAGAGAGGAAATCCACCTTCATTTCAAATGGCAAACCCGGGAATAGCTTCACATGCTGAACACCCTTCGCAAACTATCGTCGCTTCACCGCGAGACACGACAACTCAAATATGTAGCGAGAGATGGTGGCTTCGCCGCCCAAACTGCCGGCCCAGGACCACGGCATCCAAAGCCGAATCTAAGAGGGAAGTTAAGAACCATGGCAAAATCGAGCTAAATTTTTCTGAGCATATCGCTGCAAGAGATGAGTCCTGCCGCAAACTGTGGCATGTAAATACAGGTTGTCTGCCCGCGGATAGCACCAGATCTGAATCAGTTGCGGTGTACGCTTACCCTCTTCTTTCGCGTAATGACACAGTATTGGAATCCATTACCGAAGCTAAGTGTCATGGCAAAGTCGGCAGAGATAGAGAAGATTGTGAAGAGAAAAATAGAACTGGATTCTGGATTCTATGTTCCTTGCTAGGTGTGGCTGGCCTCTGTGCCTTGCTTATTGGTGGTCTCATTGTCCATACCTACCTCAAGCGCAAGCGTTCAAGACCGCTCCTCATCAGTACTGAACCTGGGCACAAGAGTAGAGTGTCAACTCCGGGGACTGGTGTTAGTGAGCTGCGAACCACCAAGGTTGCAAAACCAGCAACTTGCGTGATGCGGCAAATAGACGAAGATGAGAATGATAGTGTACATCGCTACACAACTCTTGATGGTGCGGATGATGGTGTAAGGAACACATCTCTTTATTTATTTTCCACGATTCTGTGGCATTTTCCACGCTCCCGGCTATCTCCCCGCTCCCATTTCCTGTAAAAGAAAAGTTGCTAATTCGTTGCAGTGGACGAGCTGGATCCAGAAACAGCGACGTGGCAGAAAGGTCAGTTCCAAGACTTCATGATCTTTGACCTTTGATATCTCAAAAGAGCACCAATAAACTAATTTTCACCAGCAGGGGTCCCATAAAGGACGTCTTCCGCCAATGCCTGTGACTCATGCCCCACGTATCCCAACTCTGAAATTGCCTCATACAACTCTGGCAACGATGCGGAAAGCAGGTGGGCTTGGTTCGGAGGCGAGTCAGGGAAAACATACATGGAAGGGTAAAGGAAAGGAATCAACTAGAGTAAATTGGTGTTCTACTGTCTGAAGGACACAGCACTGAGTTACGCAAATCACGGTTGCAAAATAGTGTTACTCGGACGTGGTTTGGAGAAGGCGTTTATGAATCACGCTTGTTTAGATGGTAGATTCTGGATCATTTTAGTTGGTCTCCGAAAAAGAGGAAAGGGTTTTCGTTCTTGGGCAAAGTGTTCATTAATTCTCTCTTTTCATCATTGATAAGCAAATCTGAGAATAGTGGTTTAGCAAACGTTCTAGTCGATTCAGTAAATTACCTTTTCAGTCCCCAATTACTCCATAATTTGGCCCAATGCGCTTTCAGTAAACCACTATCACCAACCATCTTGCTGTAACTTTAAGCCATCCTTAATCCGTTAGCCAGCTTTCTCCAAAACCGTGCAACCAAGGAAGCCGGATCGACTGTTCTGAGTCCGGCTACGAAGGGCAGTAAATCGGCATATTTCTGTACATATTTCAACTTGCCGCATTAGGGAATTGATCTTCTCGAGGGGATGTGCTTGACATTAGGAATGAAAAGGGGCTGCAAGTTGCAGAGTTATGTGGATAAAGAAGAAAAGAGGCATTCACAACCTAAAAGCGGGCCGGTGCTTTTACCTGTATTAGGAGCAAGAGTCATTCAATTTTGACGTCTCCTTGATGCTCTAAATCTCTGCTCAGCCTGCGTATGCGCCTAAGATGACCTTTATGAATATTTCAGTCACAAGATCAGCTCTTGCTTCGCCACCCACACCCTTGAAACCATTTGCCCCAGAAATGCTCTACCAGCCTCCAGCTTGTCTCCCCTGTTTGGAAACCATTGTTCCTGATTAACATGACATACACTGGTGTTGATCCAAGCTCTCTCTTATCTCAGGCATAGACCCCATCGTGACTTCGTATGATGCTGATAGATGGTTCATCTTTGATTAAACCTATTACGAATACCGGATCTCCATGACAGCCACCTCGGGAGATAGCCGTTCAGGGTGTTTATGCTTTTCATTCTGGACGAATAGAAAGACTGCTTCTAGCGCCAACTTCGAATTTCTCATCAGATCCAAGCCAGAGTCCGATTTGACCAGCAAGGGGCCGGCATAATTACCAGGCCTCCTAATATACTCCTGGCTCTCTTCTTCCCCATCGAAGGATGCTTGTTGCCCCTTCACGCAAATCAGTTGTTTGAGATTTGGGAACGTCCGGCCAAATTTTGGAATCGTCCAGTTTCCTCTCCAAGCAGCAAACGGGCTGTAACGATAATCTCGTCGCCAGAGGTATTCTGCTAGAGCAAGATTCTGGATCTGGTCTTTAGGTTCGAAGATGCTGCTCTGCTTTTCGAAGTACCGTAGCATGTAGTCGATTTCATCATCGTACTGCTCAAAACCAAAGCAAACAATGTCGTCGTTCGCGTTGAAATACGTACTTGGCGGTTGCTTGTCCGTGCCAAATGAGAGGTGGTAATAGCACAGCCCGACAGCTCGAGACTCTCGGGTCGTTTGCAGAATTGCAGGCAGATTCTGGAAGGTGAAAAATTTACGATCAACTATGCAGTATTGTAGTTTCAGAAGTCTTTGAGTCCTGGCTGCGTGACCCCAGATCTTGAGACGCAATTCTGTAGGTAGCTCAGGGAATAAGGTGAAATTCGACAACGGAGCTGGGGTAGAAAGTGTTGCCTCTGGTCCAGACATGGTTGGCGAAAGATGGAAATATAAACTTCAGCGATGCAGCCAAACCAAGAGGGTAGGCCTTAATCAGGCAAAGGTAAGCTGCCTAGATGTCTGCTAGGTGAAGTTTGGAGTCTGAAGACGTGGTGTAAGTTGCTAGGCTGTGGGAAAATTTATTAAGGCGGGAGGTTCTTTCATGTATCCTGGATATTAACTTGGAATAATCGATCGAAGATAGATAAATTTGACTCTGGTCCACTGCTTGTATTCTCCAAAACAGACGAAGCGAATGCACTGGGGACGTGGTCGGTTTCGCCGCTTCAAAAGTGGCAAAGGGCCCATGGATGTAGTAAACAGAAGACTTGTGTGCCTTATCACCAGAAATTTACACTTTGTGAAAGCCAAGTGAATGAGGAGGAAGGCCTGATGACATTCAACTTGGCTCGGGCTGGTCGTTGTCCGTCCGCCCCGGAATTCGCTTACAGGTGCCTATTTAACCTTAGACGACATGCCAATCAACCCCTCCACCATCCTCTCCATCTCTTCCACAACCAAACCACACGTGACATATCTCCTTTCACATTTTTCCCGTCCGTAGTGCTCTTTGATGGGATTTGCCCGCCGGCTCTGAAGAATATGGTAAAAAAGTTTGCCCTAATTCATCGCCGTTTGCTGATTTTCTTTCCAGGACAGACAGGATAAAGATGAATATTTTCGTCGTCTCTATGCGTTAGGAGACAGCTCCGACGGAGAGAAAGACACCAATGACACCCGAGAAGTCATAAAAGCAGGAGTGGCCCCAACCTCTTCATCTTTTACATCTTCCTCTGATGTCGTGCATCAAAGACGAACTCAGCAATTGAAGACTCGAAAGCAGCTGCCCACCTTCCATCGGACCGCCTCGGCTCCAGTATCTAGTGCAGCCAAAGACACGCCCGCTCATTCAAGAAAGTCTTCATTACTCCGTTATGACATCTCGACCCCGGAGATAAATGATTCTTCCTTTCAAAACGTCACAGCCCCTGAAGGCGAAGTTGCGAAGGGCAAACCCGAAAATGTACGCAGCGCTTCGACACCGAATATCGGGACACTTTTCATGAAAAACAGCACTGGTATCAACTCCATGCTGAGCAGGAACAAAGACACCATGCTCAACAAGAAGAGAAAGAGAAAAGACTCCTCACTGGAACTCGTCCCTGAGAGTGATCAAATCTTTGCTGGCCTGACATTTTTCTACATTCCTCCCGATGACAAAGCGCCTGTGCGACGATTTCGTATTACGAAAGCCAGAAGTTTTGGCGTAATGTGGACTAAGGAGGTAGGCCCAGTTTCATTTTTGCCTTTCCCCTCTTAATTCTGCTTGTAATCTTCCCACTTCATCTTTTTATGAGCTACTCAAGAAGCGGCTGAGAAATGGCAGACTGCGAAGTGTGATGCTGATGATAGTATAGTGGGTACCAAGCATTACGCACATTGTTGTTGATAAAGCACTCACCTATTCGGATGTTATGAAGTTCCTGAAGCCCATTATGAATGCTGATGCCATACCACCGAACATCGTCTTAGTCAACGAAGACTATCCTATCGATTGTACCCAATACATCTCAATTTTAGATCCTAAGCAGCAAAAATATGCTGTTAGTGGGTTTGGTACTGGTCCCGAAAAGATTATCTTTCCGAGAGAAACTTCACCGGAGTCCAATAAGTCTCTCCAAGTCAAGCAGACCAGATCTAAAAAATGGGACGATCCCCCAGAGAAGCAGACTCCGCCTCGTAGCCAGTCTCAATCGCAACTTAACCCACTCAACGGGGATGCTGAGTCTTCTCCAGGAGTGTGGCTCTTGCCAAAGGAGTCTGAAGAACCTGGTTTTGTGCAGAGTCCTAAAGAGACCACTCCTCCAGTCGATGATGATTCGAGGAGCTCGAGCGAAACTGCACAGCCTCCTCGACTTGGCTTGATCTCTGGTCTTGGCGACGCCCTCGATCAAGCAATTTCAGAGGCAAAGAAATATCAGCACCTCCCATTAGATGACGAGGATGATGAAAATGAGAGCCGACCTTCGTCAAGCGAGAGTAACGGGCTCGAAGACTCTGATGATTCTGAGAGAGACAGATCCCCAATCCGAGCCCCGAAGAAAACCAAACATAAGAAAAAGGGAGCGGCCAATCAAGAAAATTTCTCCTGTATGCATGGTGGCACAGGAGTTGCTGTGGAGTCGAATCCAAATGGAGTTACAATCTCCATCCTCCAGGAAATGGCCGACTATTATGAGCGTACGAGAGACAAATGGCGATCGTTCTCGTACAGAAAGGCAATTGGAACATTGAAGAAGCAAACTCAGAAGATAAGATATTACGATGAAGCTATTGCGCTACCACATGTAGGTCATAGGATCGCAACAAAAATCGAGGAAATTGCCGCAACGAATCGACTCCGAAGACTTGACAATGTCAAGCTAGAGCCAGTCGATATTATCCTGCAGACATTTACGAAGATATATGGGGCTGATGTTTCGACGGCATCCAAATGGATACAGGCTGGTCTTAAAACTCTCGATGATTTAAAGACTCGTGGAAAACTTACGAAGAACCAACGAATCGGTCTCGATCATTACGAAGATTTCAACACGCAGATCCCGCGAGAGGAGGTAACAGCACTAGGCGAAATTGTAAAGAGGGCAGCGGGTGCAATCGACCCTGAGGTGCAAGCCATCATCGGTGGCAGCTACCGCAGAGGAGCAAAAATGTCAGGAGACATTGACTTCATATTGACCAAACCTGGAACATCCTCCAGTCATCAACTGCTGCCGTTTCTTGCTGATCTTGTCAATCGACTCACCGATGACGAGTTTCTCGTAGCCGCCCTCGCTGAACCTCGAAGTCTTCGTGAAGGGGCCAAATGGCATGGAGCTTGTGTCTTGCCTGGGAATCCCATATGGAGAAGAATCGACTTCCTTGTTGTCCCAGAATCGGAGTTCGGCGCTGCTTTGATCTACTTCACCGGAGACGACATCTTCAATCGGAGTATGAGGCTATTGTCAAAGACAAAAGGAATGAGACTGAATCAAAGGGGGTTCTATAAGAATGTGATGCGAGGCCCTGCCGGAGTCAAGCCCACAGAAGGAGAGTTGGTAGAGGGTGCCGAGGAGAAAGAGATTTTCAAGATCCTGGATGTTCCATGGCGACCGCCTGAGCAAAGAGTCTGTCACTGAGTAAAGGGAGGTTATTCGCCTAATGCATCAAACTGGTTGGATACATTAGGTAGCGGAACGGAAATGAATTGATACCCTTGCACCCGACTCCTGTACTTCTATATGAACACTTAAGTGTCGCCACATTTCTATTTGCTCTATCAACAACGAATTAGTTGTATCAGCCCATGCAGCAGGCCAGTGAACCATTCCCTATGAAATTGATTGCGCCTCTCTCAGCATGATCCTGTTTGATGCAGTCCCTTTCCCGCCATATTTCGATAGGTCTAGCTCTATAACATCAATCTGCTTCCATCCCAACCTCAAATAGAGGGGGTAACCAGTATCGGTAGCCTCAATATAAGCTACTTTCCCCTCCTTGTCTGCCCTCTGAAGAACCTGCTTCAGCAACATACTTCCCAAGCCTCTCCGCTGATACGCGGGAGCCGTGGCAAGAACCTGCACATCTAGATAGTCGCGTGTGAGCCAACTTCTTATCTCCTCTTTGAGAAACTAATAAACTCACAGTAAGTTTCAGCATCATTGACGTACTTCTGGGTCAGCTTAACCAGCGTCCCAAAAGTGGCGCCAATGACCTCCAGATTCGCGCCCTTCGGCCAAAAGGTTCCATCTTTCAACTTTCTCTCCTTCTCCTCTTTCCGCTTCTTACTCTCCTCTTCACTCAGCACGTGAGGGACCTGGCAGCGCATCCAAGCTACAAGGTTTCCGGTATTTGTTTCGGTGATCTTGTAGAAGGCCATCTCTGGCTTTCTGAAGTGCCCAGTCAGGAACTCTCTCATCCAGCGGACCTGCTCGGCCTCCCCGATTGCTTCGCGGGGGAAGGCATATTTGCTGAATTGGTCGTTGGCGAACGCGTCTCGGTGAACGGTGATCATGGCAGGGAGATCGTCTAGTGTGCACGATGAGAGAACGAAATTTTCTGTTGCCATTTTGAGGAGATTGATAAGACAACAACAATACGAGGTATATCTTGAGTTGAGATAATGAGATGGAATTGATGAATTAGGACTTGTCCGTTGTATATAACTTCTGATAGAGTATCTTAATATAGTGACTGACTAAACCCCGAAACGGAATTCTATTCGCAATGACTCAGCCTGCACTACTGACAAGGTGCGGTCCACGCCGGAGCGAAAGAGGAAGCTGTACATGCATAGACCCCGCAACTGGAGAGCGTAGGTCGTTGAGTTAAGTATGCGGAGTGTGCAATGTTTCCACGGCGGTGTGCCTTCTTTCAACGGCGTTCAAAGCTTTTCGGAGCTCGGAATGAGAACCCGGAATGAATCAGAGACACTGGACTTAAGCGACTTCTTACGACCCCCCTTACGTACCAAGTCCCATCCTGGCTGAACATTCAAGAAGTGCCTACGCGAATGTTTCCTCCCATCATTGTATATTCCAAGTCCACTTACACCGTTTGAGTGTCCCAGAGGTCCTAAGCAACTACAAAGTTCAAGTTTGACTTCAAAAATTGAAATCAGTGGCCTTCGTTTGTCTGTCGCGAGCCAAGTGTCTGAAGTTGAGTTACCAAAGAACAAATTTTCTGTCTAATTTGGAGACGAGCGTACTTGACTGAGAAATCCTCGGCATTTGTATAAGATGGGCTATTCTCGTTCTCTTAAAACTGGTATTCTTCCTCGCTTGTCCTCTGGTGAGGGATGGGATAGTGCTGACGGTCAATATCCGAGTTCATGACTTAACCGAGCATTCAGGGGAACTTGTCAATCGCAGGGAGGTTCCCCCTTAAATGTACACACCGTGTCAAAAACAATGGGACTTCTTTCCTCTATGGTTTCGTGACATTGAGTGTTACCAGACATTTCTTTTATACCAAGATCTCATCTCTCTCCTTTCACTTTGGCATGTGTTCTTAAAGTTTGGACCGGGTTCGCCAAGCTGGAGCCATCCTGTGAGCCATGATCCATGCTGAGTCCCGGCTCCTAGTGACAGAAGCAGCCACGCCCGAGAAGTTTCGCTCGCCTCGAGGCCTTTGCAGCAAGAGAAACATGCAGAAGAGTGCGTGTGCATAATCACCCCAAACTGCTTGCCCGGAAAATCATTCAGTCATCTCGCCGCCGAAATGGAAGCCTGTTCCTGTCATGCCTTGCGGGAAACCCTGCTATCGATTGAATAATGCCATTATTGATTGATTGGGGAGAAAGAGGCAGAGACGACAGTTGAAGCGAGGAAGTGTGGACCACTTGGATGTGATATCACAGATAGCGGGACTCTGCCGGGGCTGCCCAATCTTGCGGAGAGGCGATCATTGGGCCAGAGTTGCCAGACGGCTCTTAGCGAAGCATTTGCTTGGCCTCAGCGGTGCTGCTCCCTGTCTGCAACCCTGCTGCACCTCGAAAAGTACCTGCTCCTAACGCCAAATAATCAAATGCAGAACACCAGAACCCCGAAGCCAGTCCCAGCAACTATGAACTTATCACGAGTCGAGCGCATCGTGACCTTCCCAACCCACCATCCTTAACCACCATCCAAGTATCAATTGCTCTAGAGCACTGTCCTTCAGCTCGACAGCTCCGCGGCAAGCGCTTGCTCAGCTGTCGGCCAGCCACTCTACGCTTGGTGACCTGGCTCACTAACCGTCGACGGCGTCTGTCTGGTGCAACGGCTGTGGGCGTTGACCAGTCCCACCATCCCCTTCCGTCTGCGCTCAAAAACAGGGCCGCTCCATAGACTGTGCACACGGAAGGCAGCATGCACGTTCAAACGCAAACGGCGACAATGGCCTACTCTCTCCCAGCGCTGCCTGCGTCGCCAACATTGACGAATCCCGACATGATTCTGCCGTACGGCGAGTACGAGTCTACTCAATCTCCTCCTCAACACACTTATCGGCCACCTTCACCCGGAGACGATTGGGGAGGATCTGGGTCTGGAAACATGCAGTTCTCGATTGGGTCCTCACACACGATGGGACCTCTCACACCGACTACGCCAATTATTTACGGGAATGGGACAATGCTATCCGATATTGGAGAAGTGACAGAAGCTGAGAGCACGCCGGGACGAAAACTGCCAGGGCCAGCAGAGAGGAGGATGCGCAAGCAGGCCCAGAATGCTCCATTACGATCGAGTCCAACAATTGGCTACAGTGCTGTATTGAAAAGACTGAAGGGCGGAACCCATGAGAGGAAAACTTCGATGGAATCGACCAGCACGGTGAGATCTGAGGGACAATCAGCAGAACTTTTCAAGGATTTCGATGATGGAGTCAGCGTCGACGATAGTGTTTTCCAAGGAGATGACGAGGAGAGCGTCGCGGATTCGTATAGTGAAGAGGTCATTGCTTCGGAGACACAACGTCTTGCACGGAACGAACCTAATGTTGGAAGAGAGGAAGATCGAAATTCATCCGCTGCTTTGAGTAGGAGAGCCGAGCAGATATTACTAAATGCAAAGAAGCGGTTGAATGTGAGAGCTCTGAAAATTCAAACGAGCTCAGATTTACTGACCCCCTTTTTAGAATATGGAAGGCAATCTCACGCGAGCTCGAAGCTCCTTGTACATTACTCCCTCTGGCTCGATGTCTTCAATTCATAGCAGCAGTCCTTTGTCGCGATCGACCCCTTCTCCCCCACAAAACGATCATCGAATTGTCTCAGCCCTTGGAGTGCCTCCTGCGAAACACCGACAATTAGATACACCTTCTGACAGTCCAAATGGGAGTCCAGGGCATTCGAGGGTGTATAGTGAGAACTCCATATCGTCAACACTAAGGACTGCGCCGTTTCCTGTCCGTTCACAAAGTGCTGCAGCACGATACATGAACAAAGGGGATGGGAGTCAGCCGTCCCCCACACTGCCCCACAGTCCTGACATGGCTCGAGAAGACTTTCGTGCTGGATCTCGAGGTGGCTATACAACCGCTCCAAGCAAGTCTCCCCCACCACATGGTGTGATTCTTGAGCCATTGAGCGAGGACGACGTAGTTCCTGAATTCGAGGTGGATCCAGCGAGCTTGAGGTCAAGCCTAGATGGATATTTGAGCCCCAGTGGCGAACATCGGGTTCTGACTCGGTCCACATCTTCAATGCAGATGCGCGATCTACGTGACCAGATGCAAGATCTTAAGGGAAGGTTATCTGTTTTGAGAGACCGTGCTCGAGACGACACCTTGAAACGACGTAGCTTACAAAGCTTAAGGACCCCCAGCCCCTTTACTGCGGCGGAACAGTGGTATACGTCCGCACAGAATTACGGCGAGCCGCTTAGTGCAGATGCTGGGGTTGCACAACCTCCATGGAAGGATGAGACCAGTGAACAAGTTCAGCCAAAGACTGAGCTGGGCGATGAGGCACTTCCGACAGAGGCACCCCAGGACGCAAGCTCCGACGCCACGAGTATTTATGAAGATGTCCTTGAGAGTCATCACACTACAGGTGGTTTGAATGGAACTCATGAAGAGACCATTGAAAAGGAAAAAGAAGCGTATGATACGGCTTTGGAACCAGACGAGGGGGTTGATGATGATATTGACAATGATTACGACGACGAAATGGTAGATCGGGAGGAGGCTGACGATTATGAGAGCGATGCTTCACTTTATCATGATTCGTTAGCTACACCGATTTCGCATGAGGATCGCGAGGATGCATTCGACTATGAACATTTCTTTCTCCACAGCGCAATGGGCACTATCAGTCAGCAAAGACTTCGGCGAAGAGACAGTGCGGGAAGCTTCAGCTCTGAGGATTCCGTAGAGACTACTCGTGGGCCCACCGTCCCTGTTGCCGTTCAGCAGAAGGAGACGCCCGAGGCAGAAAGGATGGGTCTAGGACACTTCAGATCCGAAAGCACTGACACTGTTTCGACCATGGCTACATTTGCCACTGCAACTGAAGGCCACGGATCGGATAGCGGAAACGAGGAAGAACAGGATAACTTCGCGGTCCAAAAATTCGATGCACCACCTCGGTCGACCACGCCTATTACTGCAAAGCGTTCAACTTTTGGCACACCGGTCGAGAATGGAACAGCAGACAATGAGCAGTCACCTCCGTCACAGAGACGCCGATCTGGCTCTGAAATACCTGGCAGTGCGGTTTATCGTCCATCGGTTGCCTCTTTTGACTCCTTCGAGTCAGTTGGCACAGTTCGTAGCTTCCCCTTAGTCAATAAGCCGAAGTCTCAGCAGATCCGATACAACACCTCCTTCCTAGATCCAAGAGAAACCGGATCACTTCTGGATGACTCGCTCACTCTAACTGACGCCGCTGGGGACCGTCTCCAACCCTCGCCTGTACATATGCTCTCGAAGGATGACCAGATTCTGGTTGAGAGGCTAGTCGCCAGCCTCGGCAAGTGCGTTTTGGGTCTGCAGGAATCCGGGCGAGCCAGTTACGATGGCAGAGTTTGGAGACGAAGACTCGATGCTGCGAGGAGAGTACTTGAGGGGCAGCAAGGGGCGATTTAAGCCCACAATACAATATTCTCTTATGTTTGTTACATATATTTTCTTTTGTGGGAGGCTTGGCGTATCCGGAGACATTAGATGTTTTCTGTGCTCTAAAAGGGCGTACTTTGGTTTCGAAGCTAGACCGCTTCTTGATACCCATTTTGCTTCTAGGCCTGATGTTCAGTGCTGCGGCGATAGGAGGGAACGGTTGTGCGGGCTGAGGGTTCGAAAATGAGTCCTTTGGTTTGGTGGTTGTCGGTTATCGGGTTGAGGATAAATGAGGTTTCATGAGACCTATGTAGGAGTACATGTATACGTGATGATTTTGGGGGCGATATTAGCTACTAATCTAATACGTAAAAGTTTTTGACTTAATTTTGTGTCCATCTTTTCCAATTTTATTCAAAGGGTACGCCCTCCCGTTCGAAAAAGGCCTCCCGGTCGAAAAAGGTCACATATTTTACTGTCTGCAAGCATCTTTGGGTTAAACTATTGGGCCCCACTACAAGAAAAGAGGACGCATAATGGGTGACATTTAGGATGTTTTGAAGGGGTCTGATATTAATTTCATAATCAATGGCGCAAAGCCACACTCTTTAAAAGCCCACCGTCTCTCCTTGTTATTTATTTGTCCGCCTTGGGCGAAACAAGTATCGTGGGCAAGTCTTTAATGTCAACATGCTCCTGCGTAGCCAAATCCACCACCCTGACAGCCTCAACTCCAACAATGCCCACTTTCAACGCCATGAACTTCAGCTCCACTTCATAGCAGGCCGATGGGGCAAGAGGACCAACGCGAGTGTCAGTGCTCAAACACACAATCTCGGTAGAATCGATTGCAGAGTTCCGCTGCATGGCGTAGACTATGTTCTCGTCGACAACGGCATCTGCAACTTTGGGGTCTCTTCTCGAGCCCCCGTAACCGGTGGATGGCGGTCGGGTTATTCGTGCTTCAGTTCGTCGCCGCTTGGGTATCACCATGAGCGCTAGCTTCCTGGGCCGGTCGGAGCGGTTGACAATGAAGACGGACCAGGAGAAGGGAATTCCTGGGTGGATTGGCTCGCTGGGAGGTGGGGCTCTAAAAGTCATGGTTACCCCGAAGTCTGGGATGGCGGGGTCTCGCTGATGGCGCGTTGTGACGTCTATACTTGGAAGTGCGTCCGGTCGACTGACCGCTAAAGAAGAAACTGTAGGCATGGTTTCGAGGGCAGAACCAATTGAGAGCTGTGCAGGTCGATGGGGCCGCTGAATAGGTTTCGTAGGGTTACCGAATCCTGGGTTCAGTGGTGGAGTGAAATCAAGAGACGTCGTCCAAAACATTGAGAGTTCAGGGCGGCAAGTTTCAGACAAGTTGGCTGTTGCTAGTACATATATTTCCAGCGTCCGAATCTGAGACTTGTTCGTTGCGTCGAGATCATCTGGTTCCAGCCGGTATAGAAATGTGATGTCGTCCTGAGGTAGGCACGTGATTGGTAATGTCATGCCACACACCGAATTGATATCATGAACCGTACCTCCAATGATCTTCACCTCCGCCTTCATCAGCGTAACTTCGCAATTTGCAAATGGTGTTATGTCAACGTCTAGAGACACTATGACAGAAGAGCTCGTTGGCGTGTTATTCGGTCGAGTGTATCGCACACGTGCGTTCATTGCAGGGTAGACTTTAATTGACCACCGGGAGATGTTCTTCAAGGGCCTCATCAGCTCCCTGGCCACCTGAGTTGCTGGGGCCACGCGGGATACTCTCAAGGCAGAGAGGCGTGGCTTGATCCCGCCCATTGCAGGGTCATCGCTGAATGCCTGAAATGAGATAAGTCAGTATAAGGTCGGAAATTGTAAGGGCGGGTGAAAGAGTAGTGCTTGGACCAATTTTTTCTTCCAAACTCCTCGAACATAATCTTGATATGGGAACCTAAGTTTAGGAAACTGCTTACCTCTAGTAAATTAATTCCCGATGGCACTTGGCTCGGGAGATATTCTTCCTTCAAAGTAGCATCTTCAATTTGCTCAGCAGGCTTCAGACTTGCCGTAGCAGCGAAGACGACTGAAGGATTTTGTAACCGTAATCTAGGCCGTACAAGGAAGGCAGCCAGCTTCCATACTACCAGAACATTACCTTCTCCAGACGTTGGATTTGTATCATCAGGACCTTGCACAATTATAAAGGGATCCTCGCTGTCCTGAACGGAGCCGCTATATATTGTCTCCTGTCCTGGAGGGCTGTCATGATTTTCCGGCTGTGCATTAACCACTTGTGCTTCGACATTTATGACAAGCCTCCCAAGATATGATCTGAGCGTTCTTTCGTCGAAATAAGGAGTTTGTAGTACGATGTAGACATTGACAGTTTCATCTAGGATCTGTGAATAAGTAAGACAGAGACCTTCAGCATTAAGTTTAGAGTACTAACCAAAGAAGAGGGCTAGTCTTTGTGGAATAGAAGCTAGAGGTGAGGCATGGTCATCATCAAGGCGTTGGATTGAGCCGCGTAAAGCTTCCTCGATGTCGAGAGGATTTGCCAGTGGGACAATCGTGTCTAACACCGAAGACTCTACAAACTCGAGACTTCCCCGGGGACGTGCCTCTTCAGATTCTAGCTCTTGCATCATTGTGTGCAGATTCCAGTGGAGAGGTAATCTAAGAAGAGTTCAATCAGACCTAGAACTTCAAGAGTTCAAGAGGAGGGTCTGCGGCGGGCGTGTGAGGATTTCGGCATTTGGATGCAGGAAGCGGACCTCTAGCTCATAATGCATATTCTAGCTGAAGCACGGCACATAAGGGTGGATTCTGCAAATGGCTTGAGTTGCAGAGAATAGGTATTTGAACTGGTTCAGGTCGTCGCGCTTGCTTTGGCCCTAGTCCCAATTGGGGAGCGAGCTCAAAATTCTCAAGCTTTAGGTACGTATTTTGTCGCATCGTGGTCGACATCAGCCTCTTCTCCAATCAACCAACTAACCATCCAGTCCAGGACTTTGCAACTACACACACCATGAATGGCATGAGCGGCCTTAACGGCCATGCAGCGTCACCTGGTCTTTGGCAGGAGGCACGAAATAGTGACGGTCGCGTGTACTACTACAACACAATCACGAAAGCGACTCAATGGACCAAGCCAGAGGATTTGATGACGCCTGCGGAGGTAAGTGCCCATGATACTTTGAGTAACAATGGCAACTGACACGCCTCATAGCGTGCTCTTGCATCACAGCCTTGGAAGGAGTATACCGCGGAGGGTGGCAGGAAATATTGGTACAATACTGAGACTAAGCAAAGCTCATGGGAGATGCCCGATATCTACAAGGAGGCTCTGGCTAAGGAAGCACCTGTGCAGACACCAGTCGCGCCGTATGTAGCCCCCAGATTACCTTCCTGTCGTGGAATTACGCTGACCTTAACAGGACTCCAACCTTTGTTGCTGGAGGTGGCTTTTCTGCTTCTCAATTCGACCAACCGCGAGATAGGGAACCTCTCGGCGAAACGCGTCAAATTGCATATGGCAATGATGTTAATGGATCTCGCGCGCAAGTATTCGTCCCTGCGAATACCGATCCTGATTATGCTACTTTCGAAGAAGCAGAAGCGGCCTTCCTCAAACTTCTTCGCCGCAATAATATCGATCCAAATTGGACCTGGGAGCAGACTATGCGATCCATCATCAAAGACCCTCAATACCGAGCGCTCAAGGACCCCAAGGATCGAAAGGCTGCTTTTGAGAAATATGCTGTAGAGGTGCGCCTGCAGGAAAAGGATCGTGCGAAGGAGAGAATTGAGAAGCTTCGCAAAGACTTTGCTACTATGTTGAGAAGCCATCCAGAAATCAAGCATTACACTCGCTGGAAGACAGCACGGCCAATAATTGAGGGAGAGACAATATTTCGATCAGCAAGGGATGATGATGAACGACGTCAATTGTTTGAGGATTATATCATCGAACTTAAGAAGGCTAATGTTGAGCGTGAAGTTACAACACGGAAAGCGGCAATGGATGAGCTTATTGAGATCCTCAGAGGTCTTGATTTAGAACCATACACAAGATGGTCTGAGGCACAAGGTATCATCCAATCTAACCAGCGCTTTCAAGGCGACCAGAAATTCAAGTCACTCAGCAAGTCCGACATGTTGACCGCCTTCGAAAACCACATTAAGACACTGGAGAAAACTTTTAATGATGCTCGACAACAACAAAAGAACCAGAAGTCCAGGAGGGAACGCCAAAACCGGGATCGCTTCCTGGGTCTCTTGCATGAGCTGAAGGCGAACAACAAAATCAGAGCTGGATCGAAATGGAGCAAGATTCATCCACTGATAGTAGCGGATGAGAGATATCAGGCAATGCTTGGTCAACCTGGTTCTACCCCTCTTGATTTGTTCTGGGATATGGTGGAGGAGGAAGAGCGGGCATTACGCAGCACCCGGAATGATGTATTGGACGTTCTTGATGTAAGCATTTCTTACAGGGTTCTGAATGTCCTGGCTAACCTTTCCAAGGACAAACGGTTTGAGATTCAACAGAAGACAACCTTTGAGGAGTTTCTTGCCTTGATGCAGAATGATCGACGAACTGCTAACATTGATCGAGACGCGCTTTCCTTGATATTCGAGCGGGTAAGCTTCCTTAAGGTCTTTTTGAATGTGTACAGTCGCTGATCATATTTTAGTTGCACGAGAAGGTTTCTCGACGCAGTGAAGATGACAAACACCAAGCTGAGCGTCAGCACCGTCGAGCTGTCGATGCGCTCCGGTCTTTCATTAAACATCTTGATCCTCCGGTGCGTATTGAAGATACTTACGAGAGAATTCAACCTCGCATTGAAAGATCCGAAGAGTTTATTGCAGTACCATCCGATGAGCTTCGTCGGTCCGCTTTTGAGAAAGTCATCCGGAGACTAAAGGAGAAAGAAGAGGATGCAGAGAAGGAGCGCCTCAAGCGCCGGGACAGATCTTCGGCGGACAGATCAACTCGCCGAGATGATCGAGGCGAGAGAGACCGAGGTGAGAGAATCCGTCGTGCCAGTGGACGTCATGACCGCAGCCCGGAACCAGATGCATACGAAGCAGATCGGAGAAAGGCAATTGCGGACCGAGAAAAGAACTATCGGAAAGTAAACGTTGCAGATACACTGTTATCCCCAGGCCGTAGAGGAGACCGGTCTGAGCGGGACCGTGACCGTGAGCGAGATAGAGACCTGGATTTGGTCAAGCCACCTCGTAGTCGGCGCGACGATACAGTAAGGGTCAATTATGATAGAGACCGAAGAGATCGCGAAGAGGAGCGAGAAAAGCTATACCGTAGAAGAGGAGATCCTAGGGGAAGCATTGACGAGCTGCCATACGGTGACGAAAGACCTAGCGGAAGCAGACGACGTCGAGCTGACAGTGATGTGGAGAGCGCTGGAAGTACGAGGGTAGCAAAGGTTAGTCAAGTTGCAATATGCATTCAGTTACCCGACCCAATTCTAACATAAAACGTAGCGGTCTAGAAGAGAGTTAACACCACGTGAGCGTTCCCCGATCCCTCCTCGTGAACGGCGTCACAGGACTAGGACACCTACTGCCCCACTCCTTGCGAAAGAGGAACCGGCCGTCCATTCTGGGAGCGAAGAAGGCGAGATCGAGGAGTAGTGAAACTATGAAGAAAAATGATCGGCAGAGAACGTGGAATCGTACGTATTGCAAACCAAAATACGTTCCATATTATGATAAGATAGCAGGCATAGTTAGTCTTCTCGATACGTAGTCGACCGCAACGGAGGGGTACCATGAGGTACGACATGGAAGGCAAAGCGCGTTGATTTGAGGCCAAGAAACTTCGGTGTGTATTGTTTCTCCTTAAAGAGTTGAACTATCTCCGCCACCTCAGTATCTACCGTAGTACCAAATTTGATAAAAGACTCAATCGAATGTGCAATGAACCCATACGTAATCTCATCCCTTTCACGCTCAGTTGATGCAATGCACTTGACGGCAATCATCCACTTGACCCGTTATCCCTCAATCTACCCTGATTTTGCCACCAGAAACATAGGAAAATGTAGCAAATATCAGGGTAGGACCAGATAACAGGGGATAGACGCCGTCCCATCGTTAGTCGTCTGGCTCATCGTCGTCATTTGAGGCCATGTCCTCATCCGCCGATCCTGAGGTCCCTTTATGCCCTTCTCCTTTTGATGCTGAACCCATAACGCCTGGCAATGCATCTTTTGAAGGAGGAAATGAATCGTTAGGGCTGCCCTTTTCAACTACTCGTGCTATTCTCATCCTCCAGGAAGAAATAATTGCCACTCAACTTCTGCTCTTGGTCCAGTTGAGAATTGAGCTTATTGATCCGCGGTCGGAAGTTGGTGGGGTCCCGGCGGAAAGTAACATCAAGGTTCTTCAAGAATTTGTTGCAGCCTGTGAGCAATGACTCAGGAGCATTGGCCCGGGCATCAATGCCAGGCTCACCGTCGAAAACAATGACACGGTCTGCCAAATATGTTGCCATGATAAAATCGTGCTCCACGACGAAGGCAGTCTTCTTTGAGTGCATGATGAATCGCTTGATAACCCGGGCGGCGATAATACGCTGTTCGGAGTCAAGATAAGCAGACGGCTCATCGATGAGGTAGATGTCGGCAGGAAGCCCAAGAGCAAGAACGATAGCCACACGCTGCAGCTCACCACCAGAGAGAGTCTTCACTTCCTGATCAATGAACTCATCGAGCTTCAATGGCTTGACCACGTCCGTTTGGAATTGCGGGAGGAGGAAGGCGGTCTTGATCTTCTTGAAAAAGAGCTGACGAACAGTGCCTTCGAATTTTGGAGTAATCTTCTGAGGCTTCATGCTAACTTTCATGCCAGGGACCTTTTGATTGCCATCTGGGTTCAACGCGCCGGCGAGCAGCTTGCAGAAAGTTGTTTTGCCTGTACCGTTTTCACCCATCATGACGATAATCTCAGAGTCAGTGAAGTCACCGGCGTCAACGCGGAGATGGAAACCACCCAAGGTCTTTTCCATCTTTGGGTAGTCAAATGCCCGGGTTCGATCGGCCATGAACTCGTCGGCAGCCTCAGCGATGCGGAAAGTCAGAGACTCCTCTCGGAAACGAAGATTCTCAGTTGGAATATTGCCATCAAGGAAGATGTTGATACCTTCGCGAACAGAAGCAGGTAGAGTGACAACACCATAAACTGCGGGTTTGCCGTATAGAACACAGATGAAGTCCGAAAGATAGTCCAGAACTGACAAATCGTGTTCAACACAAATAACATAGTCGTCGGCTCGAAGCAGTGATCTGATGATCTTCGCAGCACTCAAACGTTGCTTAACATCAAGGTAAGAAGAAGGTTCATCAAACATGTACCTATACAATTACATTAGCACACATGACTTAACTTTCAGAGAAGGTACCGTACACATCAGCTTGCTGCACGCAAACAGTGCCAATGGCAAATCTTTGAAGCTCCCCTCCCGAAAGAAGGTTCACATCTCGGTCCATGATGTGATTCAATTCTAGGGGAGATTCATCAGTCATTGGACCTCTGCTAATTTGGGTGTACTGCCTTACCCAGAACATTAAGCACTTCTTCTAGATTGTCCATTGATGCATTTCCCTCTATCAAGGTTCGAACAGTTTTGTCAGGGCCTTTGATCGCCTTAGGGATGCGGTCAACATATTGGGGCTTAACAATGGCCTTGAGGTCGTCTTCCAGGATTTTGGTGAAATAGTCTACAAATCTCATGAGCATTTAAAACAGGAACCTTTGGATTGTGGACAGACTCTGCAGCTCAGAACCTCGGAAATACTTGATCACATCTTGCCAATCAGGAGGGTTGTCGTATCTACCCAAGTTTGGCTTCAACTTCCCACTCAAGATCTTCAAGGCTGTACTCTTTCCAATACCGTTCGAGCCCACCAGACCCAAAACTTGCCCAGGTCGTGGTGTTGGCAATCGATGGAGCTTGAAGCTGTTGGCAGAGTATCGATGCGTAACATGGGACTCGAGATTCGTTGGAAGATTGATGATATTGATGGCGCCAAATGGGCATTTTTTAGGACAGATACCGCAACCAATACAGAGACTTTCGGAAATGAAGGCGATCTTCGACTCGGGGGTGACTTCAATACAAAGCCGTCCGCTCCGAACAACCGGGCACGACTTCTTGCATTCTTGTCTGCATTTCTTCAGGGCATATGTCAGGACATAGGTCTTTAGTTGTATTTCAGTAGTGGCATACCTTCGGCTTGCACTGAATGCAGCACTGTTGTTAGCATACGTCCTTGTCTCGGCGGGGTAATGGTGGGGTAGGACTTCAAGTTTCGCACCTTGTCCGTACTGATGATCGCAATACTATAAGGGAAGAACAGGTCAGCCTTTGCACAACTTCAGGATTCCAACCAGACTGCCATTGTCATGTCAGGGTTTGAACGCACCGAGTCAGCTTGTCTGACATCTTTACTACCCTGCGCCCCACGAGCAGATGACGACTTGGGGAATAGTTGGGTTGGTTGAGTTGGGGGAGGAAGGAGCCTCAGAGAGATAGAGAGAGAGGCGAATTGCGCAGAGTGGTGCTGTGTGTGTCTATTTCGTGAAAGACAACGCAGGCACAGTGTAATTTTGGATCGATGATTTCGAAAAACCAGAGCCGTGAATCACAGTAAAAGGCATTTGTGTGATTGGTTGGGTGCACGTGAAGGACAGAAAAAGCGGCACTAGTGCCAAACCAGAGCTGGACTTTAATCTGGGAGAAGACTGTGAAAGTGGGTTTTATCTGCGAAACACTGAAAGCGCTATTCATAGTCTCTCCAGATGTATAATACCTTTAGACATATATTTAAGGTGGAAGTTTTTGTATTGTTCAGGCTGACACTGGGACGTTGAAATTAGGGCCGCTTTTGTGTCCTGAAGCATTGTTAGCCTTGCCCAAGCGAGAGTTCCCGTCGGGACTTCAGTCTTCTAAACCTCAGGTTCATGTCACTGCACAGTCGACACAACCACCATTACAGTGTCAATATTTCTTCCACCACCACACTCTTTATTTGACGACACTTATAGTGTCTGCCTCACGGCGGGCCTCTTCACCATGGCTTGTAAGTGTTTTCTCTCACTTTTGCTTCCCAATGCCCTTCAGGGATAGTCTCAAGGCTGTAGCCATCTGCCTGCTCGGACATCCATCATACCTCGCCTTATATCTCGAGACTCTCGAGCCGGATCACTAGAAGGAACTTATATTGAGCTCCTTGAGCTCTTTCGATGCGTTCGATGCATTCTCGAACTTTGCGCGAGCTTCCACGTTAGCCGTCATCAACAATCGACTACAGGTCATCAGCAGCCCTACCTCGAAGTTATCATCGAACTCATCGAAATGCGCCGTCGACCCTCGAATATGTCTCGTAGACTCTCACATGGTGGCATATGTTACATTTGAATCGCTGCTATCTTCTCTTGATGGTCGTGCGATCCTTAGGGCTTTGCGTCATAGGAAAATTTGCACTATTTTTCATCAAATTGCTAACTTCATCGTCTTCAGCCCCACCATCATCTACAACGTTGTTAAACTCGACGTCGACTCTACCTCTTCTCAATGGACACGGTTCTCCATTTGAAAGCTCTACGCTCACGAATGACGATGCCCCATATGACAGTGAATCTGACCTGTCCGAAGTTGCCAACCCTATTGTCGACGAACCCTCGCCGGCGCCATCCAGGAATCACCAGTCCGAGTTTGGAGCTCAAGATACCGATGCCTCCGAGTCTTCCGCAGCAGAAGTCCAGGATGAATCTGAGGATGCTGAGTTCGACATGGAAGATAGCCCAGCTCCAACAGCTCCAGATAGAGGCCGTCAAGACCGCTCGACCTCCACCGAGTCTCGTCGTCCTGCAAAACGAAAGCTTGATCTCGAGGATGAACACATTCAGGCAAACCCAGAGTTGTACGGTCTGCGAAGAAGTGTATGTTGTATTCAATGGGCGGGATGCTG
>Ga0302325_10003782_pt1 | contig 35377 bp, 31 predicted proteins | sample Palsa_T0_2_FD_201948 | JGI IMG/M metagenome (GOLD analysis project Ga0302325, IMG submission 201948) | Peat permafrost microbial communities from Stordalen Mire near Abisko, Sweden - Palsa_T0_2 | ecosystem: Environmental > Terrestrial > Soil > Palsa > Peat permafrost | place: Sweden: Abisko...
TCGTACACCGAGTGGTAGAGGTACACCGGTGCCACCGGGAGGTTGCGACCCAGCCTCAGGTCGTCGTTGGCCTCCTGAGGACCTTCGGCCGCGAACGGGTCTGGCACCGTCGTCAGTTCCCCCAGCCGCCGGAACGGGAAGTAGGCCACCAGCTCGTCGACAGACATGTCGGCGATCTCCTCGAACGCCCGGAGGCCCTCCTCGTTGAGCAGGGTCTGGAGCTTGGTCTCCGGATACTCCCGGTTGATACCGACCGCCGCGCCCAGCGCCAGGCCGGAGAAAAACCCACCGTCGATGCGACGCAACGTCCGGTTGTCAGTCGGCACCCCTCCGGCGGCGACCGCGGCGAGCTGGATCTCGGGGGCGTACAGGGGGTGTTGCTCGGCCGTCCAGGCGCTGGCTTGGCCGCCCCCGGAGTATCCCCACAGGCCGACGGGGGTATCCGGGCCCAGACCCGCGGGTGGGAAGTGCAGGGCGGCCCGGATGCCATCGAGGGTGATGCGGGCGGCGATCAAGCCGGCCCCATACGCCCGCCGCGGCCCTTCGAAGTCGGCGGTGACGACCGCCCAGCCTCTGCGGAGCGCCAGCGCCATCAGCGGAAGTTCTCGCTGGTCGCCGCGCCTGAGCGTGTACGACGGATCCCGGTTGGCGCCCAGACTGTCGATGGCGCACTGGTAGGAGAGCAGGGGTCGCCGGCTGCCCGGCCCAGGTGTGGTCGGGAGCATCAGGGTGGCGACCGCTGAAATGGGGTCGCCGGCGGTGTCCGTGCTGCGGAACCGCAGTTGCCAGGCGGCGGTCTGGCCCGCCAGGCGGGTCTGCCGAACCTGGATCGGCCGCCAGTCGAGCAGGGTGCCGGGCTCGACAGCCGACAGGTCTTCGTCGGAGACGTAGAACGGGTCCTCGGTCGGGAGCGGGAAGTTCGGGAGCTTCCGTTCCCGCCGGCGGTATGAGGCCAGGAGGGCGGCCATCATCCCCTTCGACAGGGTCCGCTTCCAGGTCGGCGCCATGCCGCAAGATAACAAGCGTTATCTCGGAGTGCAAGCGTGACCGGGCCAAACGAGCCAACGCCTGGCGATCATTAGCCCGACTAGACTTAGTCCGATGATTGTCAACATCCACGAAGCGAAGACGCACCTGTCCCGGCTGGTCGAGCGGGCCGCGGCCGGTGAGGAGATCATCATCGGCAAGGCCGGGAGGCCGATGGCCCGGCTGGTCCCCTACGTCGATGGCGGGCGGCCCCGGACCCCAGGTGCACTGAAGGGAGCGCTCTGGGTCGCTGACGACTTCGACGAGTCCCCTTCGTGGCTTATCGACGCATTTGAGGGCAAGGGGTGAGCCTCCTCCTCGACAGCCATGTGCTGCTGTGGTGGTTGGCCGACGAACCCATTGGGGCCGAAGCGGCTGGCCGGATAGGCGATCCCAGCACCCTGGTGGCGGTGAGCGCCGCCACGGCCTGGGAGATCACCATCAAGGCCGCCCTTGGGAAGCTGCGGTTCGAGGGCTCGATTGTCGACAGCATTTCCTCCGGCGGGTTCGAACCTCTACCCATCTCGCTGCGGCACGCCGAGCGGGCCGGCGGGCTTCCTCTGCTCCACCGCGACCCGTTCGATCGGATGCTCATTGCCCAAGCGCAGGCCGAGGGCCTCACTCTGGTGACCCGCGACCCGGTATTCGACGCCTACGAGGTTGACGTCCTGCCCTGCTGACGCTCTTCCCCCTCAGGGGGAGTGCTCGAACTGGGCTTCCTCGGTGGAGCCGGCGAGGGCCAGCGTCGAGGACTTACCCCCAGAAAGAGTCGTCATGACGTCGTCGAAGTAGCCGGCGCCGACCTCACGCTGGTGGCGGGTGGCCGTGTAGCCCTCCTCCTCGAGGGCGAACTCCCGTTGCTGCAGCTCCACGTAGGCGCTCATGCCCCGCTCGGCGTAGCCGCGGGCCAGCGAGAAGGTGGATTCGTTGAGGGCGTGCCAGCCGGCCAGGGTCACGAACTGGAAGGTGTACCCCATGGAGCCCAGCTCCTTCTGGAAGCGGGCGATGGTCTGGTCGTCGAGGTGCTTCTTCCAGTTGAAGGACGGCGAGCAGTTGTACGCCAGCATCTGATCCGGGTACTCGGCTTTGATGCGCTCGGCATACACCCGGGCCTCATCGAGGTCCGGGGTAGACGTCTCGCACCAGATCAGGTCGGCGTAGGGCGCGTACGCCAGGCCCCGGGCCACCGCGATGTCCATGCCGGACCGCACATAGTAGAAGCCTTCCGGGGAGCGCTCGCCGGTACAGAACTCGCGGTCGCGCTCGTCGACGTCGCTGGTCAGCAGGGTGGCGCCGAGGGAGTCGGTCCGAGCCACCACCAGGGTCGGCACGTTGCAGACATCGGCAGCCAGACGGGCAGAAGAGAGGGTGCGGACGTGCTGGCCGGTGGGGATGAGGACCTTGCCGCCCATGTGGCCACACTTTTTTTCCGAGGAAAGCTGGTCTTCCCAGTGCACGCCGGCGGCGCCCGCCTCGATCATGCTCTTCATGAGCTCGAACACGTTGAGGGCCCCACCGAAACCGGCCTCGGCGTCGGCGACGATCGGCGCCATCCAGTGCTTGTGGTCCTCGCCGCGCCCGCCGCCCTCGGCCCATTCGATCTGGTCGGCCCGGCGCAGGGCGTTGTTGATGCGGCGCACGACCGTGGGGACGCTGTTGACGGCGTACAGGCTCTGGTCGGGGTAGACCTGCTCCGACAGGTTGGCATCGGCGGCTACCTGCCAACCGGACAGGTAGATGGCCTGCAGGCCGGCCTTGACCATCTCGACCGCCTGGCCGCCGGTCAAGGCGCCCAAGGCGTTGATGTAATCCTCGCTGTGCAGCAGCGTCCAAAGCCGTTCGGCGCCCTGGCGGGCCAGGCTGTACTCGATCTGGACCGAGCCGCGCAGGCGGACCACGTCAGCGGCGGAGTACGGGCGCTCAACGCTCTGCCAGCGGGGCTCGCTGGCCCATTGGCGCTCCAACTCGGCGACGGCGGTCTCGAAGGAGGTGGTCATGGGAGAGATTGATCCTTTCAGGGGAGCAAGTCGTAGGCGGGCAGGGTCAAAAAGGTCGGGAAGTCGTCGGCCAGGGCCACCTGCTCGAACACCGAACGGGCCTGACTCAACAGTTCGGCGTCGAGGCCGGCTTCGATGAGCGACGTCACCGCCTCATCCAGAAGATGGCGAACGAACTCGGCGGTCACCGGTGTGCCGTCGGACAGGGTCACCTGGTGGTGCACCCACTGCCAGACCTGGGCCCGGCTGATCTCGGCGGTGGCGGCGTCCTCCATGAGGTCGTCGATAGCGGCCGCGCCGGTGCCGGACAGCCACGACGCCACGTAGCGCAGCCCGACGGAGATGTTGGTGTCCAGGCCGGCGCGGGTGATCCCGTTCGGCGGCACGGAGACATCCAGCAGCCGAGACGGGCCGACATGGACCTCGGGCCGCTGCCGCTCGAGCTGGTTGGGCCGGTCGCCGAGGACGGCGTCGAACTCGGCCAACGCCGTGGCCACCAAGTCGGGATGGGCCACCCAGGTCCCGTCGAAGCCGTCCCCGGCCTCACGCCGCTTGTCTTCGGTGACCTTGGCCAGGGCCGCTTCGGTGACTTCGGACTTACGGCGGTTGGGGATAAAAGCCGCCATGCCCCCGATGGCGTGCGCACCCCGCCGGTGGCATGTCTTGACCAGCAGCTCGGTATAGGACCGCATGAACGGCGACGTCATCGTCACCAGCGACCGGTCCGGCAGCACGAAGGCCGGGTCGGCGTGGAAGCGCTTGGCGACGCTGAAGATGTAGTCCCACCGGCCGGCGTTGAGCCCGCAGATGTGGTCGCGCAGCTCGTAGAGGATTTCGTCCATCTCGAACGCGGCCGTGATGGTCTCGATTAGGACCGTGGCCCGGATCGAGCCCCGGTCGAGGCCGAGAGCGTCCTCAGCCGCCAACATCACGTCGTTCCAGAGGCGGGCCTCCAGATGGCCCTCCAGCTTCGGCAGGTAGAAGTACGGCCCGAAACCCCGGGACAGGCTCTCGCGGCCGTTGTGGAACACGTAAAGGCCGAAGTCGAACAGGCTGGCCGACACCGGCCCCCCGTCGACCTGGAAATGCTTCTCGGCGAGGTGCCAGCCGCGGGGGCGCACCAGCAGGGTGGCCGTCTCGGAGGCCAAGCGGTAGGTCTTCTCCGAGGTGACCAGCTCGATGGTCTCCCGCACCGCGTCCTGGAGGTTGACCTGGCCGGCGATGACATTGTCCCAGGTCGGGGAGTTGGCATCCTCGAAGTCGGCCATGAAGACCTTCGCCCCGGAGTTGAGGGCGTTGATCATCATCTTGCGCTCGACCGGCCCGGTTATCTCCACCCGGCGGTCGGCCAGCGGCTTGGGTGCCTCGGGAACGGTCCACCCGCCGATGCGAATCGTCTCCGTGGCGGCGAGGAAGTCCGGACGCTCCCCGGCGTCGAAGCGGGCCTGACGCTCGGCGCGGGCCTGCAGCAGCTCCAGTCGCCGGGGGTTGAACTGGCGGTGGAGGCCGGCGACGAATTCGGCCGCTTCGGGGGTCAGGACCCGGCCGGCCTCCGGGTGCGGCGTAAACGTGGGCACACTGATGTCAGGGGGCACGATCGCCATTATGTAAAAGATCGGCCGACTTGTCGAAGCGAACATCGCCAAGGCTTGCGCTTGGTGCGAAGAAGTGACAAACTTTCGGTGGATATGGCCCCGGAAACACTCGATCCCCTCGTGTTCGGCCACCGTCTTCGCCATTTTCGCCGGCTGACCGGTCTGACCTTGGAGGCGCTGGGCCAGACAGTCGGACGTCCCCCCTCGTATCTCTCACAGCTGGAGAACGGGCACCGGGAGCCCCGCTTGTCGACGGTCAACCAGCTGGCCGGAGCGCTCGGCTGCCGCCCCGCCGACCTCTTGGCCGCCACCGCGCCCAACCGGCGGGCCGAGCTGGAGGTGGCCCTGGCCCATATGCAGGACGACCCGCGCTACCAGGCGCTCCGCTTGGCCTACCTGCGGCCTTCGGCCCGCCTCGACGATGTCGTACTCGAGCACCTGGTCGCCCTGTTCGAGCGGGTCCGGGAGCTCTCGCTGCACCCGTCGGCGGGCGGCCTGGGCGAAGCCGGTGAGCGCGGTGCCCGGGCGGCCAACTCGGCCATGCGCGACGAGATGCGCAAGCGGGACAACTACTTCGAGGAGATAGAGCGCGCCGCCAGCCAGGCGCTGGCCTCGATCGGCTATGGCGGACCGGGCGCGGTGTCCGAGCGCCATCTAACCGACCTAGCGGCCTACTTCGGGTTCACCATCGCCCGGGTGCAAGACCTGCCCGCGTCAACCCGCTCGATCAGCGACCTTCGCCACCGCGTCATCTACGTCCCGCAGCGCAATCTGACCGGCGGGATGCGCACGGCGCGGTCGGTGATCGCCCAGACCCTGGGCCGGTTCGCCCTCGGGCACCGCGACCCCGCCGACTTCGAGGCGTACGTCCGCCAGCGGGTGGAGGCCAACTACTTCGCCGGCGCTCTACTGGCGCCCGAGCGAGCGGTCGTCCGGATGCTCGCGGACGCCAAGGCCCGGGAGGACATCTCGGTCGAGGATCTCAACGAGAGCTTCTATATCTCGTACGAGATGGCTGCCCACCGCCTGACCAACCTGATCACCCGGCACTTCGACATTCCCGTGCATTTCACCCGTTCGGACCCGGACGGCCTGTTGTGGAAGGCCTACGAAAATGACGGGGTCCTCTTCCCGTCCGACACCGATGGCACCATCGAGGGTCAGCCGCTGTGTCGGTGGTGGAGTTCCCGCCAGGCCTTCGAGTCGGAGGACTCGTACTCGCTGCACTACCAGTACACCGAGACGGTGGCCGGTACGTACTGGTGCGCCACGCACCTCGGGGTGGAGCAGGACCGGGGCGATGCCGTCACGGTGGGAACGCTTTCCAGCGCGGCCCACTGGTTCCGCGGCAGCGACACCAGCCGGCAGTCGGTGTCGCGCTGCCCCGACCCGTCGTGCTGCCGGCGGCCGGCCACGGAGGCGGTGCGCCAGTGGGAGGGGGTGGCGTGGCCATCCGCTCGCGACCACAGCCACTTCGTGTCGGGCCTACCGACCGACACCGTGGTCTTCAGTCCACATCCGGGGGTGGACCTCACCGACGTGTACTCGTTCCTTGATCGCCACTCTGGAGGTTTGGGCACGACCTAGGCAGGCCCCACGTTGACCCCTTTGGCTAGGGTCTTTCCCCCGTGGCTATCAGAATCGCAATCGGGCTGGCGGTGAGCGGCATCGGCTTGGCGGTCGTCGGCTGGCGGGCATGGTTCTTGTTCCGGTTGGTGTCGACCGGCCGGCCGGCGCCCGGGCGCATGCGCGACGTGCCGGCGCAGCTCAAGGCCGAACTGCTCGACGTGTTCGCCCAGCGCAAGCTGTTACGGCGCAGCGTGCCCGGCCTGGCGCACTTCTTCACGTTCTGGGGCTTCATCATCCTGTTCTTCACCATCATCGAGGCCTACGGCGACCTCTTCTCCAAGACGTTCGCCATTCCTCTCATCGGTCGAGGTCGGGCCCTCGGGTTCCTGGAGGATTTCTTCGCGGTGGCGATCCTGCTGGCGCTGGCCACCTTCTCGCTGATTCGGGTGCGCCAGGCACCGTCTCGACGGGAACGCCAAAGCCGTTTCTACGGGTCGCACACCGGGGCCGCCTGGGTCACGCTGGCCATGATCTTCGGGGTCGTCGCCACCCTGTTGATTTACCGAGGCGCTCAGGTCAACACCGGTCACTTCCCATATGGCAAGTCCTGGTGGCCGTTCGCCTCACGGGCCGTCGGCGCGGCGTTCTCCGGGTTCGGGCACGCCGCCAACGGGCACATCGAGACGGTGTTCATCCTCGCCCAGCTGACGGTGATCTGGAGCTTCTTCGTGTTCGTGCTCCACTCCAAGCACCTCCACATCTTCGTGTCTGAGCCCAACGTGCTCTTCTCCCGCCGGCCGAAGGCTTTGGGCCCTCTCGGCACGACCCCCGATCTCGATCCCGACAACATGACCGAGGACACCGTTCTCGGTACCGGCCATATCGCCGACCTCACCTGGAAGCAACGGCTCGACCTCATCAGCTGCACCGAGTGCGGCCGTTGCCAGGACCAGTGCCCGGCCTGGGCTACCGACAAGCCGCTGTCGCCAAAGTTGCTCATCATGGAGCTACGCGACCACCTGATGGCCGCCGCGCCCGAGTTGCTCGCGGCGGCGAAAGCCAAGGGCAGCGGGGCCGGTGAGGACGGGGCGGCGGCCGCCCCTGCGCTCGAGGAAGACGGTGTGGCCGCCAAGCGCCTCGTTCCCGATGTGATCGAAGAGGACGTGCTGTGGTCGTGCACCACCTGTGGGGCGTGCGTCGAGCAGTGCCCCGTCGACATCGAGCACGTCGACACCATCCTCGACATGCGCCGCTACGAGGTGCTGATGGAGGCCCGCTTCCCGACCGAGGCGGGCACCATGCTGCGCAACATCGAGAACAGGGGCGATCCTTGGGGTCTGGGCCAGAGCCAGCGGTTGGACTGGACAGAAGGTCTCGGCTTCGAGGTCCCGGTTGTGACGGGCACCATTCCCGACGAGGTCGAGTACCTCTTCTGGGTCGGCTGCGCCGGCGCCCTCGACGAGCGGGCCCGCAAGACCACCCAGGCCATCGCCCGCCTCCTGCACCGGGCCGGCGTGTCCTTCGCGGTGCTCGGTCCCAAGGAGTCGTGCACCGGTGACCCGGCCCGGCGGTTAGGCAACGAGTACCTCTTCCAAACGCAGGCCCAGACCAACATCGAGACCCTCAAGGCCGCCGAGGTCAAGAAGGTCGTGGCCTCGTGCCCCCACTGCTTCAACACCATCTCCCGGGAGTACCCCGCCCTCGGCGGCGACTTCGAGGTGCTGCACCACACGCAGCTCCTCGAGCGCCTCCTCGCCGAGGGCAAACTGCGCCCCGAGACCCGGGTCGAGTCCACTGTCACCTACCACGATCCCTGTTACCTGGGGCGTCACAACGAGGTCTACGACGAGCCCAGAGGTGTCCTTGAACACGTGCCCGGGGTGTCGGTTACTGAGATGCACCGGCACAAGCGGACCGGCTTCTGCTGCGGTGCCGGCGGCGCCCGCATGTGGATGGAGGAGCGGATCGGCAAGCGGATCAACGTGGCGCGGACCGACGAGGCCCTCGGCACCGGCGCGGACGTGATCTCGACCGCCTGCCCCTACTGCCTGATCATGCTCGACGACGCCACCAAGGGGCGCCAGGCCGAAGGGGCCGCGCCCGAGTCGGTCCGGGTAATGGACGTGGCCCAGGTCCTCGAGCAGTCGCTGCCCGCGCCGGCGGCGGCATCCGAGGGGACTGGCGCCCCAGACTGAGTGCGGAGTTGTTCGGGGCGCCCAGGGCTGGCCTGGGGCCAAAGAGCCGGATCCGGGTCGCCTTAGTGCGAGACGGCTTTGGTGTCGGCTTCGCGGAGCCGGGCGGCCATGCTCACCAAGAGCTTGTGGGCGACGGCGGGTACCTCGTCGAGGACGCCCATGAACTCGCGCTGGCCGATGACCACCAGATCCATATTGGTCTCGGCGATGACCGTGGCCGAACGCGGCCCCTTGTCCAGCAAGGCGAGCTCGCCGAAGTAGCGGCCCGGACCGAGCGCGGTCACCTTCCGTCCATTGCGGCGGACCGCCGCCTCGCCGGCCATGACGAGATAGAACTCGTGGCCGATCGTACCTTCGGTCACGATCTCGGTCCCGGCTGGGACTTTCACCACGTCCGCGGCCCGGGAGATCATCCCCAATTCCTTCTTGTTGAGCGAAGAGAACATCTGGACGTGGGACAAGTGATCGAGCTTGCGGTCAGCGGCCATGGCGCGAACTGTATCGACTGAAACGGCCCCGAGGACGGAATTGTCGTACGCCCCATGAGCCGATTGTTGTTAACACGCGAGCAACACGGACGACAAAAACGAGAAACACGAAGTCCTTACCCTCACCTGAGCTTCCAACAGAACAGGAGGGGCTACTTGTCCGTACTTATGACATCCATGCTTCACGCTGCCACTGTGTGCGGGAAGAACCAGGCGTACGTGCAGAACGGTGCCGGCGCCGCGGTAGCTACGGGAACGGGCGGGGCCATCAGCTGCTCGGACCCGAGCTGGGTCGACACCGGCGACACGGCCTGGCAGCTCACGGCTGCCACCTTCGTCGGACTTATGAGCCTCCCCGGTCTGGCCCTCCTCTACGGGGGGCTGGTCCCGAAGAGGTGGGCCGTCAACACCATGATGATGGCCTTCACCGGCTTCTCGGGTGTGCTCGTGGTGTGGGTGCTCTGGGCGTACAAGATGGGCTTCGGAGTCCCGATTGGTGGAGGTTCGCCGAACGCCTGGACCTACAGCTACGCCCACGCCGGCGGGGGCCTTGGAGGCTTCTTCAAGAACTTCTTCAACAACTTCGTCGGGCACCCTCAGTCGATCAACGCCGGGCACGCCCAGATCGGGCAAGCGACGTTGTACGCCAACGGGGGCGCAGACGTCCCGATACAGATGCCGACACCAGCATTGGCGTATTTCCAATTCGTGTTCGCCGGCATCACACCGTTGCTGTTCCTGGGCAGCGTGTTGGGGCGCATCAAGATCCAGGTGTGGATCATCTTCGTGCCGGCGTGGTGCACGTTCGTGTACACCGTCAACGCCATGCTCCTGTGGGGCGGCGGGTACTGGGCCCACGAGGGTGCGCTCGACTACTCCGGTGGGTACGTCATCCACCTGGCCGCCGGCGTCTCCGGGTTCGTGGCGGCCTGGGTCATCGGCCCTCGCTTGGCCAAGGACCGGGCCAAGTTCGTCCCGCACAGCTTGAGCATGGTGGCCTGCGGTGCCGGCATCGTGTGGTTGGGCTGGAACGGCTTCAACGGCGGGGACCCGTACTTCTCGGGTGCCGACGCTGCCACCGCGGTCATCAATACCAATGCTGCCACCGCGGCTGCCCTGCTCACCTGGGTGGTGTGGGACATCTTCCTCAGCAAGGGCAAGAAGGCCACGTTCGGCGGGGCGGTCAACGGCATGATCTGCGGCTTGGTCGGGATCACACCTTGCGCCGGATACGTGAGCGGCTCGGGGGCCTTGTGGGTCGGCATCATCGACGCCAGCGTCGTGTGGTTCGCCTGGACCTACGTCATGCCGATCACGATGCGGAAGGTCGACGACGCCATGGGCGTGGCGTACACCCACGGGGTGGCCGGGTTGGTAGGGGGTCTGCTCGTCGGCATCTTCGCCGATCCGAGCGTGACCATCTATGCCAGCGATGGTGGGTCACCGATACATGTCGAGGGGTGGCTGTATGGCAACCGCCATCAGTTCTTCCTCCAGCTGTTCGCGGGGTTGACGATCATCGTCTACGACGCCCTAGCCACCTTTATAATCCTGAAGGTGATCGGCATCTTTACCCCCTTGCGAATGTCGGACGAGGATTGCGAGGTCGGGGACCTCGCGGCCCACGACGAGCAGGCTTACCCACCCGACGAGGGCTACACCGCCGTCGGAGCGAGTTCGGGGAGCGCCTCGTGAAGCTCGTCACCGCCATCATCAAGCCCTTCCGGCTCGACGGCGTCAAGGACGCCTTGGAGTCTGCCGGTGCCGCCGGTATGACCATCACCGAGGTCCAGGGCTTCGGACGCCAGAAGGGGCACACCGAGGTCTACCGAGGCAAGGAGTACGCCGTGGCCTTCACCCCGAAGATCAAGGTGGAGGTCATCGTCGAGGACGACGCCGTGAAGCCGGTGGTGGACGCCATCGTCGGCGCGGCCCGGACCGAGAAGATCGGCGACGGCAAGATCTGGGTCACCGACACCGATACCGTCGTACGGATCCGGACCGGCGAGATCGGCGCCGATGCCATCTAGAGCCCTGGGGGATGGCGCCGCACCGACGCGGCGCCAACCCCGGGCTACCCTGGCGCCGGTGAAGGACGACAACCGCTTCTCGCTGGAGGAATCCCGCTTCGTCCGCTCGGCGTGGGTGTGGCGGGCCTTCTTGCTTCTCTCGCTGATGGCCATCGGGGTGGCCATCATCTTCGCGGGCAACGGGAAAACCCTCGATGCGGTCCTCTGGGTGGTCATTGCCGTCGGTTGGGGTGCCTTCGCCATCGGGCTGTGGCGTAAACACACCCTGCTCACCAAGTAGCGACGTACTCGACTACCAGCCAGCAGCCGGGCGTCAGAGGGCGGCGACCACTGCGTCCCGCAGGCGGTCCTGGTCGACCGGGTCGACGACTTTTTCGCCGCTGGCGGTCTGTACGTAGAACACGTCGATTGCCTCCGCCCCGAGGGTGTTGACCAGAGCCCGGGTGATGGTCACCCCGCTGGCCGCCAGAGCGCTGGTCACTTGATAAAGGACCGGACCCCGGTCATGAGCGCGAACCTCGATCACAGAGGAATGCGCCGAAGCCGAATTGTCGATCGTCACCTGCGTTCCCGGCAGGTCGGGAGCCGATGCCCGCCGCAGCCAGGCGTACTGGCGCTCCCGGTCCTCGAGCAGCGACTCCAGGGCCAGACGACCCTCGAGGGCGGCCTCGAGGTCGGCACGCACCCGGTCCCAGTCGGGAAGGGTGTCGAACGCCGGCGCCACCTCGAAGCGGAGAAGCGCCATGTCGGTGTCCGGGTCGGTCATGGTGGTCGCCGACCGGACGGCCACACCCGAGAGGGTCAGCACCCCGGCCACGGTTGCCAGCAATCCCGAATGGTCGGGTGCGGCGATCGTCAGCCGACCGCCGTCGGCCAGGAGTTGTAGCCGGCCCGAGTCCAGCCAGGCGCGCTGTTCCGGGCCGACGGCGGCCTGCGCCTCGGGCGGGGGGCGCCCTTCGAGGGTGGCTGACGTCAGCTCGACGAGCCTGGCGATCAGTCCGGCCTTCCACGGCCCCCAGGCAGAAGGCCCGGTCGCCAAGCTGTCCGCTTCGGTCAGGGCGGCCAGGAGGTGCAGCGTGTCCCGGTCCCCGACGACAGCCGCCACGTTCGCGGCCGTCGCCGGGTCGTCAAGGTCCCGGCGGGTGGCGACGTCGGGAAGCAGCAAGTGGTAGCGGACCAAGCTCTCCAGGGTGGCGACGTCGACCTCGGGTAGGCCCAGCCGCGGTCCGAGCTGGCGGATCAAGGCGATCCCGACGGCGCTGTGATCTTCGTCCCGGCCTTTGCCGATGTCGTGGAAGAGGGCCCCGAGCAAGAGCAGGTCCGGGCGGTCGACCGTCGCAGTCAGGGAGGCCGCCCCTGCCGCCGTCTCCACCAGATGTCGGTCGACCGTAAAGCGGTGGTAGGCGTTGCGCTGGGGCCGGTTGCGGATCGGCCCCCACTCGGGCAGGTAGCGCAGCCAGATCCCCAGCTGGTCGAGCGACTCAACCGCCGCCACCATGGGGCGGCCGGCTCCGAGGAGGCGCTCCAGGGCAAACAGGGTCTCCAGTGGCCAGATGCCGTCGGGGGCAACGGCTTCGGCGGCCAGGCGGTCCAGCGTCGAGCGGGCTATGGGTAGGTCGAGCTCGGCCGACGCCGCCGCGGCTCGCAACGCCAGGGACGTGTCGGAGCTGACGGGGGCGTCCGCCAACATCGTCACCTCGTCGTCCCGCAGCACCAGGCCCGGTTCGAGGGGGTGGTCCCGGCTGCCGCCCCGCCCGACCGGACCGGCGAGCCAGGACTCGAGGCGCCGCCAGCCGTCGTCGTTGGTCCACGACACGACGCGGGCGGCTCCGGCGACCGCGCCCATCAGGGCGTCGGCGTCGAGATAGTGGAGGGCGTCGGCGACGGCGTCCTGGTCCTGGAGGAGCAAGGCGTTCGTCGACCGTCCCGTCGAGCGGTGCAGCTCGACGCGCGCGGCCGCCAGGGTCTCGGTCGCTCCCGCCAGTTCCCGGTCATCGAGCACGCCTGTCAGGATGGGAACGACGCGACCGAGGGAACGCAGGAGGTGGAGATCCCGCTGCCCGCCGCGTGCCTCCTTGAGATCGGGCTCGAGGAGGAAGGCCAGGTCGCCGAAGCGATGATGGCGCTCTTTGGTTGTCTCGTCGACGGTCGGCAACCAGCGGGCGGCCCGGGTCTCCCACTGCTCCAGAGCCCGGGTCAGCACCTTGCTGCCCAGATTCGGGTCGCCGGCCACGAGGCGGCCGTCGAGCAGGCCGAGAGCCACCTTGATGTCCTCGTCCATGATGGCGCGCACCTCTCTGGGGGTGCGCACGCTGTGATCCAGGTGGAGCCCGGAGTCCCACACCGGGTACCAGGTGGCCTCCGCAACCGGTTTGATGCGGCCCCGGCGGTCGTAGACGAGCAGGAGGTCCAGGTCGCTCCCGGGGGCCATCTCGCCCCGGCCGTAGCCGCCGACGGCCAAGAGGGCCACGCCCTTGCTGTCCCCGCCGGTGGCCCGGTCGAACACCCGTTGTAGCCAGGCGTCGGCGGCCGCGGCGTAGCGCCGGCACCAGGCGATACCAGTCAACTGGCGATCTTCGAGCAGGGCGTCCCGGGTGGCGCGCAGGGACGGCGGCTCGGGACCGGCTCCGGCATCTGCCAACCTGGTTACCGGTCCCCTTGGCGGCGGACCGCCTCAGCCGCGGCCGCGATGACTTGCGGGTCCCCAAGCTCTCGTTTGGCGGTGACAGCCAGGGCCTGGTCGAGCTGGTAGACGACCGGGACGCCGGTGGGGATCTCCAACTCGGTGATCTCGGCGTCCGAGATCCCCTCCAGGTGCTTGATGAGGGCCCGCAGGCTGTTGCCGTGGGCGGCGACCAGGACGGTGCGGCCCGCGAGCAGGTCGGGAGCGATGGCGTCGTACCAGTACGGGAGCAGCCGGACGACCACGTCCGCCAAGCACTCGGTCGCCGGGATCACGTCCGGGGCCAGCCCCGCGTAACGCGGATCGGCCCTCACGTCGAGCGGATGGCCGGCGGGTAGCGGCGGCGGCGGGGTGTCGTAACTCCGCCGCCAGAGCATGAACTGCGCCTCGCCGAAGGCGGCCTTGGTCTCGGCCTTGTCCAGTCCTGTCAAGGCGCCGTAATGCCGTTCGTTGAGCCGCCAGTGGTGGTGCACCGGCACCCACAGCCGGTCCATCTCCTCCAGCGCCAGGTGCAGCGTCCGGACGGCTCGGGTGAGCACCGACGTATGGGCCAGATCCACCGCGAGCCCCTCGGCGGCGAGGAGGGTGCCGGCCGAGCGGGCCTCCTTCTCCCCTTGGATGGACAGGTCCACGTCCCACCAACCGGTGAAACGGTTCTCGAGGTTCCACTGACTCTGGCCGTGGCGCAGCAGCACGAGGGTCCCCACGGCCGGAGCCTACTGGGACCAGTGCCGTTGCGCCGAAAACCGTCGGGGTGTACGTTGCCTCGACACCCCTCGCCTAAGATTATTGAGTCTATGATGCTCAACTTTGGCTACACTGGTGGCAGTCGGTAGATCGTTCCTCAGAAACTCACTATTACACGGAGGCAGTCCTATGCCCAAGGCCGTCGGCATCGACCTCGGCACCACCAACTCGGTCGTCAGCGTTCTCGAGGCGGGTGAGCCAACCGTTATCCCCAACGCCGAAGGCGGGCGTACCACGCCTTCGGTCGTCGGCTTCTCCAAGTCCGACGAGGTTCTCGTCGGTGAGGTGGCCAAACGCCAGGCCATCACCAATCCGGACCGCACCATCCGATCGGTCAAGCGGCACATGGGCGAGACCAACTGGAACGTCAACATCGATGGCAAGAAGTACAACGCCCAGGAGATCTCGGCCCGGATCCTGCAGAAGCTCAAGAGGGATGCCGAGAGTTACCTCGGCGACACTGTCAACCAGGCGGTGATCACCGTTCCGGCCTACTTCGACGACGCCCAGCGCACCGCCACCAAGGAGGCGGGCCAGATCGCCGGCCTCGAGGTCCTGCGCATCATCAACGAGCCGACCGCGGCCGCGCTCGCCTACGGACTGGACAAGGAGGAGGAGCAGACCGTCCTGGTGTTCGACCTCGGCGGCGGCACGTTCGACGTATCGGTGCTCGAGATCTCCGAAGGGATCTTCCAGGTCAAGTCCACCAGCGGGAACACCCATCTCGGTGGCGACGACTGGGACCAGCGAGTGATCGGCTGGCTGGTCAAGTCCTTCAAGGACACCGACGGGGTGGACCTGGGCGCCGACAAGATGGCCCTGCAGCGCCTTCAGGAAGCGGCCGAGAAGGCCAAGATCGAGCTGTCCTCGGTGCAGGAGACCACCATCAACCTGCCGTTCATCACCGCGACCGACTCCGGTCCTAAGCACCTGGACCTCAAGCTGACCCGGGCCAAGTTTCAGGAGCTGACCGCCGACCTGGTAGACGCCTGCCGCGGCCCGTTCGAGCAGGCGATCTCCGACGCCGGCCTCACCAAGTCCAAGATCGACCACGTGGTGCTCGTCGGTGGGTCGACCCGTATGCCCGCCATCCAGGAGCTGGTCGTCTCGATGACGGGCAGCGAGCCCCACAAGGGGGTCAATCCCGACGAGGTGGTGGCCGTGGGTGCCGCCATCCAAGCCGGCGTGCTCAAGGGTGAGGTCAAGGACGTCCTGCTGCTCGACGTCACTCCGCTCTCGCTCGGCATCGAGACCAAGGGTGGGGTAATGACCAAGCTGATCGAGCGCAACACGACCATCCCGACGCGGCGCTCCGAGGTGTTTACCACCGCCGAGGACGGCCAGCCCTCCGTGGAGATCCACGTCCTCCAGGGCGAGCGGGAGATGGCCATGTACAACAAGACGCTCGGCAAGTTCCAGCTCGTCGACCTGCCGCCGGCGCCCCGAGGCGTCCCGCAGATCGAGGTCACCTTCGACATCGACGCCAACGGGATCGTGCACGTGGCCGCCAAGGACCGAGCTACCGGCAAGGAGCAGTCGATGACCATCACCGGCCAGTCGGCGCTCGGTAAGGACGACATCGACCGTATGGTCCGCGACGCCGAGGCTCACGCCGAGGACGACCGGCGCCGGCGGGAGGAGGCCGAGGTTCGCAACCAGGCCGACAGCTTGGTGTACCAGACGGAGAAGATGCTCAAGGAGCAGGCCTCGTCATTTACCGGTGACCAGAAGAGCCACGTGGAGACCGACCTGACCACGCTCAAGGAGTCGCTCGCCGGCAGCGATACCGAAGCCATCAAGACGGCGACCGAGAAACTGGCGGTTGGCGTCCAGGAGCTCGGCAAGCAACTCTACGAGCAGGCGGCCGCTTCGACCGGTCCGGCCGACGGTGGCGCCAGCGGCACCTCGGGTGGGGCGGCTGGCGACAGCGCCGGCAGCGACGACGAAGTAGTCGACGCCGAGATAGTTGACGAGGGCCAAGGCGCGTGACGGACGACCAAAGGTCGAACCCGGCAGCGAGACCCGGTGACACCTCGGCCGGCGGCCCCGCCTTCGGCGGACAACGACCGGCCGAGGTGGTCACCGGCTCTGCTGCCGATTCCGGACCCACTATGGCTTCCGACGCTAAACCTCCCGTAGAGGCTGAGAGAATTGGCCGTGCTTCGAGCGACACGGGAGTGGAGGGAGCGGGTCCGGCAGCGGAATCGGCCGAACGTTTTCCGCCGAAGGCGGGACGAGAGGCCGAGCCGATGTCGGAGCCCGATCCCGACCGGGAGGCCGAGCTGTTGCCGGAGCCCGATCCCCTGGAAGAGCTGGCGCGAGAGCGGGACGACTACCGGGATGCTCTCGTCCGGCTCCAGGCGGACTTCGAAAACTACAAGAAGCGCATGATCAAGATGCAAACCGACCACCTCGAGCGAGCAGCCGCGGCCCTCGTCGAGAAGCTGCTGCCTGTCCTCGACACCGCCGACCTGGCCCTGGCCCACGGCGGAGGCGAGGACATCAAGCAGGTGGCGAGCGCGCTGACCACGGTGCTCGAACGGGAGGGCCTGGAGCGGATCGACCTCGACGGCGGCCCCTTTGACCCCACGTTGCACGACGCGGTGGCTCATGAGCCGAGCGACGGCGGCGGACAGGAGGTCGTCGAGGTGTTGCGTGCCGGCTACCGCTGGAAGGGAAGGGTCCTGCGGCCGGCCATGGTCAAAGTGAAGGGGTGACCACCGATGGCTCCCCAGCGTGAGTGGTTCGAGAAGGACTACTACAAGGTGTTAGGGGTGCCCGACACCGCGACCGACAAGGAGATAGGGAAGGCTTACCGCAAGCTGGCCAAGCAGTACCACCCTGACGCCAACCCGGGGTCCGAGGATCGCTTCAAGGAGATCTCGGCCGCCTACGACGTGCTGGGCGACTCCGCTCGCCGCAAGGAGTACGACGAGGTCCGCCGTCTCGGACCGGGCGCCAACCCGTTCGCGGGGATGGGCAGTCGGGGCGGGACCGGCGGCGGGTTCCGGGTCGACGACCTCGGTGACCTACTCGGCAACATCTTCGGCCGCGGCAACCGCCCGGGTCGCACTGGGGGTGCCCGGAGCGGGTCGACGATCGGGGTGCAGCGCGGGCAGGACTTGGAGACCAGCCTGCACCTGTCCTTTCTCGATGCCGTACACGGGCTTACCACCACCGTCAACGTCACCTCCGAAGCGGCGTGCCACACGTGCGGGGGGAGCGGCGCCGCGCCCGGCACCACGCCCGTGGTCTGCCCGGTCTGCAGTGGGCGGGGCGTCATCAATGAGAACCAGGGCCTGTTTTCCTTCAGCCAGCCCTGCCAGGCGTGCGGCGGCACCGGGATGAGCGTCGAGACGCCCTGCCCGACCTGCCGCGGGGCGGGGGTCGAGCACCGGGCCCGCCAGATCAAGGTGCGGATCCCAGCCGGAGTGGAGGACGGCCAGCGCATCCGCATCAAGGCCCGGGGTGGCGCCGGGAGGGGCGGCGGCGCCCCAGGGGACCTGTACGTGGTGGTCCACACCGAGCGCCATCCGGTGTTCGGTCGGCGAGGCAAGGATCTCACCGTCACGGTTATGGTGACCTTCCCGGAAGCAGCTCTGGGGACTGCGGTCAAGGTTCCTACCCTCGATGGACCGGTCACGGTCAAGGTGCCCGCCGGCACCCGGTCGGGCCGGACGTTGCGGGTGCGCGGCCGGGGCGTGCCCGCTTCGTCGGGCGTCGGGGACCTGCTCGTCACCGTCGAGGTGGCGGTACCGGAGGAGCTCAGCGACGAGCAACGCCAGTCGGTCGAGGCGCTCGGCGCGGTCATGGATGGCGAGGCCTTGCGCACCAGCCTGTGGAGTGACCAGTGATGGACCGACCCGAAAGCCGCATGACCCGAGCCGTGTACGTGATCTCGGTGGCGGCCGAACTGGCCGGGGTACACCCCCAGACGCTCCGCATCTACGAGCGCAAGGGTCTGCTGGATCCCGCCCGCACCATCGGCGGGAGCCGCCGGTACAGCGAACGGGACATCGACCAGTTGCGACGCATCCAGGACCTCACCACCGCCGGCCTCAATCTGGAGGGCGTTCGCCGGGTCCTGGAGCTGCAAGCCGAGGTGGCCGCCCTGCGCGCCGAGCTGGCCCAGGCCCGCCGCCAAGCTGCGGAGGAGGTCGAACGGACGCACCGGCAGTACCGCCGGGACCTGGTTCCGGTGAAAAATTCTCCGGACCGCTGGCAGCCCGGCCCGCGGCGGTGATGGAGTGGAGTCGCACGAAGGTTCGGGGAGAGGGTTCCGGCCACCTACGACCGAATTCCTGTTGTCGGTGTGAGGCGGCCACCGACCCAATACCGGAGACATCTGAACCGTTCCGTCCCCTAAACTTGATATACTAACACTCAGGTTTTCTATTTTTCCTAGTAGAAAGTAGCTGGCCGTGGCGCTCGATCCCAACCGCTGGACCGCCAAGACACAAGAAGCGTTCCGGGCTGCCGCGGAGGCGGCCAAGGAGCGCAGCAACCCCGAGGTCGTCCCCGCCCACCTGCTCGCCGCCCTGCTCGGCCAAGAGTCCACGGTATCCTTGCCCGTGCTCGAGCGGGTGGGGGTCGCGCCCCTGTCGGTCCGCAATCGGGTGCAGGACTCCCTCGCCAAACTGCCACGTAGCTACGGCAGCGGCGACCCACAGCTGGGCCGAGAGGCCTCCAACGTGCTCAACCGAGCCGACCAGGAACGCCAGACCCTTGGCGACCAGTACCTGTCGGTCGAGCACCTGCTTCTGGCCTTGTCCGACCTGGTCGGCGCGTCCCACGAGGACCTGTTGACGGCGCTGCGAGACGTCCGCGGCAGCCACCGGGTGACCAGCGCCAATCCGGAGGAGTCCTACCAGGCTCTCGAGAAGTACGGGCGGGACCTGACCGCCGACGCCCGCAGCGGCAAGCTCGACCCGGTGATCGGCCGGGACGAGGAGGTCCGCCGGGTGATCCAGGTCCTCTCCCGCCGGACCAAGAACAACCCGGTTCTCATCGGCGAGCCCGGCGTCGGCAAGACCGCCATCGTCGAGGGTCTGGCCAATCGCATCGTCGCGGGTGACGTCCCCGACAGCCTCAAGAACAAGCGCCTCCTGGCGTTGGATCTGGGCTCCATGGTCGCCGGGTCCAAGTACCGCGGCGAGTTCGAGGAGCGGCTCAAGGCGGTCCTCAAGGAGATCACCGACGCCGAAGGGGAGATCATCACCTTCATCGACGAGTTGCACACCATCGTCGGGGCGGGGGCTGCCGAGGGGGCCATGGACGCCGGGAACATGATCAAGCCGATGCTGGCGCGGGGTGAGTTGCGCCTGATCGGAGCCACCACCCTGGACGAGTATCGCAAGCACATCGAGAAGGATCCGGCTCTCGAGCGCCGTTTCGCCCAGGTGTACGTGAATGAACCTTCGGTCGAGGACACCATCGCCATCCTGCGCGGGCTCAAGGAACGCTACGAGGTGCACCACGGGGTGCGGATCCAAGACGCCGCCCTGGTCGCCGCCGCAGTCCTGTCCGACCGTTACATCACCGGCCGTTTCCTGCCCGACAAGGCCATCGACCTGGTGGACGAGGCGGCCAGCAGCCTGCGCATCGAGAAGGAGTCCAAGCCGACGGAGATCGACGTGGTCGACCGGCGGATGGCCCAGCTCGAGATCGAACGGCTGGCCCTGGCCAAGGAGACCGATCAGGCGTCCAAGGAGCGGCTGGCCAAGATCGAAGAGGAGTTGGCCAACCTGCGCGAGCAGTCTGCGGCGCTCAACACTCGCTGGCACAACGAGAAGGAAGCCTCCGACGCCATCGGCGCGCTCCAGCAGGAGCTGGAGTCCCGCCGGGGCGAGGCCGAGCGCTTCACCCGTGACGGCGACCTGGCCAAGGCGGCCGAGATCCAGTACGGGCAGGTCCCCGAGCTGGAGCGGCGCCTCAATGAGGCCATCGCCCGTCTGGCCGAGCTGCAAGCCGACCAGAAGATGCTCAAGCAGGAGGTGGACTCCGAGGACGTGGCCGACGTGGTGTCCAAATGGACGGGCGTCCCGGTAAGCCGCCTGCTCGAGGGCGAGGTGACCAAGCTGGTGCGCATGGAGGACGTTCTCCATCGGCGCGTCGTCGGCCAGGACGAGGCGGTCGCCGCGGTTGCCAACGCCATCCGCCGCTCCCGCAGTGGTCTGTCCGATCCCAACCGGCCGATCGGAAGCTTTCTGTTCCTGGGCCCGACCGGTGTCGGCAAGACCGAGTTGGCCCGGGCCCTGGCCGACTTCCTCTTCGACGACGAACGGTCCATGGTGCGCATCGACATGTCGGAGTACATGGAGAAGCACTCGGTGTCCCGCCTCGTCGGCGCGCCCCCGGGCTACGTCGGCTATGACGAGGGCGGCCAGCTCACTGAGGCGGTCCGGCGCCGACCCTACGGGGTGGTGCTGCTCGACGAGATCGAGAAGGCCCATACAGACGTGTTCAACATCCTGCTGCAAGTGCTCGATGACGGGCGGCTCACGGACGGGCAGGGGCGGACCGTCGACTTCAGCAACTCGGTCGTGATCATGACGTCCAACTACCGAGGCGACCTGGGGCAGGCTTTCAAGCCGGAGTTCCTCAACCGCATCGACGAGATCGTGTACTTCCGGGCTCTCACCGAGGACGACATGGAAGCGGTGGTCGACATCCAGCTGCGGGACCTGGCAAGGCGGCTGTCGGAGCGGCGCCTGAAGCTGGAGGTGACCGAGGCGGCCGAGGCGTGGCTGGCCCGGCGCGGCTACGACCCGATGTTCGGGGCTCGCCCGCTCAAGCGGCTCATCCAACGCCAGATCAGCGACCCCCTCGCCTTGGCTCTGCTCGAGGGCCGCTACCGCGACGGCGACACGGTCGCTGTCGATGCCCCGCTGGGTAGCGGGCCAGTGCTCACCGGCGAGGGCCTCGCCTCCACCGACGGGGCGGCGAGCGCCGCCGATGACCGGCTGGTGCTGCGCTAGGGCCGTTTCGCACTGGCTACCCTGGCCGCCGAGAGGAGACCGCATGTTGCCAGAGGGTTCTGCCCAGCCACGGATCGCCGCCATCGAGGGAGAGATGGAGGGGATGCTCTCACTCAACATCTTTCGCACCTTGGCCCACCACCCGAAGTTGCTGGACCGGTTCGGCCGCTTCGGGGGGTACCTGTTGTACAAGGGGCTGCTACCGGACCGCGAACGTGGAGCTGGTCATCCTCCGAGCCGGGTGGCGATCTGGCTCGGTGTACGAGTTCGGGCAGCACACCCGGATGGGCGAAAGCGCCGGCGTCACTCCAGACGAGATCCGCCGGCTGGCGGCCGAAGGCACGGGCGGCTGGGACGAGCCCGACCGTGACCTGGTGACATTCGTCGACGAGCTGTGCGCCACCAACACGGTGGCGGAGGCCACCTGGGCCCGGCTGGCGGCCCGGTGGTCCGACGCCGAGATGCTAGAGCTGCTGGTGGTGGCGGGCTTCTACCGCCTGGTGTCGGGTCTGCTCAACAGCGTAGGAGTGCAACTCGAAGAGGGAACCCCGGGCTGGCCCGAACCCGCCGGCGTTGACGGGGGGCTGTCGACCCTCAACTGAGGGCAACCATGAGGATGGAAGATGGCTGATCACCCCGATCATCCGCCGGATCGTCCGCAGCAGCGCCCGGAGACGTCGGTAGTCGGCGCGGTGTGGCAGGTGCTGGTCGGGCGGCCGTTGCGTTTCGGGGAGGCGGCCAAGGAACAGATCACGCCGGTCGAGGGCCTCTCCGCCCTTTCCCTCGACGCCTTGACATCGGTGGCGTACGGCCCCGAAGCCATTTTGCTCGTGCTGGCCACCGCGGGGGCGGGATCACTTCACGCCATCCTGCCGATCACCATTGCCATCGTCGTCCTGCTCGGACTCCTGGTTTTCTCCTACCGGCAGGTCATCGACGCCTACCCGGCTGGTGGTGGTGCCTATGCCGTATCCAAGGACAACCTTGGCAGCGGCGCCAGCCAGCTGGCGGCGGCGTCGTTGATCGTCGACTACACCCTCACCGTGGCAGTGTCGATCGCGGCGGGAGTCGGTGCCCTGACCTCCGCCTACCCTTCGCTCCATAGCGAGACCGTCCCGATCTGCCTCGGGATCCTGGCCCTGGTGACAATTCTCAACCTGCGGGGCCTGGGCGAGGGGGCCCGAGCGTTCCTGCTCCCGACGCTCGTCTTCATCTTCGGGCTGCTGGCGGTTATCGCGGTCGGGCTCTTCCACCCCCTGGCCGAGCACGCTCCTCAGCCTGGCCGTTCCTTGCTTCCGGTCACGTCCGAGACCCTCGGCGTGCTGCTGGTGCTCAAGGCGTTCGCGGCCGGGTGCAGCGCCCTCACGGGCGTCGAGGCCATCGCCAACGGGGTGCCGCTGTTCAAGGAGCCGAGGGTGAAGCGGGCCAAGCGGACGGAGCTGCTGCTCGGCACCATCCTCGGCGTGATGCTGCTGGGCCTGGCGGTACTCGCCGTTCGTTTTCATATCGCGCCGCGGTCGGGGCAGACCGTGCTCAGCGAGATCATGGCTGCCTCGGTCGGCCGGAACTGGGCCTATTACACCGTGTCGCTCAGCGTGACAGTCGTGCTCGGTCTGGCCGCCAACACGTCGTTTGGCGGTCTGCCGGTGCTGCTCAGCCTGCTGGCCCGGGACAACCGGCTTCCGCATCTGCTCTCCATGCGCGGCGATCGGTTGGTGTTCAGCAAGGGGATATGGGCGCTCGCCGCCATGTCCGGCGCCCTGCTCGTCGCCGTCCGGGGCAACACCAACTCGCTCATCCCGCTGTTCGCCATCGGGGTGTTCATCGGGTTTACCCTGGCCCAGTCAGGACTGGTGGTGCACTGGTGGCGGACCCGCCCTCCGCGTTGGGCCGGCCGGGCCGTGCTCAATGGCGTCGGCGCGGTGGCGACGGGCACCTCAACTTGCGTGTTCCTTTTCGCCAAGTTCACCGAAGGGGCCTGGGTGGTCGTGGTGGCGATCCCCATGTTTATCGGTCTGTTTCATCTCATCGAGCGCTATTACCGGCGCACTGCCCACGAGCTCGGCCTCGGGCAGATCCCCGAGCGTCCCCGGCCGAAGCCCGTCCTGGTGATCGTCCCGGTGGTCAACGTGTCAAAGCTCACCGCCCAAGCGATATCGGAGGCGCTGTCCATCGGCGACGAGGTCGTAGCCGTCACGGTGGTGTTCGACGACTCGGAGGGGCAGGCCGACGCTCCCGGGGTCGGGCCGGCCGTCCGCTCCGAGCCGCCGGGGCCCTGTCAAACCGAGTGGGAGCAATGGCACATCGGGGTCCCCCTCCGGGTATTGCACACCGAATATGCGTCGATCGTGCGGCCGGTCATCGACTTCGTGGACGAAATGCGAAGCGAGCACGTGGACCATCAGATCGTGGTTCTGATCCCCGTCGTCGTTCCGCGGCGGCTGTTTCAGCGCATCCTGCACAACCAGCTCGACGTGGCCCTCTCTGCGGCCCTGCGAAGCCGGACCGACCTGGTCGTGGCCCGAGTATCCCTGTCGCTTGACGAGCTGGCCTCGACCTGAGCCCCACTAGGATGGACCGGTGAGCGCCACCGTGGTCGTCGGCACCCAATGGGGGGACGAGGGCAAGGGAAAGCTCACCGACCTGCTGGCCAAGGAAATGCAGGTCGTGGTGCGCTACCAGGGCGGCCATAATGCCGGCCACACCATCGTTGTCGACGGCGAGACCTTCGCCCTGCAGCTGCTGCCGAGCGGGATCCTCTACGACCACATCACCCCGATAATCGGCAACGGGGTGGTCGTCGACCCGGGCGTGCTGTTGGCCGAGATGGCCAAGCTATCGGCCGGCGGTGTCGACTGCTCCCGGTTGCGGGTGTCCGGGGGAGCGCACCTGATCATGCCCTACCACCAGGAGATCGACGCGCTAACCGAGCGCCACCTCGGTCGCAACAAATTGGGCACGACCAAGCGGGGCATCGGTCCTGCCTACGCCGACAAGGCGGCCCGGGTTGGGATCCGGGTCCAGGATCTCCTCGACCCGAAGATCTTCCGCCAGAAGCTGGACGTGGTCCTCAAGGAGAAGAACCTGATCCTGGCCAAGGTGTACAACCGGCTGCCCCTCTCAGCTGACGACATCGCCAGCAGGTACCTCGACGAATACGCGCCCGCCCTCGCTCCTCTCATCGCGGACACCGTCGGGATGGTCCACGACGCCCTGGCCGCCGGCCAGCACGTGCTCTTGGAGGGAGCCCAGGCCACCTTCCTGGATCTCGACCACGGGACCTATCCCTTCGTCACCTCGTCCAACCCGGTGGCTGGTGGGGCGTGTGTGGGCGCCGGGATCGGGCCCCTCGACATCACCTCGGTCATCGGCATCGCCAAGGCGTACGTGACCAGGGTGGGCTCTGGCCCCTTCGTCACCGAACTGGACGGCGAGCTCGGTGACCTGCTGGTCGAGCGGGGCCACGAGTTCGGGACCAATACCGGCCGGCGGAGGCGAACCGGTTGGTTCGACGCCGTCATGGCCCGTCAGGCCGCGCGCCTCAACTCGCTCACGGAGATCGCGTTGACCAAGCTCGACGTCCTTGACACGTTGGACACGCTGCGGGTTTGCGTGGGCTACGACTGTGACGGACAGCGCTACCAGCACATGCCCTACCACCAGACGGTGCTGCACAAAGCCACCCCCGTGTACCAGGACCTGCCCGGTTGGGGTGTCGACACCTCGACCGCGACCGAACTGCACCACCTGCCGGCCGCCGCCAAGGAGTACGTGCAGTTTCTGGCCGACGAGATCGGGGTGCCGATCAAGCATGTCGGGGTCGGCCCGGGCCGGGACCAGGTCGTCAGGTTCGGGCCTTGATGCGGGTCTGCGTGGTGGGCGGGGGCGGCCGCGAGCACGCGCTGGCCGTCGCCCTGTCCCGGACCGCGGACGTGGTGGTGTGTCCCGGCAACGCCGGCATGGCCGCGCTCGGCGTCACGTGCGCGGCCGGGTCGCCTGAATCGGTGGCCGCCGACTTGTTCGTGATCGGACCGGAAGCGCCACTCGTGGATGGGCTCGCCGACCGGTTGCGGGCCGCCGGCCGCCTGGTCTTCGGGCCAGGCGCGGCCGGGGCCCGGCTCGAGGGTTCGAAGGCCTGGATGAAGGACGTGCTGGCTGACGCCGGGGTGCCGACCGCGGCGTATGGCAACTTCGAGGCCATCGGTCCGGCCGTTGAGTTCCTCAGGTCGAGGCCCGGGCCGTGGGTCGTCAAGACCGACGGGCTCGCCGCGGGCAAGGGAGTGCTGGTCACGGACGACCTCGATGCGGCCGTCGCCGACGCCGAAGCCAAGCTGTCCGGGGCGGCGTTCGGTGCCGCCGGGCGGCGGGTGGTGATCGAGGAAGGGCTCACCGGCGAGGAGCTGTCAGTCATGGCCATCTGTGACGGCACCCGGGCCTGGGTCCTGGCGCCGGCCCAGGACTTCAAGCGGGCAGGCGACGACGACACCGGTCCCAACACCGGCGGCATGGGTGCCTACTCGCCAGTTCCCGGCGCCGACAAAGGCGTGATCGACGAAGTGCTCGAGGTGGCCGTGCAGCCGACCTTGGCCGCGTTGCGTGACCGGGGAATCGACTACCGGGGCATGCTCTACGCCGGGCTCATGCTCACGCCCGCCGGACCGCGCGTCCTGGAGTTCAACGTTCGCTTCGGCGACCCCGAAACCCAGGTCGTCCTGCCGCGCTGGAAGGGCGACGTGGCCGCGGTGCTGGCCGCCGCGTCCGCCGGCCGGCTCGATACGGTGGCGGCTCCGGAGTTCACCGAGGACGCCGCGGTGTGTGTCGTCCTGGCCGCCCCGGGCTACCCTGCGGCACCCCAGACTGGTCAGAAGATCAGCGGCATCAAGGAGGTCTGTCAACTGCACGGGATCGAGCTGTACGCATCAGGAATCGACGCCGCGCCGGACGGAGACGGTCTGGTGACCGGCGGCGGACGGGTACTCGGGGTGGGCGCGACTGGGCCGACCATCGCGGCCGCCCGCCAGCGGGCCTATGACGCCATACCGATCCTGTCGTGGGCGGGCATGACCTACCGGCGCGACATCGCCGGTGCGGCCGCCGAGGTCCCGGCATGAGCAAGAAAGTTGCTGTGCTCATGGGTTCAGCCAACGACCGGCCCAAGATGGCTCCCGCCCTCGACACCCTGGAGAGCTTCGAGGTCGAGGCCACCGAGCACGTCATGTCGGCGCACCGGACACCCGCCAAGGTGGCGTCTTTTTCCTCCGAAGCCCGGCAGGACGGCTACGGGGTCATCATTTGCGCGGCGGGCATGGCCGCCCACCTGGCCGGAGCAGTGGCAGCCCAGACGACGCTTCCGGTGATCGGAGTGCCGATCTCGGGTGGCGCGATCGGTGGGGTGGATGCCCTGTACTCCACCGTGCAGATGCCGAGGGGCATTCCGGTTGCGACCGTGGCTATCGACGGGGCCGTCAATGCTGCCCTTCTGGCGGTGGAGATCCTGGCCGTGAGCGACGACGATCTGGCCGGTCGGATCGCCGCCTATCGGGCCGAGTGGCTCAAATGAAGCTCGCCATACCGCACCTGGCCTCCGGGAAAGTCCGCGACATCTACGAGCTGGACGAGAAGCATCTGCTGTTCGTCACGTCGGATCGTATGTCGGCGTTCGACGTCGTCATGGCGGAGCCCATTCCTGACAAAGGCCGAGTCCTCACGGCCATCACCGCCTTCTGGGTGGACCAGTTGGCAGGAGTGGCACCGAATCATCTGGTCGGTCTCGATGTACCGACCGGGGTCGTCGCCGACGGTGACGTCGAGGACCTGGAGGGTCGGGTCATGGTCGTACGGCGAGCCGAGATGCTGGCGATCGAGTGCATTGTGCGGGGGTACCTTTCCGGCTCGGCGTGGGCGGAATACCAACGATCGCAGACGATGCACGGCCAGGCCCTCCCAGCTGGGCTGCGACAATCCGAGCGGTTGCCGGAACCGGTCTTCACGCCCTCCACCAAGGCCACGTCGGGCCACGACGAGAACATCAGCTTCGACGCCGCCGCCGACCTGGTAGGTGCCGAAATGGCGGAGGAGGCTCGCCGGATCAGTTTGGCCGCATACCAGCAGGGTGCCGCCCTGGCTTCCGAGCGGGGCATCATCATCGCCGACACGAAGTTCGAGCTCGGGGTGATCGATGGCCGGCTGGCCATCTGCGATGAGGTCCTAACGCCCGATTCCTCGCGCTTCTGGCCCGCGGATCAGTGGGAGCCGGGCCGGACGCCACCCGCCTTCGACAAGCAGCCGCTCCGCGACTGGCTGGAGGGCACGGGTTGGGGGAAGACGCCGCCGCCGCCGGCGTTGCCTGCAGACGTGGTGCAGGCCACCAGGGACCGATACGTCGATGCCTACGAGCGGCTGACTGGTTTGCGGTTTACCGACTGGCCCGGTGCCGGGGCAACCGGTTCGTGACCCGCTATGCGGTGCTCGTCGAGGTGTCGCTGCGGCCCGGGATAGCCGACCCGCAAGGGGCCACCATCGAACGGGCTCTGCCGGCGCTCGGATTCAACCAGGTTTCGGGAGTACGCACCGGAAAGGCCTTTCGCTTTGTAGTCGATGCCACCGATGAGGAGACGGCCCGGGTCGAGGTGGACGATCTATGCCGGCGCCTGTTGACGAACCCGGTGATCGAGGACTCGGCGGTAACGCTGGAGCCGGCGCCGTGACCGCGCGGGTCGGTGTGGTCCTCTTCCCGGGTTCCAACTGCGAGCACGACGTTGTCGAGGCGCTCGATTCGCTGGGCGCCGACGCCTCACTCGTTTGGCACGGCGATCCTTCCCTTGATTCTCTCGATGCGGTCGTCCTGCCCGGCGGGTTCGCCCATGGCGACTACCTACGCCCGGGTGCGATCGCGCGCTTCTCTCCGGTCATGGCCGCGGTGGAGGAGTTCGCCGCCGCGGGCGGTCCCGTGGTCGGGATCTGCAACGGCTTCCAGGTGCTCACCGAAGCCCATTTGCTGCCGGGTGCCCTCCAGAAGAATCGGGGGCTCACGTTCCTGTGCCAAACGGTCGAGGTAGCGGTCACCAGCGACAGGAGCGTATTGACCCGTGGGTTGACCATAGGCCGACGCTTGCGCATCCCCATCAACCATTTCGAGGGCAACTACATCTGCGATGAGCGCACCGTCGCCGAACTGCGGGCCGAGGGCCGTATCGTGCTGCGCTACCTCGACAACCCGAATGGCTCCATCGACGACATCGCCGGCATCTGCAATGAAGCCGGCAACGTCGTAGGGCTGATGCCGCACCCCGAACGGGCCACCGAACCACTGCTCGGCTCGACCGATGGTCGGGCGCTGCTCGGTGCATTGATAGCTGCCGCCGGCGGGGCCGGAGTGGCAGGCGGGGCGGGAACGGCAGTGACGGGCGCGCCCGAGACCGCCACGGCCAGGCCCTAGCCCCGGGTGCGGGGGATCCCTGCCTTTCGCAGGACGGTCGGGTCCACGCCGGCCGCCCGCCAGGCCGCGTAGGTCAAACCCTTTCGCTCGCCGTAGCCGCGGGCCGCGCTCACGAACCCGGCCTCGAGGGATTGGAGGTCAATAGTGGTATCCCTCGACACCAGTTCGGACTGAAGATTGAGCCGTTCTTGCACGAGATGGAGGCGAGTCAGGGCGTCGGCATTCGACAGACGGGAGTCGATCTGTCCCAGCCGCCCCTCGATACCTTCAGCGGTGCGCTTGCGTCCCCGCTTCGGCTTGTGAGCCTCTAACGCCTCGAGGTATCTCCGAACCGCACGACTCTCTTCCCGGCCTACCGCCAGGGCTTGCTTGTGTTCTGCAGACATAGTCGGCTTGGCTCGCTTCACCTTTGGCGCCGCGGCTTTCCGGGGTGTTGATTTCGTGGCCATTCAAGAAGTATCGCACATCCATTTAGCCAGCGTAAGACAGATAGGCACCCGGTAGGCTCCTAGACATGGAAGGCGATATCCATCGAGCCCTTGGACTCACCGACGATGAAGCCGAATCGGTCGTCCGGCTCCTTGGTCGCCAGCCGAATCATCTCGAGCTCGCCATGTATGCGGTGATGTGGAGCGAGCACTGTTCGTACAAGTCGAGCCGAATTCACCTCAAGCGATTGCCGACCGAAGGACCGCATGTCCTCGTCGGTCCTGGGGAGAACGCCGGCGTGGTGGATGCAGGCGGCGGACTCGCCGTCGCGTTGCGGATCGAAAGCCACAATCACCCCTCAGCGATCGAGCCATATCAGGGGGCTGCGACGGGTGTGGGTGGGATTCTGCGGGACATCTTCACCATGGGCGCCCGACCGATCGCCCTAATGGACCCACTCCGGTTTGGACCTCCGGTGGACCCTCGATCCCGGTGGATCACCACCGGTGTGATCTCCGGAATCTCGGGGTATGGCAACTCGGTTGGAGTCCCCACTGTCGGGGGGGAGATCACCTTCGACGAGTGCTACGCCGACAACCCACTAGTCAACGTGTTGTGCTGTGGTGTGTTACCGATCGAACGTCTGGTGCTTGGTCGAGCTTCAGGAGAGGGCAACCTGGCTCTATTGCTCGGAAACGCGACCGGTCGTGACGGAATTGGAGGTGTAAGCGTCCTGGCTTCGGCGGGGTTTGGGGCGGACGCCGAGGTCGAAGAGGCCAAGCGTCCCAACGTTCAGGTCGGCGATCCTTTCGAGGAGAAGCGCCTTATCGAAGCCTGCCTGCAGCTGCTCGACGAGGGGCTCGTGGTGGGCATCCAGGACCTCGGCGGGGCCGGCCTGACGTGCGCCACCAGCGAGACTGCGTCGCGGGGCGGCGTGGGCATGGACGTCGACGTCAGCGCCGTACCCCGTCGCGAACCGGCCATGGAGGCGTGGGAGGTCATGACCAGCGAGAGCCAGGAGCGGATGCTGGCCATTGTCACCCCTGACGCCCTCGCTCGGCTGCTCGAGGTATGCCGCCGCTGGGAAGTCCGAGCGACAGTTATCGGCCAGGTGACCGGCACCGGGCGGCTGCGGATCCTCGATGGACGGGACGGCGAAGTGTTGGCGGACGTTCCCGCCGCCACCCTCCACCAGGACGCCCCGGTCTATGACCGGCCGATGTCGCCACCCGCAGATCTCGTCAGCCGGCTGGCCGACGACCCGGCTGATCTGCCGGCGCCCCAGGACTGTGCCGCCGACCTGTTGGCGTTGCTCGAGGATCCATCCTGGGTGTACCGCCAGTACGACCACCAACTCTTCCGCAACACGGTCGTGGCTCCCGGCGGCGACGCCGCTCTGCTTCGCCTCGCCGGGCCGGGTGTTCCGGCGCCCCCGGGTGAGCCAACCCGAGGTCTGGCGCTCTCCACTGACGGCAACGCCCGATGGTGTTCGCTCGACCCCCGCGCCGGCACCGCGCTCGTGGTTGCCGAGTCGACGCTCAACGTGGCCTGCGTGGGGGCCCGGCCGGTGGCCCTTGTCAACTGTCTCAACTTCGGGAATCCCGAGCATCCCGAAGTGATGTGGCAGCTGTCAGAAGCCATCGACGGGATGGCCGAGGCCTGCCGGGCGCTGTCGGTGCCAGTCATCGGCGGCAACGTCAGCCTGTACAACGAGAGCCGTGGCCGCGACATCGACCCGACCCCGGTCGTAGGGACCCTCGGCCTGGTGGATCGCCTCGAGCGGCGCCCACCGGGTATCGGCCTGGTCGAGGGCAGCCACATCCTCCTGATCGGCGCTGGGGTGGAGGCCGGCGCGGGGGTGGAGGCCGGCGCGGAGGTGGAGGCCGCCGCCGGGGCGAGGGTGGAGGCTGGGGTGGGCGGGGCGACTTCGCTCGCTGGGTCCCGATGGGCGGTCGACCTCCACGGTCATCGAGGCGGCCGGCTGCCGCCTCTGGACCTCGAGTTGCACGCTCGCCTGGTGGCGCTGGTAAGCGGACTAGTGGGCGGCGCTGACGATCTGCTCGACGGGGTGCACGACGCGTCGGAGGGGGGCCTTGGTGTGGCCTTGGCCGAGATGGCCGTGCACAGCGGGGTGGGCTTCCGGGTCGGAGGGATCGCGGATCATGGCGCCCTCTTCGGCGAGGGACCGTCCCGCGTGGTCCTCAACGTCTCCGACGTGGCCCTCGCCGAGGTCCAGGCCCGGATCGAGGCGGCGGGCATTGGCCACGTCCGGCTGGGCCAGTCGGGCGGCGACCGGCTGGTTGTAGATGGCCTGCTCGACATTGCCCTTGGCGAGGCCCTGGCGGCATGGCGTGATGCCCTACCCGCGGCGCTCGGCGTGAAGCCGGCCCGCCCAACCGCCGGGAACGCCGGCTGACGTGAGAGAATGAAGCGCGTGCCCCCCGACCGACTCGGCGTTGACGACGACGCGCCGCGGGAGGCCTGTGGGGTTTTCGGCGTCTACGCCCCGGGCAGCCAGGTGGCCCACCTGGCGTTCGACGGCATGTACGCCCTGCAGCACCGCGGCCAGGAGTCGGCGGGCATGGCAGTCAGCGACGGCGCCGAGATCGTCGTTGTCAAGGACATGGGCCTCGTCACCAACGTTTTCAACGAGCGCAACCTGGCCGGCCTCCAGGGTGATCTGGCCATAGGGCACACGCGGTATTCCACGACCGGAGCATCGACGTGGCACAACGCCCAGCCGGTCTACCGCACCTCCTCGCCCAGCCCGGCCCGACCGACGTCGGTGGCCTTCGCGCTCGGCCACAACGGCAACCTGACCAACACCGACAAGCTCGCCGCCGAGATCGGCATGTTGCCGGGGACGGTGACGAGCGACAGTGATCTGCTCGCGGAACTGCTGGTCCGCCACCTCGACGCCCACGCCGAGGACGACCTCGAGGCAGCCCTCGCCGCGGTGCTGCCCGTGTTGGAAGGGGCGTTCTCGCTGGTGCTGCTCGATCATCAGCGCCTGATCGGGGTCCGCGACCCGCGCGGCTTCCGTCCGCTGTGCCTGGGCAAGCTCGACCAGGGCTGGGTGCTTGGCTCCGAGACCCCGGCCCTCGACATCATCGGGGCCCACTTCGTGCGGGAGCTCGATCCGGGCGAGTTGCTGGTCATCGACAGCGACGGGCCGCGGTCGTCGCGACCCTGGCCGGCGGAGCGGATCGACCCCAAGTTGTGCTTGTTCGAGTTCGTCTACCTGGCCCGGCCCGACAGCCGGTTGTACGGCCAGGAGCTGCACAGCGCCCGAACCCGGATGGGCGAGCTGCTCGCCGACCAGGCGCCTGTCGTGGCCGACATGGTGATGGGCGTGCCTGACTCCGGCCTGCCGGCCGCAGAGGGGTACGCCCGGCGCAGCGGCATCCGGTACGGCCACGGGTTGGTCAAGAACCGCTACATCGGGCGGACGTTCATTGTTCCTGACCAGGCCCAGCGGGCCCAGGGCGTACGCCGCAAGTTCAACCCGCTGCGCGACGCCATCGGAGGCAAGCGGCTGGTGGTTGTGGATGACTCGATCGTGCGGGGCACGACCCTTCGAGCCATGGTTCGCATGCTCCGCGAGGCCGGGGCGACTGAGGTCCACCTGCGCATCTCGTCGCCGCCGTACCGCTGGCCCTGCTACTACGGGCTCGACACCGGCAGCCGAGCCGAGCTCATCGCGGCGAACCTCGAAGTTGGCGAGATCTGCGCGTACATCGGCGCCGACAGCCTGGCCTACCTGAGCCTCGAGGCCCTCAAGGAGGCGACCGGGGCGCCGGGCGCTGGGTTCTGCGACGCCTGCCTGACGGGCAATTACCCGGCCGAGGTTCCGGTGACGCTGGGTCGCGAACCTCAGGTCGCTGCGCCCGTTGCCTGACGACTCGGCGGACGAAGAGGTCCCCGCCAGCCGCCTCACCTACGCCATGGCCGGAGTGGACATCGACGCCGCCGACCGGGCCGTCGACGCCATGCGCGGGCTCGTCGCATCAACCGCGGACCGACCGGGCGCGCTCGGGGAGATCGGCGGGTTCGGTGGGCTGTTCGAAGTTCCGTACGGCTATCGCCGCCCGGTCCTGGTTTCGAGTACCGACGGGGTGGGCACCAAGATGGCGGTGGCCATGGCGACCGGGCGCTTCGACACCATCGGGATCGATCTGGTGGCGATGTGCGTGGACGACCTGGTGTGCTGCGGGGCTCGGCCGTTGTTCTTCCTCGATTACCAGCTGCTCGGCCGGGTCGACCCGGAGCAGGTCCGGGCGGTCATGACCGGTATCGCGGCGGGTTGTCGTGAGGCGGGCTGTGCCATCGTCGGCGGTGAGCTGGCCGAGCATCCCGGGCTGTTGGCGCCGGGCCAGTTGGACATCGCCGGGTTCGCGGTGGGGATCGTCGAGCACGACTCCATCATCGATGGCCCGGCCCGGACCAGGGCCGGCGACGTCCTCTTGGGCCTGCCGTCTCCCGGGCTGCGCTCCAACGGCTACTCCCTGGCCCGCCGGGCCCTGCTCGAGGTGGGCGGGCGACGGCTCGACAGCCCCGCTTGGGAGGGGTCAGGAGCGTGGACTCTGGCCGACGAGCTCCTACGCCCTTCGGTCATCTACACGCCGGCGGTGCTCTCGCTGATCGAGGTGGTCGACGTGCACGCGGTTGCCCACATCACAGGAGGCGGGCTGCTCGGCAATATGCCGCGGGTGCTGGGCGACGGGCTCGACGCGGTGTTCGAGCGGGGTCGTTGGAACATTCCACCTATCTTCGCGGAGGTCCAGCGGGTCGGAGGAGTGGATGACGACGAGATGGCCCGGGTCTTCAACCTGGGACTCGGCATGGTCGTAGCCGTGGCGCCAGGTGAGGTGGACGCGGCGGCTGAGGCCCTGGCCGCGGCGGGCCAGAACGCCACCGTAGTGGGCGGCTTGATCTCGGGACGACGCCAGGTACATTTGACTGACTAGTCCGAATTGCCCGGAAAAATGGCCCGGACGGGTCATGTACGCCAGGGCGCCCATCTCGTACGTTAGGTAGCCAACACGGACACTTGGAAGGAAAAGCGTAGACATGGCCGAAGACACCCACCCCGACGCACTTCTTACCCCAGCTGAGGTCGCTGCACTCTTCCGCGTGAACCCGAAGACGGTCACGCGTTGGGCTCGGGCTGGCAAGATCACCGCCATCCGCACTCTGGGCGGTCACCGGCGCTTCCGGGCGTCTGAGATCCGCCGCTGCCTTGAGCAGCTGGACAGCAGCACCCTGTAGGTCACCGGGCGCTTACCGCCCGCTGGTCCGCCGGGCGGCTGGTCCGCTCCGGGTTGCCCGCCTGGGTGCCCGACCTGAGATGATCACCCGGTGCACACCGTGGCCCTGCCAGCCGGCTTCACCGCGCATACCGGTCACGCCGGCTTGCGGGAAGACGGCGACGACGTGGCGGTGATCCTCTCTACCCGGCCCTGTGTGAGCGCCGGGATGTTCACCCAGAGTCGGTTCGAGGGACCGAGCGTTACCCTCAGCCGGCCGCGGGCCTCGGGCGGTCATGCCTGCTCGATCGTAGTGATCGCCAAGAACGCCAATGTCGCCAACGGGGCCCAGGGGCTTCGCGATGCCGAGGAGATCACGGCCGCGGTTTCGGCCGCAGTCGCCGTCCCGGTGGACGAGGTGCTGATCGCCAGCACGGGGGTGATCGGCCGGCCGTACCCGATGGACCTGCTCCGCTCGCACCTCTCCGGCCTGCGGGGAGCCAGATTCGACGCCGACGCGGTGCGGGTGGCCCGGTCGATGATGACCACTGACACGGTGGCGAAGACCGCGGTTCAGCTGGCTGGAGCGGCCCGGGTGGTCGGAATGGCCAAGGGTGTGGGCATGATCGAGCCGGACATGGCGACCATGCTGGTGTTCGTCTTGACCGACGCAGCCGTCGACGAGGCGACCCTCACCAGGTTGTGGCGGCGCGCCGTAGACGAGACCTTCAATTGTCTGAGCATTGACACCGACACGTCCACCTCTGACACGGCCGTGGTCCTCGCCAACGGTGCGGCTGGACCGGTGAGCGAGCCGGCGTTGGCGGTGGGGCTGCGCGAGGTGTGCTTGGACCTGACGTTGCAGCTCGCCCGGGACGGTGAGGGGGCGACCAAGCTGCTCACCGTCACGGTGCGCTCAGCCTCCGATGCGGACCAGGCCCGACGGGTAGCCAGGGC
>Ga0302325_10003783_pt1 | contig 35375 bp, 28 predicted proteins | sample Palsa_T0_2_FD_201948 | JGI IMG/M metagenome (GOLD analysis project Ga0302325, IMG submission 201948) | Peat permafrost microbial communities from Stordalen Mire near Abisko, Sweden - Palsa_T0_2 | ecosystem: Environmental > Terrestrial > Soil > Palsa > Peat permafrost | place: Sweden: Abisko...
GTGTGAAATTCTTTAAACCGAATTCTCGAAGCCGGAGAGCCTTTTCGTCAACGCAGCCGGCGGATAAACAGCGAGTGCCGTTCCGATCGGTATACGCCTACGACGTAGATGAGCGGCTGGGTTTTGGCCGAATAAATGACCTGCCGGATGCGCAGCAAGGGAGCGCCAGCCCGCAGATTCAACAGCTGCGCTACCCTGCCCTCGGCAACGGTGGCATCGACCTCCTCATCGGCATAGGCAAGTTCAATGCCGTAATCGTGTTCGAGCGTCGCGAACAGTGAGCCGCGTCCGAGAGGCGCATGGACAAGTTCCGCAAACTCGGCCGCCGGCAGGTAGCAGGTCTCCAGGGCGAAAGGTTCGTCGCCGGTAAGCCGAACTCGTTCAATCTTGACCATGCGGCTCGCCGCGCCCAAGCCAAGCCGGGCCGCGATCTCCTGCTCATCTTCTACGATTTTCGCGTTGATGACCTTTGAACTCGGAGTCAATCCGCGGCTGGCCATCTGCTCGGTATAGCTCATGAGCTTATTGAACTGAATCCGCGGCGGCGCCACAAAAGTCCCGGCGCCCCGGCGCCGCTCTACGACGCCCTCGCGTTCGAGAGTTGCCAGGGCGTGGCGCGCCGTCATGAGGCTCACGTTGTGGATTCTCGCCAGCTCGCGTTCGGAACTGACTGCGTCGCCGGGTTTCAACTGCTTCGCCTCGATACGCTGGCGGATTGCGCGCTGGATCTTCTGGTAAGCAGGCAAGCCATTTCGACGACGCTCAGGCATAAGCAATCACCCCAACCGCATGCTGGGTTCCAGAGACAAAGGTAGCACTTCATCTGCTATATAGCTGACAAAGGCACGAAAGTAAAGCCGGATTTGTTCCGATCGCTTCGACGGCGGCTCCTCAAGTCCGCCTAAAGCTATATAGCTGTAATGGATAGAGAAATATCAAATTTTCTTTCAGGGGGTGGAAACCCGGAATCGTTCCTTGCCGCGATGCGAACGAATAACCTGTGGAAATCCACTTTCCTGAAGACGACTGATCGCTTTCTCCTTTTTTTTATAGCCCCAGCTGCGGTGCAATTTTCTTTTTTTATATATAGCACCTAAATTTTTTTTACCGTCCGTTCATTTTTTCCTTGACGGAGGCAAACATACTGCTATATAGCATAAACGCATTAGATCATGGGGTTGCAAAAGCGTTTCCCCCGGAGGGTTCTGTGATGAGAACAAACCACTCGCTCGCCGTTGCGCTGGCCCTTTTCGCGGCTCTGGCCTTACCGCATGCGTGGTCCTCGCTTGCCTGGAGCCAGGAAGTAACCGCCAACATCGTAGGCACCGTTAGCGATCCGAGTGGAGCCCCGGTCAAAGGGGCGACGGCCACGGCGACCGACGTGGATCGGGGAACGGTGTGGAGCGCGGCAACCAACGATGACGGCGCCTACAACCTGCTGCGCTTGCCGGTTGGCACCTATAAGGTCAAAGTGACATCCCAGGGCTTTCAACCGGTCGAGCACGCGCCCTTCACGCTTGTGCTCAACCAGACGGCGCGAGTCGATGTTCGAATGACGATGGGAAAGGTCGCAACCTCGGTCGAAGTCCTCAGTACGGCGCCCTTGCTGCAGACCGAGACCACCGAGGTCAGCACCGTGATTGATGCCAATACCACGGTGAGCATGCCTCTGGCTTCGCGCGATTATCTGCAACTCACCCTGCTCGCTCCCGGGGCCACCAATGTCGACCCGGATCAGATGCGGTCGCCGCAAAACATGCTCAACTCCGGTCGTCCTTTCATCAACGGCAATCGTGAGCAGGCGAACGAATACCTGATCGACGGCATTCTCAACAGCGAAGACAAGAACAACGAGGTCGGCTACACGCCCAATGTCGATGCCATTCAGGAATTCAACCTGATCACCCAAAACGCCTCCTCTGAATTCGGCAATTATCAGGGTGGCGTCGTGAGCGTCAGCACCAAGTCGGGCACCAACAGTTTTCACGGCGACCTGTATGAGTTCTTCCGCAGCGACTACCTCGACGCCAATCTCGCATCTGCCGCCTGGACTGAGGGTATTAACAACGGCGTGCTTGGATATAACGCGCAGGGGGTAGCCGAAAAGCCTGAACTGCGCTACAACCAATTCGGCGGCACCATTGGCGGCCCGATCCTCAAGAACAAGCTGTTCTTTTTCGCCGACTATCAGGGCCAACGCCTGGTGAACGCCGGTCCAACCCCTGCGCAAGTGCTAACCGCGCAGGCGCGCAGCGGCGATTTCGGGCAGCTTTGCACGGGTTGGGGCGGAACTTTCAACAATTCCGGGGTATGCACCGGCGCGTCAGCCCCAACCGGGGTTGTGACCCAGCTGATGTACCCAAACGGCCCGAACGCCGGCACTCCGATCCCCAATAACAATCTGGTGAATGCCGGGTACACGATTGACCCCGTGGCCGCGAAGCTGTTCGCCGACACCACGTACTATCCTTTGCCTCAGCTCAACACCCTCAATACCAACAACCTTTTTTATAAGAGCGGAAATAACCTGAACAACAACCAGGGCGACCTGAAGATTGACTACAACGCCTCAAACCGAGATCATATCTTTGGGCGCTGGTCGCAGATGCATCTCACCCAGCCAGCATTCACAGGCTGCGTTTTCTGCAACAGCGGCGCGGTCGAGGGCAGCGACGAACCCGTCCGCAATGCCGTAGTCAACTGGACGCACACCTTCCGCTCCAACCTGCTGAACGAAGCTCGTTTCGGCTTCGATGCCGTCCGATTCAATCAAAATCTAACCCCGACTTCCTCCTTGGGGAACATCAGTGAGACTCTGGGCATCGCCGGTGGCAACGTTCAGGCGCCAGGCTTGGTCGAATTGGACATCACGGGTAACAACTCGGGATCAGCCGGTCTTGGACTTCGCAATCTGGTCCAGGATTTTCACTCTACCCAAGGCCAGTTCGAGGATAACCTGATCTACACCATCGGCCGACACCAGATCAAGACCGGCTTCCAATACGTGCGCGAGCGCCAGGATTACATCTATCCCGGAAATAACGGCGCCCTCGGTTACTTTAATTTCACCGATTTAACCGGCTCTGGCCTCGCCGATTTCTGGCTGGGCAGTGTTGCGGGCGGAGCCGGTTCGCAGCGCGATACCGGCAGCCAGCTCAGCTCCCCCGCCAGTCTGCGAGGCAATGTCTTTGCCGGATTTGTACAGGACGACTGGCGCGTGACTCCGACGATTACCTTGAATCTCGGCCTACGCTTCGAAGACCATACCCCGCTTTATGAAACCCATGGCCACGAGGTTAACTTCGGGCTTTACACGGGGACGATCTACACCCAGAACGGCGTCGACGGAACCTCGACATTCCCCAATCAAGCCCTCTACAACAATTACCTCGGGATCGGCGACTGGCAGCCGCGGATCGGAGTTGCTTGGGCGCCGGCGTCGCAGAATGGCAAGACGGTATTTCGCGCCGGCTTTGCCATTTCATCCTACCTCGAGGGCGGCGGCGGAAACGAAGAACTCACGCAGAATCTGCCGTTCGGTTTTCTCCAGCAACAAGCGGTCGGCGGGATCGGAACCCTTCAGAACGGTTTCCCGGGTACCACGGCTGTGGCGTGCGGCGGCGTCATCGATCAAGCCTGCTATAACGGTGTCCGCATTCGCGTCTTTCCCCAGAACTTCCGGCCAGCCACGGTCAATCAGTGGAACGTTACCTTCCAGCAGCAGTTCACCAACTCTCTGACCTTCCAGGTGGGCTATGTCGGCCAGCGGGGCTCGCACTTGCTAAACTTCGAGGACATTGCACAGTCGGTTCCCCTGGATGCGGCCGGAAAGATTGCGGGGCGCGGCGACCCAATCGTGACCCGCGCACCGGGACCGTTCCTAGGTGGGGCTACGCCCGGATCGCTTTATCTGGCGGATAACCCCCAATTCAATCCCGCTGGTTGCGCAACCACGCCTCCCACCGTCACCGGCAACCCACCCTGTGGCGTCGAAACCCTCGCGGGAACCAACGAGTCGAACTCCGATCAGTCGTACAATGCCCTCCAGGCTGTCCTGCAAAAGCGCATGAGTAATGGTCTCGAGGGGCAGGTTGCTTACACCTGGTCGAAGTGTTTGAGCAATTCTCCGGGTTACTTTGGCGAAGGCTGGGGCAGCACGGGAGCCACCAGCTCGAGCGGACAGCCGGGCTGGGAGAATATCTACAACCCCCGTTTAGATTGGGGACCGTGCTACTACGACCAAAGACACATCCTCACCAGCTACGTCACCTATGCGTTACCCTTGGGCCGCGGCAAGCAGTTCGGCCACGACATGAACTCCGCTCTGAACGCCGTGCTCGGGAACTGGGAGATCGGCGGCATTGTTACCGTGCACAGCGGAAATGCCCTCACGCTGAATAATTTTGGAGGCTGGGGCGTGGGCGGCAATTCCGACAATACCAACGGCGTCGACCCCGAGACCCTGGCTGGACTGCCGGACTGCAACGGCGCAGTCCATCTCCAAAAGCAAACCGTGTACGCCTCCAATGGGGCGTCCGGGTATATTCAATGGATCCCGAACTCCATCACCGGCCCCGTTCAGGTGGCGGCACCGAACACGTTTGGGACTTGCGGTGTCGGCAACGTCCGGGGTCCGGCCTACGCCAATGTGGATTTGAGCCTGCATAAAGGCTTTCATATTACAGAAAGCAAGAAGCTCGAATTCCGCTTCGAAGCGCTGAACGCCTTGAACCATCCGGTCTGGGACTTCTCCGGTGGACCGGCGAACGGATCGTTCGATCCTGGCAGTTGGTCGATTGGTCCCAATGGCCCGCAAAGCACCAACCCGACGTTCGGCAAAATCACCGGCGCCCAAGGGGCACGGGAACTGCAGCTCGCTTTGAAGTTCTACTTCTAGCGGAGAACTGGGCCTTTGGAACGGTGGCGGGCGCTGGTCGAGCGCCCGCCCTGTTTCTCCGCATCAAGAAATTGACTCGTAGAGCGATTGAGGAGACAATCGCAGCCGTCCTGACGGTCGGGAATCCGGCCCAGGTCTTACGTATGTCTGTGCGAGCTGATGCGGCCAAGAATCCTCAGCACTGCCTGTTTCCTGTAGCACGTTTTTCCGCATCAGCCCCGAGGGCGTTAATCCAGAGGGCGTTAACCCAGAGGGCCCGGATCGCGCTGCAACTGGTGTTCGCGCTCGCAATCTGGGTTCTAGCCTCAACGTCGTTCGCTCAAACTTCAGGTCCGATGAGCATTTCCATGCCGACCGAAGCGCGCGTTCAGTCCCCAGGTTGGTGGCCAACCAAAGGGGACGCATCACGAGACAGTTACGTGGGCACGGCAACCTGCGCGAGATGTCATGCTTCGAAGGCCGCGACCCAGCAAAAACACGCCATGGCCCACGCCGCCGTTCGCGCCGCCGACTCGGAGATCCTTCGCCAGCACGACTCTCTCTCCTTTCGCCTGGGTCCCTACCGTGAGGAGATCGTAACCAAAGGCGACAAAAGCGTTCTAACCGTGACCACGGGCGAGGGCACGCCATCGCTTTCGACCGATCTGCTCTGGGCATTTGGCGTTGGCCACATGGGCCAAACCTATGTCTATGAGAAAAACGGCAGCTATTACGAAAGCCGTCTGAGTTTTTTTTCTTCTACCCAGGATCTGAATCTCACTCCGGGACAATCACATACCGCGCCCGCCAGCCTTGAAGATGCCGCGGGACGGCGCATGCAGCCGGCCGAGAGCCGCGGATGTTTTGCCTGTCATACAACCGCTGCAGTGACCAACAATCAATTGGATGTAAATGGCGCAGTGCTTGGCATCACCTGCGAAGCCTGCCATGGACCGGGCGCCAGGCATGTCGCCGCCATGAGGGCGGGGAAGCAGGAGGAGGGCGCGCACCTGATCATGAATCCGGCCCGCCTGGATCCGGTCGAGTCCGTGGATTTCTGCGGCGCCTGCCACCGCACCTGGGAAGATGTCGTGACGAACGGTTTCGTTGTACTGGGCGTACTAAACACCCGCTATGCTCCTTACCGCCTCGAGAACAGCAAATGCTGGGGCAAACCCGACGCTCGCCTCACCTGCGTCGCCTGCCACGATCCGCACCAACCTCTGGAGCACGATCCCGCAGCCTACGATTCACGCTGTCTCGAATGCCACGTCAATCAGCCAGGCGCAAAAACAACCGCCGATTATCCGGGCGTAGCCTGCCCGGTAAGCACGAAGAACTGTACCACCTGCCACATGCCAAAAATCGATTCTTCCATCCAGCATTCGACCTTCACCGACCACTGGATCCGCATCGTTCGTCCGGGCCAGCCCTATCCGAACTGATTCGACTGCCAAAGGGCCCGGGGAGAAATATGAGATTGGAAGCAAGGAAGGCGCGAACCGGCTGCGGAAAGGTGGTTGAATTCGGACCATGACTCTCTCGGCATATAATCGGCGAATGCGTCGTTTCTTCCGGTCTCTGGTCCTGTTTATTTTCGCGTCGGTAGTGGTCGTAATGCCGCTCGATAGCCGAGGGCAGAGTCCAACCAAAAGTCCGGCGGCAGCCGCCGTTGGAGAACCACAGCGCGCCGCAACCCTGGCTGAGAGCGGACATTGCAAAGAGGCCCTCCCCTTGCTGAAGAAGGCGGTCCGCCAGGCGACTGATAATGATAAGGACTTCAAGAAGCGGCTGGCGCTCGACGGCCTGCGCTGTGCCATGACCCATGATGTCCCGTATGAGGCGCTCGATTTTCTAGCTGTCCTGAACCGCGACTTTCCGCGCGATCCGGAAGCGCTCTACGCCGCAACCCACGCCTACTCCGATTTGTCGATGCGAACCTCCCAGGATCTGGCGCGCGAAGCGCCGTTCTCTTTCCAGGTTCACGAGCTGAATGCGGAGGCACTCGAAATCCAGAACCGATGGGAGGAAGCGGCGGCGGAATACCGCAGGATCCTGGATATCAACCCGATGCTTCCGGGCATCCATGCGCGCCTGGGCCGCGCGCTCCTGTCGAAGGCGCAGCCTTCGCCGATCGAGGTGGAGCAAGCGCGGAAGAATTTTGAGGAGGAGCTCGAGGTTGACCCGCGGAACGCCGCGGCCGAGTTTGTCCTCGGCCAGTTGGCCGCAAACGCAAATGATACCGCGACCGCGATCCAGCATTTTACGCGCGCCACAAAGTTAGACGCCGGCTTCATGGAAGCATACCTCGGCCTCGGAACAGCCCTCAATTCGGCAAAACAGTTTACCGAAGCCATCGGCCCGCTCGAAACCTACGAAAAAATGGCGCCTGACAGTCCGACCGGCCATTACCAACTCGCATTCGCCTACGCAGGGGCAGGACGCCGCGAAGACTCCAACCGCGAGGCCGCACTGCAGCGGCAAACTTCGGAGGCGCTCGAAGCAGTCAAGCGAAAAGCCGCCGTGGCACAGGAAAAGCAAACCTCGACCGATCCACAGCCGCGGGAGCCAAAGTAACGATGCGCTTCGCCCCTGGGTCGGACGGAGGAAGGTTCGATGGAGGAAGGTTTGCTGAAGGAAGATTTGCGAAAGGAAGAAGAGAGTTCCTGAGAATTCTGGCAGGAACCTTCGCCTTCCCTGCTTTGGCGCGGATCGTGGCCGCCTCAGACTCTCCTGCTTATCCGTTCTCGGAAGTCCCCTCCTCCTCGAGCGGCCTCACCTGGACCCACACCGCCGGTTTCTCTGCTGAGAAATACCTGCCGGAGTCAACCGGCGCGGGTTGTGCGTTTCTCGATTACGACAATGACGGCTGGATGGACCTCTATCTGGTCAACAGCGGGAAATGTGATATTTTCACTCCTTCCAACCCTCTCAGAAATGCGCTCTACCGGAACAACCGCGATGGCAGCTTTACCGACGTCACCGAGAAGGCTGGCGTTGCTGGGGGTGGGTACGGCATGGGTGTCGCGGTCGGCGACTACAACGCCGACGGATTTCCCGATCTTTACGTCTCTCAATACGGACGCAGTATTCTCTATCGCAACAATGGCGACGGCACGTTCACCGATGTAACCGAACGCGCCGGCGTAGCCGCTCCGGGATGGGCATCGAGCGCGGTCTGGTTCGATTACGACAACGACGGACGGCTGGATCTGTTTGTCTGCCGCTTCGTCGACTTCGACAAGTCCAAACATCACAATTGTGGCGCGCCGAACATTCCCTCCATCAAGGGACTGAACGAGTACTGCTATCCTCGCATCTATGCGCCCATGGCGAGCTGGCTCTTTCATAACAACGGCGATGGCACCTTTACCGACGTGAGCCAGAAGATGGGGATTGGTGATAATCCGGGAAAATCCTGGGGGGTGGTGGCGACAGACATTAACAATGACGGATGGATGGACTTGTTTGTCGCGAACGACACGGTGGCCAACTTCCTCTTCGTGAACCGTGCTGGGCGGCGCTTTGAAGAAATCGGCTTTACGTCGGGAGTGGCCTTTGGCGAGGGCGGAAAAGCACGCTCGGGTATGGGCGTCGATTCCGCCGACGTCAACCAGGATGGATGGATGGATCTGTTCGTGACCAACCTGAACCATGAATTCGACGGCTTCTATCAGAACCGGCACGACGAAACATTTGACGACATCGCTGCGCCTTCCGGAATCGCGAATGCTACCAAGCTGATGAGCGGTTGGGGACTGAAATTCCTGGACTACAATAACGACGGAAACCTCGATCTTATGATCGCCAATGGTCATCCCGATGATCTGATTGAAAAAATCTATGACACTGTAACTTACCGCGAGCGGATCCTGCTGTTTCACAATAGCGGGAACAGTTTGAAAAATGTAAGTCAGGAGAGCGGCCCTGCCTTTTCCCGTCTCATTTCGGCTCGCGGTTTGGCGATCGGCGACTACGACAACGATGGAGGCGTCGACGTGCTCATCTCCTGCAATGACCAGCCGCCGATCCTCTTACATAACAATGTTGGCACCCAGAATCACTGGCTGGGGATCAATCTCATCGGAAAAAAGGCGAATATCGACGCCATTGGCGCTCGCATTACCTACCAGGCCGGCGATCTGAAGCGGAGTCGCATGAAAGTAGGCGGCGGGAGCTATCTCTCATCGCACGACCCGCGGATGGTGTTAGGCATCGGCAGGCAGACGAGGCTGGACTGGCTCGAAATCAAATGGCCGCAACCCAGCAACCTGGTCGAACGCTTTACCGATCTTCCCCTCGATCGTTACATCACGATCGTAGAAGGTCAGGGTAAATGGAAGTGAACGGTGGAAGGTCCGCACCGAGGGGCCCGATCTTCTCATGCTCCACTTACGTTCCTATCAGAGCGAAGCTCTCGAGAGGGTTCGCCAAGCATACAAGGACGGTAAACGTCGTGTCATTGTGTCCCTACCGACCGGCGCAGGCAAAACGGTGGTGTTCGCGCATTTTCCGCGCTTCTTTCAGATGAAGAAGCGGCTGCTGGTGCTTGCGCACAGGGAGGAACTTCTGTTACAGGCGCGTGAAAAGTTCCTTCACGTGGACCCCGAGCTGAAGGTCGGCATCGAGCAATCTGGGTCACGAGCGCCGGCTGATGCGAAGGTCGTCATCGCCTCGGTCCCAACCCTCGGCCGAGCCGGAGGAACTCGGCTCCACCAGCTCAGCCCGGAGGAATTTTTCCTCATAGTCGTTGATGAGGCGCACCACGCCGTGGCGCTCACGTATCGCCGAATCTTTGAACACTTCGGCCTCTTTGACCCGAACACACGACGGTACTTGGTGGGCTTCACGGCAACGCCTCGACGCGGCGACAAGCAGGGTCTCGGCGCCGTATTCGAGGAAGTATGTTATGCCCGAGATCTTCGCGAGATGATCGCTGAGCAATACCTATGCCCAATCACCGGCTGGCGCGTTCACAGCGATACATCGCTCGACAAGGTCCAGATCCGCCACGGTGATTTCGTTGAAAGCCAATTGTCTCAGGTTGTAAATACAAGCGAGCGAAACAACTTGCTGGTTACCGCCTACCGGAAGTACGCCTCAGGTCGTCGCGCGATTGTATTCTGCGTGAATGTCGCGCACGCGATGGATGTGTGTCAAGCGTTCATGCTGGTCGGTATACGCACGTCCGCGGTTTGGGGGGACATGCCGCGCGAAGATCGCCGGATGAAACTTGGGCAGTTCTCCCGGGGCGACATCGACGTGGTCACCAACTGCAATGTCCTAACCGAAGGCTTCGATGAGCCGCGCGTCGAAGCGATCATTATGGCGCGTCCCACCCGGTCGAAGCTTCTCTACGCGCAGATGGTAGGGCGCGGAACGCGTCGTCATCCGGAGAAGGCGAACCTTGAAATCATCGACATCGCTGACAACTCAAGAACCCACCAATTGCCTGGATTGAACGACTTATTCAATCTTCCTTCTCGGTTCAACCTCAAGGGAAGCGACGCGCTGAAAACCGAGCGGCTAATCAAGGACCTTACCGAACGCAATCCCTGGATCGATGTGTCGCGTATTCACACGCCGGATGACGTAAAGGTCGCCGCCGAACGTATCGACTTCTGGAACTTCGATCCACCCGCCGAATTAGCCGAATTCACTCCGAATACCTGGCATGCCGTTCCCGGCGGTTATCGATTGTTCTTGTCAGATGGCGAGTCGCTCTTGGTTGAATCCGACCTTCTCGATACATGGAGCGTACAACTCAAGTCTCCCCGCACCGGCTCGACGCCTCTTGAACGCATCGCCGAACTGGAATCCGCTATCCATTTCGCCGACGCTTTCGTAAGTTCCAAACGATCCGATTCAGAACGACTTGTATCACGGGACGCGCGCTGGCGGGATGGAGCGCCGACCGAGAAACAGATCGGAGTCCTTGAGCGGAACGGAATCATTGTGCCGCCCGAGTTGACCCGAGGCCAGGCAGCACAAATGATCCGTTACATCATTGCCTCATCTTCTCGGAACCGCGGAGCTAACGTGTGATCAGCCGGCACGTTGGCCGCCGGCAACTCTCTCCGGGCCGACTCTAGCCGGTCCGAAAATACAGAAAACCGCGACTGCCCGCGCACGCGCTGGGATTGCGGAGCGCGATTCGGGCCACCCGCGAACTGGGGAGGCCCAGGAAGAACTCCTCGGCCTCCGCGAGTCGATGATCAGCCGGCGCTGCGAACGCCTCAATTCGATTCGATGAACTCGATATAGGGCGTGTCACCCCCATGGCCGGCGCAGCTGCCCAGATTCAAGTTATTGGTCTCCCCCGTCGTTCCCGCATCTGAGGCGCAGGTCGGCGCATCCTTGGTCCCATTCGACACCGCGACCTTCACCGTCAAGGACGAGCCCGAGTTAAACTTGGCCTCCGAACCGTCGCCGTCGCCGACGATGTTGAACTCCGACTCCGTCCAGGCGGTCGCAAGATCGACGACGTGATCGGATCCTGTGGTGCTGTAAGCCTCGGTTCCCACGGTGAACACTTCCGTATCTTTACCCCCCGGCTTAGCCGAACCCGATAGCTTGAGGGTTTTAAGCTTGGTGATCGCTTCCTCAGGCACGGTCACGGCAGCGCTGTTTGTGTAGCAATCGCCGCTGCCGTCGCCGAACCACCCACTGGGGCAGGGTTTGTTCCAGAAGATCAGCCAATACTGCATGAATACCGAGTCGTAACCCGACGAATAAACGAATTGCTCCCAGTCCAGGCACTTCGCCGGGTCACTGGCACCATCGCAGGCCGTCGTGTTCATGAAGTTCGAATTGAGTTGCAGCGAGTAATCATTCGCGCCAAGCGCACCCGTTTCCGTCTTCATCCCCGTGACTTTGGGGAACGAGCCGATGGTTTTTTTGATCAACCCCGTGGTGACTTCGGCGGCATAATCATTGCCGTCTCCAACGGTTTGACTGATCCGCCCGCTTCGCGGCCGGTACGGAATGTCGGGCGCGACTGCGCATTCGATCTTGTCCCAGGCCAGGCTCGGATAAGAGGCATGAAAGCATCCCTCCGCAGGTACCTCGGTCTGCGCGATGGCTTCGCGCCAGATCTCCTGGTTGCGGGCTTCCGCATCATCGACCGCTTCCCCGCCGAAGGCGGAGGTAAGCGAGGCCGCACTGAGAACACCGGCCGCGACAATCCGGGCAATTCGAGAAAAATGAATCATTTGTTTCATGGTTCTCCCTTTGAGATTCGTTACACGCGAGAATAACGGGCATGGCCCGAAGCTTGTCTGCGACCTATGGTTCTCGGACGCAAACGATAAGGCCCGAATTGTACTATGAGGGGCGACCGAGCCCAACGTAAGAGATCTTCGGCCCTCCTTAAGATACGGCCGAACTCGAACAGTCCCCAGTGGGAGCAGCGCGTATCGATCGCGTTGGGGACGCAAGTCCCTCCGGTGGTCGGTAAATCGGATGCCCTCTGTCGTGAATGGGCATATTCAAAACTCCGGTCGCAGCGTCGACGAGACGCGAGGTTACAAAGCAACCCGCAGATGGGAGGACACCGCTCGGTGATGAAAACGTTTTCACATTGACGCGAGTTGTGGATAAACAGGACAATGCCAGCCGTGTTTTGGGGTTTGCGTGTTTGTGTGGCCGTACTCCGGTGGGTGAGCCTCGGACAAAAAGCTGTTCCTCGGCATCTTCGTTCCGCTTTGTTTCGTTGTGGTTGCAAACTACGAGGGAGAAATATGACGCTTAATGACGCTTCAAGGATTGTTGAACGGAGACGAAGGCAAATACCTGGTTGCCTCCTCCGTCTTAAGCACTTTTCAGCCCCAGAAATAGCGGCGGCAAAAGGCACACGGTAGTAAAGAAGAAAAAAGAAGATCGACCTTATAAATCGGTGAAGCTCATTTGCACGATCGAGGTTAATCGATGAGCTTAGAACGGGTTGACCTGGGGAAAATGAATCTTCAGCTTATAGCAAATGTAGAGAATCAGGATCGCGCCCAGTGTGGAAAAAATGAGGCCAGCAGGATGGTACCGTTCGTTTGTCGGGCGCGAAAACATGTGGCTAACGCCGCCGCCGATGATCGATCCGATGATGCCGAGCACGGTTGTCCAGAAGATCGTCATATGGACGTGCATCACCGATTTCGCGATAACCCCCGATATTAGCCCGATCAGGATGTACCAGATTAAGTGAAACATAGCTCACCTTCAGTGTTTGCTCTCAGAACGTCGCGCTGGCCCTCTTCGAGCGAGCGCGGCCGGCGAAGGAGGGTCGAGGGTCGGCACTTTCTGAGTCAGAACAAGGTTCATTTCGTGCGCGAGCTCCGTTAGCTTAGCGGGATCGCGTTCCCTAGAGGTCAGAGATGCTAACTCTTTCCAGCGCTCAAACCTTTTCGACATTACACTCCTGATTTCTCTATGAACAGATAGAGTAGGCTCGGAGGTAAACATCCGTCTGTACAATATTGACCACATCGACGGGTGCTGGCCGATGGCTTGTGGAGTGAAAATGAGATTCTTTACCAACCATCCTTTTTGAGATCGCGCCAACCCCACGCCTTTTCATTGACTTGCCCGATTCAGACACGTGCGATTCTGCTTCAATGATCGGCCAGACCATCTCGCACTACCGCATCCTCGAGAAGTTGGGCGGCGGTGGTATGGGTGTGGCCTATAAGGCTGAGGAAGTGAAGCTTGACCGCTTTGTGCTCCTTAAGTTCCTGCCCGACGAGGTAGCAAAGACGCGCAGTCCAACCGCCGTGTCCCTTTGCCGCGGATATTGGCGTTACCTCCATCCGGGAGACGTGGACCGCCTCCTGCGAGAACTTTCGGATGCACCTCCAAGTACGACGGCAAGGATAGTGAAGTTACCGGAACTGGAGTGCGGTAGGCCCTCCCCATAAGACCGCGACCGTCGGTGATCCCCAGGTTAGCGCCCGAAAAACAGGCGCGAACCTGGCGCACCAGGCACCCGGCCACTCTACTGCTTGTCGTTCAACGATTGCACTCGTTTGAGGTCCATTATCCAATCCGTTTCCCACGTTTTACCACCGTCGGTTGATTCTGCCTGCTCCCAGTGACCCGAGGTGGGTGTGATCTCGGACCATATGAGCCGTGTGCGGACTGGTTTCCCGCCTTCGGTATCGTCGTTCGCATAGAACGTTCCTACGCCATTGTGGAAGCTGCCTCTCACCGGCGGATCCATCGGCCCAAGTGGCGCCCTGCTGTCCATCCACCAGATCGACCACTGCCCCGTCTTGGCGTCGAACGATCGGGGAGCTACGCCGCGGTAAGTGCCGCCCGGAACTTCGAACACGGTGTCGTCGACATTAGCGTAGCCACCCATCAGTGGCTGGCAGAATAATGTCCCTTCGAATTCTATCCACTCGTGACTGTTGACGAGGCGATGCTTCAGCTTTCGATGATGGACTTGCCAGCGTCCGAATAAAAAATCGAAGTCATGCAGCCCGGGCGGCTCGCGATCTGCATGACTCATCTCTGGTCCCAACCCCGGAGAGGACTGCGCCACAGTGATCCCCGACGACGCCAGGCCTATCCCCAGGCTCAAGATCACCGCAATGCGCTGACGTACTTCCATGTATGTCTCCTCTTCGTACCGAAATACTGCCGGCCCCAGTTTAGCGCATGGCAGAAGCAATCACGCGTTAACGCGTTTTGACCACGTTGAGCGTAACCGCGATACGACGCCAATTCTTAACAGACAGTATGATGGCAAGGTGTCGAGAAGCTGGAAATTGTGGCTTGCTGGCCGACGTGCAAGGTATAGCACGCACCTATTTCGTGAATGCGAACGGCTCTGGTCGGGCTGACACTTTCGCGGACTTCAATGACGGGTTAAAAACCGCAGACAGTACGTTGCGAATAGCCCTCTATTCATCATTCATCTGAATTCAGCAGCTCTGAGTTGTCAGATGCGAAAGGCAAATTTGACTCTCAAGCAGGAAGCAAGGACATGCACGGCGACGCTACACTTCGGCCGGTTTGGTACACCTTTCGAGTCGATGCCTCCTTCGACAAACAACGAGGCATTACAGGGATTGGACTGATCCTACGAGCAACCCATAAGGCCGGTCGAGATGGTGCAGTCGTGGCCAGATTCTCTGAATCATATATTGGGCTGCCGACCCAAGCAGGTGAACAATTTGCCGTTCTTCGCGCCTTGGAGATTGCTTTCGAAAGAGGCTATCGGTTACTTAGGGTAAGATCCGACTACAACAAGATGCGAATCGTGCTGAAACATGATTATCAAGATGGTGTTGCTCAGGAGGAGCACAATCTTCGGGGAATGATTTTGTGTTTAGCACGAAAGTTTGAACACATAAAGTTCGCATGGATACCGCGCCGCAGGAATCAGGAAGCTCACTTTCTGGCTCGCCAAGCGGTGCTCCAAAGCACGCCGGTCGTACGCGAAGATGTGGAGAGATTGTTCGAGTCAGGCGGCATATCTAAAAAGTCTTGACTGCAAGAATCTTTTGTAAATGAGCGCACGGACCTCTTTCTTCTGCTCAAGCCGATGTTGATTTCGGGTCCGAGGTCGAACGCTTGGCAAAGCTTTCGCATCGATCCGTTCGCTTACCCGAAACAGGTCTCCGTTTTCCTCCTGCGCGTGGGCCCGCCTAAGACGGAACTGGCCCTTATTCCCAGTCGGATTCGGAATCGCAAATGCCCAAATTGAACCTTCTTGCGCGCTTTGACGTACCATGATGCTGAACTCCGATTTTGCAGAGGAATGGAAGGCGCGATGGCGCCAGACGGACAGCTCGCTACAAAGCGGAGTGCCGAATGCGAGTAGAATTCGAAAACCCTGAAGCGGACAAAACGCAACGACGATACGCGAGATTTGCGGGGTTCCTGTTCCTCGGGGTGATCGTCATTGCTTTCTGCGGCGGCTTCACCCTCTCTCACGTCGCGGGGAGCGGAACCTTCGCAGAAACAGCAACCAGAGTCGCAGCGTCGGAACGGTTATACCGGGTGGGGCTCTCCACCGTGGTCCTTGCGTCTTTGAGCAGTGTCCTGCTTGCTTTCGCACTGTATGCAACCCTGAGGCCTTTCAACAGCTTGCTGGCTCAACTCGCGATGATCTTCAGTTTGGCAGATTCATTTCTGGCCCTGGTTGTGCGGATGTGCGGCTTCGTGAGGATTCATCTTTACATCTCAGCGCAAACCGTTGGTGCCGCGACGATCGCCACGCAGACATTAGCGGACCTGATAAAAAGTGTTGCGAGTACCACCGAGAACCTCGGCGGTATTTCTTTCGGTATAGGCTCGCTTCTATTTTTTTACTTGTTTTTCAAATCGAGCTATATCCCGAGAGTCCTGTCAGCGCTGGGTCTCTCTGCCTCGGTGATCTGGACAGGGCTGTATTTTGCCAATTTGATATTCCCCGAACAGCACGCGTTATTCCAGTACATCTGTTTTCCGCCGATGGCCCTAACTGATGTCATAACCGGCTTCTATCTGATGCTGTTTGCGGTAAATACCGAAGTGCAGCGCAATCAACCGGCTCAGCGGGAGGCAAGCCCTGGCTAGGTAGCGGATCGCCGTGGCTTCTTCCTCTCATCGTCCATCGGGGTTCAGGCACAGGGTGCTCGGCCAGAGAGTTCGCGGATGGTTCACGCGATCGAGCGTAACCGTGGTTGACGTTTGCGACTCGAATGCAACCGATGGAAAGCATCCCACGAAACACACGGGCAACGGCGAGGCTGTTGGGGAGGGATCCGGTAAAAGAAGGCCGCTTGTTCATCTCAACCGCGGCTTTGTCGAGTGATACGGGAACTTGAGCGGAGCCGCGCCAAGCTGGGCGCGCTCCGCTTCGTCCTCTCTCCTCAATGGACCGAGAACACGGTCGTGTCGCTTACTGTCCCGAGCGTGGCGCCAATCGTCGTTGTTCCTGTGCCGGTAGTTAAAGCCGCGCCCGATTTGTCGATGACCGCAACCGGCAAATCCGATGAGCTCCATGCTACTTGTTCGATCAGGTTCTCGGTCGTTCCGTCGATGAACGTCCCGGTCGCCACGAACTGTTGCGGCGATCCTAAAGCGACATCCGGGCTTGAGGGCTTGATCGCAATGGAACTCAACGTGGCATTCGTCACCGTAAGCGGGGCCATTCCAACCAACCCCGGAAACGCCGCGGTTACGGTGGCGGTGCCCGGCGCATTCCCGGCCGCTGCACCGAAGGAAAAACCCAAGGCGTCGCTTATCGTCGTCACCGACGGATTTGACGAAGTCCAAAACACTGAATTGGTTAGCTTCTGGGTCGTCATACCCGCGAATGTCCCCGTCGCGTTCAAGACGATGAACGTACCCTGCGCGACACCTGTGCTCGTCAACGAAATCGTAATCGCAGTCAGGGGTTCGACGGTCAGGCTCGCCGTGCTGTTCACCGCACCCAATTGGCAAGTGATCGTCACCGGACCATTCGATACCCCGGTGACGCTCCCATAACTATTGACCGTTGCCACAGCTGGCGCCGAGGTCGTCCAGGCGGCGGCTGTTTCAATATGTTGAGTCGTCCCGTCGCTGAACGTAGCAACGGCTTGCAGCGGCAGGGTCGTGCCCGCAGCCAATCCTGCGCTCGCCGGCGTCACCGCAATCGACACCAGCGTCGCCGCGCTTACATTCAGCGTTGCTGATCCGCTCAGTCCTCCAAATGCGGCCGAGATATTCGTCGCGCCCGATCCTACGCCTGACGCTACCCCGATACTCCCCACCGAATTGCTGATGTTCGCCGTCCCGCTGCTGCTCGCCCACTCGACATCGTGGGTGATGTCTTGCGCAGTGGAATCGCTGAAAATTCCTACGGCGGTAAAGACCTTCGTCGTAAGCGGAGCGATCGTCGCACCAGAAGGCGCCACCACAATTGAGGTAATCGTCGCCCCACTCACATTCAGCGCGACATTGGCGCTCACCCCAGTAAGCGTCGCCGTGATGGTAGTCGTTCCCGTGCCGACCGATTGGGCAAGACCGGAGTTCGCGACAATCGTGGCCACGTTGGTCGCCGATGAACTCCACTCCACCTGAAACGATATGTCGCGCGTGCTGCCATCGTTATAACTTCCCAGGGCACGGAACAAATAACTGGTGCCCTTGGCGATGGTGAGCGTAGGCGCACCGGAGATCGCAATCGAGCTCAGCGTCGCCGCAGCCACCGTGAAAGGCATACTCCCGCTGACGCCACCCGAGGTCGCCGTGACCGTGACCGGCGCGGCACTAATGTTTAGCGCCGTGGCCGTTCCGCTGCCCGAGATCGTGGTCACCGCCGTATTTGACGATGTCCACGTCGCCGTCGATGTCAGATCCCGCGACGAGCGATCGCTGTAAGTGCCGATCGCCTTCAATTGCGTGAGTGTGCCAAATGGGACTGTGGTGTTTGGCGCCGTCACCGCAATCGACTCCAGCACCGCCGGTGAACCGGGGGCCGAGTTGCTTCCGCTGCCGCATCCCGCCAGCAGCCCTGCCATCACCATCACGAGGACGAACAGAAAGTTCTTCATGGGGACTCCATTTCGAACGCGATCGCTGTTCTAAGAATTGGGACGAGATTGAAAATGTTAACAGAGCCAATCAGTCGGAACAAATCCGCAGTTGGCTTGGTTGGGCTTTGCCCAAGATATTGGAACCAGGTTCTGTTCTTGGGCCGGACAACGGCATGTAACCTAACTGAGGTTGCGACGAGGATGCAGAGCAGGAAAGAAGCGGAAGCGAACGCCTGGGCACTACCCCGATCGGTCCGCTGGCAACTCCACGGATTCAACTCCACGGATTCATTGACTTGAACCCCTCACCCACGTAAGATTTGCCCCTAATGATCGGCGAGACGTTCTCTCACTACCGCATCATCGAGAAGCTGGGCGGCGGTGGTATGGGAGTGGTCTATAAGGCTGAGGATATTCGTCTCCACCGTTTTGTCGCGCTCAAATTTCTTCCCGAAGACGTTGCCCGCGACCCTCAGGCCCTCGCTCGTTTTCAACGCGAAGCCCAAGCTGCCTCCGCGCTCAATCACCCCAACATTTGCATGATCTTTGACATCGGCGAGCAGGATGGGAAAGCCTTCATCGCCATGGAATTTCTTGACGGGGTGACGCTGAAGTATCGCATCGCCGGAAAGCCGATGGACACCGACGTTTTGCTCGGCTTGGCGATCGATATCGCCGACGCACTCGATTCCGCTCACACTGCTGGTATCGTCCACCGTGACATCAAGCCCGCGAACCTGTTTGTCACCAAGCGCGGTCACGCCAAGGTTCTGGATTTTGGGCTGGCAAAAGTGACCCCGGGCGGGAGCAGACTGCACGAGGCGGAAGCAACGATGCAAGAGACCGCAATGAGCGAGCAACACCTGACCAGTCCCGGCGCAACCCTCGGTACGATCGCCTACATGTCTCCAGAACAGGCCCGGGGCAAGGAACTCGATTCGCGTACGGACCTGTTCTCATTCGGCACTGTGCTGTATGAAATGGCGACGGGCACTTTGCCATTCCGCGGCGACACATCGGCGCTTATCTTCCATGCCATTCTGGAACGTGACCCCATTCCCGCGGTACGGCTGAATCACGACCTGCCACCCAAGCTCGAAGACATCATCAACAAGGCGCTCGAGAAAGACCGCGACTTGCGCTACCAGCACGCCTCGGAAATGCGGGCCGACCTCAAGCGGCTGAAACGGGAAACGGAATCACGCCACGGTGTAACCGCCGGTTCGCAACCAGCGATGGCAGCGCAAGAATCGGAGCTTCCGGCGGCATCCGCCGCATCACCGCTCGCCTCGGGGTCGGCTTCCGCCGTAAATGCGTCCTCTTCCACAAGGCTCGCGCAGGCGGTCGTCGATGGTGATGAACTTGGGCGAACGAAGCTCTGGAAAGTCGTGATCCCCTCGGTCATCGTGCTGATCGCTGCCTTGATCGCCAGTAGCGTCTACTGGCGCTCACGGCCTGCGGCACCAGCGACGCAGGCTACGCCGCTGACGGAGAAAGATACGATTGTTCTCGCCGACTTCGACAACAAGACTGGCGACAGCGTGTTTGACGATGCGCTCAAACAGGCGCTGGCCGTCAATCTGGAACAGTCTCCCTTCCTCAACATTCTCTCCGACCGCAAGGTGGAAGAAACGCTGCACCTGATGGGCCGTGGGTCGAACGAACGGGTCACGCGCGACATCGCGCGGGAACTTTGTATTAGGACCGGAAGCAAGGCATTTCTGCTGGGGTCCATTTCGAACTTAGGCGGACAGTACGTGATTGGCGTGGACGCGGTCGGCTGTAGCAGCGGGGATACCCTCGCCAAGGAGCAGGAGGAGGCTGCGACCAAGCAGGAAGTGCTGAAAGCACTCGGGAAAGCCGCCTCCAGCCTGCGCGGCAAGCTGGGTGAATCGCTGACCACAATTCGGAGATTCGATGTGCCGGTCGAGGCCACGACTCCGTCCCTTGAAGCCCTGAAAGCCTTCAGCATGGGAATCACAACCTTCCGTGCAAAGGGTAACGCCGAAGCCATCCCGTTCTATAAGCGCGCCCTCGAACTCGATCCGAATTTTGCTGTGGCCTACGCCAGTTTGGGTCTTGTATACGGCAATCTGGGACAAGCCAGTCTGGCGGCGGAGAATATCAAGAAAGCCTACGAGCTCCGCGATCATGTCAGCGAGCGAGAAAAATATCGTATTTCTGCCTTGTATTACCAAAGCGTCACCGGAGAGCTGGAGCAGGCCACCCAAGTTTATGAACTGTGGGCCAAAAGCTATCCGGAGGATACCGTGCCACCGGGCAACTTGGGATACATTTACGCCGAACTTGGACAGTATGAGAAGTCCTTGGTCGCGACCGAGGAGGCCCAGCGTTTGGCTCCAGGCGCAATCGGTTATTCCAATCTTGCCGACATCTACTTGGCCCTTAATCGGCTCGATGATACCCAGAAAACAATCGAAGAGGCGCAAAAGCACAATGCCACAGGCGATTTTTTGCACCTGGCAATCTATCAATTAGCGTTCCTCAAAAAGGACGCGGCGGAAATGGAGCGGCAGGAGTCCTGGGCGGCCGGTAAACCCGGAACCGAAGACATGCTGCTGTCATTCCGATCCGACACGGAAGCCTATTACGGACACCTCGCCCGGGCACGGGACTTCTCCCGCCGCGCGGTGGACGCCGCTGTCCGTGCCGACTCGAAGGAAAGGGCAGCGATTTGGCAGGTGAATGCTGCGCTGCGAGAGGCGGAGTTTGGCAATCTGTCCATCGCGAAGCAGGATGCGGATGCAGCGCTGACGCTCGCTCCGGGTCGAGATGTCGAAATGCTGGTTGCCTTGGCGCTGGCGCGAAGTGGTGACAGCGTCCGGCCTAAGACAATCGTAGGAGAACTCGAAAAGAGTTACCCGTCGGAAACCGTGCTGAAGGTCTACTGGCTGCCCACCATCAAAGCGGCGATCGAACTGAACGCCAACAATGCTCCGCAAGCGGTGGTGTTTTTGGAAGCAGCCGCGCCCTATGAATTAGGAACACCGCCACAATTTCAGTTGGGGACCCTGTATCCCGCATATGTTCGCGGCCAAGCTTACTCGCAGGCGCACAATGGAGCGGCCGCGGCTGCCGAATTCCAAAAGCTGCTGGATCACAGAGGGATCGTGCTTAACGTTGTGACTGGCGCATTGGCCCGCCTCCAACTCGGTCGCGCCTACGTGATCGCCGGCGATACCGCCAAAGCGAAGACCGCGTACCAGGATTTTCTCAATCAGTGGAAAGACGGGGACCCGGACATTCCCATCCTGAAAGAAGCCAAGGCGGAGTACGCGAAGCTGCAGTGAGCGCTCGTGGGCAGGGCGGTTGTTAGGTGCCCTTCGGCAAGCCATCTGTGTCATCCCAGGTAACCGTTCCCGACCATACTTCCGAAATTGTTTTGCCAGTCGGCGTGAGACCAGATCGAATCCTGTGGATCGAGCCCGGTCCGCTCCTCCCTGAACATTGCCGAATTACTGCTTCGCGGTGGCCGACTCTGGTCGTCGTTGCGCGCTCGCGACCTTGACGGCGTGGGAACTGGCGGCATAGCGTGCTATGCCTTTGTAGAGCGCTTCGGCGACCTGTTCGCGGTAGCCAACGCTGCGCAACTTCTGCTCATCCGTGGGACTGCTGACGAACGAAACCTCCGCCAGGATGCCCGGCATCGCGCTTTCCGTCAGCACTACGAAGGGGGCTTCCCTGATGCCGCGATCGCGCAAACCCGGAGTCTGCGCCGACAGTGTCCGGTACAGAGAGCGCTGCACACTCTCCGCCAGCCTTCGCGATTGCTCGACCCGCCCTTGCAAGTCGGCGGGCGAAACGGATGCCGCCGCATTCCCGGCGCCGCCTTCGCCTGGCCGCATCTCCACATCTTTCGAAGCCGGTACCGTGAACAAGCTGGTGAAGTAGGTTTCCACCCCGCGCGCCGAAGGAAGATCGCTGTAGTTGGCGTGCACGGAAACGAATAGATCAGCCTGCGCCTGATTGGCAATACTGGCGCGCTCGGCCAGAGGAATATAGCTGTCATTCTGCCGAGTGTAGATGACCTCCATTCCCAATCGAGTTTCGAGCAACTTGCCCAGCCGCCGCCCAATTTCGAGCACCAGATCTTTTTCGAGCAAGCCGTCGCGTCCGACCGTGCCCCGGTCCCGACCACCATGTCCCGCATCGATTACGATGCGCATCTTGGCAACGCGCCGCCGCAGTTGCAGATCCTCCTCGGTCGGCGGCGGAACCTGGAGCGGAACTAGGATTGGTTGTGTGTTTTTCTCCGCTTCGGTTGCATTCGTCGACTGATTCAGCGCGCCTTTGGGGCTCGGCCCGACCTTACCCAATTCAACCACCAGCCGGTAGGGATTCGGCTCCAGGCTCACCGAGAAATCTGTCTTGGCCTTGGTTTCGAGCACAATCCGGGTCATGCCGGTCGCGGGCTGAGCCACGCGGATGCGTTCGAGCAGTCGATCGCCCACCTCGATTGTTTTCCATGCAAGCTCGGAAGCCGGCTCGGTATCGTGCAGATCGAAATAGATGCGATCAGGATTGGCCAGGCGGTGCGCTTCATACTGCACCTGATCTTCAAGATTAAGAACCACCGTACTCGAATCCGCCGACGACCGGTGCTCGATTCCGGTGACCATGGGAAGCTTGGCAGGTGAATTGGTCGCCCGGCTTTCACCGGAACTCGCGCCCGGATTGAGGTTGGCCTGACTCGCTGCCGTCCCTGCGAATGGAGCGACCGAGGTGTCTTTCGCCTTGGAGACCATCCGCGACGGCACCATCGTTTCGGTCCGCACCATCTTGTTGACCGACTGCGATGGCTTCAGCTTCCACCAGGCTCCTCCCACTAATGCCGAGACAATGACGATCGACACCAGCAGAACCGGAGTGCCAGGCCGTCGGGTTACGCGATCCCGTACCTCGGCTGGCATCTCGGGTTCGGCGACGGCCACGGCTTCTGGCTCGCTCGGGGCCGCTTCCAACTTCGTGGCCGCGATCTGCGCGGACTCTGCGAAGCGGTCCTCATCTTCCGGCGTGAGCGCTCCCCGCACCAACTCAGCGAGCAGGCCGAGGTTGCGGACATCGCGGTCGTTGAATCCGAACGGTTGCGCTGAGAAAGCCTGCAGCAACCCGATCGCGCACCTCCGCCCGCACAGCGGCACCGCGACCATGGAGCGTACCCCCAAGCTTCGGCACGCCTGCAGGTTGACCCTGGTGTCGGTCTCGGTGTCGCCGCAACTCAGGATCTGGGACTTGCGGAAGCAGGCCCCGGAGAAATACGAATCGCGGTCGATGCGCGCGCCCAAGTTGGGCCGTAGAGTGCCCGCCGCCGCCCGCAAAACAATCTCGTCGTTTTCCGCCATCGCAATCGCCAGGCCATCCGCCCCCGTGATCGCGACTGCCATGTCGGAGACGAGTTGAAGCACTTCCTCCAGGGTGAACTGCTCTCGCTCTTCAAGCTCGGCCGCGGGAACGGCCGCGTCGTCTTCGATCGGGCGAGTTTCTTTCCTGCGGCGCACCTGCTCACGCAGTGCCGAGAACGCCAGTAACGCCTGCAAGGTGTTGGGACGCGATGGTTGTTGCGTGGAATCCGCAGGATCTGTGGAGGAGTTCGAAACGATCTGCCCGGGCGGGCAGAGAGGTTCTACAACCCCGGCCGACGAGGTCGTCTCTTCAAGGCTCGGGTTGATGGTCGCCGTCGCCATTCCAAGCCCAAGGACTCAATTCAAGCGGTACGCACATCAGTAAAAGGATCGTGAAAGTCACTCAGGCTACTCCATCTGGAGAATCGCGTCAGCTAGGAACGGTCGTTCCCCCCGACTCCTGCGGCCAGCGTAACCCGAACATGACGCGAGATAGGGCCTACCCCTCAAGTTATGCTCACGGCCCGAGCGTTCTCGAGCTTTCATGGAAATATATTCGCGCGACCTCCGGCTTCGGCGGCGCCTCTCATCCTTTCGACTTTCGCCGGTTCCGGGCTTTTCTTGTCGGGCGCGAGCTTGACTGGTTGAATGCTCACCCCTTGCTCCAACTGGGTCATGAGGGTTCGAAGGTTGTCGTCGCCGGCATCCAGGAGCTTGCGCATTTCCGCGCTGGCCCTCATGGCTTCCTCATATGCGCCCCGAGCTTTGGCAAGAAGCGGAAATTGTTCAATGAACGCAGTAGCGTTCTTGGTGCACTCGTTCACCGCTTCTGTGTAGGTCTTCATGGTTGGTGGCAACGAGGGCTGGTTATGATCTTCAGAAGGTCCCTTCTGGGGAACAGCGGAATTCCCTTTCTTGAAAGACTCAACCAGCGCGTCACCGAGCGACGCCAAGTCCGATCTCTGCTTCGAGGGCAAATCGGGCTCGGCGCCCACAGCATCATCCTGCTTTTTCCACATTCGCTTCGCTCCTTTGCATCTTCACCACTCCTGACCGGGACGGCGGCAGGTGTGCATTATACTGGTTGGCCAAGAAGAGTCAAAATCAGGGCCTGACGGCCCTGCCAGGGTCCTTCCCTTTTGAGTGATCGTGCTTGTCCGGCTGAAATCATTGGTGCTACCAGCCACAGGCGATTTCACTGAAAACCCTCCCGAGACCGAGAAAACCCGCTTCGCGTCATCGAAGGGCAGCCCTCGCCAAACGGATTACTACCCTTGACCCGGTTGACGAAAACAAGTGGGATGATTGCCGACGCTTATTTGTTCCCGTCCCGATGCGGCGATCGTGAATTGCCTCTCCGTCACCGAAAAGTGGTGTGATACCGGAGCCCTGCAGCGGAATCGGTCGTAGCCAGCTTGTGGCAAGGCGATTCCAGTGGCCGGCAAATTGAGGGCAAACCTTCCATAATCCGGGCAAGGTATGTTTGCCAGCTAGCCCCGTTTTGGAGCTCAATCAGCGTATTACCCTGTTAGCACCATGCGTCCTGATGGTCTCGTGACTCCGGACTTGCTGTGCGCTTTGGAATCGGCAGGGGCCTCTTCTCTCTAAGCAAGCGAGTGTGATCTAATTGGCGGGCGTTGATCCAATTATCAAAGGAGTCTGTATGCCTACTATTACTACCAAGGACGGCGTTGAGATTTTTTACAAGGACTGGGGTTCCGGGCAGCCGATCGTGTTCAGCCATGGCTGGCCGCTTTCGGCGGATGACTGGGATAACCAGATGCTGTTCTTTCTGGGCAAGGGATATCGCGTGATCGCGCATGACCGACGTGGGCATGGGCGCTCGACGCAGGTGGCCGATGGGCACGATATGGACCATTACGCGGATGACCTGGCGGCGCTTACGGCGCATCTGAACTTGAAAGATGCGATCCACGTTGGGCACTCGACCGGCGGCGGTGAGGTGGTGCACTATCTGGCCCGGCGTGGGCAACAGGACGTGTACAAGGCTGCGATTATTAGCGCGGTTCCGCCGCTGATGTTGAAGACGGATGCCAATCCGAAGGGCCTGCCGAAGTCAGTGTTTGACGATCTGCAGGCGCAGCTTGCGGCAAATCGGTCGAAGTTCTATCGCGACCTGCCGGAGGGGCCTTTCTACGGGTTTAACCGACCGGGGGTGAAATCCGTTGAGGCCACCATTGCAAATTGGTGGCGGCAGGGGATGATGGGCGGCGCCAAGGCGCACTACGACGGGATTGTGGCCTTCTCGCAGACCGACTTTACGGGAGACCTGAAGAAGATCACGATTCCGGTGCTGGTGATGCATAGCGAGGACGACCAGATCGTTCCGTATGTGGCGGCGGGGCCGAATTCGGCAAAGCTGCTGAAGAATGCGAAGCTGATTACGTATAAGGATTTTCCGCATGGCATGCCTACTACGCAGGCGGAGAAGATCAACACCGATCTGCTGGCATTCCTCAAGAGCTGAAGATATAGCTTCTAAGGAAGCAAACGCCCTGGTACGCGAGCGCAACAACATCTTAAGATTCTCCTGTCGCGTTCGCCTTAAGTTCTAGTCGAGATTAACGTGCGTAACGGGTGAAGACGTAGTCATGATCTTTCGCAGGCACGTGGCAGGGGAAGCAGGTCTCGTGCAGCGCCCGGTCGCCCGGCTTTGCATCCGTAAAGTCGGCGAACCCCCAGCCGCCCGTTGCGGCGTACTTCTTTGAGTCCTTGACCATGAACTGCACGTTCACCCGAGACCCGATCACGAACGATTGAGTGCCGGGGAATGGGACATCAAGCACCTTATTGTTGTCTTCCGACGAGACGCGAGTCCAATGAATCGCGGCAATGATCGCACCGTCCGGGAACGGGAGCGTCCCTTCCTTGAAGGCCTTGATCGCGATATCGTTGCCGACTTGAGCGCGCAATTGCTCCCCCATGCCGGCGAAGTGGAGCTGCTTCACGGCGATCAATTGCCAGTCGCGGTATCCGGCGGGGATCTTGACGCCATAGATCGGGGAGGAGTCTCCATCTGACTGTCCAGAGGCATGCGCTATGTGGGCGACAATGCCGGCTACGGTTACAACTGCAAGCAGTAAGAAACCGATCCGTTTCATTTGTTCTTTCTCCTAAAATCGCGTTCCAAGCGCTCTGCTGGCTGCGAATTCCAGAAACCGGTCTCCGGATTACCGTGCCTGATTTCTGCCTGCGGCGAATTGGCTGCGATGATGCGGATCCCCAGCCGCTGGCAGATCTGACCGAATTGTGTCACCGGCACCGCCCCCTGGAATTGCTCTTTCGTGCCCTCTCGTACGTACACGTTCTTCCAATCCGTATACAGCGCCACAGGAATCCCGTATTTCTTCACCCAAGCTCGCAACACTCCCGCCTCCGCCCAGATACCCTTGCGGGATAGGCTCTCGGCAGTGTTACGTCCCAACCCACGGCTACCGCCGTGATCAAAGCAATTTTTGGCGTTTGCGTATTCATATCGAAGCTCCTTATTGCTTAGTGTGTTGTTCAATCTTGATCTTCGAAATAAGGATCGTTGCAGAAGCTCCCACGTTTGAAATCCGCGCAGCACAGGGTGTCTCATGCCGAGCGAATCGACAATTCGAGTCCATCATCCAAAGGAATCTCGCACGACACGTAACCATTTGCTGCGTCGCGCACATACGCGAGATAAGGCGCGACCTTGGCCGACAAGCTGATCACATCATCGGCAATGATCAGGCAGCCCGGAGAAAGTGCCGGTTGCAATTGCTTCAACAGCGGGAGATAAAGTGGCTTCCATCCGTCGAGCAGCAACAAGTCGATTTCTCTCACTCCAGCGAGGGTCTGAAGAGCATCGCCCTGCCGGATTTCCACCAGGTCCGACAATCCAGCCCGCTCAAGATGCACGGCCGCACGCGAGGCCTTGGCTGCGCTCTGCTCTGTCGTAATCAAGTGGCCGAAGCAGTTGTCGCGAAGTCCCGAAGCAATGTGAATCGCAGAGAGCCCGAACGACGTACCAAATTCGACGACGAGCGCAGGCCGACGACTGCGGACCAGCAGATAGATCAGCCTGCCGACTTCGGGGGCAACGGCCATGAAAGTTCGGTCATTGATCGACTGAAGAGTCTGATCATCGATCATGCCTCCTGCGGCGGCGAGGAGAGCTTGCTCCTCGGCTTGAACTTTGGAATCGTTCGCTTGAGCCTCGGCATAGAGGCGAGACAACACATCCTGAACTTCGCGTTGGTTGAGAGTTGTCATTGCGCACCGCCTGTAGGGAAGGGGGGCCGTGCAATCTGAGTATCCAGGACCAACAGGACCGGAAATGGAACTGAAGAATTCGTCTTCATAACGCACCTTTCTGCTGTCGAGCACAGGGCTTCGCTAGGATTTGGATCAAGGTGCGTTGATTGACGGAAACGCTTACGGCGACAAACTTAACCTTTGTCTGTCGCAGTTTTCCTGCGCCTCGATCCGGAGCTGTCATGCGAAAGGTTTCCCCGTCGGACGAGCGCTCCACAGGAAGAGAGTTCCAACAAATAGCGCACAGGTGAACGCGGTGCTAAGAGGGAGGCCGAGATGGAGACCGTTACTGAACCCCGGCTCCTCGCGGAAAGCTAGCCAATCGCCTGCCGTCGTCCCTGCCGATCGCACAGCGATGATCGTGATCCAGTAGCTGGCTTTGGTCGTCCAGCGCGACCCGCTTCCAATGGCAAGGATGACCGCAAACACTGCGCCGAGCAGGAGCGTTCCGCCTCCCGTGCCAAGATGGAGATCTTCCGCAACCCAGTCCCCGATGGCAGTGCCCAGTGCGCCGGCGGTCAGCAAAGATATCCAGTACCAGCCGTCCGTCGCAGGCCGTCCAGTTCGATCACTGCCGGACTGAACTAGCCGGGGTAGAACTGGCAGAATGACCAAAGCCTGCATCACCGTCAAACCGAAGATGACGCGTGGGTACGGCCATTCGAATGTGTGTGTGGCGAGGTCGGCAATATTCGTCGCAGCAGTTCGCAGCACAATCACGACGGCCCAGTACCACGCCTCTGTGAAGTGCGCGAGGTGATGTTCGCCGACGACAAGAGCGGCGAAGATTACTGCCAAGGGAAACAAACCGAGCCAATGCCCCCAGTGCAGGTAGAGCGAAACGAAATCACCCAGATTGCAACCAAAAACGCTTGCCAGGGAGATGGCGGTCCAGTACCGTGCGCCAACCGTGGGCACGTTCGCGTACCGCATGGGTGGAACGACGGAAGTCCGATCCAAATGCGCTGCTGGTTTACTCATAACGTATTCATTCATAGTTGGCTCATTTATGAATTTGCCTTGACAACTTTGCCTTTCATAAATTGATCGATTCGAGTGGGTCAATTGTGTGTGGCTCACCGGGTGCCAGCAGCCCACGCCATTCCGTCAACACTCTCTCCCGCCTCGATCAGGCTCTTCACCGACCAATCCGAGAGGTTGATCGCAGCAATCTCTTTGGTACGAATGCAGGAAACATATGCCGTCTTGTCATCAGGCGAAATTACGATCTCGTGTGGCACTCTAGGCACGGCGATCGTGCGAACCACCTGCAGCGTCTTCAGATCAACAACGCTTACCTGGGATACATCGGGAACGCAGACCAGCAGCCATCGTCCGTCGAGAGTACTCGCCGTGCCGTATCCCGGAGCGGCAATCGGAATCCGTGTCTTTACCTTATGAGTGACGGTATCGATCACGGCTAACTGCGGTTTTGCCTGATCAGCTGTGAATACCCATTTGTCATCGGCGGAAATCGAAATCCTTTGCACCTTCGTTGAGACAGGTATGACAGATACCAACTTGCGTCCCGGAATATCCAGCACCGACACGGTGCCCGCCGAGACATTCGCCGTGTAGCCAAACCGTCCATCATGAGAAATGACGAGCATGTGGGATTGCTCCTGGCCCGTCGGAATCACTCCCACGACTTGCAATGTTTTGGGATCGATGATCGTAACCGTCTGGTCGAGTTCTGTCGTGACGTACAGCAACCGATCGTTAGGGTTCATCACCGCGCAATGCGGACGTACGCCGTGTCCAAAATCAACATGGCCGACGACTTTGCGAGACGCAATGTCAATTGCGACCATGTCTCTGCCATCGGTTCCCGTTTCTCCCACGCTGGAGTCACCATAAATAGGGACATATGCAGTTTTCGCGTCTAGAGACACCGCCACCTCGTGACCCGTCACGCCTCCCTCCGCGATCGTTGCGACCTGTTTGCCCGCCTGCGGATCGACAATGCCGAGTGTGGCTTCGCCTTGGTTGACGGCCAACAGCAATCCCGGCCCAGTCTCAGCATTGCCCTTGGCTCGCACGAAGGGAAACGTCAGAACCATGAGGGTCATCACGCCCACCATTGCTCGAACCATCCGAAGGGATCGAGAGTTTCGTTTGTGCGGTAGAACTTTTGAATCATTTGTCATGTCAATCTCATTTCTATTGGGGTTTCTCGTTGCTCCTTGGCATATCTTTTTCTGGATGTACAATACGAGTAAATGCTCACAAATAAAACTCGCGTTCTGGAGGGCAGAGGCAGGCCACGTAAACGCACGCTGAAGGCCCGTAAAGCGCCGGGTCAGGCGAGGTCTCAGGAAACAGTCGATGTCATCCTGGAAGCGTCTGCTCGCATTTTGGAATCAGACGGACTCCGTGGATTCAACACCAACGCGATTGCAGCGAAAGCGGGGGTGAGCATTGGGTCCCTCTATCAATATTTTCCGAACAAGGACTCCATCGTCCTCGCCCTGATTGGCAGTTTTGAGAGGGCGTTCCAAGATACCGTCGTGAAAGCTGTGCAAGATGGAAAAGGAAAAGGACTGGAGCCGCGCCTCAGGTTAGTCGTTCAGGCGCTGGTGAGAGCACACTACTATCGCCCTCGGCTAAACCGTGTGCTCGAAACTGAAGAGGAAAGGCTCGGCAGCGAGGCCGATGATTCTGCGTTTCACACAAATCTTCTGCAGCTGCTACGAGATCACCAAAAGGAAATCGCTATGCCTGCTTCGCGAGTAACGGAACGGGTTTTCATGGCGATACTCCGCGCTGTAGTGGACCTCGGCCTTGCGTCCGGCGCGAGTTCGCGAGCCACCGAACAGCGAGCGATGCGCGCGATATGCGGATATCTGCTCTATTCTGGCTAAAGCTGGCTGATCATCGATTGGGACTGGGCAGGCTTACGAGCACTTGGAAAAAACACGATTCGCGATTCCTTCCGGTTGATGGGCAACTCTTCCCTAATCTTGTAACGGAAGGTTTGCCGGCAATACATCCGGAACAAAGAAGAGCACCGAACTGTTGTGCACGGATGTTATTTCCCTACAGCAGTCCAAGATGGTCCGGGTATTTGGCCTGCAACGCGCTGATCAGAAGTTCGAATTCGGGAAGACTTCGCAAACTCGCGAGGCTCGGATCTTTCAGGAAGTACGGCCAGCAAGCGAATCCGGTGCTGACGCTTCGCTCCAGCCACTCAAAAGCAGTTTCGCGCCTTCCGGTCAGAGCGAGCGTGCAGGCGATCTGATAGTAGGTATGGTGCGAGTGCCCGAAGGATTTGGGGCTCGAACAGGCTCTCGTCACACATTCGATGGCCGCATCTCGATTCCCCACCAACGCGTGGAGCAGTGCTTGTAGGCTGATGATGAGCGGTTCATTCGGCGCGAGCTGCAGCGCTTCCTCTATCAGTCGGCTTGCCTCTTTCCAATCCCCGGTCATCATCGCAGGGTAGGGAGCAAAATAAAGCGCGTATTTGTTGCTGGGGCTCTCCGTCCGCCAGGCTTGAATCTGCTGACGCGCCAAATCGTATTCTTGGCTCCACACATAAACTTGTACGACGCTCGGGCTAACCGCCTTCCGCGGTTGAAAAGGCCGTCCCCTCTCAAACATCGCACGCGAGTGATCGAGCAGTCCGATATGTGCCAGGATGCTGCCCAAACGGTTGTAGGCATGAGGCAGGTTGTTCTGCAGAGCCAGAGCCCGCTTGAGATCGGCAATCGCCTCCAGATGCTGGAAGTTTTTCGACGGTCCCCAGAGCAGAAACGCGCGCGCGACGTGGCCCTCGGGAAGACTCGCGTCAATTTCGAGCGCCCGCCGGCAGTGGAATTCGGCTTTCTCCAGCCACACGCTGGCCGGGTCGAATTCGAAATGGCGGGTGGTGCATGCGAAGGAGAGGGTCGCGTGAGCGAGGGCAAACATCGGATCGCGAGTCACCGCATTGGTGAGATGGTGGCTCGCTTGATCCATCATCGACGCATCGCCCGAGGCCGTGATCCGATAGCCGCGCATGAATTCCGCATATGCCATCGCATCCCTGCTATAGCGTGGGCGCTCCTCGACCACCCCCGGCCGATACGGCCGGTTCAGTACGCGGCTGATCTGCTTTGCAACATCGCCTTCGAGGCTTGCAAGGCGATCCATGTCGATGTCGCACTTCTTCCTGAAGCTGGGGCGCTGCAGGTAGGTGTCGAGCATCTCCAGGGAAAGACGCCACTGCCCTTTTGAGAACTGCAGGGCGCCGTGTACAACAAATCGCACCCCGAGCCGAGAGGCGATTTCCGAAGGCGTGAGTTCAAGAGGCAGGTTCAGGACCGCCGAAGTGGGCAGCACGTCCACGCCCGATAGATTGCCGAGGAGCGAGACGAGCGCGTCCGCGAACCCGAGACACAAGCCTTGGTCGTCCGCCGCTTTCTCGAGCAGCAATGGCGGCAACACGGCGATCGAAGACCTCTCACTCAATTCGCTCCCGTCTCTCCGGGCGTCGGTGCGCCCAGAGTTTCGTCCAGGATCGGAGGGCGGATATTTCGCATCGATCACCCGAACCGGGCCGACGAAGCGATATCCTTTGCCGACTACCGTTTCAACAAAGCGTGGCTTATCGGCGTTGTCACCTAGCGCGGTGCGAAGCTTCCGCACAATGTTGTTGACGTTCTTTTCGGTATCGATGAACAGGTCGGAGCGCCACAGCTTCTTGACGATATCCTCCCGGTAGACCATCTGCTCGCGGCGCTCAAGCAGAAAGATCAGCAAGTCCATGGGCTTCTTCTCGATCTTGATCCGCCGTCCGGAACGCCGCAGCTCGTATCGTCCCAAGTCGACTTCGACTTCGCCAGCACTCTGCTTTAAACGCCCCATGGAGAACCCTTGGCCAGCAATTATCCAATAAAAAGCAATGACTTGCGACGATATAAGAAAAATATCTAAAGGCGATACCCGGCGCATTGTGAAGCGCCCCACCTCAGGAGATCATGCCCCAGCAAGAATCTCGGAGGAGACTCTCATGAAAAGAAAGCTGTTCATCACGCTGTCAATGGTCGCGATGTTGTGCATTGCAGGCCGGTTCTTCGCCACGGCCGCACCTCCCGGCGCTCACGAAACGAACGCGTTCACTCCGGACACAATTCAGTGGGGTCCGCCACCGCCTTTCGTCGCCCCGGGCGCGCAACTCGCCGTAATTGAAGGCAACCCTGCAGCGTCCACCGGCGACTACACTGTCCGCCTGAAAATGCCGGATGGTTATCGAATTGCGCCCCATTGGCATCCGCTGCGCGAAAACGTCACGGTCATCTCCGGGACGTTCAAGGTCGGGATGGGAGACGCCTTTGACAAGGACAAGATGGGATCGTTCCCCGCCGGCAGCTTCGCCTATCTCGATCCCGACATGCATCACTACGCCATGGCTTCGGGCGAAGTCATCGTGCAGGTCCACGGCAGCGCGCCCTTGCAGTTTCACTATGTCAATCCCGCAGACGACCCGAGCAAAAAGTAATCCTTGGCTGTTGAAATCGATTGGGAGGAACTTATGGCTGTGGATACGAAAAAGCTGGAGCAATTCTTAGGACAGTTTGTGAACGATCTCGGAGCCACCGTTCACGCCGGTATGGTCGTGATCGGAGACCGTCTTGGACTCTACAAGGCCCTCGCGGCTGGGCCGCTCAGAGCCGCGGAACTGGCGGCCATAACGCGCACCGACGAGCGTTATGTGGGCGAGTGGCTGGCCTCCCAGGCGGCGGGCGGTTACATCACTTACAACGCCGAGACTCAGAAGTTCGGGATGACCGAAGAGCAGTCGCTCACCCTGGCGAATGAAGATGGTCCGGCTTATTTGCCCGGAGCGTTTGAACTTGCGCTGGGATCGCTGGCGGCAGTCCCGCGCATCACCGAGGCATTCCGTTCGGGCGCCGGCATGGGTTGGGGTGAGCACGAGGATCGCGTGTTTCATGGATGCGAAAAATTCTTTCGCCCCGGCTATGCCGCGAATCTGATCAACTCCTGGATCCCTGCTCTCGATGGCGTCCAGGACAAACTCGCGCGCGGTGCCAAAGTCGCCGACGTAGGGTGCGGGAAAGGTTCTTCCACCATCCTGATGGCAAAGGCATTCCCCAACTCCCGCATCTTCGGGTTTGACTACCATGACAAGTCCATTCAAGAGGCGCGAGAATCAGCCAAGCGTCAAGGCGTGTCCGACCGGGTGACCTTTGAGCTAGCGAAAGCCAAAGAATTCCCCGGGACAGAATATGACTTCGTGGCGGTCTTCGACTGCCTCCACGACATGGGGGACCCGGTCGGCGCCGCGTCGCACGTCCGCGCTGCCTTAGCCGACGATGGCTCCTGGATGATCGTCGAACCGTTCGCCAATGACGACCTTCAGGACAATCTGAATCCCGTGGGGCGTGTCTACTATTCGTTTTCGACGTTGCTGTGCACACCTTGCTCTCGATCGCAGGAGGTGGGGATGTGTCTGGGAGCTCAGGCCGGCGAGAAGCGAATCCAGAACGTCGTCCATTCTGCCGGTTTTAGCCGCTTCCGACGCGCCTCACAAACGCCATTCAATCTGGTCTATGAGGCCAGGCCATAACCGGACCGGCCATCCATTGCAGCGGGGGTGGGCCGACCGACACAACGTACCCCTGACGGTGTCGGCTCATTCCCAAATGCTCCTATTCACCCCAGCAACTAACATACGCGCCGACCGGACCGCAACCCGTTCGGACCGGTTGACGGGCAACTCTTCCCTGATCTTGTAAGGTGAGGGAGAGTAGCCCCGGGGAATCGCACCCCGAGGCTCTCGCAGAACTGTACGTGAGCCTCTCAACTCATACAGCTCCCATCATGGAGCCACGCCGAACCCCCGTCTGCCAATGGGCGAACAAGGCCGGAGCACGAAGCGAGAGGCGCGCGATCCAGTGTGTCGCCCGTCGAAGATGTTGACGCAGCTTCTTGAATAATGCGGGCTAGGCCACGCACGCCGGCCGTGTGGTCAATCGGTGGCCTGAATATAGGTCTGAAGCACACCCGTAAAGCTCGTGGGATCGGTCTCCGGCAGGCAGTATTGTGGATACGGTTCCCAAGATTGAAACAGTACGAAGTCCGGCCGTCCTCCGTTCGCACCTTGATATATCTCAAAGCGCGCAACCGCCTTGCCCGACCACTCCGCATCGGAAACATCGTGCGGATCGCCAATATAGATGATGCCGAAGGCCATCCCGCTCTGCCGCGTCACCTGTTCCAAGCGCTTGTCCAGTTGCGGCCATATTGGATTGCTGAAGTCAGTGTCGGCGAAAAAAAACGGGAACGGGGCGCCCGTCAACGCCTGGTACGTGGCGTGCCACCGTTCAATCGCAA
>Ga0302325_10003785_pt1 | contig 35361 bp, 33 predicted proteins | sample Palsa_T0_2_FD_201948 | JGI IMG/M metagenome (GOLD analysis project Ga0302325, IMG submission 201948) | Peat permafrost microbial communities from Stordalen Mire near Abisko, Sweden - Palsa_T0_2 | ecosystem: Environmental > Terrestrial > Soil > Palsa > Peat permafrost | place: Sweden: Abisko...
GCAGTCGAATCGAGCGCCTGGAAATGGCGACCCGCTATCGCCCGATACATATTCAAATGTTGGTGCTGGATGCGGCGCCGCCGGCTCGGGCGGAGGATTTCTTTTATCGCGCCGCTGCCGACCGTTCCCAACGTGCCGCCGATTCGCGGAATTATTTTGACAATTTGATCCGTTGCACGGGCGAAGATCCGGCGCGATTTTCACAGGAGAGTGAGGCCCTCGCGGAATTCCAGCGGCGGGGGTTGTTTCTGACCAATGTCGTCGAGTGCGCAGCCGCGTCGGAACCAGCCGCAGCGCTGGCTCGCTGCGCGGCTTCGCTGGTGAAGAGGATTCAGTTTTCGTACAAGCCCAAATATATCGTGCCGATTTCTTCCGCTCTGCAAGGTGTGATTCCGCTGCTCGCCGGCGCCGGATGGGCGGACCGGCTGATTCTTCACGGCATCGTACCGTTCGATCTTAGCCCGACGGTCGGTTCTGGATCGGGAGCCGCCCCGGACTTCGCGACCGCCGTCAGCGAGACACTCACGAAGGTTGTGTCGAGTACGGCGTAATTTTGCGGCTCCGTAATTGTGCGCAGCAGCTCGGATAAGAATCGGGGACGAACCTTGGCAGAATCGTTTCGCATGACCTCGAAGGAATTTCGCGAGAACGGGAAGCGCCTGATCGACTGGCTCGCCGATTATTACGAGCGTGTGGAGAAATTTCCCGTGCTGGCGCAGGTAAGGCCGGGCGAAATTCGCGCGTCGCTGCCGGCAAATCCGCCGCAAACCGGCGTGGGAATCGACTCGATCGTCGAGCAACTCGATTCCAAAATCATGCCGGGCGTCACGCACTGGCAATCGCCGAATTTCTTCGCCTATTTCCCGGCCAACGCGTCGGAGCCATCCGTGCTGGGCGATTTGATTTCTTCTGGGCTGGGCGTGCAGGGGATGTTGTGGGCTACCAGCCCGGCGTGCACCGAACTCGAAACGCACGTGCTGGATTGGCTGGCGAAGATGCTGGCGTTGCCGGCGAAATTTCTTTCGAATTCGGCGGGCGGCGGCGTGATCCAGGATTCGGCCTCAAGCGCGTCGCTGTGCGCGATTCTGGCGGCGCGCGAACGCGCCACGAATTTCGAAAGCAATGAGAACGGCTGTAGGGAAGAGCTGGTTGCGTACACTTCGACGCAGGCGCACTCGTCGATCGAAAAAGATATCAAAGTCGCTGGCATCGGCCGCGCGAATCTGCGGCAGATTGGAGTTGACGAGCAGTTCGCGATGCGCCCCGAGCTCCTCGAGAAGGCGATTGAAGAAGACAAGCGTGCCGGCCGCGTGCCGTTTTTCGTGTGCGCCACGGTGGGCACCACGTCGTCCCTGGCGTTCGACCCGTTGCCGGCTATCGGCGAAATTTGCAAAAAACACAACATCTGGCTGCACGTGGACGCGGCGATGGCCGGAACGGCAGCGCTGTGCCCGGAATTTCGGTATATTCAAAATGGCCTGGAATTCGCGGACAGCTACTGCTTCGACGCGCACAAATGGATGTTCACGAATTTCGACTGCACTTGCTTTTATGTCGCCGACCGCGAAACGCTGACCCACAGCCTGAGCGTGACGCCGGAATATCTGCAGAACCAAGCCACGGAATCGGGGACGGTTTTCGATTACCGCGACTGGCATGTACCGCTGGGCCGCAGGTTCCGGGCGCTGAAATTGTGGTTCGTGATTCAACATTACGGCGTCGAGGGCTTGCAGTTTCTCATTCGCCGGCATGTGGAGATGGCGCAGAAGTTTCTCGGCTGGGTGCGCGACGACGATCGGTTTGAGATTATGGCGCCGGCGCCTTTGAATTTGATCTGCTTTCGACTGAAAGGGCCGGATGAACGAAACGAGGAATTGCTGCGGCGATTGAACGCAGGCGGAAGCCTTTACATGTCCCATACAAAACTTAACAATCAGTACGTGCTGCGATTTTGTGTGGGTCAGATGCGCACGGAAATGCAGCATGTGGAAAACGCCTGGAACGCGATTTGTTCCGAGGCCGCGAACCTGCTCGATAAATGGGTAGGCGGAAGTCATTCAAACCAAGCGGCTTCAGGACGCGAATAGCTTTCCGGCTCGCCTTGGCGTTGTGTTAGACTCCGGTGGTTCGGCGAAATTGGCTTGGGAGTTTGCGATGCACGCACGATCGAAATTTTTGATTGGCTCGGGAATCATCGTGACTACCCTGCTGGTTCTCGCCTACGTCGGATTCACCCAAAGCAAGACCTACTACCACACCATCACCGAGTTATCGACGCTGCAAGGGTCCGCGTTGCACCAGCGGATGCGCGTTTCCGGAAACGTGCAGGCGGGCTCCATCGATCATCTGACCGGTCGCGTCGACTTTGTGCTGACCGAGCAGGGAAGGAATCTCCGGGTGAGTTACGTGGGACGCGATCCCTTGCCGGATACGTTTAAGGATGGCGCGCAGGCGCTGGTGGAAGGCAAAATGATGCCGGACAACCGCTTCGTCGCGGAGCAGGTGCAGGCCAAATGCGCGTCGAAGTACGAAGCGACGCCGGACGGCTCGCCGGTTTCGGCGCCCCAGACTCCCGGCCAGACGTCGAACGGAACGAACGCGCGGCCTTCAGGATACTGAGATTTTGCATTTTCACGCCGTGATAGGGCCAACCGAAATCGCGAAAGCGCACCGCGGGGAGAATCCGTGGATATTTTAGGATCCGTTTCGCTGCTGCTCGCGTTTCTGGCGGCGGTATACGCGCTGGTCGCCGGCATTATCGGGATTATCACGCGGCGCCCGCTGATCACCAAAAGCGCGCGCAATGCCGGAATGTCGGTATTCGTGCTGCTCACCATCGCCGCCGCCTGCCTCGAATATCTTTTCTTCTCCAACGATTTTTCCTCGGCGTATGTGGCCGAGCATAGCAATCGCGCGCTGCCCGCCTACTACAAGTTCGCGGCTTTGTGGTCCGGCCAAGAGGGCTCGCTGGTCCTGTGGACGTTCCTGCTGTCGATGTACGCTTTCCTGGTGTTGTTTCTCAATCGCAAGAAACATCCCGAATTGATGCCTTACGTCGGGGTGGTGCTCGCCGGAACTGAAATATTCTTCCTCACCCTGAATAATTTCATTGCCACGCCTTTCCGGATGCTGGCCAACCCGGATGGCGCGGGCGTGATGCGCCTCGCTTCGATTTCCGACGGGCACGGAATGAACGCGCTGCTCCAGTATCCGGAGATGGTGATTCATCCTCCCATGCTGTATCTGGGATATACGGGATTTACCGTGCCGTTTGCATTCGCCTTGGCGGCATTGCTGGGGCGGTATCCGGGAGAGAAGTGGATTCACATCACGCGGCGCTGGACGATGATCGCCTGGTGCTTTCAAAGCGTGGGAGTTTTGCTGGGGGCGCATTGGGCTTACGCCGTACTGGGCTGGGGTGGCTACTGGGCCTGGGACCCGGTGGAAAATGCCGCGATCCTTCCGTGGATCACCGGTACCGCGTTCCTGCACTCGGTGATGATGCAGGAAAAGCGCGGCATGATGAAGGTCTGGAACGTGTGGCTGGTGTTCGTGACGTTTATGTTGTGCATTTTGGGAACGTCGCTGACGCGAACCGGCATCGTCAGCTCGGTCCACGCTTTTGCGCAATCCTCCATCGGCGGATGGTTTTTCGGATTCCTGGTGATTATCTTCATTGTATGCTTTGCGGCCTACTGGAAGAATCGCGATTATTTGCGCAGCGACAATCAGCTGGACTCCTTGGTTTCGCGCGAATCGAGTTTCCTGTTTAACAATCTCGTGCTGCTGGCGGCCTGCTTCGCGATTCTCTGGGGGACGCTCTTCCCGGTACTCTCGGAATGGGTGCAGGGGAGCAAGATCAGCGTGGGCCCGCCATTTTTCAACAAAGTTACCGTGCCGATCGCGCTGTTTCTGCTGCTGCTCACCGGAGTGGGTCCGCTGCTGGCGTGGCGCAAAACGTCCTTTGACGCCTTGCGCAGGAATTTCGCGTGGCCGCTGGGCGGCGGCATTGTCGCCGGCATCATCGCGTTTGTTTTTGGTTTTCGCGACGTGTATTCCTTGGTGTGCCTGATTCTCGGGGTGTTCGTGACGCTCACGATCGCTTCGGAATTTTATCGCGGCGCCCGCGTGATTTCGGCGCGCGACGGCTCCAATATTTTCACGGCCGTGGGCGAATTGACCATGCGCAACACGCGGCGCTACGGCGGCTACGTCGTGCATTTTGGAATGGTGCTGATTTTCATCGGCATCGCCGGGATTCCGTTCAATAAGGATCTGCAAAAGGAAATGGGCATCGGCGACACGCTGAAGATCGGCCCGTACACCATTCTTTGCCAGAATTTCGACGCGGTGAATAACGCGAATTACGAATCCGAGCGCGCCACGCTGGAAGTTTTCAAGGAAGGGAAGTCGGTGATGATGCTGTATCCGGAGCGGCGCTTTTACCTGGCGAGCCAGGTCACGGATACGAAGGTGGCCGTGCAGTCTTCGCCGTTGCATGATCTGTACATCGTCTATGCGGGCCGTAGCCCGGAGGGCGGCAAGCCGGTGATTCACGCGTATCTCCAGCCGTTGGTGAAGTGGATTTGGTTTGGCGGCATCGTGCTGGTGCTCGGCACGCTGCTGGCGCTGCTGCCCAATCGCAAAGCCGTGCTGGTCTTGCGGCCGGCGACCGAAAATTCCTGGAAGGACGCGATTTCCGCGACAACTACGGCGATTGGAGCCGTGGCGCGGCGGAGCGATGCTCGAGCCGATGCGCATGACTAGCCCGCATACCAGGAGCTTGAAGCCTTCGGCGCGTGCCCGCTCGGCGTGGGGAACTTTCTTTTGCGTTCTGCTGCTGGCGCCTGCGTTCTTGGCACCCGCCGCCTACGCGCAGCAAACGCCACGCGCGAAGCAGCTCGCTAAGCGCGTGATGTGCATGTGCGGAGGCTGCGAGGATTCGGCCGGGTTGTGCAGCCATCCGGGAGGCTCGTTTTCAGGGCCTTGCGAGACCGCGCGCGGAATGCAGAAGGATCTCGATGACCGCGTCGCGAATAACGAATCGGACGACGCGATCCTGGCCGCCTACGTGACGCAGTATGGCCCGACCGTACTGGTCGAGCCGCCCAAACGAGGATTCGATTTGCTGGCGTGGGCCATGCCGATCGCCATGCCGCTGCTGGCCCTGGTTCTGATCTGGTATGTAGTGCGCAGTTGGCGCAAGAAAGCGAACCTCGCGCCGGCGGGCGGACTGCCGGTGGACGCCGAATTTCTGGCGCGCGCGCAGCGCGAAGCGGGGAAGGGCGCCGTTGAATAACACCAAGCGGAGCAGCGCCGGCGCGGGGCAGCGATGAGCAGCGTGGATATCGCGGTGGCGTGCGCGGCGCTGGCCATCGGCACGATTTTTTTCGTTTTTAACGTGCGCCTGGACGCTTCGGATGTGGCGCCGCATCGCACCATGCTCGACCAGCTGCTCGAGCGCCGCGACGCGATTTACGAAAACCTGCGCGATCTGCGCTTTGAATTTCGCGCCGGAAAATTTTCCGAGGCGGATTACGAAGAGACCAAGCGGGCGCTGGAACTCGAAGCGGCGCGCGTGCTAGCGGACATGGATCGCCTGACCGGCGGCACGCCCACCCCGGCGACCATTCAGGCGGCAACGGAGAAGGTACGACGCTCATGAAGTATTGCCCTGTCAATTCTTATACGGCGCGCGCGCTGGCGCTGATTCTGGCGCTGCTCGGCTACGCCGCCGTGCCGCAAATCGCGCGGGCCGGCACGCTGGACGGCACCGTAAAGAACGGCACTACGGGAAAACTGTCGGTGGGCACCGACGTGATCCTCATTCAGTTGCAGGGCGGCATGCAGCCCGTCGCGAAAACCAAAACGGATGCGAGGGGGCACTATCACTTCGATAATCCGCAGCTCGGTACTGGCCCGATGCTGGTGCGCGTCGTGTATCGTGGCGTGAACTACCACGAACCGATCACGCCGGGCAAGACGGTGGCGAACGTCGAGGTCTTCGAGCCCACCACCAAGCCGGATGCCTTCAGCGTGGCGAATCATGCGTTGATTTTGCAAGCCAACGGCAACGAACTGATGGTCGGCGAAGAGTACATGATCGCCAATAAGACTCAGCCCCCGGTCGCGTTCTACCGTGAAGATGGCTCGTTCGATTTTAATCTGCCCGATGGGGCGGAATTTAGCCAGGCCTCCGCATGGGGCGCGGCGAATATGCCGGTGGTGCAGAGCACGATCGATAAGGGAAAAGACAAGATGGCGATTGCTTTTCCGTTTCGTCCCGGGGAAAGCGGCGTGCGGCTGGCCTACAAGATGGCCTATCCCGGAAACCATCTGATGCTTCGGAATGTTTCGCCCTACGCGACGGACCGGCTGATCATCGCCGCGCCGCCGACCATGACGATCGCAGGGTCGGGCATTTCGCCGGCCGGGCAGGATCAGGGCTTCAACGTGTACACGATGGATAAGGTCGCCGCAAATACTCCGGTGGACATCACGGTTTCGGGCACCGCGCCGCTGCCTGCGGGGAATTCCGCGGACGCGCCGCCGGGCGGCGGTTCCGCGGGCGCCGACAATTCGCAAAATCCTTCGGTAAATTCGCGCGCATCCGACGGCGGCGCAGGCGAAGCGGCGTCGGCTAGCGCGACGGCGATTCCGGCGAGGCTCGACAGCCTGAAATGGATTCTGACTGGCGGCTTTGCGTCGATTTTTGTTTTGGGTTTTGTGTACTTGTGGATGCGGCCGCAGCCGGCGGCTGCCGAAGCTGCGATGGAATCGGTCGGGTCAGTCACCGCCCGGAGCGGCAAGAGCAAGCGAGCTAGCGCGGCGGCAGGGCCGGCACCCAATGCGGCGGCGAGTGTGGCGGAAGTCGACCGCGAAGTGCGCGGCAGCCTCGACGAACTGAAAGACAACATGTTCCGCCTGGAATTGCGCCATCAGGCCGGCACGATTGGCGAAGAAGATTATGCGCGTGAGCGTGAGCGGCTCGAACAAACCATACGCAGCCTGGTCCAAGGCTAGGCGAAACCGAGTTGCCCGCGAACGCAATCAGCGCATCATTCCCGTCAGGCGCGCCATCGTTGGGCATTTCCTTCCAAAGTATTGAAAAGCGGTTCGGGTCCTTGGCTGCGCTGCGCGGCATTTCGCTTGAAGTGCAACCCGGCGAGTTTGTGGCGCTGCTCGGCCACAACGGGGCGGGGAAGACCACACTACTGCGCATCGCGGCGCTGCTGATGAATCCGTCGCGTGGTTCGGTCCAGTTCGTTGCGGCCGCGAAAGAATCCTCCCGTCCAGTTTCGGCGCAAGATGGAGAGTTCAAACCGAAGCACGCGATCGGCATGGTGGCACACAGCACACTGCTCTATGACGAGCTCACCGCGGCGGAAAACCTGAGTTTGTTTGCGAAACTGTACGCGCTCGGAGACGTGGTGAACCGCGTTGCGGCGTCGCTCGCGGATTGCGGCCTCGAATCGCGCGCGGGCAGCCTGGTGCGCACGTTTTCGCGCGGCATGAGGCAGCGCCTCGCGATCGCTCGTGCGCTGCTGCATGGACCGGCGCTGCTACTTCTTGACGAGCCGGCCGCGGGGCTCGACCGCCAGGGACTCGAATGGTTCAGCGCAAAATTGGCGGCACTCAAGCAGGCGGGTTGCACAATTTTGATGAGCACGCACGCGCGCAACGAATCGCTCGATCTCGCGACGCGCGCCGTGGCGCTGGCAGGCGGCAGCGTTCAACACGATAGCGGGACCGCGGGCGATCCGCGGCCTTTGCTCGCGGCGCTGCGGGCGGAGCCGTAGCCCGTGACCACCGCGCGCGCGGCCGGAATTTTGCTGGGAAAAGAGTTGCGCCTGGAGTTTCGCTCGCGCGAATTGCTGAGCGCGACGATCATTTTCGCGCTGGTCGTGGTGGTGCTGTTCAGTTTCGCGTTCGATCCGACCGCGGCCGAATCGCGGCGCTACGGCCCCGGGCTGCTGTGGATCGCCTTCCTCTTCGCGGGCTCGTTGATGCTGAACCCCTCGTTCTCGCGCGAGCAGGCCAACGAAACACTGGACGCGTTGCGCATGGCGCCGATTTCGCCGTTCGCGATCCTGCTGGGCAAGATGCTCGCGAACTTCATTTTCATGTCCATCGCGGAGCTGGTGCTGGTGCCCATATTCGCCGTGCTGTACAACATTTCGCTCGCCGGGATCGTATGGCGCCTGGTTCTGGTCTTGATGCTGGGGACCACCGGACTGACCGTGACCGGAACCGTTTTTTCGGCGGTTTCGGCGCACGCCCGGATGCGCGAGCTGCTGCTGCCTTTGCTGCTGCTGCCGATTCTTACGCCGCTGCTGATTGCTTCGGTGGAATCAACCGCTTCGCTATTTCAGGAACAACCCGCGCTCGACCGGACCTGGGTCGCGTTTCTGGCTGGATTTGATATTGTGTTTATGACCGCTGCTTGGCTGTTGTGCGATTATTTGCTGGAAGAGTGAGGAACCGCAGAGTATGAAGGCCCGCTTGGGAATCACCATCGTGATCGCCGCGCTGATTTTTCTGGCGGGATATGCGGCGTTGTTTGTCGCCCCGGACGAAAAGACCATGCACGCCGTGCAGCGTATTTTTTATTTTCACCTACCCAGTTGGATCGCCATGTTTTCGGCGCTGTGCGTGGTTTTCTACGCAAATATCGCGTATCTGATCACGCGGAAGCGCAAATTTGACGCGCTGGGCGTGGCCGGAGTGGAAGTCGGCGTAATGTGCTGCACCATCGGTTTGATCACCGGCCCGCTGTGGGCGCGCCCGGTATGGGGCATCTGGTGGACCTGGGACGCGCGGCTGACCACTACATTCATTCTATGGATTTTGTACATTTCGTACCTGCTGTTGCGCGGGCTGCTGGAAGATCCCGAGAAAAAAGCCTCCCTATCGGCGATTTTTGGGATTTTTGCGTTTTTGGATGTGCCGCTGGTATATCTGTCGAATCGCTTGTGGCGGACGCAGCATCCCCAACCCGTAATCGCGGGAGGGAATGGTTCGGGGCTGGATCCGCTGATGGGCAAGGTTCTGTTGCTTTGCGTGATTGCGGTATTCTGCGTGATGGTTTTGGTTTTTATCGATCGCTACCGGCTGGAATTGCTGCGCAATGAGTGTGACGAATTGCGTTTTGAAATCGAATCGCGGAGCGCGCAGGCCTCGAGCCTAGCCGCCTCTTTTGCGGGAGAGGTGAACGAATGAAAAATTTCGAGTTCTTATTTACGGCCTGGATGATCGTCTGGGCGCTATTTTTCGGGTACGAAATTACAGTGGCGCGGCGGATCACGCAGGTGCGCCAGGAAATCGAGCGGTTGAAGCAGCAGTTGGACGGACGCTAGGCGCCGGCTTCAGAAGATCGAGGCCAGGGACTACGCAATCACAAGCAGTGGCGCGAGGTGAGATATGGGTGGGCCAAATCGAGTTGCCATCGTCATGTTTCAGTTGGGCGGGCCGGATAGCCAGGCCGCGGTCGAGCCGTTTCTTTATAATTTGTTTTGCGATCCGGACATCATCAATTTTCCCGGCGCGTTTCTGGCGCGTAAGGCGCTGGCGAAGTTGATCTCCACCACGCGCTCCAAAGTCGTCGGGCAGCATTACGCCGAAATTGGCGGCGGCTCCCCCATTCGCCGCCTGACCGAGCAGCAGGCGCGCGCGCTCGAAGAAACGCTGCGGCCGCACATCCAAGCGCGCACGCTTGTGGCCATGCGCTATTGGCATCCGGACACCGCCGAAGCCGTGGCGGCGCTCCAAAGCGAGCCTTACGACGAACTCGTCTTGCTGCCGCTCTACCCGCACTATTCGTTTGCGACCACGCGCAGCAGCCTGCGCGAGTGGGACCGCCAGTACGGCGCAAAACTGAAAACGAAGGCCGGACCGAAACCGCCGGTGAAAATTATCGACCACTTCTACGACCATCCCGATTACATCGCGGGCATCGTCGAGCGCATCAATAGCGTGCTGAACGAAGTGTCCGACCCCGAAAATGTGGAGCTGGTCTTCAGCGCCCACGGGTTGCCGATGACCCTGGTCGAGAAGGGCGACCCGTACCCGCAGCACATCGAGCAGACCGTGCAACTCGTTCGCGAATTGGGCGCGTGGCCCAACCCGCACGTCCTGTGCTACCAGAGCAAGGTCGGCCCGCAGAAATGGCTGCAGCCATCCCTGACCGGAACGATCGAACGCCTCGCCAAATCCGGCGTGAAGCGCATGCTGGTGATTCCGGTGGCCTTTCTCACCGAGCACATCGAGACGCTGCACGAAATCAATATCGAAGCGCGCGAAGAAGCGAAGCACCTCGGCGTCACGGATTTTTACCTGATGCCGGCGCTCAACGATTCGCCGCTGCTGATTCGCGCCCTGGCCGATTTGGTTTTGCGCGCCGTCGGCGTGCGCAGCGGCGTCGCGTCGCTAGCCATGTGAGAATTGCCATCGAGGCCACCGATCCGTTTGCGCTTCGACCGTCGAAAGCGAACCGCCCGCCTGAAGGCGGCCGCTACAAAACCGAAAGCGGAGGGTACTCTGAGGATTTGGGCCACTTGACTAGGCAATACCGAAAAGTCCTGCCGGGAATCCTCGCCGCTATTGCCATTTCGGGTTGCGGGAGTAACACGAATCAAAGCGCCGCCTCGACCGCTCCCGCACCCACCCGAAAAATTGAACCCGCAACGGTAGGCTCGATTACCGGCACGGTCACTCTCGAAGGCGCGCCGCCCGCATCGAAACCCATCGATATGAGCGCCGAGCCGTATTGCGCGAAATTAAACGCCGGGCCGGTATTTTCTCCGCAAGTGGTAACCGGCGCGGGCGGCGCTCTGGCGAACGTCGTGGTCTACGTGAAGGATTTTCCCGCGGATTACCTCGCGGACGCACCCGTGGGCGCGGCGACTCTCTCGCAGCGCGGATGCATGTATGACCCGCACGTCGTGGCTTTGCGGGCCGGCCAGCCACTCGAAATCAGGAATGAAGATCAGGCCACGCACAATCTGTTGGCCATGCCGGCGCTCAATCCGAAATTCAATAGATCGGAAACCCCAGGCGCGGCGCCCATCGAGGAAGTTTTTGCGGTTCCGGAACTGGCGATTCCTCTCCGCTGCAACGTGCATCCCTGGATGAAAAGCTATGTTTTCGTTTTTGCAAATCCGTATTTTGCGGTGACCGCGAAAGATGGCCGGTTCGAGCTGAAAAACTTGCCGCCGGGAGCCTACACAATTGCGGCCTGGCAGGAATTGTATGGAACGCGCGAGCAAAGAATCACGGTTGGGCCGCGCGGGTCAGCGTCTGCGGATTTCAAGTTCAGCGCGGACGAGGATTCGAGGAATTAGCGCGGCTGAAAGCCCCTCGAACGCCGCTTGCGGCGGTAATTCACCGCGGGAAACGCCATCCAAAGTTGCTTGGTTTGACGACCCGCGGGAATGAAATCCGATTCGCGCTGTGGTAATTTAGGTGCGCTTCAAGGCTGCCTTTGGTGCGATGACATGCCAGCAACCGTGAATCTTCGAAACATGACCGCGACCGTTCCGCCGAGCGTTCACCGCTTCGCGCTGTTCCTTTCCTGCTGCATTGTCGTGCTATTGATGGCGGGCGCGCTGGTTACGAGTCACGATGCCGGCTTGGCGGTGCCGGACTGGCCGCTATCCTATGGTTCGTTCATGCCGCCGATGGTCGGCGGGATCTTCTGGGAGCACGGCCATCGCCTGATCGCCACGGCCGTGGGGATTTTGACGATCGTCCTGGCCTTCCTGCTGGCTTTCAAGGAGCCTCGGCGCTGGGTGCGCAATCTGGGCTGGACGGCGCTGGGTTTAGTCATCGCCCAAGGACTTCTGGGCGGATTGACCGTGAAATACCTACTGCCGCCTCCCATTTCGACGGCGCACGCCACGCTCGCGCAGCTTTTTTTCATTACCATCATCAGCATCACGCTTTTCACCAGCGCATGGTGGCAGAGCGATTTGCCGCAGCTTGAGGATCGCGGCTCGCCTCGCCTGCGCGTCCTCGCCGCCGTCACGACTACCGCTATCTTCGTGCAGCTTATTTTAGGCGCGGGATTCCGCCACGGAGCCTTCGGAATTGTGCCGCACCTAATTGGCGCCGTCGTGGTCCTGTTCCTGGTGATATTTACCGGCCGCACGGTGCGCAAGCGATTTGGCAAGGTCCGCGACCTGCGGCGCTGGGGGATTCTCCTGCAGTCCTTCTTGGGCATTCAGATTCTGCTGGGCTTGGCGGCGTACTGGGCCGTGGCCCAGGCGGCACACGCGGCGCAGCCGACCACCGTCTACGTGGTGCTCACCGTGGCGCATGTCCTCGGCGGCGCCTTGACCCTGGCAGCCAGCGTCGTGCTTACACTTTCTTGTTTCCGTCTGATTCGAGACGATGCTACAGTGACGGTCGCGGCGGGCGCTGCCAGTTCGCGGCCGGACGGTTACCAGGCGTGACCGGTCCGAAAATTTTGGCGACGGATTCAACTCCGCAGCAGGACCGGTGAGAATGGGCGCTGAACGAGCCGACGCGATCTCCGCATCCGACAAACCCTGGGCCTACGTCGTTCTGACCAAGCCGGATGTTACGTTTCTGGTCGTAATCACCACCGTCGCGGGATTTTACCTGGGTTCGACCGGGCCAATGGAATGGCTGCGCCTGTTGCAGACGCTGTGCGGCACGCTGCTCGTCGCCGGCGGCACCGCCGCCCTCAATCAATATATCGAACGCGATATGGATTCGGTGATGCGCCGCACGGCTGCCCGGCCGCTGCCCTCGGGAATCCTGCAGCCCAATGAAGTGCTGATGTTCGGCGTGGCGACGATCGTCGCGGGGACTTTGTGGCTGATGCTGGCGATTAACGCGCTGGCGGCGTTGCTGGCGCTGGCGACCAGCGTCTCGTATCTCGCGGCTTACACTCCCTTAAAAACGCGCACCACGCTTGCCACCGCCGTGGGCGCTATTCCTGGCGCGCTTCCTCCGTTGATCGGATGGGCGGCGGCTCGCGGCTCGCTTTCCGGCGGCGCCTGGGTGCTGTTTGCGATTCTTTTTGTGTGGCAATTCCCGCACTTCATGGCCATTGCCTGGATGTACCGCGAGGACTATGGGCGCGCCGGGATTCAGATGCTTCCCGTGGTGGATCCCTCCGGCGACAAAACGTATCGCGTAATTCTAGTTACCTCCGCGCTGTTGATTCCGATTAGCCTGCTGCCTGCGGTGGTGGGCATCAACGGCATCGCCTACTTCTTCGGCGCGTTCGTGCTGGGGATGCTCCTTCTGCAAGTGTCTTGCTGGGCCAATCGCGCCCGAACCAACGTCCGCGCCAAGTGGCTGATGCATGCCACGGTGGCGCACATTCCTCTGCTGCTGATCTGGATGATTCTCGATAAAACTAGCCGCTAGCGCCTGGCGTTCGCGGAATCTTTAGCGAGTCAGCTCGCGGCGCCCCGGCTCGGCTATTTGTATTGGATCTATTTGTATTGAACCACGGCCTGCCCGTTCACGATCTGGATGTCGTTGATATCGGCAGGGAGTTTCAGCTTCTCGCGGTTTTCGGGTGAGGACATCAGCTTGTCTACCGCTTCGTTCAGGGTCGATTGCGGAAGCGGGAGGGAACCGAGCTTACCGCTGATGGGTACGAATTTCATGTAGCCATTTTCGGAACTGAGGTGGCCGTCCAGTTCCAACGACAAATCCTTGCCGTGAAAATCGAAAATCACGTAGGCCTTCACCACATCGCCGACCATATCCACTTTCACGTCTTTCACCGAGGATTGAATTTGATCGATGGAGGGTTGCTCGTTGCTGGAGAGCACGGACGCGGGATCGGAGCCCGAAGCGCCAGCGGGCGTTTGCGTGGCGTTTGCGCCTGACGTCGAAGCGTTCGCCTCCGGGGGCAAGCCCGGTGCCGCTCCGGCGGTGGCCGGAGCCGCCGCTCCTTCGAGTCCCAGGTTCTGGGCGAGATACGAATTGAGCTCGGTGCGATCGAGCGCCACCTGGCTGGGCTGGCCGGCGGCCTTGGCCTGATCCGCGGCTTCAAACTTTTTTTCGGCGCTCGCGGCGGCGTCCGGACTGGTGGAAACCGCCGGCGCGGGCGATTTGCGCAGCACCAGCAGCATGACGATGATAAGGCCCACGAAGCTCGACCACGTCAGAACCTGATAAATTTTCTTGAACAAGCCCGCATCCGCCATGACGCACCTCCGGCACTGTAATCAAGTCTAACAACCGGCACGGCGGGGAGCGGGTCAACAGGCAAAATGGCGCGTAATTGCCATTGGACGAACGGACAGGTGAGGATGCGCGCGGGCGGGCCCGAAAAGCTAGCGGCGCTTTTTTACGATCGCGCCGGCGTAATACAAAACGCCTGCGACCGTTTTGCCGTCGCGAATTTTACCGGCGCTGATCCATTGTTCGATTTCCGGTAGCGTGAAAATACGCTGGGTGATCTTCTCGTCCTCTTCAGGATGTGCTTGGCCTTTGGTGAGGCCCTCGGCCAGAAAAATCACCATGTTTTCGGTGATGAAACCAGGGCTCGGAAAAAGATCGAGCAGTTTGGTCATGCGGCGCGCCCGGTAGCCTGTTTCTTCGCGCAATTCGCGATGCGCGCCCTGGACGAAGTTTTCGCCGGCATCCTTGCGTCCGGCCACCAGTTCCCACAAGAATTGCTTTGCCGCGTGGCGATACTGGCGAATCAGCAGAATCCGGCCGTCAGGAAACACCGGCAGCACCACGACCGAGCCCGAATGAGTGACCACGTCGCGTGTAACCGTCAACCCGCCAGGTTCGACCACCGATTCGTGGCGGACGGAGAAAATATTGCTTCTAAAAACAACCTTACTCGAGATGATTCGCGCCGGACTCTTTTTGGTGGGCATTCCGCAATTCTATCGTACACGCGCCGCAACCGCGAAACGGCGCCCCGGAACGTACCGCCAAAAGCGAGGCTGCAGCAGCGCGCGAAGCCCGGCACCAAGCACACAATCCGTTGCCGCGCTTGGCGGCGGCGCATATACTGGCTGCGGACCTGCTGACTGATGATGAACACAGTAATCGTCGACGACGAACGGCCGGCGCGGGATGAACTGGCCTTCCTGCTGAAGGGATTCGCGGACGTGAACCTGGTTGCGCAGGGCAAGAACGGCCTCGAAGCGCTGACCTTGATCAAGGAGCACAACCCCGATCTGGTTTTTCTGGACGTGCAGATGCCGGGGCTCGACGGATTCGGGGTCATCAAGAAGCTTTTCGAGCGCAAGCAGCGCCTGCCCCAAATCGTCTTCGCCACCGCCTACGACAATTACGCGATTCAGGCCTTCGACGTGAACGCCGTCGACTACGTGCTCAAGCCCTTCGATAAGGCGCGCATCGGCAAAGCCATCCAGCGCGCGAAAAAAATGGTCGAGGCGCAGACCTCGCCGGTTGAGCGCCTGGAAGTTCTGATGAGCCAGTTGGCCTCGCCGCAGACGCTGGTCAAATCGACGCAGGCCGCGAAGCTGCTGGTGAAATCGCAGGCGCGCATGTTTCTGGTGGACGCCGCCGACCTGATTTACGCTTCGATCCAGGACGGCACGATCACGATTTTCACCAGGGATTTCGAGGGCGTGTCGAATTACCGCACGATCGAAGAACTGGCCTCGGCGGTGGATTCGGATAAATTCTGGCGCGCGCACCGCTCCTACCTCGTCAACATCAACCACATTAAGGAAGTGGTGCCGTGGTTCAAATCGAGTTACATGCTGAAGATGAATGACAAACGCGCGAGCGAAATTCCAGTATCCCGCGCGCAGACCAAACGCTTGCGCGAACTGCTGAAACTGTAACCAACCACGATTGGGGTTGAGGAGAGATATGAGTCGAATGCTCCGCTGGCTGCCGCTTGCTATCATTTGCTGCGCTTTGTTCGTACCGGCTGGCGAGGCGCGCGCGCAATCCGGCGCTGTGCATGTGCAGGCCGCCGGCACGGCCTCGATTTGGGGCAACGTCACCGACAATCGCGGTTCGCCGCTGGGTGGCGCGACAGTGACGCTCGTCAGCGAAGACACCAAGGAATCTAGCGGTGCATCGACCGACGGCACCGGCCAATACCGCTTCGAAGCCCTGAAGCCCGGCAATTACGATCTTACCTTCAGCGCAACCGGTCTCTTGGCGAAGCATCATCGCGTGCGCATCAAGCCAGGCACCAAGAAAATCGAAGTCAACGAACGGCTGAAGGCGCCTGAGGAACCCGAGGCCGCCCCAGCGCCGAAATAACTGGCCCTTCGCGGTGCGCGCGCTTTTTTCGAATTTCGCGAAGCGTGTGCTAGCATCGTACTCAAACATTTCTCGATGGATTTTTCACTCAGCAGCGATCAAACCCTGATCCGCAACACCGTCCGCCAGTTCATGGAGACGGAAATGCGGCCCATCCTGCGCGACTACGAGCGCGAGGAGAAATTTCCCGCCGATGAGATTCGCCGGATGGGCGAGCTGGGCTGCTGCGGGATGCTGGTGCCGCAGGAATGGAGCGGCGCGGGTACCGACACGGTCAGCTATTCGTTGATGCTGGAAGAAGTCGCGCGCGTGGACGCTTCCACGGCGGTCGCGTTGAGTGTGACGAATTCGGTCGTGTGCATGCCGATTTTGCGGGCAGGCTCCGACGCCCAGAAAAAAAGATATCTTACGCGCCTGGCCAAAGGCGAAATGCTCGGTGCGTTTTGCCTCACCGAGCCGCAAGCAGGCTCGGACGCCGCGGGAATTCAGACCCGCGCCTCGCGCGATGGCGACCACTATCTGTTGAACGGCACGAAGGCCTGGGTGACCAATGGCGGAGTTTCGGGCCTGTACATCGTTTTCGCGAAAACCGATCCGGAGGCTGGCTCGCGCGGTATCACCGCTTTTCTGGTGCAGCCCGATTTTCCCGGATTCCGCATTAGCCGCTACGAAGATAAAATGGGCCTGCGGCTTTCGCGTTCGGCGGAAATTTCGCTGCAAGAGTGCCGCGTGCCGGTCGAGAATCGCCTGGGCGAAGAAGGGCAGGGACTGAAGATCGCCTTTGAGTCGCTTGATGGTGGCCGGGTGGGAATCGCCTCGCAATCCGTGGGCCTCGCGCGAGGCGCGCTGGAAACCGCCGCGAAATACGCCAAGCAACGTAAAGCATTCGGCCAGCCCATCGCGGAATACCAGGCGATTCAGTGGATGCTCGCGGACATGCAAACGGAGATCGAAGCAGCGCGCGCGCTGACCCATTACGCGGCATGGATGCGCGATTCGGGCGCGCCCGCGGCGCGAAGCGGCGCCCAAGCGTCCAAGGCCAAACTCTACGCCAGCGAAATGGCCAATCGCGTGGCCTACAAAGCCGTGCAAATTCACGGCAGCAGCGGTTATTCGCGCGAGACGGACGTGGAGCGCTATTATCGCGACGCCCGCGTTCTCACAATTTATGAGGGCACCAGCGAAATGCAGCGCATCGTGATCGCGCGGGATTTACTCCGCGCCTGAAGCGCAAAAACAGGTTTTGTGGCGGCCGCCTTCAGGCGGGCGACAACGGAAACCTGGCCGGCCTGAAGGCCGCCGCTGCAAAATCGGGACTGGAACGATTTTCGCGCTCGTACGAATTGGCGAGTGGTTTTCGTTGCACGGAGAGCAACTTTAGCGTGGATAAAAAGAAACGCGTCCTCAGCGGCATGCGGCCCACCGGCCGCCTTCACCTCGGCCATTATTTCGGCGCGCTGTCGAATTGGGTCAAGCTGCAGAATGAATACGACTGCTTCTTCTTCGTCGCCGACTGGCACGCGCTGACCACGCACTACGAAGACACCAGTTCCATCGCCGAGAACACGCTGCAAGTCGCCATGGATTGGCTCTCCGTGGGTCTCGACCCCGCGAAATCCACGCTGTTCATTCAGTCGAGCGTCCTCGAACACGCCGAGCTGCACGTGCTGCTCTCGATGATTACGCCGCTCAGCTGGCTCGAACGCGTCCCCACCTACAAAGAGCAAATTGAAAACCTCAAAGGACGCGACCTGGGCACCTATGGTTTTCTGGGCTACCCGCTTCTGCAATCCGCGGACATCGTCATGTACGGCGAGCCGAAACTAGAATTAGTGGTGCCGGTGGGAGAAGATCAGGCTCCGCACGTGGAACTCACTCGCGAAGTCGTGCGCCGGTTCGATTCGCACTACGGATTTCGAATCAAGGATTCACTGTTCGAGAAGGATGCACGAAGGGAACTCGCGGCCATCTGGCAAGAATTCTTCGCGGTCGATCTGCCCATCGTGGCTACCGCTCAAGAAGAAGTGGACCCCGTCCGGCGCGCACATATCGAAACCGAGCTACGCCGGATTGCGGCGAACATCGGAACGAGCAACTTTCTCGAACGCGTGGGCTCAAATAAGGATTTCTTTGAACAGGTGGTCATCCTGCGCGAGCCGGCGTATCTTCCCACCGCAACGCCGCGCTTGCCCGGCCTCGATGGCCGGCGCATGGCGAAAAGCTACGGGAACGCGCTATGGCTCAGCGACCCTCCCGACGAGATTCGCGCCAAGACGCGGAACATGATGACCGACCCGCAGCGCGTGCGCCGCACCGACCCCGGGCGCCCCGAAATTTGCCCGGTCTTCGCGTGGCATAAATTGTTTTCGCAGCCTGAGACGATTGCGCGGGTCGACGCCGAATGTCGCACCGCTGCGATCGGCTGCGTGGATTGCAAGAAGCTGATGGCCGACAATTTGGTGCGCTGGATCGAACCCATTCAGGCCAAGCGCAAAGAATTTGAGGCGAATCCGCGGCAGGTATGGGATATTCTCGATGAAGGTTCGCAGAAGGCGCGCAAGGTCGCGCAGAAAACGATGAAGCGCGTGCGCAACGCGATTTTCCAGTCGGACGAAGCGCGAAAATAATTTTCGGTCCGTGCGGTAGAGGAGACTTACTCTCGAATGGCGTCGCCGTATCGCATCAATTTGCCGGCCTATGAAGGTCCGCTCGACCTGCTGCTGGATTTGATCCGCAAGCAGGAGATGGACATTCACAATATCCCCATCGCCAAAATCACCGAGCAGTATCTCGACTACCTGCATCAAATCGAAAAATTCGACATCGACGTCTCCGCCGATTTCATTTACATGGCCGCGACCCTGATTCACATCAAATCGAAAATGCTGCTGCCGGTCGATCCGCTGCTGGCCGGTGACGAGCCGCAGGACCCGCGCGACGACCTGGTACATCGCCTGCTCGAACACGAAAAATTCAAGAACGCCGCGCAGCTTCTGTATCAAAAGCAGCAGGTCGAAGATCACGTCTGGTCGCATCCGGATAAATCGCTGTACGGCACGGACGAAACGCAGGGCGAGCTGGTCGTCTCGCTGGTCGACCTGGTCAAGACGTTTCAACAGGTTCTCGAACGCAAGAAAGAAGTGCCGAAGTTCGAGCTGCGCCACGATTCGGTTTCCATCGCGCAGATGATGGACCGCCTGCGCCAGCGCCTGATGGCCACCGACGACCCGGTTTCGCTCACCGAATTCTTCGAGAAGTGCGAATCCAAGAACGCCATGATCGTGGCCCTGCTGGCCGTGCTCGAAATGGTGCGCATGCAGGCGGTGATGCTGGTGCAGTCGGAACTGTTCGAAGACATTCGCCTGCGCAAGCACAAAATGTTCGAAGCCGTCTTTGCCGGGCCGGACGCCATGGCAAAAATCGAGGAGCAATATCTGTGACCCACACGGTAACGATGACGCCCCAGGAAATTCAGGCTTCGCTCGAAGCCATTATTTACGCCGCCGATGAGCCGGCCACGCTCGAGCAGATCGCGAAAGCGCTCGGCCTGGAAAAGCCGCAGGTGCGCGAGGCGCTCGAACAGCTCGCTGCGACGTATCAGACCGACGACCGCGGGATCGAAGTCCGCAAAGTCGCGGGCGGCTGGAGGTTCTACACCAAGGCGCAGCATCACGACGTGGTGCGCAAATTCATCAAGAGCCTGCAACCTCCGCTGCGCCTCACCATGCCGGCGCTCGAAACTCTGGCGGTCATCGCCTACAAACAGCCCGCGACGGTGCCGGAAATCAACGAGATTCGTGGCGTGCACGTCGGCGGCGTGATCAAGACCCTGCTCGAAAAGAAACTCATCACCACGGCGGGACGCAAGGAAGTCATCGGCCGCCCCATTCTGTATCGCACCTCGAAACAATTCATGCTGCGCTTCGGCCTTTCGGATCTCGACGAGCTGCCCAGCCTGAAGGAATTCGAAGCGCTGGCGCAGGCCGCGCTAGGCTCCGACGAAGGTATCGCCGAAGTTCAACCCGAGGACGCGGCGACCGAAACGGTCGAGGGCGAATTTGTGACCGAAGCGGAAGCCGAGGCGGAACTCGATGAAGGAATTGTCGACGCTACGCTGGAGGCGAGTGCTGACGCGCCCAATGAAACATTGAAAGACACCGTCGAAGACATTTCCGGGGAACAGGAAGCCGCATCCGAATCGGTGGAATCGCCCGCGCGGGTCGCGGCGGAAACTTTTGCTGATGACGGCACCGGCGCGGCTGGGGACCGAACGAAGTCTCGTGCCGCAACGGCCAGCAACGCGAAGGGCGACGCGTCCTAAGGGATCACGCAGTGCCGTTAGGCGTCATCGAGAGGGAAGGATCGCTCTTCCGATTTCAAGCGTGCCCAGCGGTAACATCGAAGAGAGGTCCTTCGTCGCGGAAGACGCTCCTCAGGATGACGGCCAAAGGCGGGGGTGCGTGCGGGAACGATCGGCGGCAGAGCCGGTTTGTGTTTGGTTCTGTAGCGGCCACCTTCAGGTGGGCGTCGTTGGTTTGAATTGTTGTGGCGATGGATTGGCGAGAGGCGAAAGGCAATTCGCCGGCCTAAAGGCCGCCGCTACAAAGGCGGGGTCGCCTCGGCGGAACAGTGCGCGGCGAAATACGGGCAATCGAAGAGTGGTCCTTCGTCGCGAAAGGCGCTCCTCTGGATGACGCCCAAATTCCGGTGGACGGCGCGGTGAGTTTTGCGCTCGACGGAGCAATCTCAGAGAGATCCTTCGCTGCGCTCAGGTTGACGGCAAATTCCGGTGGGCCCCGCGGCTGGCATTCGCGCGTGAGCGCGATTTCCGTTAAGCTGTATGTGCACTACATGGACAATCGCCAGACCTATGCTTGAACGACTGCAAAAAATTATCGCGCGCGCCGGAATCGCCTCGCGCCGCCACGCCGAAGAACTTATCGCTTCCGGCATGGTCACCGTCAACGGCCAGACCGTCACCGAACTCGGCTCGAAAGCTGACGAGACCAAAGACCACATCAAGGTGCAGGGTAAATTGCTGCAACCTGAAACCGAGCGCGCCTATTTAATCCTGAACAAGCCTCCGGAAGTGGTTTCTACGATGGTCGACCCGGAAGGACGCCGCTGCCTGCGCGACTTGCTGCACGGTGTCTCGCTGCGTGTCTTTCCCGTGGGGCGGCTGGAATATCACTCGATGGGCCTGGTGTTCCTGACCAACGACGGCGAACTCGCCAATCAAATGCTGAAGGCCCATTACCTGCCGCAGACCTATAACCTGAAACTGAAAACTTTGCTCACGTTCGAGGAAGTCGAAAGCCTTTCGCGCCAGACCGGCGCGCACATCGTGCGCATCAAGGGCAAGGATTCTCCGTGGTACGAAGTCACGCTGTCCGAAGCGCGGCGCGACGAGCTGCGCAACCGGCTGTTCCAGACCGGCCATCTCGTCGAAAAAATAAAACGCATAAAAATCGGGAACATCGCGATGGAATCGCTGGCCCCGGGAGCGTATCGCCCGTTGTCGGAAGCGGAAGTCGCCACCCTGCGGCGCATGGTCGATCCGAAAAACGCCGCGCAAGCCGTCGCCGCATCCACCGGGCCCATCCAGGAAAAGCTCGGCGCGAAGGCCGTCAATCTTTCGCCCGCGCAGTTCACCACCGAGCGGCGTCCGTTCATCAAGAAGCGGCCGTATCAACCCAAGCCGAAACCGGGCGAGCGGCCCGCGCAGAACGCGCCGGCACAAGAAGTGGACGGCAACCGTCTCTCGGTCCCTCCGCCGCCGCGCCAGGCGAACGCGGGATTTTCGGCGGGCGCTCCGCGAAATCAGTTTCGCCCCTATTCGAAACCTTTCGGAAAACCGAATGCAGATCGCCCGAGCGGCGGAGTCCGGCAATTTTCCGGCCCCTCATCCGGCGGTCATTCTTCCGGCGCGCCGCGGCCGGGATTTGGCTCGAGGCCGCCTGGGAAACCGCCGTTTCGGTCGAATGACCGTCCGAACAATCGTCCAGGCGATCACCCTCATTCAAGGCCGCAGAGCGGCGGGCGACCGCCATTCCGCTCGAATGATCGGCCGTTCGCCAAGCCTTACGCAGGCGGCTCCGGCAAACCTTCGTTCGACTCGCATCCCGGCGCATACGCGAAAGGGAAGCCGGGCGGGATCGATCACGGCCGCCGCGAATTCATGGGCAATAAAGCCGGCACGCCGCAGAGCGGATCGCCCGACGCGCCGCCGCGCCCTCCGCGTTCATTTCCCTCGCGGACCGAAGGCAGCGCGAAGTGGGGCCCCAACGAGCGCGTATTTCACAAGCCCAGCCCGGAAGTATCCGCGCGGGACGCGAAAAGCGAATTTCCGGCCGTGCCCTCGCGGCCAGGCTCGGATCGTCCGTGGCAAAAAAAGGCGGGCGCGTCCGCTGGCGGATTCGACAGGCCGCGGCCAAGTTTCAAGCCGCGCAGTTCGGGAGGCCACGGCGGAGACAATCGTTCCGAAAATCGCGGGCGTCCCGATCGCTCTTCGGGCGATCAACGTCCGGCGTCGGCGGGCCGCTCGAATTTTGGCGCAAAACCTGGGCGCCCCGTTGCGCCCTTCCGCGGAAAATCGTCTTCCGAACCCGGCGCTTTTGGCCGGGGAAACAAAACTTCGGGGCCGAAATCATTTGGGCGGCCGAAAACATCGTTCGGCGCCGGGAAGCCTGCCGCGGGGAAGTCCGCGTCCGGGGGCAAGCGCTCGCTCTCCGGCGGGCGTCCTAAATCGAAGTCGGGTGCTTTCTCGAAGCCCAAGGGCCGCCGCTAGCGCAAGTTTGAGCGCGCGCATCCTGACCAATTCTTATATCGAAAATCAGCAAGCAGGCTCGCCTCGTGCAAACATCACCCGAAGAGAACTCGCGCTCCACGCCGGTCGATCCAATTGCCGAGATTCTGAAAACCAGCAAGACCATCGCGGTGGTGGGGCTTTCGAGCCGCAAATTCAGGCCGAGCCACGGCGTCGCGGAATATCTCAAATCCGCCGGATATCGAATCATCCCGGTGAATCCGCGTGAGACGGAAGTGCTTGGCGAGAAATGCTACGAGCGGCTCGAAGACATTCCCGAAAAAGTGGACATCGTGGATATTTTCCGCCGCTCGGAATTTGTGCCGGAAATTGTGGCCTCCGCGATCCAGATCGGCGCTCGCGCTATATGGATGCAGGAGGGCGTAACGAATCCCAGCGCGGCAGAAAAAGCGCGCGAGGCCGGTCTCTTCGTCTGGATGGACCTGTGCATCCTGAAGGAACATGCCCGGCGTTTTCGGAGGGGACCCGCATAGCGGCCTCCATCGCGCACGCGCGGCTTATTCGAAGCGGTAGACCGTAAGATCCCGGCGCCCAGGCTGAGTCACCCCGATCGTTTCGCCATCCGGCGCGATTGCAAATTCATGAAATTCAAGCCCGTGGAAAAACGGGTCGAAGGTGTTGTTGTAGAGTCCGACCCAAACCAGGTCCGAGGATTTGTCCGGCTCGCCGCGTTTCAGCAATACGCGTTGTTCGTCATGTGACCACTGAAATTCGCCAATGGCCACGCGCACCTGCGTCACCTTGCCGGGATTCGCGATATCGCGCACTTCGAGAGTGTCGCCGTCCTTGAAGTAAGCGATTTTCTTCGCTGACGGCGAGATGGAGAGGAAGCCCCCGTATTCGTCCACCGGCGCGAGTTCCTTGCGCGCTCCAGCCACCAAGTCTAGTTGCACGATTTTTGCCGGACCGATCACCCGAAGATTTTCCTCGATGGCGAAGGCCTGGTTCCTTTTGGTGTCCCACGACACGGCGGTGAAGGTGTGGCCCTCGAAAAGCACGCGCGATTTCCCGTCGGAGGGACGCAGCACCATCATTTGGGCCAAGCCTCCGCTCATCTTGTTCATGTACACCAGGGTCGCGCCATCGGCGAGCCACGCCGCATTGAAGGCGTCCGCGAGCGTCGGAGTCTTCGAACCGGTGATCGGAATATCGCGGCCTTCGGAATCCATCAAATACAAAATCGTGTTGGGGCGCACGGTTTGCTGCTCGTCGAGCTGCTGCACGATGGAGCCCTGGGGCTGTGCCATGTTCGAGGTGTCCATCTTGACGACCAGGCGTTTGCTGTCGGGCGACCAGGTAATCGTATCGACCTGATAGCTGTGCTGCGGAGGCAGCGGCGCTTTTTCTTTTTTCTCCTTCGGCGCCTTTTTGCCTTTGGCGGGCTTGGAGTCGCTGTCGTCGTCACTACTGCTGCTCGAGCTACTGCTCGAACTGCTGCTGGAGCTGCTTCCTGGAATCTGCGGGCCGGAAGAATCCGAGGAGCTCGCGACTTCCTCGGGGGCCTCGAAGGGCTGCGGGGTGAATTTATCGCCATCGATGATTTTGCGTTTCTTGCCGTCGATGGTGGCCACCCAGAAATCGTCGTGCTCGACGATCAGCTTCTTGATGCGCTTCACGCGCTGCACGGCGTAGGCGATCTGATTATCGGGGGCGATCGCAAATGCTTGCACGTCTGCTTCGATGGTCGCCAAAGGCTTAACCGGCGATTGCGCGAGCAGCGGCAGAACTGCAGCCAGCACGCCGCCGGCGCTCGCGAGTGCTGCCGCTGCAAAAATAGTTTTCGCCTTGCCCGCGGTGGGCGAAGGGAAGGATTCAGCTGCGTGCGGCGCGGTCAAGGCATTCTTCCTTTCATCTCGCCGGACGTTTTTGAATTCGGCGAATTTCTTCCAGGCGCTGGCGAATGCGGGCCTCGAAACCCTGGTCCGTCGGGCGGTAGTATATGCGTCCGGCGAGGCTTTCGGGAAGGCAGGTCATGTCGGTTACCTTATCCTCGCTGTCGTGCGCGTACTGATAGCCTTTTCCGTAGCCGAGATTTTTCATCAGGCCCGTGGCGGCGTTGCGAATGTGCAAAGGCACCGGCTCGGCCATCGTATTCTGCAAATCGTCGCGAACCTCGCCGTAAGCCTTGTACACCGCATTCGATTTTGGCGCGAGCGACAAATAGACCGCCGCCTGGGCCAGCGCCAGGTTTCCTTCGGGTGGGCCGAGCAGCTCGAACGCCTGCATCGCGGCCATCGTCACTTGCACGGCGTGCGGCTCGGCGAGGCCGATGTCTTCGCTGGCCATGCGCACCAGGCGCCGCGCGATATACAGCGGGTCTTCGCCCGATTCGAGCATGCGCGCCAGCCAGTACAGCGCGGCGTCGGGATCCGAATTGCGCACGGATTTGTGCAGCGCCGAAATTAAATTGAAATGCTCTTCGCCGGATTTGTCGTAAGGCAGCAGCTTGCGCTGCAGCACGTCTTCCAGGCGCGCTTGCGTGACCATGCGGCGGCCATCCGCGGCCGGCGCGGTGCCCATGGCGAGCGCCTCGAGCGTGTTATACGCCGCACGAGCGTCGCCATTCGCGAGAATCGCGATGCGTTCCAGAGTTTCCGTGCTGACTTCGACTCTTTCCGAGCCCAACCCGCGGACCGGATCGATCAGCGCGCGCTCCAGCAGCATCACCACCTGCTCCTTGGTGTGCGCCTTCAGTACGTACACTTTCATGCGCGAGAGTAGCGGCGCGATCACTTCAAACGACGGATTCTCGGTGGTCGCGCCAATCAGCAAAATATTTCCGGCTTCGACGTGCGGCAGGAACGCGTCCTGCTGCGCGCGATTGAAACGGTGCACCTCGTCCACGAAGACGATGGTGCGCTGGCCGTAGCGCCGCGTCGCTTCGGCTTTGGCCATCACTTCCTTGATTTCCTTGATTCCGGACATCACCGCGCTGAACGGAATAAATTCAGATTTGGTGGTGCGCGCGATGATGCGCGCCAGCGTGGTCTTTCCGCATCCCGGCGGGCCCCAGAGCAGCAGGGAAGTCAGGTCGTCGCGCTCGATCTGAATGCGCAGCGGCTTACTGGCCCCCAGTAATTCCTCCTGGCCGATAAACTCATCAAGCGTCTGCGGGCGCATACGATCCGCAAGCGGACGACCGGCTTGGGATTCTTCGGCGGGCTGTAATGGCTGAAAGAGGCTCATGCTTTTCGCTGCCGTGCGGCTTCATGCAAAAGTATGGATGCCGCGATCCCGGCGTTTAGTGACTCTACCGTTTCGGACATCGGAATCAAAAAGTGAAAGTCCGCCGCGCTTTCGATTTCGCCCGGAAGCCCCACGCCTTCGTTCCCGATGAAAATCGCAACCGGTTCGCGCAGGTCCGCCTCGATTTTGACGCCGTCCGGCGCTGAACCGTTGGATGCCGCGGAACCGGCCGCGACGACCTTTATTTGTGAAACTCGAAGTTGCGCGAGCAAAACCGGAACGGACATGCCACGCAGCAGCGGAAGTCGCAACGCCGAGCCCGCCGAAGCGCGCACCGCTTTCGGCGACCACGGATCGGCCGTCCCGCGCGTGGCCACCACGCCGGTCGCTCCGAAGGCTTCGGCGGAGCGAAGAATCGTGCCCACGTTCCCTGGGTCCTGCACGCCCGCCATCACCAACACCAGCGCATGCGGTAGGCGGCCAGCGCCCGCGCCCCGGGGAGGTTTGGCCCCGAGAATATCCTCGAAATCCCAGGCCGGCTGGCGGAACAGCGCGGCGACGCCCTGCGGCGATTCGGTCCCGCTCAGGCGTTCGAATATTTTGTCGGTCGTGCGCAGCACCCGAGATCGCGCGATTCCGGTTTCACTGGCGCTGGCCGCACGCAGCACGCGTTCCAGGCCGCGCTCGCCTGTTTCGCTGACCAGCAGAGCTTCGGCCTCGATCCCGTGGCGCAACGCGTCTTCGATCAATTTGGGGCCTTCGACGGCGATTGCTTCGTCGCCCGATGGGCCCGCGCCCCGCAAACCTGCGCGAAATAATTTGACCCAACGGTTTTCGCGGCTGGTGATGACGTCCGCTGTCTTGTGCTCCGCCATGCTGCAAGCCTAGCAAACGAGTGCGATGGCGTCGAGCCGTGCGAAACCGCCGGCGGCGAAACCTTGCTAATGCCGGTGGGCCATGCTAGTTTTTTCAGCGTACTTGGGGCGCAACCCGCCGAGAGCGAACACTTGCCTGTCGAAATCCTGAAAATTTCAGCCGCGGAGCCGGAACTGCACGTCGTGGAATATGCCGCGGGTTTCATCAAACGCGGCGAGGTCGTGGGAATTCCCACCGACACGTTTTATGGCCTGTCGGTCGATCCGTTTAACTTGTCGGCGATCGACGGCGTATTTCGTGCCAAAGGCCGTCCGGAAACCAAGGCGCTGCCGATCCTCATCAATTCCGTCGAACAGGCGCTGACGCTGGCGCGCGAAGTGCCCGATAGTTTTCTCGAACTGGCCAACAAATACTGGCCGGGCCCGTTGACCCTGGTCGTCGAGGCTACGCACCGCCTGCCGTTGAAAGTCACGGGAAACACCGGGCGCGTCGCCCTGCGCTGGGCCAATTCACAAATTGTCACGAAGCTGATTGACGCCGTAGGCGGACCCATCACCGGCACCAGCGCAAATCTTTCCGGGTATCCGTCCTGCTCGAACGCGGCGCAGATTGTGGAGCAACTCGGCAATCGCTTGCCGCTGATTTTGGACGCCGGTGATACCGGCGGTTTGCTGGCTTCGACCATTGTGCGCCTCGATGGCAACGAATGGCGCGTGGTTCGCGAAGGCGCCATCCCCGACGCCGAAATCCACAAAGCCCTGCATCCCTAGGAATCACAGAGCCCCACGGGTTTCTTGTTCCACGAGCGCTTTATTCCTTTGAGCTTCTCGCCTTACACGCGTGCGACCTTCGCCCATTCGGCGTTCTCGTCCCGCTCAGCGCACACCCGTTTTGGGCCGTCATCCAGAGGAGCGCAGCGACGAAGGATCTCTCTTCGATTGCATGGTTGCCGACCAACTTACGTTGAAGCGCGAGCGCCCTCAGTAACCACGACGGTCGGCGAATGCAGAACCACAAACTACTTTAGCGTAGCCGTCGCCAGAAAGTCGTAATCTCCCCCCGGCGGAATTACGATTCCGCTCAGCCGGTCGCGATGCACGCAAACATTATCCACGTACCAGAGATTGAGGTACGGCTCATCCTCCGCCACGATTTTCTGCACTTGCGCCAGCAACCCCTTCCGCTTCGCCTGATCCATTTCCGCGCGCGCCTGGTCCAGGAGAGCGTCGAGCTGCGGGTTGCGATAATGGCCGCGGTTTGCTCCGTTGGGCGGCATTTTCTTCGAGCTGAACACAAATTCGAAAATATCCGGATCGTTGTTGGCCCCGACCCAGCGCAGCGCGTACATCTGAAAACTGCTGCGCGTGATGTCCGTATAGAAGGTCGCGAATTCCAGCGGGCGCAATTCCAGCGCGACTCCGACTCGCTTCCACTGGTCGGCGATCGCTTCGCTCAGCAAGCGCGTGGATTCGTCGGTCGAAGTTTTCAGCGCCAAATGCAGCCGCATGCCGTCCGCGCCTCGGTGATAGCCCGCCGCTTCGAGAAGCTGATCGGCGCGCGCGGGATCGTAATCGTATTGCTGTACGTCGGAATCGAAAGCCCAACTGTTCGGCGGCAGCAAGCTGGCTGCGGGACGAGCCTGCCCGCGCAATAAGTACTGGACGATCGTTTTTCGGTCCGTCGCGTAGGCTAGGGCCTGGCGCACTTCGCGCTTGGCGAGCGTGGGATCGTCAAAATTAAATGAAATATACGCCAGCGTCGTTCCGGGCTGCTCGTCCGCACGAAGGCCATTTTCTTTGCCGAGGGTCGCGACCATATCCGGCGTCAACGAATTGATCGTGGCATCGGCGGAGCCTTTGCGCAGCTCGAGAGCCCGCACGGTCACATCCGGAACGATGCGAATGCGGAGATGTTCGATATTCGGCGCTCCGCCGAAATAATTTTCGTTGCGCGCGAGGATGATTTCTTCGTCGGTGGTCGCGCTGACAAACTGAAACGGCCCGCTGCCGATGGGGTGCTGCGCCATTTCGGGGCCCGAGCCGCGCGGGACGATACCCACAACCGGGCGCGTCAGGCTCCACAGGAACGACGCGTAGGGCTCGTGAAGGTGAAAAACAATTGTCGCGTCATCGGGAGCCTCCACGGAATCGACCATCTTGAACGAGCCGCGCTTAGGGCTTTTCACGGCGCCGGAAAGGATCGAATCGAACGTAAATTTCACGTCGGCGGAGGTGAGCGGGCGGCCGTCCTGAAACTTGACGCCGGGACGCAGGTGGAAAATATACGTCAGCGGGTCAGCGGTATCCCAGGACAGCGCGAGGTCCGGAATGATTTTCATCTCGGCGTCGTGCGCGACCAGGCTCGAAAAAATCAAGCCGTCGATGTGCTGCGAATACGCGTCGGCACCGATGCGCGGATCGAGATTGGTGGGCGACGCCTCGATCAGAAAATTGACGGTTCCGGCTTCCGTCGAATTGTTCGAGGAACCGCAGCCCGCCGCCAGCGCGACTGCCATCAGCGCCAGAGCGCAAACGTTCGTCGGTGTCCGTTGCCGCCCCCGGCCGCGCCGCTGCGCGTCAACGGCTCGCGTGAATCTAGCGCGCGCGCCCATGCACCAGCTTTCCCAAAATCGCGGAATGTTTCGCGCCCGTCGCCGACGGCAGATTGTTCGCGCGCCCATGCCAGGCTTCGTACGCCAGAATCGCGAAGGCAAACGCTTCCTTCGCTTCCGTGGCCACGCCCCATCGCGATGATTCGATGATCTTCATCCGGGGCAGAGCAGCTTCGAGCTGCGCCATGATCAGAGGATTCTTGGTTCCTCCCCCCGCCACAATCAATTCTTGCGCCTGGGTCTGTGGCAGGATAAACCTTCGAAATGCGTCCACGATGGAAAGCGCGGTGAAAATCGTGGCGGTGCGCACCAAATCCTCGGGCTTGGTGCGATGTGCGCGCGCCCGGTCGAACAAGCTCTCGACGTAGGCGCGGCCAAATTGCTCGCGGCCGGCGGTCTTTGGCGGGCGCTGATGAAGATATGGTTCGCGCAGCATCTTTTCGAGCAAGGGATGGATCACTTCACCTTTAGACGCCAGACGCGCGCCCTGGTCGTACGCTTGCCGGCCTTTCGTGATTCTCTCCACCACCGCATCGATAATCATGTTGCCGGGGCCCGTGTCGAACGCGAAGACATCTCGTGGTCGTGCCGCGGCGGGAATCACGGTCACGTTCGCGATGCCGCCGATATTCAAGGCCACGCGCCCGATTTTTGCGCTGCGATACAACAGGTAGTCGACGAACGGAACGAGCGGCGCACCGTGGCCGCCCGAGGCCATGTCGGCAGGGCGAAAGTCCGCGATCGTTGTGATTCCGGTGCGTTCCGCGATGATGCCGGGCTCGCCGATTTGCAGCGTCGAGCCGACGCGCCGGTTCGAGAGAAATTTCGAGGGCTTCCCTTGGTGGAAAATGGTTTGGCCGTGCGAACCGATCAGCGAAATCTTGCGCAAGGGAAGCCGCCATTTCGCGCAAGCCGCAATCGCGGCCCGCGCGAATTCTTCGCCGAGCAGGAAATTTAGTTGGCTGATTTCCGCGGTGGTAGTTGGCGCGCCATTCGCGAGGCGCAGCACCGCCGCGCGAACCAGCTTGGGGAAGGGAGCGTGATAATGACCCTCGAGCTTCGCTACCAGCCTTGGCGGCGCACCGGAAATATTGGCGAGCGCGACGTCGATCCCGTCTGCCGATGTGCCGGACATCATTCCCAGGACGCGCATGGATGGCACGAGTTTAGAAGCTGCTCGCCCCAGTTTACAACCGCGAATTCAGCGCGTGTTCCCTCGGCACCATCGCGGACGAGCGCCGCGCCGGAACGCGGCGCGTTAGGAGAGCTGCTTCTGCAGCGCGGCCAGCAGGTTCAGCGCTTCGAGCGGCGTCAACGCGTCCAATTCGGCGCGGCGGATGGCCTCGAGCACCGATTCATCGATCGCGGTAAAGGAGGTTTGCTGCGGCAGAGCGCCCGCGCCATCGGGACTCGCGCCGGGCGACAATTCGTGCGACAGTTTTTCTTCGCTCTGCTCGTGGCGGCGCAGGATTTCGCGCGCGCGCGCGATCACTTCCGCGGGCAAGCCCGCGAGCCGCGCCACTTCGATCCCGTAGCTCTTGTTGGCGCTGCCGGGCTCGACGCGCCGCAGAAAAATAATCTCGCTGCCCGCTTCCTGCACGGCGACGTGGACGTTCTTCACTCCCGGCAGCAGCTGTTCCAGTTCCGTCAGTTCATGATAGTGCGTCGCAAACAGCGTCCGCGGCCTTGCGCCGGAGTGCAGCGATTCAACCACGGCCCAGGCGATCGAAAGGCCGTCAAACGTGGACGTGCCGCGGCCCACCTCGTCGAGCAAGACTAAACTCGCGGCTGTCGCGGTGTTCAGGATCGCGGCAACTTCGCTCATTTCCACCAGGAACGTGGATCTTCCGCGCGCCAGATTGTCCGAAGCCCCGATGCGCGTAAAAATGCGGTCGAGCAGCGGAAGCTTCGCTTGCACCGCGGGAACGAACGAGCCCATCTGCGCCATCACCGAAATCAGCGCCGCCTGCCGGAGATACGTCGATTTTCCGCCCATGTTCGGGCCGGTGATGACCAGCAGAAACTGCGATTCATCGTCGAGGTATAAATCATTCGGCACGACCCGCTCGCCACGCTCTTCCAGCAGCTTTTCGATCACCGGATGGCGTCCGCCCGCAATCAGCATCACCCCGCGCTTGCCTTTTTTCGCCAGCGCCTTGTCCGTGAATTCCGGACGCGTGTAATTTCGCGCCGCGGCAATTCGCGCGAAATTCACCAGCACATCGAGCTGCGCGATGGCGGATGCCGTCTTGCGCAAGCGGCCCGCTTCGCGCGCGATGCTTTCGCGAATTTCGCCGTACAGCCGGCGCTCGATCTCGCGAACCCGCTCTTCCGCGGAAAGTACCTTTTGTTCGTGGGATTTCAATTCCGGCGAAGTAAAGCGCTCGGCGTTCACCAGCGTCTGCTTGCGTTCGTAGTCCGGGGGAGCGAGATGCGCGTTGGCATCGGTGATCTCGATGTAAAACCCGAAAATATTGTTGTAGCGGATTTTGAGCGAGGCGATCCCGGTGCGCTTACGTTCTCGATCCTCCATTGCGGCAATGATCTGCCGGCCCTGTTTTGTGATGGCGTGCAGTTCGTCAAGTTCGGCGTTATAGCCGCTGCGAATTACGCCGGGATCATTCGCGACGGCCGGCGGATCGTCGGATATGCCGCGTGCGATTGTGCCGCAGACGTCGCGCATTTCGTCGAGCTGTTCGCGCAGCGCGGCGAGCCGGGCGCTCGGCTCGGGCGCTTTCGCGGAACGATCGCCGGCGGCCTGGGGCGGTTGTGCAACTGCGGGTTCCGCAACAAGGAGGGAACGCAGCGTCGGACTTTTTTCGAGGGATTGCCGAAGCGCGAGCAGGTCGCGGGGCGTCGCCACGCCGAGTGTGACGCGGCTCGTGAGCCGCTCGAGATCGAGAATGCCTTCGAGCGTTTTGCGAATTTCTTCGCGCGCCATGGTCCTCGAACGCAGCTCCGCGACAGCGTCAAGCCGGGCGTTGATCTCCGCCAGCGAAATTTCCGGGCGAACGATCCAGTGGCGCAGCAGCCGCGCCCCCATTCCCGTCGCGGTTTCGTCGATGGCGCGCAGCAGCGTGGCCGAAGCGTCATCGCCCGCGGCAGGCTCGACCAGTTCGAGGTTGCGCGTGGTGACCGCGTCCAGAATCAGCGCGTCCTGCTGCTCGTAGAAGACGATGCGATCGATATGCTCGAGTCCCGCACCCGCGGGGCGCAGCGACGGCACCGCTGCGGAATCCTCCGCCGAGCGAGCGGCGATGGCCGAGGTCTCGCGCAAATAGTGGATCAGCGCGCCGGACGCGGCCGTGGCCTGCGCGTGGCCGTCCAGCCCGAATCCCTCGAGCGCGGCCACTCGAAAATGCTCTTCCAGAATTCGCGTCGCGTAATTCGATTCGAAAACCCAATCGTCGAGCCGGGTCTCGACCGCTCCGAGGTTTTCGAGTTCCGTCGCGGCGGCAACGGGAAACAACGTCGTCGGGCGCGCCAGCAGAATTTCGCGGGGGCGCAAAATGCCCAATTCGTCCCGAAGCCGTGCATCGGCCTTGTCGCCATGAAATTCCGTGGTGCGGAATTCGCCCGTGGATAGGTCCACGAACGCCAGTCCAACAACAGTTTCCGCACTGCGCCCCGCTACCGCAGCGGAACCCCCAGGCGAGCCGGACCGCGCGACGGAAGCGAGGTAGTTGTTTTCTTTGGCCTCGACCAGCCCGCTGCCGCTCGCCGTCCCGGGCGTCAGCACGCGCACCACCTCGCGGCGCACGATCTTTTTGCCCGGGCCCGGTTGCTCCATCTGCTCGCAAATGGCGACTTTGTGTCCCGCGCGAATCAGCCGCGCGATATAGTTTTCCGCCGCGTGGTAGGGAACTCCGCACATCGGCACGGACTGGTCTTTTTCTTTGTTGCGCGAGGTCAAGGTGATTTGCAGGATTTTCGAGGCGGTAATCGCGTCGTCGTAGAAAAGCTCGTAGAAATCGCCGAGGCGAAACAGCAGCAGCGCCGAGGGATGCTGCTTTTTCACCGCGTGATACTGGCGCATCAGTGGAGTTGTGGGTTCAGTCATGAATGAATCGCGGGCGCGCTGCCGCCGAAATCGCCAACCCCGCAAGATTTCCGGGGCGAAGGCGGCCAGCAGCGAACTGATTATGATGTTGGACGCGCAGGTTGGCAACCGCGACCGGTCCACGCGCGATTGGGAGTCTGCCTTATACTGCGATGTGCGCAAAATCGACAAAACTTCCCTGGAAATCGAGGTGAAGCTGCGGATCACGGACCTGCCCGGAATCGTCGTGAAGTTGAAGCGCCTGGGTGCCATCTGCCATGGGCGCGTCCGCGAGCAAAATACGCTCTTCGACACCGCTGACTCCGCGTTCCATCGCAGCGGACGGCTACTTCGGGTGCGAATCGAAACTGCGGCGCCGGTGAACGAGTTGCCCGGCGGGCGCATGCAGGCCGTCCTGACCTCGAAAGCTCCGCCACCCGATGCGTCGATGGCGCCGGGCAAAATCCGAAGGCGGTACAAAGCGCGCGCCGAAAGGGAACTGTCCCTCGCCGCGCCAGCCGAATTCATTCACCGCCTTCCTTCTCTGGGCCTGCGTCCCGGATTCCGCTATGAAAAATTAAGGACACGGTTTCGGTATCGCGGCCTCCATTTGGACCTCGACGAGACGCCCGTCGGCCCCTTCCTCGAACTCGAGGGTCAGCCGCGAGCCATCGACCGGGCGGCGCGGGCGCTGGGCTTCGCGCAGATTGACTACATTCGCGAGACGTACTGGGATCTTTACGCCGCCGATTGCCGCCGCCGAGGTGTCGCCCCGAAAAATATGCTGCTCCACGCCCGAAAATCGCGCTGAATCAGCACTCTTGGGAATTATATAGATGACTACCTCGGGGAACCCAAGGGTTTACAGCAGCTTGCAAATGCCTCAAGCGCGATTTAGATCGAAAATAAATCGCTTGACGGCCTGTTTTTGTGGAGTTGCTTCAATTTGCTTCAAACGGCAGAGAGTGAGAGGATTTTCGCCATGCCACACAAAAATGATGGGAAGACTCACGACCCAGCAGCCCGTCTCGGCCCGGAAATTGATGCAATCCGCGAATGGAAGCAACCACTCAATCGGGCCGACACTATCGGTCTGTTTGGAGTCCTAATGGGGACACTTTTTGTTCTGATTGTTCCTACCGTTTGGTACAAAGTTCCAGCGTTTTTGCTGCTTTGTTTCGGATCAGCCTATCTTATCTGGGCTTCCAGTTTGACTTGTGGTCTCAAAAGCTTTTGGCGGAAAATTATTATTGCCGTGGTTCTTGTAGGCCTCAACGTCGGCGTAGTGCCTCAGTTCGTAGCGGAATGGCGCACGGAACACATGCACTCAGAGTTGACGTTCGATGCGAGCGCCCCAGGACTGGCCTATCCAGACGGCGATCATTACGGAATTAAATGGCATAAGGAATTTGCGGAGGTTCGACTTACGGTTACCTCTAAAGCGCAATTTCCTATTCAAAATGTGAACCTTTCGATATGGACAGTAGATAAAACGGACACACTTGCAGGCATGGCTCAATCTGAATCGGAACCTCAAGGCTGCGTAGTTCGACGTCCTAGAGGACCATCGTTGCCTCCGCT
>Ga0302325_10003786_pt1 | contig 35360 bp, 29 predicted proteins | sample Palsa_T0_2_FD_201948 | JGI IMG/M metagenome (GOLD analysis project Ga0302325, IMG submission 201948) | Peat permafrost microbial communities from Stordalen Mire near Abisko, Sweden - Palsa_T0_2 | ecosystem: Environmental > Terrestrial > Soil > Palsa > Peat permafrost | place: Sweden: Abisko...
GGATCACCGAGGAGTCCAGGCCCACGATGTCCTCGCGCTCGGTGACCATCGAGCGCCACCACTGGCGCTTGATGTTGTTCTTCAGCTCGACGCCGAGCGGGCCGTAGTCCCAGGAGGCCCGCAGGCCACCGTAGATCTCGCTGGACGGGTAGACGAACCCCCGTCGTTTGCTCAGGTTGACGATGGCGTCGAGACGGTCACTGCGCAAGGCCATCTTGTTGTCTCCATCCGGCTGGCGGTCGGCGGGCGCGGCGGGCGCGGTCCCCATGGTGATTCCGGCGCGGACACGGTGGCCAGCCTGGCCGGCAGGGCCTTCCGCGACATCCGCGACCGGAGACCCTAGCTTAGGAGCACCGGCGAGCGATCGCGAATTGAATTCACCCGGTGCGGATGGGTGACGTCCGGTAACCCCGTGGCCACCGCGCTGGCCACCCAGTCCTCGTCGATGTTGAGTGATATCCCGCCCACGGTCACGGTCTGGTTGCCCGCGTACTGCTTGGACCGGTCCGCGGCCGGCCACACCGAGGCGTTCAGGTACGGCAATCCGGACAGGTTGGTCGAGTTGTCCCAGAACGCGAACCAGATGGCCTGCGGCTCGGCGAGCGCGTGCCCGGCGATCTCGGTCGTGCTCTGCAGATCGGTGATCGCCGAGTCAGCGCTCGAGTACACGCCGGAGACGTAGCCCATCGCCGTCAGCTGCCGGTCCCAGGCGTCCAGGAAGGTCAGGACCGCGGTCCGGCAGCCGGCGTTGGTGTGGTCGTACCCTTCCATGTCGTAGTAGACCGGCGTTCCGGCCCCCAGGCCGAACGAAGCCGCGTTGGCGACCGCCTGGTTGGCGGCCGCGGTTCCCTCGGCCGCCGCCTGAGCCGGATCGATCGTCCCGCTGAAGTCGTCGCACGGCGCCTGCAGCCCGACGAACGTGGGCATCAGCGACCAGCCCATCGCCTCGGCCTGCTGGACCCAGCTGGCGGACAGGTTGCCGTAGTCGCAGGCCGTCATCTCGCCGCCGATGTAGATGGCGGTGGCGGAGTACATGGCGCGCCAGGCCTCCATCGTCGTCAGCGAGGGAGCGGTGCAGGTGTCGAAACCGGCCTGACCCGGGTTCGTCGGGGTTGGAGTCGGGGTCCGTGTCGGCTTCGGCTTCGGCTTCGGCTTCGGGGTGGGCTTCGGCTTCGGGGTGGGCTTCGGGGTGGGCTTCGGCTTGGGCTTCCGGTGTCCCTTCGGGTGGTCTAGCGGCGCCGACTGCGGCTTGATCTGGCGGATCGTGGCCAGCGCCTGCTCGACCAGGGCCGGGTCGGTGCCGTAGGTGGCGTCAACCGACGGTGACGCCGCCGGCATGGCGACGGCGAACTCATGCAGGCTGGGATTCTGCACGATCGTTCCTGGGGCGGGAGAGGAAGCGGCGGCTGGATTGCCCTCAATCGATGCCCGCAGGTCAGCCTCGGCTGGCGTGCTGACGGCGGCCGGGCCTGCGATGCTGATCGTGTCCTGCCGGCCGATCAGGCCGGCCGGGCAGTCCTGGTTAGCGCCGGGAGCGCCAACGTAAACGGCGTTCTGGTCGTACCGAACGCATTGACTGGGGTCCTGGTTGAGCCAGTACACCGGCCAGCCGGCCGGGACGCTGACCTCGAGGCCGTCATAGGAGATGATCTTGGTGACGGTCTTGTTTCCGGCCTTTCTGGCGCGGCCGGAGAGTGCTTTGCTGACTCCGGCGCCGGTGGCTTCGGCGCCCGCGCTCGTTATAGCGGGTCTCGCGTCGGCGGTAAGGCTGGCGCCGAAGATCCCGGGCTGTTGCCCGGACCCCGTCCCGATTCCCCCGAATGCAAATCCGCCCACGATGACGGCCACGACGGCGCGACGCACTAATTCCCCCTGAATGACCCTTTGATAACGATTAACTTCAGCCCCGTAAGCACGCTAAAGGTCGATAAGGACCATGAGTGGATCCCAGCGCACCGGCAGCAGTAATCGTTCCCCGTATCCATAAGACTACGCACAGTTATCCAAAAATGCTGCCGATCCCGGCGTGTCGTGACACGCCGTTGATGTCCGAGTGGTCACACCGACTGGTCATTTAGCCTGGTGAAACGCACTTTAACGACGTGGTGTTTGAAGCCTGGACCGGACGCATGGGCCCAGTTGGCCGACGCTCCGGCGTCGGTGACGACAGCCGGCAGCGTCATTGTTCGCGTGATATCTGGCGATTCGCCCCTTCCGGATCGGGCGCTTCAGCCCGGCCGAAGAGGACATGAAATGATAACGACGGGAACATAATTTGATAACGAGGACCCGGAGTCGCTCGAGGGCGGGACGGGATTGGGCCGGGCGCCCCCGTACCTGCGATCACGGCTAGCGTAGATTTCGCAGGCGTGCCACAAGTGCCGACGATCGAAATCCGGCCAGAGCGTATCGAGAAAGACTAGTTCCGCATAGGCGGACTGCCAGAGCAGGAAGTTCGAAAGACGCTGCTCGCCGGATGACCTGACGAAAAGATCGACCTCCGGAATCTCGGGCTCGTCCAGATAGCGGGCGAACACCTTTTCGGTGATCTTCTCCGGACGTAGCTTACCCGCGGCCACCTCTGCGGCTATGGCGGCGGCAGCATCGACGATCTCGGCGCGGCCGCCGTAGTTCACGCAGAATTGCAGGGTCAGCACTGAATTCCCGGCCGAGAGCTGCTCGGCGTCCTCGAGTTCGCTGATAACGCTGCGCCAAAGCTTCGGCCGGCGGCCAGCCCAGCGAATGCGGACGCCCATTTCATTCAGCAGGTCGCGGCGCCGGTGGATGACATCGCGGTTGAAACCCATCAGGAAACGCACTTCGTCGGGCGAGCGCCGCCAGTTCTCCGTCGAGAAGGCGTAGGCGGACAGGTAAGGAATGCCGAGCTCGATCGCCCCCATGATCACGTCGAGCAGCGAGGACTCGCCGACCTTGTGGCCCTCGGTCCTGGTTAGCCCCCGATGGGCGGCCCAGCGTCCGTCGCCGTCCATCACCAGCGCGACGTGCCTGGGCACCAGCTCCCGCGGTAGCTCCGGTGGCTTGACCCCGCTGGGATGCGGATCGGGCGGGCGTACGCCGACGGGACGGGGACCCATGTTAGACACGCTCCACATGACGCAGCGAACGGATCGAATGCTCCAGGTGCCACTGAAGGTACGCGGCGACAAGCCCGCTGCACTCTACCTGGTGCCGTCGTTCGCTGTGATCTGCGTTTTCCCAGTCTCCGCGCAGCAAGGCAAGCATCAAGTCCACCGTCGGGGCCGCAGGCGAGGCGGCACCGGGCGGACGGCAGGTCGCGCACACCATGCCACCGGCCGGGATGGCGAACGCCGGCAGCCGCCGGCCGCTCGCCGCCTGGGGATCGCCGGCGCTTCCGTTTCCTGGCGCGCCGCAGCGGGCGCACTCCTGCAGGGCAGGCGCATATCCGGCCACCGCGAGCGAGCGCAGCAGGAAGGCGTCGAGGACCAGTCTGGAGTCGTGCGCGTCCTCGCCCAGGGCGCGCAACCCGCCGATCAGGAGCAGCAGCTGGCGCAGCGCCGGTTCCTTCTCGACCGGGGTGAACCGCTCGGCCGTCTCCAGCATGGCCACGCCCGCCGTGTACCGGGGGTAGTCGCCGGTCAGCGGCTGGCCGTAGGGCCGGATCACCTCCGCCTGAGTGATCACGTCGAGCGAACGCCCCATGTGCAGCATCAAGTCGACGTGCGTGAACGGCTCGAGCCGGGCCCCGAACCTGGATTTGGTGCGGCGGACGCCCTTGGCCACGGCCCGGATCCGCCCGCTGCGGCCAAGGACGGTAATAATCCGGTCCGCCTCGCCCAGCTTCTGCGTCCGCAGCACGATCCCGTCATCCCGGTATAGCTGCACCTGCTCATTCTCCCGCACGCCGGGGCAAGTTGATGCCGTGGTTGGGTCAACCGCGGCGGGAGCGGTTCACCGCGGAGAGAACGGCGCGCATTGAGGCCGTCACCGTGTTCGTGTCGATACCGACACCCCAGAAGACCTGGCCACCGATCTCGCACTCCACGTACGCCGCCGCCTGAGCATCGGTGCCTTCGGTGAGAGCGTGCTCGTTGTAGTCCAGCACCCGCGCGCTGACGCCCATGGTGGCCAGCGCGTGGCAGAACGCGGAGATGGGGCCGTTGCCGACCCCCTCGACCTGCTGCGCGCGGCCGTCGGCGAAGACCTCGGCGGACAGGACGTGCCTGCCGTCGACGACCGAAGACGTCTGGTGGTCTAGCAGCGTCATGAATCCTTCACCGAGATACTCGGCGGAGAAGATCTCCCACATCTGGACGGGAGAGACCTCGCCACCCTCGGCGTCGGTGTGCCCCTGAATGACCCGGGAGAACTCGATCTGCAGGCGGCGCGGAAGGTCCAGCTGATGCTCGGCCTTCATCACGTAGGCGACGCCGCCCTTGCCCGACTGGGAGTTGACCCTGATGACCGCCTCGTAGGTGCGCCCCACGTCGTGCGGGTCGATCGGCAGGTACGGCACTGCCCAGGGGTACTCGGCGAACGGAACGCCGGCGTCTCGCGCCTCGGCCTCCAGGGCCTCGAAGCCCTTCTTGATCGCGTCCTGATGAGATCCGGAGAACGCGGTGTAGACCAGGTCGCCCGCGTAGGGATGACGCGGGTGAACGGGGATCTGGTTGCAGTACTCGACCGTGCGGCGGATCTCGTCGATGTCGGCGAAGCTGATCATGGGGTCGATGCCCTGGCTGAACAGGTTCAGTCCGAGCGTGACCAGGCATACGTTGCCGGTGCGCTCGCCGTTGCCGAATAGGCACCCCTCGATCCGGTCGGCCCCGGCCAGGACGGCCAGTTCGGCGTCGGCGACCGCGGTACCCCGGTCGTTGTGGGTATGCACGGACACGCACACATGCTCGCGGTTCGGCAGGTTCCGGCTCATCCACTCGATCTGGTCGGCGTAGACGTTCGGGGTGGACGCCTCGACCGTGCACGGCAGGTTGAGGATGATCTCCCGGCCTGGCCCTGGCTGCCAGACCTCCATGACGCCCGCGCAGACGTCGAGGGAGAAGTCGAGCTCGGTGTCCATGAAGATCTCCGGCGAGTACTCGTAGCCGAAGTCGGTGCCTTCCAGGAGTTCCTCGGCGTACTTCATCACGTGGCGGGTGCCCTCGACACCGAGCGCCTTGCACTCCTCGCGGTCGATCCCGAACACCACCCGGCGGAAGATCGGGGCCGTCGCGTTGTACAGGTGGACGGTGGCCATGTGCGCGCCGCGCAGCGACTGGACGGAGCGTTCGATCAGCTCCTCCCGGGCCTGGGTGAGCACCGAGATCCTGACGTCGGCCGGCACGTGCTCGCCTTCGATCAGCTCACGGACGAAATCGAAGTCGGCCTGGCTCGCGGCCGGGAAGCCGACCTCGATTTCCTTGTAGCCCATCCGGACGAGCAGGTCGAACATCTTCCGCTTACGGGCCGGGCTCATCGGGTCGATCAGGGCCTGGTTGCCGTCCCTGAGGTCGGTCGACAGCCAGCGCGGGGCCGTCGTGATCGTCTTGCCCGGCCAGGTGCGGTCCGGCAGCTCGACCGGCTTGAACGCGGTGTAGCGGTGATAGGGCATGCCGCTCGGCTGCGGTTGTACCGGCGAGACGCGATTGAATACGTGATCTTGCTGCATGGTTTGGCTGCTTCCTCGTATCTGGTAGGCGGTTGCCACGTTAATGGCCAGCGCACACGCCAAGACCCCGCGACGAGGGAGCCGGCCTATCGGCCCCCGCCGCGGCCGCTAAGGAGGAGCAGCTCGCGCAACATTGGCTATTACCCTACCAGGCGAACGAGCCTGGTGCCCTGGGCCCGGCCGCCGGATATTCCGGTAGCGCCGGCGGCACCGCTCGGCGGTGCTGGGCTAGCAGACCGCTAGTCGTGCCCGGCAGACTGCTCGGTCATCGCGACCACGCCGATGACCTGCGCCTGGGTCATGCCGAGGTCGACACCGATCGCCATCGAGGCGTGCCGCTCGCCTTCTGTGAGCGTCCCGTCGGCCATCGCGATACGGATCACTTCGGTCAGGTACCACTCCCTGGCCTGGACGGTCAGCTGGGCTCCCACCTGATTCAGGGCCGGGCGGATCGAGTCAAACGGCATCATGAGGTCGGCGTTCAGCATGGCCTCGTCGTAACCCGGCGTCCCGGCTCCGATGACCGCCTCGATCGCCCGCTGCCGCGATACCGGGCTGGCCGGATCGCCTGACCTCAGCATGGCCGAGACGGCGGCCCGCATGCCGGCGGGCAGCGCCGCCTGCATCTGCGCCGTCGTCGGCTGGCTCAGCACCTCCGCCACATAACGGGTACGGCAGGTGGTGCACTGAACATGGTCACCGACCGAGTTCAGCGGTATGACCGGGAGGAAGAACAGCGTGAACCAGCGGCGCCCGGAACGGTGCCGGTACCCTCGGTCCCCGCCGCAGCGGCGGCAGTGGAAGGTGCCCTGGGCGATCGTCCGGTAGAACACGCGCAAACCAAAGATGATCAGCACCGCGGATCCCCTTCTCACTGCCAGCCGGCGCACGCCCTGTCATCGCCCACCGTAGGCGGTGCACGCTGGCCATTTCGGTACAGGTACACCCATCATGACGCCGTCGGGCGCCGCATCGCCGTCCCGATGCAGATCCGAGACCTCATTTTTTACGACTTCCGCGGATGTGGCCGCGGCTCAGTCGTAGAAACCGAGGCGGCGCAGCTGTTTGGGGTTACGCTGCCAGTCCTTGGCGATCTTGACGCGCAGATCAAGATAGACCTTGGCGCCGAGGAGGGCCTCGATCTGGCGGCGGGCCTGGGTGCCGACCTCCTTCAGCCGCGCGCCCTTGGTGCCGATGACGATGGCCTTCTGGCTCGGTCGCTCCACGTAGAGCTCGGCGTGCACGTCGATGAGGTCCTCGCGCCCGGGCCGCGGCCCCATCTCCTCGACCAAGACCGCGATCGAGTGCGGCAGCTCATCCCGGACCCCGTGCAGCGCCGCCTCCCTGATCAGCTCAGCGACCATGATCTGCTCGGGCTCGTCGGTCAGCTCGCCGTCCGGGTACAGCGCCACGCCTGCTGGCAGGTGAGAAACGAGCACGTCGGCGAGCACGTCGAGCTGGAAGCCGGTCACGGCGGACACCGGGACCACGTCGGCCCAGTCCCCCAGCTCGCTCACCGCCAGCAGCTGCGCCGCGACTCGCTCAGGCGATACCTCGTCGCACTTGGTCACGACCACTACGACCGGGGTCTTCTTGACGTTCTCGAGCTCCCGCGCGAAAAACCGGTCACCCGGCCCGACCGGGTCGCCCGCCGGGATGCAGAACCCGATCACGTCGACCTCGGCGAGCGTCGAGCGGACCAGGCTGTCCAGGTGCTCGCCAAGCAGCGTCCGGGGCTTGTGCAGACCGGGCGTGTCGACCAGGATCAGCTGCGCGTCCGGGCGGTGCACGATGCCGCGAATCACCCGCCTGGTGGTCTGGGGCCGGTCGCTGGTGATCGCGACCTTGGCGCCGACCAGCGCGTTCGTCAGGGTCGACTTACCGACGTTCGGGCGGCCCGCGAGGCAGGCGAACCCGGATCGGAAGATGCTGTCCGAACCGGGCGCCGGTGGATGGTTCACCTCTTGATTCTCCCGCATATCGCCGGGGAGTAGCGCCAACCCCGCTACGGGGTAAGCGTGGCGCGGATGCTGCCGTCCGGGCCGGCGTGGAAGACGGTCGCGTCCGGGCCGAGATCGCGGACCACGGCGAGGTCGCCTGGGTCCATGTCGGCGTCGCTGACCAGGGCGGCGGCCTCAAGTTTCTGGGCACCGCTGGACACCGCCATGGCGACCGCCAGGCGCAGCGCGGACAGCCGCAGCGACGGCAGCGCCACCGCGGCGGCGGTGTAGGTCCGGCCGGTCTCGTCGCGGACCGCCGCGCCCTCGGACGCCGCCACCCGCGCCCGCGTCGACCGGGCCAGGGTGATGATCTTGAGGTCTTCGGCGTCAGGTGTCACGTCGCTCACGCGAATAAGTCTACGGGCCGGCGGCCCAACCACGGGAGGTCAGGATTCTGTGTCCTCGACGCGTTCCACCAGGACCGTTCCGATCTTATTGCGGCGGGCGGTCGGGTTCTCCGCGGTCAGCCGCAGGCCATGGAGGATCACGGTCGAGCCCGCGATCGGGACCCGGCCGAGCTGGTGGGCCAGCAGCCCGGCCACCGTCTCCACGTCGTCAACGCCAAGCGCCACCCCGAAGAGCTCTTCGAGCTCGGTCACCGACAGCCGGGCCGTCACCCGAGCGGAGTCGTCAGAAAGCCATTCCACCGGCGGCCGCTCGTTGTCGTACTCGTCGGTGATCTCGCCGACAATCTCCTCGAGGATGTCCTCGATGGTCACCAGCCCGGCGGTCCCGCCGTACTCGTCGATCACGATGGCCACGTGATTGCGCTGGGCCTGCATCTGCCGCAGCAGCTCGTCGACGGGCTTGCTGTCCGGGACGTAGCTGGCCGCGCGGATCACCGTGGTCACCTTCTCGGTGGCATCGGCCCCGGGATGATCGTGGCTCCACGCCACGATGTCCTTCAGGTAGGCGATGCCGACCACGTCGTCCTCGTTCTCGCCGACGACGGGGATCCGTGAGAAACCGCTGCGCAGGGCCAGCGAGAGCGCCTGCTCGACGGTCTTGTCTGACTCGATGAAGACCATGTCCGTGCGCGGCACCATGACTTCCCTGACGATAGTGTCGCCGAGCTCGAAGACCGACCGGACCATCTCGCGTTCGCCGGGCTCGATGCCGGTCCGGCGCTCCAGGTAGTCGACAAGCCCGCGCAGCTCGGACCGGCCGACGGGACCCGACGTGCCCTCGTGGTCCACCAGCGGGCGGGCCCGCCGGGTCGGCGGCATGGCATTGCCCGCGGCGACCAGCAGGGTGGGCAGCGGGCCGAGCGCCCGGGTCAGCGGAAAGACGAACTTGGCCGCTCGCACGGCGGTCCGTTCGGTTCGTGGTCCGACGCGTCCGGTCTGCGGGCGCACACCGGTCAGCGCGTACCTCAGCGCGATCACGACGCCCAGCGCGGCCAGCACCGCGCGCCAGTCGTCGCCGAACCAGCGGACGAAGGCCGCCGTGACGAGCACCGCCGCGAAGACCTCGGTGATGGCCCGGAGCAGCAGCAGCACGCTCATGTAGCGGGGCAGATCCTCGGCCACCACCTGCAGCGGGCCCTTGTGCTCGGGCCGCTCGGCGACACCGGTGGCGGAGACCAGAGACAGCGCGGCCTCCGCGTTCGCCAGCCAGCCCGCCAGCAGGGCCAGCACCGCCGCCGCGACCAGCAGCCATCCCGGGGGAGTCATAGCTCCTTCTGATCCCGCCAGGCCTTCAGCAGCTGGTCCTGCTGGCCGAACATGGCGGCGTGCTCGTCAGGTTCGGCGTGGTCATAGCCGAGCAGGTGCAAGATCCCGTGCACGCACAGCAGCTCGAGCTCGTCCTGGGTGCTGTGGCCGGCCTTCTCCGCTTGCTCCGCCGCGACCTGCGGGCACAGCACCACATCCCCCAGCAGCCCAGGGTCACCGCCAGGCTCCGGGTCTCCCGCCCGGCTACCGCCCATGTGCGGCGGCCGGAGCTCATCCATGGGAAAGGCCAGCACGTCGGTCGGTCCCGGCTCGCCCATCCAGCGCTCGTGCAGTTCGGTCATGGTCCGCTCGTCGACGAGCAGCACCGAGAGCTCGGCCAGCGAGTGAATCCCCAGCTGGTCAAGCGCGAACCTGGCGACCGCGGCTAGTCCGGCCTCGTCCACGTCGATGCCCGCCTCATTGGCGATATCGATGCTCATCCCCGTGCTAGCTGCCCTTCCGCCTGTTCGCTCTCCCCGTGGCGTTCGGCGTCGCACTGAACTGCCTTTCGGCCGCGTCGTGCCGCTCGTACGCATCGACGATCTTGCCCACCAGGCGGTGCCTGACCACATCGTGACTGGTCAGCTTGGCGAAGTGGATGTCCTCGATGCCATCCAGGATGTCCTGGACGATGCGCAGCCCGCTGACCTGGCCGGACGGCAGGTCGACCTGGGTGACGTCGCCGGTCACCACGATCTGGGAGCCGAACCCGAGGCGGGTGAGGAACATCTTCATCTGCTCGGCGGTGGTGTTCTGCGCCTCGTCCAGGATGATGAACGAGTCATTCAGGGTGTTGTGGGTCAGCAGGAAGTCCTCGGTGGTGTAGAGGGAGTCGGCGGCCGCGACCGAGATGCAGACGGCCTCCGCGGTGCCGGCCGGCTCGATGCTCTCGATGAAGCGCATCGGGCGCCCGCCGCCGCCGGCCGCTTGATAGGCCTCGGCCTTCCGGGTGAGCCGGAACGGCTCGAGTCCGGCCGGAAGCCTCAGGTCGATGATGTGCGCGTCGTGGCGGTGATGGACCGGGTTCCCGTTGGCCAGCCCGGGTGCACGTCCGGCGGCGGGGCGCATGCGGGTGTACGCGACACCGCCAAGCGACCGGACCAGGAAGATCACATCGTCGCGGAGGCGCGGCGAGGTGGTCGTGTACTGAACGCGGCAGGTCCGGTCCCGCTGTGTGACCGGGCCGCCATCAGTGTCAAGCAGGCCTTGCAGGACGGCCAGGCGGACCTTCGCTGAGTTGTAAAGGTACAGATCGGGCACGAACTTCGTTGCTGACCGCGAGCCGGATAGCCCGAGCCGGCGCGCCACCCCGGTCACCGGGTTCTCCAGAGTGATGACGTCGCCCGGTGCCGCGACCCGGTTCAGCAGGTAGTTGGGCCTCCGCAGGGGCCGGACCTCGGTACCAGGCAGACGCCGCTGCAGCTCCCAGGCAAGCTCCGGATCGCCGGTGGCGAAGCTCGGCGTGGTTGCCCCCGTCAGGCAGCCATCGCCGAGGAGTAGGCCGAGTGCGTACGGGTCCATCGGGATTTCCCGGTACGGGAAGCAGACGGGCGCGCTGTGCAAGGGAAGTTCGTACCGGTGGTTGTGGCCGGCCCGCAGGTTCCCGATCATCTCGCGGGTGGTCAGGACCCGTCGCGGCTTGCCGCGCCGACGGTCGTCAGGGGTGGCCACGGCCCACAGGTGATCGCCCGAGGCCAGTGTCGAGGCACCGTCCTGGGCGGTGACCCGGTAGATGCCCTTCTCCCCCTGCGGGTACACGCCGATCACCGGGGTCGGCTCGCCGTCCGAACCGATGACCAGGTCACCGACGGCCAGGGAACCGATGGGCCGGAAGCCGTCCGGGGTCAGCACCGGAGTGGCAACAGGGTGCGCCCGACCACGCATGAATGCCAGCGGGGCGATCTCGATCGTGCCCGCGGCCATCAGCTTGGGGATGACGTCCGGGTCGAGCATGTCGTGCAGGGCGTCGTAGAGGGGGCGCAGGTAGGGGTCGATCTTCTCGTACAGGGTGCCGGGCAGAAAGCCGAGGCGCTCCCCCGCCTCCACCGCGGGCCGGGTCAAGATGATCCGGTTGACCTGCTTGGCCTGCAGCGCCTTGACCGCCTTGGCCATGGCCAGGTAGGTCTTGCCGGTGCCCGCCGGGCCGATGGCGAACACGATCGTGTGCTCGTCGATGGCGTCGGCGTAGCGCTTCTGGTTGAGGGTCTTGGGCCGGATGGTGCGGCCGCGGGCGGACAGGATGCCGACCGTCAGCACGTCCGCCGGGCGCACGCCGCGCTCGGCCCGCAGCATGGCCGCAGCCCGTTCCACCGCGTCGGCACTCAGCTCCGTGCCCTTGCGCAGCAGCTCGACGAGCTCGTCGAAAAGCGCGGTGACCAGGGCGGTCTCCGCCGGGGTCCCAGTCGCGGTGATCTCGTTGCCGCGGACATGGATGTCCGCGTCGAACTCCCGCTCGATCACGTGCAGCAGCTCATCCCCGGAGCCGAGCAGGCTGACCATCGAATGATCAGCGGGTATCACGATCTTGACCTGCGATCGCGGTTCGCCCTGGTGCCCGTCGCCGTTGGGATTGCTGCTGGCGTTCAGGTCATCGTTTCGGATATCTGTCAATTCGACGCTCTCGAAGACCCGGAGGACCGCCCCCCGAGCGTACTGGGCACCATGGTATCCGCCGTGCAGGCTGTCCGGGGCTGTCCGGCCGCAGGAGTGATCCTGGCGGGCTCGCGCGTCTTGGCCGCAAGCTGGTGGTTCATCCCGGCGGCCAGGTGAGGGCCCGGCCGCCGAGCACGTGCGCGTGGACATGCGACACGGTCTGGCCCGCGTGCTCGCCCGTGTTGAAGACGACACGGTAACCGCTATCGCCGACGCCCTCCGCCGCCGCCACCTGGTGCGCCTCGGCGATCACCTCGCCGAGCAGCCCGCCGTCCGCGGCGGCGAGCGCCGCGACGTTAGGATAATGCGCCTTGGAGATGACGAGCACATGAGTCGGAGCCTGCGGGTTGATATCGCGGAACGCCAGCACCCGCTCGGTTTCCGCGACCCGGGTCGCGGGAATTTGACCGGCGGCGATGGCGCAGAACAAGCAGTCATCCACACCAAGATCCTAGGGCTTCTCGCGGCACTTACGGGTGATTCGGGGTTCTCGGGCCCGAGTAGGAGCTGAGCCAGGCCCGGATGGGCATGGACATTGGTCCAGCATTCCGCTCATACGTTCATATTCCGGCCATATGGAGGTGCTGCCGAGTAACGATGTGACGGTGGGTGCTAATCGTGCCGATCCATGCAAGTGCTGTCGTAACCTCGTACTCAATGGATATTCTGGTGTTTCGGCAATCCTTCGGCAGTGTCTGGCGGCATGTCCGAAAGCCCGTCAGGCACATGCGTTAGTGCGTGGTTAACCGTCCACCCAGGCAGGTAGCTGGGCGGTCTGCCAACGGCGGCAAGGCGACGGACGGCCAGATGGGTGGGAGATTTGGGGATGAAGGACCGGAGACCATGGTCCTGCACGACTTGCCTCGCGGCGCGGAAGCGGCCAGATGGAGAGTGAACCTGATGAGGGGGCAGCGCGTCCAACCAATGTGACCGAAACCCTGGTAGCCACCGGCGCCGTCGTGCCTGACGCCTTCCTGGCGTCCCCGGCGCACGCGGGGTGGAACGCGGACCGCGCGGTCACTGAGCTGTACTCCTCCCACTACCGGGCGCTCGTGCGCCTGGCGGCCCTGCTCGTGCGGGACACCCCCACCGCCGAGGAAGTGGTACAGGACGCGTTCGTCGCGATGCACGGAGGCTGGCAGCGGCTGAGGGACGCGGAGAAGGCGCTCGCCTACCTGCGGCAAGCCGTGGTGAACCGGTCACGTTCTGTTCTCAGGCACCGGACGGTCGTCGACAAGAACCTGCAGAAGGCACCCCCGGACATGCCGAGCGCCGAGCACGGCGCGCTTGTCCTGCTCGAGCGATCCGCGGTCGTCGCCGCACTTCGTGAGCTACCCGACCGTCAGCGCGAGGCCATCGTCTTGCGGTACTACGCCGACCTCTCCGAGGCTGAGATAGCGGCGGCCATGAAAATCAGCCGCGGCGCCGTGAAAAGTCACACGGCCCGCGGCATGACGGCCCTGCGTGCGGCCCTGGAACAGGAGTAATCGTGACATCCGGCCATGACGGCATGCCACCGCAAGGGCAGGACTTCGGCGATTTCCTGCGCCGTTCGCTGCATGCTGCCGCCGACCACGTAGAGCCGAGCGCGGAGGGCCTGGAGCGGATCCGCGCGCGGGTCCGCTCGGGGTCTGCCCACGCCAGCAGGGTCGCCTTCGCGTCGGCCATCTCGGGTTTCCTGGCGGATACGGTCCGGCACTGGAATGCCGTTCGCGGCGGGCACGGCACCGCGGCAGGAGGCCGCGGGGCGGGGCAGGGCCACACGCGGCCGGCCAGGGACTGGCGTGAGGCACTGATCAGGCCCGCGATCGCGCTCGCCTGCGCCGTGTTCGCCGCGGGCGCGGTCCTGGCTTCGGTACCTCAGATGCGTCAGGCGCTCACCTCGTCCGTATCGGCCGTCCTAGACGGCCAGAGCGCGGGGAAGACGTCCGGCCCGGCGGCGGCGGGAAGCGGCGGTCAGGCCCTGGCGGGCAGCGCTGGATCCGAGAACACATCCGCGGCGCACGGCCAGGCGACACCGATCACGTCCTGTCTGCCATCGTCGGCGGCTTCCCCGACCTCGTCGTCGAGCTCGCCGTCCGCACCATCCGCCAAAACGACCCTGGCCACCCCATCGACGCCGGCGCCCAGCTCGCCGGCCAGCCCGACCGCGCCGGCCAGCGCGAGCTCGAGTGCGAGCGCGAGTTCGACCGCCAGCCCGAGCGGGAACGGCAGCCCGGCCGCGACCGGCAGCCCGAGCGCGACCGGCAGCGCGAAGTCCAAGGCCACGGCGGTTTCCAGCCCCGGCAGCAGCACGCCTGCCCAGACGGGACCGGCAGCCAAGAGCCCATGCGCCACCGCGAAGGCGTCGAAGGCACCGTTGAAGTCACCGAGGGCTGGCACATCAGCCAAGCCGACGACCACGCCGACCAGTTCCGCGACGGCCAGCCCGACAGCGCAGCCCGACACAAGCCCGTCGTCATCGGCCAGCTCATCGGCCGGGCAGAGCAGCGCCGGCGTATCGACGGGCGGCGACTCGCCTCGCGCGTCGGTGACCCCGACCATTTCGAGCACCCCGGCCGGGGATGGAAGCGGTACCGGTAAGCGATGACCGCGCGCTGGTCCCGGCCTTAGGACAAGCGGGCCGCGCTCCGGGCTAGGACCAGCGAGCGGAACGGCTGAGCAGGACGGCAGCGGCTACCGTTCCCGCGGTGGAGGTCCTGAGCACCGTGGGTCCCAGGCTGCAGGCGGTGGCTCCGGCCTGGTGGAAGGCCGCGCTCTCCTGCTCGGTGATCCCGCCTTCCGGCCCGACCACGACGAGCAGGTCACCCGCGTCTGGCAGGCTCAGGTGGCCGAGGCTCGCGGCGGCGCCTGGTTCGAGGACGATCGCGCACGCTGCCTCCGCGATCGCCTGGCAGACCTCCCGGGCCGAGGCGGTACCCGTCACTTCCGGGATCCACGCGCGGCGGGACTGCTTGGCCGCCTCACGCGCGGTCATCCGCCATTTCGCCAGCGAACGCTCGCCGCGAGCGCCCTGCCACACCGGCACGCAGCGCGCCGCGGCCCACGGCACAATGCGATCGACGCCGACTTCGGTCATCTCCTCGACCGCCAGCTCACCCCGGTCGCCCTTCGGTATGGCCTGGACGACGGTGACCGCGGGATCCGGGCGGGGCACCTCCCGCCTGGCCCGTACGGACAGTTCAAGACCGGCAGGCCCGGTGGCCGCGACCACGCATTCAGCGACCAGGCCCGCCCCATCGCCGACATCGGCGCGCTCGCCCGGGCGTAGCCTGCGCACGGTGGCCGCGTGCCGTCCTTCCGCCCCGGACAGGACCACGACATCCCGCTGCAGTTCCGCGCGGTCGGCGAAGAAGACAGGCGGCTGTGGCACCCAGCCTCAGCGTCCGTTGAACGCGTCGCGCAGCCTCGAGAAGAATCCTTGCTGACCTGGGGCGAACCGACCGGGCGGCGCTTCCTCACCGCGGAGCTTGGCCAGTTCTCGCAGCAGCTTTTCCTGTTCGGCGTCGAGCTTGGATGGCGTCTCGACCGTCACGTGGATGACGAGGTCGCCGCGGCCGTTGCCGTTCAGGTGCTTGACGCCCTGACCGTAGAGCGGGATGGCCTGCCCTGACTGGGTACCGGGACGGATGTCGATATCGGCGGGGCCGTCCAGGCTCTCCACCGAGAGCGTCGCCCCCAGCGCCGCCGCCACCATCGGGATCGTCACCGTGCAGTGCAGGTCGTCGCCCTGCCGTTCGAAGATCTCGTGCGGGCGCTGCACAATCTCGAGGAACAGGTCGCCGGGCGGGCCGCCGCCCGGACCGACTTCGCCCTCGCCCGCCAGCTGGATGTGCGTGCCGTCCTCGACACCGGCGGGGATCCGTACCTTGATGGTGCGCCTGGTCCGGACCCGTCCGTCCCCGTCGCACTCCGGGCAAGGCCGGACCAGCACAGTGCCGAATCCGCCGCAGCCCGGGCACACCCGGGCCATCATCACCTGGCCGATGAAGGAGCGGGTCACCTGGCTGACTTCACCGCGGCCGCCGCAGATGTCACAGGTCTGGGGGTGAGTTCCCGGCGCGGTACCCTCGCCGGAACAGGTGGGGCAGACCACGGCCGTATCCACGGTGAGCTCGCGGGTGGCGCCGAACGAGCACTCGGAAAGCTCAAGCTCAATCCTGATCGTCGCGTTGCGGCCTCGCTGCGCCCGGCTGCGAGGCCCGCGCGTCGCGGCGCCGCCGCCGGCCGCGCCGAAGAACTGGTCGAGCAGGTCGTTCAGCGGGTTGAACCCCTGGCCGAAGGGGCTGGCGCCCGCGGCCGCGCTGCTCGCGAACGGATCCACGCCCATGTCGTACATCCGGCGCTTCTCGGTGTCCGAGAGCACCTCGTACGCCTGGGTGATCTCCTTGAACCGCTCCTGGGTCTCAGGATCGGGGTTCACGTCCGGGTGAAGCTCCCGGGCCAGCCGCCGGTAGGCTCGTTTGACCTCGTCCTGCGTCGCGTCGCGGCGGATCTTGAGGAGCCCGTAATAATCCGCTGCCACTTAGGACTCCATCAGAATCTGACCGACATAACGTGCCACCGCCCGAACCGCTCCCATCGTCCCCGGGTAGTCCATCCGGGTGGGTCCGAGCACGCCGAGCTTCGCCAGCGGCTCGGCCTCGTTCCCGTATCCCGTGGACACCACCGACGTGGCCTTCAGGCCTGCGACCTGGTTCTCCGCGCCGATCCTGACGGTCAGGATCGCGGGCTCATTCGCCTCCCCAAGGAGCCGCATCAGCACCACCTGTTCTTCCAGGGCCTCAAGCACTTCCCTCAGCCCCTTGCTGAAATCGTGCGCGGCCAGGTTCGCGGCTCCGCCGAAAACGATCTTCTCTTCGTTTCGCTCGACCATGCTGGCCAGCAGGACGGTGAACACGGCGTTGGCGTTCGCCCGTTCCTCGGCCGGGATCCGCTCGGACAGGTCGGTGACCATGGCGGCGGCGTCAGAGAGCTTATGGCCGCCCAGGCGGGCGTTGACGACCGCGCGCACATGGGACACCGAGGCGTCATCCCACGGTTTAGGCAGGTCGACGGTGCACTGTTCGACCCGGCCGGTATCGGTGATCAGCACGAGCAGCAGCTTGGTCGGGGCCAGCGGGACCAGCTCGATGTGCCGGATGGAAGACCTGGCCAGCGACGGATACTGCACCACGGCGACCTGGCGGGTCAGCTGGACGAGCAACCTGACCGTCCGCATGACCACGTCATCCAGGCTGTAGGCGCCGCCAAGGAAAGACTCGATGGCGCGCCGCTCGGCCGCCGACAAGGGCTTGACGTTGGAGAGCCGGTCCACGAAGAGCCGGTAGCCCTTGTCCGTCGGTATCCGCCCGGCACTGGTATGCGGCTGCGCGATGAAGCCCTGCTCCTCCAGCACCGCCATGTCGTTGCGAATGGTCGCCGGGGACACGTCGAAATGATGCCGGTCAACCAGCGACTTGGATCCCACCGGCTCGGTGGTGGACACGTAGTCTTCGACGATCGCCCGGAGGACCGTCAGCTTCCGCTCGTCGAGCACGCGTTCACCTCCTTGGCACTCGTCAGCCTCGAGTGCTAAGTCTATTGCGTCTGACACGTTCCTGGCGCGCGACTACGGGGCGAACGGCCGCAGGTGATCACTCCCGCGAGTGACTCTGCGTAACGCCAAGCTGGAAACCCGACCTACCTAAGGATGTTAACCCGGCCGGCGCAAACCGCGATAGCCGCGTGTCGGGCCACGGTGATCCCGGGGTGGCCTCGGTACGCTTGCCGCACGCACGGCGAGGAGGAGAGATCTGTGCGAAGCAGGCGCTATGACACTGACGTGCTCGCGGGTCCGGGCCGCCGCCGGCCGGGTCAGCGTGAGGCACCCAAGGTCGAGGCCGAGCGCGGCCTGGTGGTGGAGGACTCTAGCGGCCGGTTCTGCGGGGCGGTGGTCGGTTATGAAAAGGGCGCCGTGCTGCTGGAAGACCGGCACGGCAAGCGGCGGGTCTTCCCGCTCACCCCGGCGGCCTTCCTGCTCGACGGCAAGCCGGTCACGCTCGTCCCGCCCGCCTCGGTCAAGCCCGCCGCGACCGGCCCGGCCCGCACGGCGTCCGGATCGGTGGCCGCACCGGCGAGTGAGCGGGCCCGGGCCAAGGTGGCCCGGGCGAGCCGGATCTACGTCGAGGGCAAGCACGACGCCGAGCTCGTCGAGAAGATCTGGGGCGATGACCTGCGTGACGTCGGCGTCGTGGTGGAGTACCTCGAGGGCATCGACGACCTGCCGGCGATCGTCGCGAGCTTCTCCCCCGAGCCCGGCCGCCGCCTCGGCGTGCTCGTCGACCACCTGGTGGCAGGCTCCAAGGAAACCCGGATCGCAGCCAGCGTCCGGTCACCTCACGTGCTGATCGTGGGACACTCCTTCATCGACATCTGGGCGGCCGTACGACCATCCGCGATCGGCATACTCACCTGGCCGGACGTTCCGCGCGGGCAGCCGTGGAAGGAAGGGGTGCTGCGAGCCATCGGCTGGCCGCCTGGGGTGCCGGCGGCCTGGCAGCGCATCCTGCGTTCGGTCTCAAGCTACGCCGACCTGGAGCCGGAACTGCTCGGCCGGGTCGAGGCGCTGATCGATTTCGTCACCATGCCAGGAAGCGAATAGCGTGACGACAGCAGACGACACCAAAGGAACGATGACAAGCGAGCCGATGCGATCCGGGCCCGACCCCCAGTCTCCGCGGCCAGATCGGTCAGCGCGGCCAGACCGGTCAGCGGCGCGGCAGCCGGATGAGCGGCGATCAGGCGACGGCTGGGCTCGGGACACCGATGCGACCCCGGCGGCGTTCGGCTACCTAGGAGCCATCTTCCTCGGCCCGGTCATCCCGCTGATCGTCTACGCGATCACGGCGCGCAGGTCCCCCTTCCTGCGATGGCACGCGGCGGCGGCGGTCAACCTGTCGCTGAGCTGCCTGATGTACGGGCTGTGCTGCGCCATCCTCGGCGGCCTGCTCGCGCTGGACAACATCGCCGTCGCCATCATCATCGCGGTGCCGCTGTGCCTCGCAGTCTGGCTGGTCACGCTCAGGTACCTCCTGCGCGGTGTCGCCGCGGCGAACCGCGGTGAACAGTACGACATACCGAGCTGGATCTGCGCCCGCATCGTGGCCTGACTCACTCGGTCAGGGCGCGAGTCACGGCATCCGCGAGCAGGCGGCCGCGCCGGGTCAGCACGATCCGCCCGCTGGCATAGGCGGTCCGGCTGGCTAGGCCCTCGGCCACCACCGATGCGGCGTTCGCGCGCCCGGCCGGGCCGAGCTTGGCGACCGGGTATCCCTGTACTAGGCGGATGCCCAGCATGACGCGTTCCAGCTGCCGTTCCGGCTCGGCCAGTACCTCCCTGGCCTGGCCGGGGCTGTTCCCCGCGGCGATCCTCGCCGCGTAGGCGGCCGGATGGCGCACGTTCCACCACCGGGTCCCCCCGACGTGGCTGTGCGCCCCGGGCCCGATCCCCCACCAGTCGCCATCGGTCCAGTACAGCATGTTGTGAGCGCATCTCGACGGCTCGCTCGCCGCCCAGTTGGAGATCTCGTACCAGCCCAGGCCCGCGGACGTCAGCACCTCGTCCGCGACAAGATAGCGATCGGCGAGCACGTCGTCGTCGGTCCCGGCCAGCTCGCCGCGCCGCACCCGGGCCGCCAGCCGGGTCCCCGGCTCCACCGTCAGCGCGTAGGCCGACACGTGATCGGGCCGCGCGGCCACGGCCGCGTCCAGCGAGCACCGCCAGTCCGCGTCGGTCTCCCCCGGCGTGCCGTAGATCAGGTCCAGGCTGACATGGTCAAAACCAGCGGCGCGGGCCCAGGCGGCGCAGTGCGCCGGACGCCCTGGCTGGTGCACCCGGTCCAGCGTCGCCAGCACGCCGGGAACCGCGCTCTGCATCCCGAACGAAACGCGGGTGATCCCCTGCTCCCGAAGCCCGGCCAAGCTGGCCTCATCGACGCTTTCCGGGTTGGCCTCGGCGGTTACCTCGGCCCCGGGCCGCAAACCGAACTCGCCGTCGATGGCCCGCAGGATGCCACCAAGTGCGGCGGGCGGCAGCAAGGTCGGCGTCCCGCCGCCGAAGAACACCGTGCTGACCGGGACGTCGACGCCGCCGAGTGCCTTGCGGGCGAAGCCGATCTCCGCTCTGGCCAGGGCGGGATAGGTGCCGAGTGACGCGGAAGGGCCACCGCCGAGCTCGGCCGCGGTGTACGTGTTGAAATCGCAGTAACCGCAGCGGGTGGCACAGAACGGGACGTGCACGTAGATCCCGAAGGGTCGCATCCCCAAGTCGGTCCGAGCGCTTTCCGGCAGGGTTCCCTCGGCGGGGACGGGCTCACCATCAGGCAGGGCGCCAGGCATGGCAGCCACGGTACCCCCAGAAACGTCAGCGGTTGTCCTGGCGAAATCTGAGGCGAACGGCGCCGGGCTGCCGGATTAGCGATCCGCGCGCTTAGACTGAAAGGGACGCGTTTGCGGGAGACACGAGGTACAGGGTCGTGTTGACGGGAGGCATCGGTGGCAGAGAACCAATCGCAGTGGCCGGCCCAGTACCCGGGGTACGGCTTGCCTGCCGCCGGCCAGGGTCCAAACGAGGCCGCCGCCGATCAGGAGGAGCCGACCGCACCGCAGGCCGCGGCTCCGCCCAGCCCGACGCCGCCGATGGCCCAGTATGTCCCGCCCGCCGGGTACCAGGGTTACCGGGTCCAGGTTCCGCCTGCCGGGTATCAAGTGCCGCCTGCGGGCTACCAGGTGCCGCCTGCCGGGTATCAGGTTCCGCCGGCCGGCTACCAGATTCCGCCGGCCGGGTATCAGATTCCGCACGGCGGCTACCAGAGCCGGATGAATTCGTCGATGCGCGCGGCCACGGCGGACCGGGAGCGCGCGGTCGACGTGCTGAAGGCGGGCTTCACCGAGGGCCGCCTGACTCAGGACGAGTACAACGACCGGATGGGACGCGCGTACGCGGCCCGCACATACGGCGAGCTGACCACACTGACGGCTGACCTGCCGGCCGGGGTCATGCCCGCGGTCTGGCCCACGCCGGTGCCGGTCTACCAGCCGTCCATGTCCACCAACTCGCTCGCCAGGGCGTCCCTGATCCTCGGTGTGGCCGAATTCTTCTCGATGGGCCTGACGGCCATCCCCGCGGTAATCTGCGGGCACCTCGCCAAGAGCGAGATGCGGCAAACCGGTCAGCGCGGCGACGGGCTGGCGACGGCCGGGCTCGTGCTCGGTTACATGGCGATCATCTTCTGGGGGATCGTCGTCGTCCTGGCCATCCTGGGCGCCGCGATCTCCGTCGCCGGAGCGGGCGGCGGCGGGTAAGAGGCGGCAGCGGGCCGAACACGTCATTGGCACTCATCGCGGGCCCCGCGCGTCTACACTCAGTAGAGGCGTCCGCAGGAGGCTCACGTGGCATACGGTCCAGGTCAGGCATACCCGCCTCAGCCTGTCCTGCCTGCTGAGGCGGGCCCGGCGGACATGGGGCCTGCGAACATGGCCCCGCCGACCGCGATGGTGAACCCCTCGTGGCTGGCCGCCACCGCGGACCGCGAGCGGACCGTGGGCGTGATCCGGGCGGGTTTCGCCGAGGGACGGCTGACCCAGGACGAACTTGACGAGCGGGTGGCGCAGGCGTACGCGGCCCGCACGTACGCGGAGCTCTGGGCGCTGACCGCCGACCTGCCGGCCGGGCCGCTACCCGTTGCGGCCTTCAGCCCGTACCCGCAGGGCACCGTTGTGCCCACCGACGCCGCGGCGACGGCCAGCTGGCAATCCGCCGCCGCGCTGCTCATCACCGCGCTGGTCATCTTCACCCTGGCGGCGCTGGTCACGGCCATCGTCACCGCGCACTCCGGCCAGCCGACGGTGTTCACACCCCTCCAGCAGCCGGGCATGATCGCGCCGTTCCAGCACGTGGACCTGACGCCTTACATCACGTCGCGGGTCAAGGCTTAGCGGGGGCGGGAGCCAGGATCGTTCGGCCAAAAAAAGATTTTAGGGTTATCGCTGCTTCTTATCCGTTAGCTGGGTGGACAGAGCCGCGACAAACGCTTCCTGGGGCACGTCGACGCGGCCGATGGTCTTCATCCGTTTCTTGCCTTCCTTCTGCCTCTCCAGCAGCTTGCGCTTGCGGGTGATGTCGCCGCCATAGCACTTGGCCAGCACGTCCTTGCGCAGCGCGCGGATGTTCTCCCGGGCGATGATCCGGGCGCCGACGGCCGCCTGGATCGGCACCTCGTACTGCTGGCGCGGGATCAGCTCCTTCAGCTTCGCGGTCATCGACAGGCCGTACTCGCGCGCGTTGTCGGCGTGCACGATCTGGCTGAACGCGTCGACCGGCTGCCCCTGCAGCAAGATGTCGACCTTGACCAGGTCCGCCTGCTGCTCGCCGTCAGGTTCGTAGTCAAGCGAGGCGTAACCCCTGGTCCGGGACTTGAGCAGGTCGAAGAAGTCGAAGATGATCTCGGCGAACGGCAGCATGTAACGGATTTCCACCCGGTCCGCGGACAGGTAGTCCATGCCGATCAGGGCGCCGCGCCGGCTCTGGCACAGTTCCATGATCGCGCCGATGTACTCCGATGGCGAGATGACCGTCGCGCGCACCACCGGCTCGTAGACGCGGTCCACCTTGCCCTTGCCTGGCTCCGAGCCGCCGGGGAAGTCGCTCGGATTGGTCACCCGCAGCTCCTGGCCGGTGTCCATGACCACACGGTAGACGGCGTTCGGCGCGGTGGAGATCAGCGACAGGTCGAACTCGCGCTCCAGCCGCTCGCGCACGATCTCCATGTGCAGCAGGCCAAGGAAGCCGCAGCGGAAGCCGAAACCGAGCGCGTCGGACGTCTCCGGCTCATAGACCAGCGCCGCGTCGTTCAGCCGCAGCTTGTCCAGCGCGTCGCGCAGGTCGGGGTAGTCGTCGCCGTCCACCGGGTACAGGCCGGAGAAGACCATCGGCTTGGGGTGGGAGTACCCCGCCAGCGGCTCGGCGGCAGGGCGGGCGGCGCTGGTCACGGTGTCACCGACCCGCGCCTGCCGCACGTCCTTGACCCCGGTGATCAGGTAGCCGACCTCGCCGGCGACCAGGCCCTCGGTCGGGATCGGTTCCGGTGAGATGACCCCGAGCTCAAGCGTCTCGTGCGCCCCGCCAGTGGACATCATCACGCTTCGCTCGCGCCTGGTCAGACGGCCGTCGACCACCCGGATGTAGGTCACCACGCCGCGGTAGGTGTCGTAGATCGAGTCGAAGATGAGCGCGCGGGCCGGGGCGTCCGGGTCGCCCTTCGGGGCCGGGACCAGGCGGACGATCTCGTGCAGCAGTTCTTCGACGCCCTCGCCGGTCTTGGCGGACACCCGGAGGACCTCGCCGGGGTCGCAGCCGATGATCCCGGCGAGTTCGGCGGCGTAGCGGTCAGGCTGGGCGGCGGGCAGATCGATCTTGTTCAGCACCGGGATGATCTTGAGGTCGGCGTCGAGCGCCAGATACAGGTTGGCCAGCGTCTGCGCCTCGATGCCCTGGGCGGCGTCGACCAGCAGGACCGCGCCCTCGCAGGCGGCCAGGCTCCGGGAGACCTCGTAGCTGAAGTCGACGTGGCCGGGGGTGTCGATGAGGTTGAGGACGTACTCCGTGTCCGGGTGGCCGGAGTCACTGTGGCTGGTCCAGGGGAGGCGGACGGCCTGGCTCTTGATCGTGATGCCGCGCTCGCGCTCGATATCCATCCGGTCCAGGTACTGGGCGCGCATCTGCCGGCCCTCCACCACGCCGGTAAGCTGCAGCATCCGGTCGGCCAGGGTCGACTTACCGTGATCGATATGAGCGATGATGCAGAAGTTCCTGATCACGGCCTGCTCGGCGCGGGCTTTGGGGTCCGGAGCCGGGCGGGTCTTCGGGCCCGGCTGACTGATAGGTGACACACGCATCCGTTCGGGTTTACTCGCCTCGGCCGCCTTGGCCGCCTTGTTGGCCTGGCGGGCTGGGTGTTCCATGATCCCACGTCCGGCCCAGTGCACTCGCCGCCAGCCGCACGTTTGCGCCCGTGAGGCCGCCATGGGCCGCTTGTTTAGCCTATGGTTTGGGTGCGGGGGTGCGGCTCGGATAAGCTTCGTCGTCGCGTCACCCCACAGACAACTTGAAGGATTCCCACGCGTGGCGAACATAAAGTCTCAGATCAAGCGCAATAAGCAGAACGAAAAGGCGCACCAGCGCAACAAGGCGGCCAAGTCCTCGCTGCGGACGTCCGTCCGCAAGTTCCGCGAGGCCGCGGACGGGGGCAACCTCGACGAGGCAGGAACCGCACTGCGGGTCGCATGCCGGCAGCTGGACAAGGCGGCAAGCAAGGGCGTCATCCACAAGAACCAGGCCGCGAACCGCAAGTCGGCGATAGCCAGGCGCTACGCCGAACTCGCGCAGGCCAGCTAGCGCCGCCACCCGGCTCCGCTGCCTGGCCCGCGTCGCCGCGTCGCTTCGCTGCGTCGCCTCGCTGCCTTTGGGGCGGGGCGTCAGTTTGCCGACCGCGTTTTGGCGGGAAACGGGCCCCGGTTGCTCGGCAGTCCGGTTCCTTGATAGTCCGGTTTCTTAGTAGTCCCCTTCGCCGGCCCGGCTGGCGACGATGCGGCGCACCGCCCGTTCCAGGGCGTAGCCTGCGCTGCTCGCTTCACCCTTGACCTGGGCGTCCGCTTCCGCGACCGCGTGCAGCGCGCGGGCGATCCCGTGCGGCTGCCAGCCGCGCAGTTGCTGCCGCACCCGGTCGATCTTCCACGGCGGGGCCCCGACCTCGGCCGCGAGCGTCGCGCTGCTCGCGCCGCGGGGCGCGGAGCCGACCCGGCCGAGCAGGCGTACCCCCTGGGCCAGCGCGCTGCAGATCAGCACGGGCGAGACCCCGGTCGACAGCGCCCAGCGCAATTGCTCCAGGGACTGCACGAGGTGGCCCTCGACCGCCCGGTCGGCGACCGTGAACCCGGTGGCCTCGGCCCGGCCCCGGTAGTACCTGGCCACGACGGCCTCGTCCACGCTCCCCTCGGTGTCAGCGGCGAGCTGGTCGCAGGCCGCCGCGAGCTCGCGCAGATCCGAACCGACCGCGTCCAGCAGCGCGCGGGCGGCACCGTCGTCGGCTCGCGTGCCCGCCCGGCGGAACTCGGCCCGGATAAAGTCCAGCCGCTCGGCGAACCTGGTCACCTTCGGGCACTCGATCACCCGCGCGCCCGCGGCCCTGACGGCGGCCAGCAGGTCCTTGCCCTTAGCCCCGCCCGCATGCGTCAGGACCAGGACCGCGTCCGGCGCGGGGTTGGCCGCGTACCTGGCCAGTTCAGCGGCGACGTCCTTGCTGACGTTCTGCGCGGACCGGACCACGAGCACGCAGCCGCCGCCGAACAGCGACGGCGAAGTGAGCGCTTCCACTTCACCCGGCCCGAGCGCGGCGCCGTCGAGGTCATGGACGTCCTCGCTGGAGGCGGCGGTGATCAGCTCACGGACCGATCGGTCGACGAGGAACTCCTCCTCGCCGACCACGACCGTGACGGGGAGGTTCACCGCGGTGCGCGCAGCCATGACCGCAGCATGCCATGCCGGCGGCGCGCCCGCCGAATCGACCCGGAAGGCACCGTGCCGTTCACCCCCCGGTGCGGGGCGGCGGGCCGGAATCCGGGTTGTCCCTTTCCGCTTGTATGTAGTCGATCCATTCGATGGCCGCTTGGGTGTCCGGGTGGTCCGGCCCCAGCCTGCGCTGCAGGAAGGGCAGCATGTCCCGGAACTGGACCTCGGCCCCGGCATATTCTCCGCGCGCCGCCATCTCCCGGGCGACGCTGGACCAGATCACCAGCGTGACCGGGTGATCCGGGCCGAGCCGCCTTTCCAGATGCGGCAGCACATCCCGGTACTCGTCCTCGGCCTCGGCATGATCACCCTGCGCCGCCATTTCCCGGGCGATACTGAACCGCGTGGCCAGCGTATCCGGGTGATCCGGACCTAGCGTACGGCGCAGGAGGGGCAGCACGTGCCGGAACTCGTCCTCAGCCCGGGCGTGATCGCCGCCCGCCGCCATCTCCTGCGCGGTGCTGAACCAGGCGATCAGCGTGTCCGGATGCTCCCGGCCGAGGGTCCGCTGCCGGACCGCGAGCACCTCGCGGAACTCCTCCTGCGCCCCGGGATGATCGCCGCGCGCGGCCATCTCCTGCGCGATGCTGAACCGCGTGGCCAGCGTGTCCGGATGCTCTGGGCCGAGCCGTCGTTCCAGCACGGGCAGCATCTCCCGGAACTGCTCCTCAGCCCCGGTATGATCCTCGCGCGCCGCCATCTCGCGGGCAACATTGAACCGGACGATCAGCGTGTCCGGGTGATCCGAGCCCAGGATCAGTGCCTGCACGGTCAGCACCTCCCGGAACTCGTCCTCGGCCCCAGCGTGATCGCCGCGCGCCGCCATCTCCTGCGCGATGCTGAACCGCGTGGCCAGCGTGTCCGGATGCTCCGGGCCCAGGGTCCGCTGCCGGACCGCGAGCACCTCGCGGAACTCCTCCTCCGCCGCGGTGTGCTGCCCGCGCGCCGCCCGCTCCTGGGCGATGCTGAACCAGGCGGTCAGCGTGCCCGGATGCTCCGGGCCCAGGGTCCGCTGCCGGGCCACGAGCACATCGGTGAACCCGTTCTCGGCTCCGGCGTGATCGCCGCGCGCCGCCTGCTCCTGCGCGATGGCGAACCGCGTGGCCAGCGTGTCCGGATGATCGCGGCCCAGGGTCCGCAGCCGGACCGCGAGCAGCTTCCGGAACTCCTCCTCGGCCCGGACATGATCGCCGCGCGCCGCCTGCTCCTGCGCGACGGCGAACCGCGTGGCCAGCGTGTCCGGATGATCGCGGCCCAGGGTCCGCAGCCGGACCGCGAGCACCTCGGCGAACTCCTCCTCCGCCGCGGTGTGCTCCCCGCGCGCCGCCCGCTCCTGGGCGAAGCTGAACCGCGTGGCCAGCGTGTCCGGATGCTCCGGGCCCAGGGTCCGCAGCCGGACCGCGAGCACCTCGGCGAACTCTTCCTCCGCCGCGGTGTGCTCCCCGCGCGCCGCCCGCTCCTGGGCGAAGCCGAACCGAGTGGCCAGCGTGTCCGGATGATCTGGCCCCAGCGCGTCCTGCTGATCGGCCAGAGTCTGCTGGTACTGCACGATCGCGTCGTCCGAACCTTCCGCGGCCCGCCGGGCGGCCGCCAGGGCCGCCCTGGTAGCCAGCGTGTCCGCGTGCTCGAGCCCCAGCCGGTGCTGCTGATCGACCAGCGACCGCTGGTGCAGCGCGGTCGCCACGTCAGAGTCGTATCGCTGGAGCCCGAACGCCACGCGCAGCGCGTCGGCGAACTCCCCGCAGCTGGCATAACGATCTTCGGGGGCCTTGGCCAGGGCTCGCTGCAGGACGTCATCCGCGGTCGGCGGAAGGCCCGGCCGCCGCGATGTCAACCGCGGCGGGGGCGCCGCTAGCTGCGCGTACAGTACCGCGTTCCGATTGTCACGGGGAAAGGGCGGCTCGCCGGACAGCAGCATGAACGCCGCACAGGCCAGGCCGTACTCATCCGTACGGGCGTCGACTTCCCCGCCTTGGATCTGCTCAGGCGCGCAAAATGGCGGCGTCCCCATGAAAGGACCCGTTTCTGTCTGGCTGGCCGACGACAGCGCGCCTTTGGTCAACCCGAAATCCGACAGATAGACATGATCGGGCCGGCCGGGCCGCGCATCCACGAGCATGTTGGCCGGTTTGACATCACGGTGCACAAGTCCGGCCGCATGGGCAGCATCCAGGGCTGAGGCTACCGCCGAGACAATGGCCGCCGCCCGGGCGATAGGCAGCGGACCGACACGGCGAATAAGCGTTCCCACGTCACCGCCAGGTACGTACCGCATGGCGATGAACAGCACTCCATCCGCATCGCCTGCTTCGAATACCGGGATGATGTGCGGATCGTCCACTGCCGCCGCAGACCGGGACTCGCGAACGAAACGGCGCCGGAATGCCTCATCTGTGGCCAGCGTGGGCGAAAGGATCTTGAGCGCTACCTGCCGCTGCAGCCGCTCATCCCGCGCACGGAACACAACCGCCATTCCCCCTTGGCCAATCTGCTTCTCCAAGCGGTACCCGGCGATTCGCGAACCGGCGGAGAAGCCAGCCCAGGACCCATCGTCTCCTGATCTCTCATCGCTCATCATGCCTCCAGGGCACGCGGGCCCTGCGCTGTCCTCCTCTGCCGACACGCACGGCGGGAAAGGACAGCCCCCGGCTAATGGCCGCATGACCAGGCATGACCCGGCCATCGAGTTCCCTGTCAAACGCAATTAAGTAATATGAATAACTCAAATCGGTCACGGATGATCCCCTCGTGGTGACCCGTAGGACCCGGCGCGCATGACCCTGGCCGCGATCCAGAGTCACCAAGCTAGCACGGCGGCAACGACTCCAGCCGCAGACTGCGATAAGTGGGTCATAAAGGGTAATTGGCTCAGGTAACTGGCCCAGATACCTGGCCCAGATACCTGGCTCAGGCAACTGGGTCGGGTGACCGGTTCAGGTGACCGGTTCTCCGCCGAGCCAGACGCGGCGGGGCTGCAGGCCGTAGGACCAGACGAAGGCGCCCTCGTGATCGGCGTCCCACAGAACCATGTCAGCGAGCCTGCCGCGGACCATCGCGCCGCGGTCGGGGGCGCGCAGCGCGTGCGCGCCGCCGATGGTGGCCGCCCGCAGCGCCTCCTCGACGCTCATCCCGAGATAGGACACGGCGAGCGCGATGACCAGCGCCATCGACGTGATGCCGTTGCCGCCGGGGGTGTGGTCAGAGCCGAGCGCGACGGCGACGCCCTTGTCGAGCAGCGCGCGCACCGGCGGGTGGGCACTGTTCTGCAGGGCCGTGCCCGGGCACACGACGGCGGCCACGCCGCCCCGCGCCAGCGCGGCGACGTCCTCCTCGGTGGCCTGGTGCAGCAGGTCGGCGGACGCGCAGCCGAGCTCGGCCGCCAGCCGGGCCGCACCGGTCCGCGAGTCGGCGCAGGCGTGCAGCCGCGGCAGCAGGCCCGACCGGCGGCCGGCGTTAAGGATCCAGCGCGCCTCCTCCTCGGAGAACCTGCCGTCCTCGCAGTACACATCCACGCTGTCCGCGCCGATCGCGGACGCGTCCGCGCACCAGGAGCTCACCGCGTCGATGTAGTCCGTGCGGCGGCCGAAGAACTCGGGCGGAACCGCGTGCGCGGCCATGAAGGTGACGTGTACCCGCGGCATGCCCGGCTCGCCCTCGAGCCCGCGCAGCATCCGCACGTCGGCCAGCTCGCCGTCCCTGGTCAGGTGGTACCCGGTCTTGGCCTCGATCGTCGTTGCCCCGGACCGCAGCCAGCGGCCCATCCGCTCGCGCACGCCGTTGCACAAGGTCCAGGGATCGGTCCCGCGGGTGACGGTGACGGTGGAGGAGACGCCGCCGCCGGCCGCGGTGATCTCCGCGGGCGAGGAACCGTTGGAGCGCATGGCCAGCTCGGCCCAGCGGTTGCCGGCGTACACCGGATGGGTGTGGGCGTCGATGAGCCCGGGGGTGACCAGGCCGCCGCCCAGGTTCTCCACCTGGTCTACGTCCACGATGTCGTCGACAACCCCGGGAATGCGCTGCGGCAGTTCAGCCGCGGGACCGACCCAGGCGATCCGCTCGTCGCCGGTCACGATGGCGGCATTGCTCAAGATCTCGGATCCGGTCCACAGACGGCCGATATTGGTCAGCAAGCGAACCGTCACCGGCGCTCACCCACGAGCCCCCCGGGACTGGCCACCCCACCCGCCATGAACGTTCACCTGCTATGACACGTGCACACCGGGAACCGGCCTGCACTGAACTAGCTACGCTGCGCACCACGCCAGAGATCAGTGCCGGGCGGGTGCGGCAACAAACGTATCGATCCAGACACGGTATTGCACCACAACCGCCGCAGACAAGCCTTTGAGCAAAATGCCGAACCATATCCGCTTGGGTGGTTAAGCCGCCCTTACTCGGGACGAAAGAGCGGCCAAACGTGACCACTATCACTTCTTGATAGACACTATCGTCTATCCCCGAAGGTAGGGCGCGATTACGGTGCGGGGGCCACCGCGGCCAGGGCCGCCGCCTCCAGCTGAACAGCCAGACCGGGCAGCACCCGTGCCTGCAGCAGCGTGCCGTCCGGCGTATGCTCGGCCGCCACCACCTCACCCTCGGCGTGGGCGCGTGCCAGCAGGTCACCTCGGCTGTACGGCACGACCACGTTGACCTGCACGTCAAGCCGGGGCAGCGCGGCCTCAATCGCTTCCCGCAGGGCCGGGATGCCCGCGCCCGTCTTCGCCGAGACGGACAGGCTGCCCGGCTCGCGGGCACGCAGCCCCTGCAGCACGACGGGATCGGCCGCGTCGATCTTGTTGACGACGATCAGCTCGGGCACCTTGGCCGCGCCGATCTCGGCGAGCACGCCGCGGACCGCGGCGATCTGCGCCTCGGGCTCCGGATCGGCCCCGTCCACCACGTGCAGGATCAGGTCCGCGTCGGCCGATTCCTCCAGCGTGGACCGGAACGCCTCGATCAGCTGGTGCGGCAGGTGGCGGACGAACCCGACGGTGTCGGTGAGGGTGAAGTCGCGCCCGGACGGCGACTCGGCGCGGCGGACCGCCGGGTCGAGCGTGGCGAACAGGGCGTCCTCCACTAGCACCCCGGCTCCGGTGAGCGCGTTCAGCAGGCTGGACTTGCCCGCGTTGGTGTACCCGGCGATGACCACCGACGGCACCTCGCGGCGGTGGCGCTGCGCGTGCTGCACCTTCCGGCCGGTCGACATGCCCGAGATGTCCCGCTTCAGCTTGCCGATACGGGTCCGCAGCCGCCGCCGGTCGGTCTCCAGCTTGGTCTCGCCCGGGCCGCGGGTCCCGATGCCGCCTCCGCCCGCCACCCGGCCGCCTGCCTGCCGGGACAGCGACTCGCCCCAGCCGCGGAGCCGCGGCAGCATGTACTGCAGCTGGGCCAGCTCCACCTGGGCCTTGCCCTCGCGGCTGCGGGCGTGCTGAGCGAAGATGTCCAGGATCAGCGCGGTCCTGTCGATGACCTTGACCTGCACCACGCCTTCCAGCCGCCGCAGCTGGCTCGGGGTGAGCTCGCCGTCGCAGATGACGGTGTCGGCACCGGTCGACGCCACGATCTCGGCCAGCTCGCGGGCCTTGCCCGAGCCCACGTAGGTGGCCGCGTCGACATGGCTGCGCCGCTGGATGAGGCCGTCGAGCACCTCCGAACCCGCCGTCTCGGCCAGCCGGTTCAGCTCGCGCAGCGAATTCTCCGCGCTAGCCAGGCTGCCTTCGGTCCAGACCCCGATCAGCACGACCCGCTCGAGCCGCAGCGCGCGGTACTCAACCTCGCTGACGTCCTGTAGTTCGGTGGAGAGCCCCGCCACCCGCCGCAGCGCGTGCCGGTCCTCCAGGTCCATGTCGCTCAGGTTGTGCTGGTCGTCAAAGACTGTGCTCATTGTCCTCCGACATTGATGCTTACTCGTCCCCCGATGGTGCCACGTGATACGCGGCCCCGCACTTCATTAACACCTGAGCCGCGCCATATGTGCCCGCCGCTCCGCATACGCCTGTTTTTACTGAACGGACGCTGGTGCCCCTTCCCGGTCAACCTTTCGCGGGGACGGGTGTCTTATGGGGCATGGCAGACCTGTACGCCGGTCGCGACGCCGGGAGCACCGTGGTGGAGACAAGCGATGACGTAGCTAGCGGTGTGAGCGGGCTGTTCCGCGCCAGGTACCCGGAGATGGTGCGGCTGGCCGACCTGCTCGGCGCCGACGACCCCGAGGACATCGCGCAGGAGGCGTTCGCCAGGCTGATCAGGAAGCACGGATCGCTGCGCGACCCGGAGGCCGCGCTCGCCTACGTGCGGGCCAGCGTCTGCAACCTCACCAGAAACAGGCACCGTCACCTGCGCGTGGTCCGGCTGCGGACGCCCGCCGCGCACCACGAGGACTCCTCCGAGCAGGTCGCCATGCTCCGGGAAGACCACCGGGAGGTGCTGGCCGCGCTGGCGGGCCTGGCGCCGCGAAGACGCGAGGCGATCGTCTTGCGGTACTGGCTCGACCTGTCCGAACGCGAGATCGCCGCCGCCATGGGTGTCTCGCCGGGAACCGTGAAGTCACACGTGAGCCGGGGCCTGGCCGCACTGGCACGAGCGCTGGGAGACAAGGCATGAACATCCTCGAAGACCGGCTACGGGACGCGCTGCGCGAACGCGCTGCACGCTCCTCCATCGACCCGGACGCCTGGGCGCGCACCCTAGCCAGGACCGGGAGCCGGCGGCGGGGCCGGGCCCCGGGGTGGTCCCGGTTCCTGATCCCGGCTGCGGCCGCCGCGGCCGTGATCGCGATCGTGGTCGGAGCGACCGCGCTGACCGGCCACGAGGGGCTGCGTGGCGCCGGCGGGACCGGGTCGGTGTCGCCTTCCTCTCCCGCGGCCCCGGCACCCCCCGGCCGGAACGACTACCTGATCCAGCAGGATCCGCCGGTCAGCGCGATCGTCCAGGTGAAGACGAGCATTCGCGGACTGACGTCATGGACCTTCGTGTGGTTCAGCCGCTTGAAGGCCGATCCGAGCGGCACCGTGCTGTGCTCGGAGACAAAGGTGACTGGGTACCCCACTGCGGGCGATTGCTGGTCGGCCCAGATTCCGGCCGGTCACGCCGCGGGCCGGCCCGAAGACAGCAGCTCCGTTACGCTGGGCCCAGCCAGCGCCCAGGTCGCCTCGGTCAGCGCGCAATGGCCGGGCGGCCACGGTGCCGGAACGCTGATCTCCGGTCGCGGCTTCCCGGCCAGGGTCTGGCTGGTGAGCGACCCGGTGCCAGACGGCAGCCAGATCGTCTTCCGTAACGCCCGCGGACTCGAGGTCGGGGAGCTAACCGACAGCAGTGGAATCACCTCTGCCGTGCGCCGCCACGGCCAGGGCATCACGGTAGCTCGCTACCCCGCTGGCTTCGCGGGACCCACGCCAGGCACGATCACGGCTTACCTAGCCGACGGCCGTGCTGAATTCTGGGACTCGGACAGCGGCCTGGCCGGCCTTTCGAACACACTGGCCAGTGACGAGGTCGGCTTGCGCGTGTTCTACGGCCGAGCCGAGCCGCCTATCTCGACCAAGCTGGTTGAGTTCCTCGGCTATGCGCCGCAGAACGTGGCGCGGGTCACGCTGAGGATGGCCGACGGCAGGCAGTTCAGCGCGCGGACCATCGCCGGCTGGCCGGGAAGCGGCCTGCGGCTATGGTCGTTCCCGGTGCCTGAGGGGCTGAGCTGGACGGTCAGGTACGTCGCGCTGGGGTACGACGCCGCGAACCAGGTCGTGTCGCAGCTGACCGTCAGCTTCACGCAGTAGCTCTCAGGCTGGCTCCATCTCACCAGCCTCTCCAGCCCCGGCCGCCCCGGCCGCCCCGCCAGGAACGGCCGATCGCGATGGAGGGCCGCATAGGACCCCTAACCGCCGGCACGATGGACGGTCCCTAGGAGGCCAGGCGGTGCAGTGAGGCGGGCAGCTCACCGTCGTAGACGACGGTGAGGCGGTGGGTGGCGCGGGTGATGGCGACGTAGAGGTCGTGCCCGCCCACGGGTGACTGGGTGAGTATCCCGGCCGGATCGACCAGCACTACCCGGTCGAATTCAAGTCCCTTGGCCTGGTTCACGGTCAGTAGCGCGACCGCGGAGTCGAGCACCTGGGCCCGGTCGCCGGGAACCGCCGTGGGTATCGCGTGCGCCAGCTCCGCGATCTGCGTCGCCGGCGCGATCACCGCGAGCTTGCCGCCGTCGCCCATCTCAGCGAGCTCGGCGTCGACCACCTCCGCGGTCCCCGCCGCTAGGGGGGAGGCCGATGGGGCTGAAGAGGTGGAAGTGGTGGGAGAGGCCGGGGGGGTGGGAGGGGTCGGAGGGGTGGGGATGCGGACGGCGCGGGGGGGGACGCCTTCTTCGCGGACGGACTCAGGGGGGCGCTCGCCGGGGGCGACCGAAGCCAGCACGTCGGCCGCTACCAGCATGATCTCCGCGGGCGTCCGGTAGTTGACGGTCAGCAGCTCCTCGTGCCAGCGGCCGCGGACGTACGGGTCCAGGACCGCGGCCCAGGAACGGGCCCCGGCCACGCTCCCCCGCTGCGCCACGTCACCGACCACGGTCAGCGACCGGCTCGGGATCCGGCGCATCACCATCCGCCACGCCATCGCGGACAGCTCCTGCGCCTCGTCCACGATCACGTGGCCGTAGGCCCAGGAGGGGTCGGCCCAGGCCCGTTCGGCCGTGGTGAGCTGCTGGCCGGCGTCGCGGTTCCACTCCGCGAGCGTGGCCGCGTCCACGAAACCCTGCCCGGCCAGCCCGGTGATCTCGAGCACCTCCCGGGCATACTGCTCCTCGGCTCGGCGTTCCCGTTCGGCGGCCCGGCGCCGGGCCTTGTCCGCCGAGTCATCGATGCCGAGCAACTGCGCCGCCTCGTCGAGCAGCGGAACGTCCGCCACGGTCCACGCGTCAGGGGTATCGGGGCGCAGGATCAGGGCCCGTTCGGCCGTAGAAAATCCTGGAGCGGCCCGGCGCAGTGCACCTTCCGTGGCGAGCAGCCCGGCGACCACCCGTTGCGGGGTCAGGAACGGCCACAGCGCGTCGAACGCGGCCCGGACCGGCGGCTCATCCCACAGCCGGGCCCGGGCCAGCGGGATGTCCTCGGGGTCGAGGTCACGGTCGAGGGCGGCCGCTTCGGCCGCGGCGAGCGCGCTGAGCATCTCGGTGATGAACACCTTGCGCGCCACGTTATGCGGCTTGCGCAGTCCCCGGGCCCGGTCCCGGGCCCGCACGCTGCGCTCCCTCGGCACCGTCATCGCCAGGCCGTCGACGGTGATCTCCAGGTCGCCCGGCGGCACCTGCTGGTAGTTGCGCACCGCGCGGCGGAGCACGTTCACCATCTTGATGTCGCCCTTGACCACGGCGGCTTCCGGATTGTCGTCGGGCGCCGCCTTGACTCCGGGAAAGAGCTCGGCGATCGAGCTGAGTACCACGTCGGTCTCGCCGAGGGACGGCAGCACCTGGCTGATGTAGCGGAGGAAGATGGCGTTCGGCCCGATGACCAGGACGCCGCGGCGCTCGAGGGCCCGGCGGTGCGTGTACATCAGGTACGCGGCCCGGTGCAGCGCCGCGACCGTCTTGCCGGTGCCCGGGCCGCCCTGGACCACCAGCACGCCCTGGAGGGTCGCGCGTATGACCCGGTCCTGTTCGGCCTGAATGGTGGCGACCACATCACTCATCCGGCCGGTGCGCCCGGCGGTAATGCTGGCGATCAGCATGGCCTCGCCTGACAGGCATTTCCTGT